>Ga0308160_10001207_pt1 | contig 38446 bp, 46 predicted proteins | sample PhyFR1_FD_201036 | JGI IMG/M metagenome (GOLD analysis project Ga0308160, IMG submission 201036) | Phyllosphere microbial communities from UC Gill Tract Community Farm, Albany, California, United States - DLSLF.R1 | ecosystem: Host-associated > Plants > Phyllosphere > Unclassified | place: USA... | reverse complement strand
CCGTACGGCGAAAAGCAAGGTACCGTGGAAACGTTCATGGTCGACGCTGCAAAATCCGGTGCCAAGTTCTTAGTCGGCGCCCAAGTCGACCGGTTGTTATTCTGTCGCCCGGACGAGCGAGCTCCAACCACAATGACCGGTTCCGAAATGCACATGTACTACCCCAACACTTATCGGACAAAGTGCTTTGGAGCCCTTCTCACCCTGGAGGACAGGACAAAGGCAGTAGTGCTTGCCAGCAAGTCCGTGGTCGTCAGTGGCGGTAGCATAAACTCGCCGGCTATCCTCCTTCGAAGCAAGATCAGGAATCCAAATATCGGCAGAAACCTTCATCTTCATCCATGTACATACGTCACTGCGTACTTTGACGAGCAGATAAATCCCTGGGAAGGGGCTATCATGACTGCGGTGAGTGTTCTTCAAAGATGTCAGGGTCTCCTGAAAGCTGATGAGCAGGTATCGAATGTCTGCGAGAATAGGGATGGTACACACCACGGCGCCAAACTTGAAGTCTGCATGTCGTTTCCCGGTGGTGCCGCGGCCGGACCCCAAGTCTGGGAATCGAGCGCCGAGCATAAATCTCGAATGCTAGAATACAGCCATAGTATGACATTGATCACTCTAGTCCGAGACCGGGATTCTGGCTCGGTAATCATCGACGCCGGTGGTCATCCGCGAATCAAGTATGACGTATCGGATTACGATGCAGCTTCCGCTTTACGAGCTGTGAAAGCTGGAGCCGAGACGATGCTTGCAGCGGGAGCACGGCGGATTACGACGACACAAGCGGGCGTACCAAGTTATATTGCCGAGCCCGGTCATCAAGGTCTGGTGGACCCGAAATGGCTCGCGTGGACTGCAAGAGTCGAGGCGGCCGGTGCGAAACCTGGCTGGACCACTTATGCCAGTGCTCATCAAATGGGAACGTACGTCAAGTATACACATATGGAATGACGGCTGATTTATAGTTGCGCCATGGGCGTATTCAAGCATACCAGTGTCATCAACCCTCGAGGTGCAGTTTGGGGCACAGATAACCTTTACGTTGCTGATGCGGTAAGTTGTCATATGTCAGGGTGTCTACTTATTTTCAGAGCGTATTCCCCTCGGCATCGGGAGTTAACCCCATGGTGACAACTATGGCCTGTGCTTACAGTATCGCGGGTTTCATGCTAGAGGATCTGGCAAGTAGCGGAATGACGACAGGGAATGTACAGGCTCGACTTTGATATGTTGTATAATTGCCATGATATGTGTTACGATTCTGGGTCATAAAGCAGGCAATCAGGCCATCGCACCTGTTTCCGAGCTCATGACAGTTTCGACATACATGCCGACACGAAGCTAGACTTCAAGACTTATCAACCACTTCTGGGGAAAACACAAAAGAGGGCCCATGTCTTCATGCCTTTTCGAACGCTTGTCCGAAATCTTGCTTGATGTCGCTGTGAATAAGCCAAGGACACGTCCGGATGATCAAACCAGCTCACTCGATATGCTCAATACCAACACTGACTCGAATGGCATCAGCGGTAGTACCCGAAGATTTCTTCTCGTCATCGGAAAGCTGAGAGTGGGTCGTCGAGAAAGGATGAATGACGAGCTGAGCTAGTCAGCAAAGACTCTTCCATGAGCCACTTACGGTCTTGGCGTCTCCAACATTTGCGAGATTGCTTGCTAGCAATAGGCTGTCTACTACTTTTTCACCTTTTTCTGCGCCGCCTTTGACTCCGAACGAAAGTACGCCTCCGAAATGGTCTTTTCGGAATTGCTTCAGTGCTACGGCGTGGTAGGGGTGATCAGGTAGGCCGGGGTAGTTGACCCATCTACCATCAGCAAGCCCGTAGATGTCGGGGACTCACGATACCAGAGGATGTTCCTGTAGCCATAAGGCCAGTGCGAGAGCATTCTGACAATGTCTCTCCACTCTGAGGGAGAGAGTCTCGACTGGTATGTCAGTATTGGTCTCTCCGGCAAGTATCCCAAACTCACTTCCTTGTAGTAGCAAGAAAGCGTTATTCGGGCTGAGTGTCGCGCCGACATCCTAGAGTACAGTAAGCACTCATCGAGAAAGGGACTCACTCTTAGAACATCCAGTCTAGCCTTGGCAGCAAAAGCAGCTGGACCGAATGTTTCCGAAAACTTCAATCCATGATATCCTTCGGATGGTTCTGTGAACGAAGCAAACTTTCCGGAAGTCCAGTCAAAGTTGCCGGCATCGATCACGACTCCCCCGATGGAAGTACCATGACCGCCGATCCACTTTGTCGCTGAATGAACAACGATGTCGGCGCCGTGATCGATCGGTCGGACTACATATCCTCCCTGTCATTGTCAGCTGGTCTCGGAGGTTTCGACATACAGCACCAAATGTATTGTCGACAATGAGCGGACTACTTGTTAGCATGTTTCCAGGGAAGATACTTACATCTTGTTCTGGTGAGCTACATCTGCAAATACACGCAGGTCAGGAACGCTAAGTATTAGCTGGTCATTTGTCCTTGTAACTTACTTGTATTTGGGATTTCCGATAGATTCCAAGACTTACTGTTAGTCAACCACTACCCAAGTTGACTCACAGATTCCTCGCGTCCTCTCGTCAATGGCTTTTGCGAAATCTGCAGGATTATCACCTTCAATGAACCTAAATTCTATCCCGAAACGTTTGAAAAAGACTTTAAATTGGTTAAAAGTTCCCCCGTACAAGTACGAAGTGGTGAGGATATTGTCTCCGGCTTCTGCAATAGTTGCGATAGCCAAAAACTGTGCAGCTTGTCCACTTGATGCAGCCACTGCTGCGATACCACCTTCCAAAGCAGCTAGCCGTTTCTCGAATACATCCACGGTAGGATTGTGGATCCGAGAGTAGATATCTGGTCATCAGCTCCGAATACCGGGTTGACCAGACTTACAGCCTGTATCCTTGAGACCGAAAAGGTCCGCTCCATTCTGCGAATTCTTGAAGACGTATGAGGTGGTTTGGTATATGGGAACAGCTCGGGATCTGGTCGAATCGAGCTCTTGTCCGGCATGTAGCTGCAGAGTTTCAAAGTGTGTTGCTACGCGTCAATTCTGGTCTCATTCGCATACTCACATTCGGTCATGTTGGCTATCGGTGTTTACAGATTGGTGAAGTCTCTATGATGTACTGGAGTCCTGCACATATACGTCCATCGGCCGATATTGATGCATCTGATAAGTACGAGACATATCACTACAATTGAGAAACGACAAAGCACGACATTATGATGTTTGTGGGCGCTTATGATAGTGGGCTTGACCAATGGCGCAATCTCCCCCACCCCGGTTAAATTTACTTTATCGGCAAAACCTCGTTGTCGAATAATTCACCATCCCACAAACTTGCCAATATCTTCCGTTCACCCTGCCAAGGCATTCTAGCGTGCTGGACTGATCGGTTCTGGAGATTCAGCCGAATTGATTCCTGCGTCAACTTACGTCTAGAATCAAGACATCTCCGTCTTCCCATTTTATCAAGGATCGAGTTTCGTTTACGATATTAGCAGCTTTATCCAGATGCTCCAAATTTATAGGCGAGCCGTCGCCGTATAAAGGTACGGGATGATATGCACCATCTGTGCCCAAGTGAGGGGGCGATAAAGCGTTATGGAATCCTGGTATCAGTGATAGACTTCTTGTTTTACTCACTGGCTCGCTCATATGCGGAAATGACGTTTCCGAAGAATACGTTCTGACCCGAAGGCTGATGAAATCGGATAGCTGACGGTAAGTAAAGCTTCGTGTCGCGTAAGCTGAAACTTACCTTGTACACGGTGAACGACAGAGACACTGTTATCGGCATGCCACTCAAAGTCCTGCGAATGCTTGCGGATCTCTATCTCGATTTTACGCCGGATCTCCCGATCATCATCTCCCTCGACTACATTCTGTCCATCTAACTCGTCAGGTTTGTCGCTGAACCACAAATTGACTTACAAGCCGCAAGAACCGAAGTGCCAACGTTGGAATTGGGATTATCGTTCCAGGTATACCGATACACATATTGTAATCCCTAAGAACGATCAGCTCCAAACCACCACATATCGATGTTCTCACCTTGGCAGCAAGTTGGTGGTACAGATCTGGAACTTCTGATAACAGCCGACTCGCTAGCTCGATACCGGAATTGATTGGAGTTTCACCACCTTTAATCAGCTCCTCTCAACACTGGTAACATACCAATATCCGGTGCTCGCAAAGCAAAGAACAGGACATAACTCGGGTAAATAGTAGACCAACCGTACTCGTTGTGGACCCAGATGGGCGAGTCTGGCGGACCTTCATTGGCGGTACTCACGCCTTTGGCAAGGACCGTTCGACGTGGAGGTCTCCCTACTTCTTGATGGAGTCGAAGTCCGAGGCGGAGAGCATGTGCAAGATCGCTAAAATCCTGAGCTGATGAAGGGCCAAAACCACGCAACACGATGGCGCCACCGTGTTTCTGCAAAAGTCCGACAATCTCGTCTCTGGGGGTGGCTTTGATGGCTTCGAGGTGTTTCTGAAAGACGCCGGATTCCAGAGGGGTGATGACTCCCGGGAAAACGACTTGGTGTTTCCCAATTGTGGCTGTCCTCTGGAATGCAGCCTCCGATGATGCGCCTGGGAAGCCGAGGGACGATTGGATTTCAACAAGTGTCATCTTGGTGGTAGTTGACAATGGTCGATGTTCACAGTAGTCAGTAGTCATCTCCAAATCCCTCGTCACCGCTTCTTGGCTCATTGTGGAAAGACCTCGGAAGTATACCGTAGCAAATTACCACTGAGCATGACCAAGTCTGGCGAAAAGTCACGTTATCGGTCGAGACCGGAGATGACCGAAAATGTGGGCGCCTGTGGAAATTGTTCCGCCCATTGCGAATATAGGTTCCAAGAAAGCATTGCGAATGTTGTATGCAGGCTTGAGGAGCCAATGGATGAGTGCGCTGGCCGGGGAGTGAGTGATAGTGGCGCCAGATTGAGGCCGATGGTGTATTCCTGTCGGCCCGAAGTTCAGACCAGCCTTCTGTGAGTGTGGCGCAACGTACTTGAATAAGAGAAGCCAAGACAATTTTGTGGTTATTTCTTGACTTGCCGACAAAATGTCTGAAGCAGAGCTTCCTGTTGAAAAGAGGATTTGGTACAGGACCACATTTTTCAATGCTACCATTGTCGGGCTGGGAGCTTTGTTTGCACCTGGCCTGTACAATGCCATGGCGTCGACAGGTGCCGGAGGGGCTCAAACTCCTTACCTCGTGAGTGGCATCCTTCGCCCTTGAATTGAGCTGATGTTGGAAGGTCATGCGTGGTAACGCCATCTTGTCTTGCATGATCTTCTTCTCCTGCTTTACAGCTTCGATATTTGCCAACAAGGTGAGCAGTCTTCGTATCACATAACTTGGATTAGCTGATTTGGTAGTTTGGATTAAAGTGGACATTCATTGTCGGGACCTCTGGTTATGCGTAAGCTTTAATTAACAGCGATATCTGACGAATCAGGGTGTACAGTGCATCCCTTTATCAAAATAATCGATACGGTACGGAATGGTTTGTTCTATTCGGATCTGCCGTTTGTGGGCTATCTGCCGGGCTATTCTGGACGGTTAGTTCGTCTTGTATAAATGTACTGATGATCAGGCAGAAGCGGCCATCATGGTATCCTACCCCGAACCATGGAAACGAGGGCGTTATTTATCCATGTGGCTCGCTTATCGTAATTCTGGGTCAATCCTTGGAGGCTCGATCAATTTGGCTTTCAGTGCGTTGTTCAGAGGGGTCAGCGCTGATCGCCAGACTACTCTGGGAAGCGAACTGGCTCGTTGAATTATCGAACCTTTATTGTCTTTGTTGCCTTGCGTAAGTCATTCGTTTTGATTTTCATATCAAAAGGTTGACATTCTAGAATGTCTGGGTCCTTTCGTAGCTGCATTCTTGACGCCTGCAAGTAGAGTCCAACGTACCGATGGCTCCAAGGTGGAAGCATTCGTCAAGAGGTCGACTTGGGAAGAAATCAAGGCGATATCGAAATTGTTCATCACTCGACGAGTAAGGTGGTCAAGCTAGTTTCGAGCTGATTTTCAGAGCTTGATGCTTATCCCTATTTGCGCCTACGGGACCTTTCCCCTCTCATATGTCGGATCGTATTTGACATTATACTTTTCAGTTCGATCTCGAGCTCTAGCATCGCTAGTATCAGCACTAGTCCAAATCCTGGGAAACTTGGTCACCGGGATCTTCCTCGATTGGCGATCACTCACCATGAATCAGAGAGCCAGATACGCTTTTATCGCTATCATGGCTCTGACCGGTGGGACATGGGTATATGCCGCCATCATTCAACATGAATACTCTTCCACCAACCCTAAACTCGATTGGGTGGATGTCGGATGGGCTCGAGGATGGTTCTTGTATATTTTGATTCAGCTCAACTTTGCTTTGATATACAACTACCTTTTCTGGATTATCGGTGGTCTATCGACGAGTGCCAACGAGACGGTAAGGTGGTCTGCACTGATCCGAGGAGTAGAGGCTGCCGGTGGGGCAGTAGCTGGTGAGTCTTTGACGTCTTGCGTAATACCATGATATTGATTCTTTCAGCCGGTATCTCGTCCACTCACGCTTCTTTGGTAGTGGCAATGGCGGTCAATTTTGCGCTTTGGGGAGTTGGAGTGATACTTGCCTGGCCGGTGATTCGAAAGCTTGGTAGGTCCACTGGGTTGTTGTGGTGACAACATCGCTGATCCACAGGTCTCGATGCCGATGGACAGCCTATTCCCGAGGTCACTGATCCCAAATACGACTTGGATAATGAGCTAGAGGAACGGACCATTAGCTCCCAAGAAAAGATTGATGGCGCAGATAGGGATAATAAGGCGAATTAGAGTCGTGTCCTCAGTAGTCGTGTCCTCAGTAGTCGTTAGCCGTCACGGAATAGATAGAGGTACAGATGTTCAGCAGCTGGTAATGGAATGTGGATCTACTAGTCAGCTTAGCAACATGAAAAGAGTATCGAGATTCACCATAGGTGTGTTAAGTTCCAGCGTGATCGTAACTCGATTCGAGTCCTCTTGTGGAGCGGAATGTACCTATCCTCCGTCGAGCGAGTAGTAAGTAGAGCTGGGACCGACCTGGTAAACAGCGACAATATTGGCTTAGGAAGCTCCACTCCCGCTTAATGTTTGAGCTGGTGAAAACATGATCCGGTGTTGTCGGCGGAAAGGACTACCTGTCTGAGGTAAAAGCCTTGGCAGCGCAGAGGATCAAGGTGATATCGGCATGGCTTCAGGGTGGTGACTAGGATACATATAATCTATGTTCAACATCTATGAGACAACTAGATACGTCAGCCATCGACATGGATTTCGTAGAAAATGAGACTTACCGGATTTCCCGTTACTTCTCCCCCTTCTTGACTTCCTCCTGAGCCTTGTCCAATTCCCCTTGAGCTTTATCTTGCATCTCCTTCAAAGCCTTTGCGCTCTGGTCCAACTTCTTCTGCTCCTCCTCATCAAGTTCAACCTTCATAGTCCTAACAATCCCCTTTCGACCAATAACGGCCGGCATCGATAAAGTAACTCCCAAATCTTCTTGATAGAATGATACGGGCCTGATTGTCCTCTGGTCGGATAGGATGTATTTGCAGAGTGAAGCGGCGATATTGCCAATTCCGAAATTTGTACATCCTTTAGCGTCGATAATGGCTGCTGCTGCTCCTGCGGTATATTTCTCGACGGAAGATCGGAATCCGGAATCGGAGTCATGGAGGAGTTTGAAGGGGGTACATCCGACCGAGATGCCTGACCAGTGAATCTATCATTAGTATGCTCATGAAACTATAGAATCGGTACTCACAAATTGGGAATCCCCATGTTCACCCAATACATATGCATTGACGCTGTTGGGTGATACTTCCAATTCCTGCGCCAACCTTCCCCTGAGCCTAGCCGAGTCGAGAGAAGTACCCGATCCAATCACTTGAGTAGGTGGTAGACCTGATAGTTGACGAGCGAAATGGGTAAGGATATCGACTGGGTTCGAGACTACGAGGATGACGGCATCCTGGTTGAGTGGTTTCATCGAGGAAAAGATGGATTGGAGGATCGCCAAGTTTCGAGATAATAGAGAGAGTCTATCCTCACCTATTGATTAGCACATGTCCTTGGTCGAGAGAAAGAGCTTACCCTTCTTCTGCTTTGCACCAGCGGTAATGACAATAACATCTGCCTGACCAGCTTCTTCAAAAGTCCCCTTTTTGACCCTGACACCAGCGTTTCCTCTGAATGTAGCATCTCCTAGATCCCTTACTTGAGCTTCCAGTAGTTCTTCTTTTAGATCGACGAGGATGACATCGTGTGCTACCGGGTTGAGTAGGAGGGAGTATGCGATGGATGCTCCTACATCGCCTGCTCCGATGACTGCGATGGATGAAGTGAGTTTCTCGTTACTGGAGTGCATGTTGGATGGGGTGATGGGTGTAGGTGGTTGTGAAGATAGATAGTATAAGAGACAGATAGAGATACGACGATGTTAATGAGGGATGACGTACGGTTACTTACGGAGTTTGGTACATCTCCGTCTACGATAGAATAGATTAGATATACATGTACAGTATATTCTATATACAGTCTCGCTACCCATCCTAGCCTCAATGGTACACAAACTAGCACTCATTGTCTCACCATTCCATGTCGGTATTCATCAACATAGAGTGGGCAAACGTCCCGAACGGATTCTCGCCAGTTTAACACCTCAACTCGACGCTCATCATATACCCTACCGAATAGAAACCCTCGGCAAAGTTGACGACTTTGAAGGAGAGATTGGGCGCAGTTTCGAGCTCCTCCGCCGAATAGCACAAGAAACGACAAAAGCAGTCACAGCAGGAGAATTCCCTATAATCCTCGCTGGGAATCGTCATTCAACAGCAGGGGTCATTGCTGGTCTCAATGCCGCAGGATTACCTTTAAACGACCTAGATATATTTTGGACGGATGCTCATGCGGACGCTCAAATACCAGACGATAATACCAATGGTTATTTCGATAGTATGGGTTCGGCAATGATCGCGGGACTTTGTTGGAAATATCACATGTCGACTTTGGTCAAACATGAACCTCACTCTCTACACAATATTACCTATATCGGCATTCGGGATTTAGAAGATTCGGAACGAAGTCGGATTATAGATGCGGGTGCTCATTGCATCTTCGGTGGAAAAGAAGGTATCGATTACGCAGGATTATTGCGCAAGCGCCTTGAATCGCAAGGTACCGATAAGAGGTCGGTTGTACATGTCGACCTTGATTCTCTCGACCCACAAGTAGGTCACGCAAACGATTATCCAGTTCCAGGTGGTTTACTCGCCAAAGATCTTCTAGGTATACTTGATACTCTTGCGACATGTCGACCTACTTCCTTGACGGTAGCTTCGTTTGATCCGGATTTGAAGAATGGCGCCCAGATCGTGGATCTCGCAGTAGAGGGTATTGTTAGGTTTGTAAGAGCAATGGAATGAGCGGTTATTCCCGACAATTGTATCAAGAAGTCATTAGTATCGAGTCAGCAAGAGTCGATAGTGAGCGGACAGTAAAGATAATTGGGAAGATTCAGATGTTTTGCCTGGGCGGTAAGTGAGTAATATCTCCTACTTATGAAGTCATTAGATTCCTACTTGAGCATCTATGTATGAGAATGCCCTGGGATGTCAGCTTTACAGGATCCGAGAATACCGAAATCCCAATATGTTATGATATCTTGCTAGAATGATGTGGAATATGACAAGGGAGATGACATGTGCTTCCGAGGTCGAAGTTGTTGGATGCGGTAAAAGGTGGTATGCATGCTCTTCTGCTGCATAACGAGGAGCCTGGTCGACCTTGGAATGGAGTTGGCCAATTGACGGTAAATGACATGCGCAAGGTGGGGTCTATCCTTCCAATATCCGACTGGGATCGGTTTCGGGATCTATACATCAGTAGAGTCCCTTTCAGATCTCCAAGAAGAACTCACGTCTTTATTTTTCCCGACATGACAGATCGAGAGAGACATTGAGGTTATCCCCGCTAAAGAACAGTCCTTGGTAGTTGTCGGCGAATTTTTCATATGTGTTTTTGCGGCTTTTATCAATCCTCGATACCCTAGAAAGGTAGTAGTGATCTGATACGATGGCGTCGGAAGGGGGTGTCTTGAAATGAGCAGGCGGGTCGAGGTACGTGGGCCAAGCATTTCCCTTTGGGGCGTAAAAGAATTTGCCATGTGATTGATGAATTCTGATGTTTTGCGTGCTGCTCTTTAGCATGACCTACATTAGATGGAGGAATACTTACTGGTGATGAGTTTCACAAGCGTACATCAGGAGAGGAGTTCAATATATTATCTAGATCCTCCTTCTTCAAAACCCATGAGCTCCCCAATTCGAGTATTGTTTACTTTCCCAATTCAAAACCCGCCCGACGTCTCCCGTAACAAGCATCGTCCATTATACCTTCTATCCGCATGGCCAAATAAGTGGTAAGTTTGGAGTAATCGGTGTCTTGCGATAGTAGCTTCCGTGTGATGTGATGTATATCGAGAGAGGTCTCTGTGCTGGATACTGGAAATGAGCATAGTATGTTTGGGGTAGATGTACTCACGCAACTGATATGTTTTCCAAGTCGTATCTGAATCCTTCTCGTAAACTTCTATCCACATGTCGTATCCAATTCCTTCACTTCCGCTGCGACCAGGTGGTGACTTGAGCGACGAGAACCAGCTTAGGAACAGCGATGATGATAGGAGACTTCTTTTCTTGTGTCATTGGGTGGTGTAGGTGGTGGTGATGTGAGATAGAATCTGATATTATGACAAGTAAGGGATACAGTTGAAACCTCTAAGAATCAGCAGGAAACCACTTTCCCCCTTCTCCATTTCCGCTGCGCTCGTATCCTCCCCTCCTTCTTTTCCTCTTGTATCTCTCCCCGCCCCGCCGATGTATCTCTCCATTTCCCCCTTCTCCGACATTGCCAGGAACATTCCGTCCGAACTTCAGCTCCCGTCCTGTCTCATCCCTCTCAATACGAGCAGCCTTGATTCCTTGTCCTTAAATCACTCTCGACGTCTCTTTTCCCTTCCTTCCTCATTTGGGCTTGACGTAGAAGAAGCGAATCCTGCTCACCGTTATGTCACTCTCCGACTCCAATCCAGTGATGTTGGGATTAACTGATGAAGACCTGGATGCGGCGTTGAGGGAAGGATTCATCCGTCTGGAGACTATGATTATATGTCGGAATCATGGGTGATGGCACTTACTACGTCACCTGAATGTCAGTTATCGAATTGAAGGGTTAAAGATGACATACCATACAAGTATTGCGAGATGATATCTATCATATACCTGTATGTGTTTTGAGCCTCCATCCGAAGCCCGAGGCTTACGAGCCATTCAAGTCAGGAACCTTTCCATGATTGTATGTTACTTTAGTTAGTAAGTACGACTACACCGTTAGCCTACATTCGAGCTTAATAGAGGTAGGAAGACGTACTTTGAATTGATAGATTCTCATCAAGACCTATAGTCTGAGGAGGATGGGTAAAGATCATGATCTGAAGGTGCTCTAGTCAATTGAACGACAAGGAGGTCAAGGCGTAAAGTTGTTTTTTTTCGAAAGTGGATCAGTCATATCTAAGTAGGTCGTGAGGATGAATACAATGATATACCTATCTCTAATATATAGCTGGATGCATCTAGTACGGTATGATGTTGATAGAGAAGAGAAGAGAAGATGACCGGATCGCCGTCATTTGCTTCCGCTTGCTAGCTACTCTACATACAGTTTACATCCCGTTCACACACCCCCCATCCTATGCATCTATATATATTCAGTAAGTACTATACACCCCAACGAGCCACATCCCAAACATACACATCCAACAATACGCATCAGCTCATCATGATGATATCAATACCGATCACTACGATGATTCAATTGAGCCAGGTACGGAAAACGTGGTTTAATCAGGTACAGTACACGGATACTTCCGAGCGGGGAAGGGGGGAAGGGGGAAAGGGGAAAGAAGGATACGAGGGCATGACGCAAAGGCTATTAACCCTCCGCTAGAACATCGAAGCATCGAAGTTGCAACGCAGGATGTAGCAATTGCTGGGCACTCGGCCATGACGACGTAGCCAAGAGAGTTGAATTGACCCCGTCATCGACCATGAAAAAGATTATATATGCACAGCTATCAACCTTACCGTTTCTCACCACCTACTACTCGATCGCTCACTTTCACATACATATCATTACAATTATTGAAATGTTGGCCCTACTAGCTGCTTCCACCCTTGCCGTATCTGGTGCTATGGCACAGCTCCTACCCACCGAGATCGCTGGTTTGAGGTGAGTACCATACTTGAACAACTTGCACATATGTCTGACAATCAGCTTCTCTGCCGGATGTCAGGCCGCCGTGATCGATGTCCTCACCGTCGGTGACTTTGCCGTATGCTTCCCAGCTGCTACCATCCTTCCAGGTAAGTAACTTAAAAAAGTCATTGATGTAAATGCTGATGATAGCCCTCACCTCCAACTCGTCGATCGTCCCTCCCCTCGATGAGTTCATGAGCCAGTTGTGCTACAATGAGCCATGTACCGACAACATCCTCCAACTCGCTTCCCAGCGAGTCACCGAAGGATGTTCCTCCGACCTCTCAAGCGATGGTGTCTCTGATAGCGTCGTCATGACTGCTTTCCAGCAGTACCCTCTCGTCCGAGAAATCCTCTGCACCAAGACGTAAGTACCATCCAGTATCACTCAGAGTACCACTAATGTTAGTTCCGAGCCATACACTGAGGAATCTTATGGTGGATTCTTGGGCGCACCAGCAATCCCCGTCGACGGCATGACTTACAACTCGACCGATGGTTATTTCTGTGTTACCTCCCTCATGACCCAACTCTCTGCCTACTTCGGTACCAACATCACCGTCCCATTCATTACCGATATCGTTTCTGGAAACAACGAGACTGCACTCGAACTCGTCAAGACCATCAACCCCAATATCATCTGCAACGAATGTATTTTCGCTGCCTTTGATATCGTCAACCAGGCATACCCTGAAGTCGATGGAGCTACTTTCGATTTCCTTTTCGGTCTACTCAACATGACTTCCCCCTTGCCAGCTGGAACTACTCTTGCCGAGTATGCCAATGATACTTGCGCTTACCAGAACTATTCCATCTCTACTGGTGAGTCCGATTTGCTATTTAGTGGATGAAAGCTGACTATCAGACGGCACTTTGCCCGAGACTGTTACTGTCTCGATCGTCAACTCTACCTTCTCTCCTTAAATAGAGGAGACGTGTTTTCGTAGAATCAAGATCGTCTGTAGCCAAAAGAGGATTCCGTAACTGTATAGTAGATTTATGAAGTAATTTCCTTGCTTTCACGAAATCTCGTCTCGGCTCACTTTCTGCCTGGTCAAGGGATTATGTGTGGTCATATCGCAGGCTGATGCAGGAGATTGCGGTCTTTCACGACGTACGAGCAGGACCCACTACCCTCACGTGGTGGTCGGACCTAGGCGACCGTGGCTTCGGTCCTGGGGATACCCGATGAAATTAATCGACCGAAGTCAGGCTCAAGCTGACATGGCTGTTACTTAACGCCAGATGGATCATGTCGTCCGGGCCAAACTGCCGCCTTCATAAGCCACGAGATAAAGCGGATACTCGGTTCTTGCCTAAGATGCGGATCATCCGGTATGAGGGGGTGGAAGGTGGGGCACGAGATGCCCATGTGACCCCAGAGACGTACAAGGTGAACTAGTCATTTTTGGCCGGTTAAATCATAACGGCTGTTCGGTATTCGGGCTCTAATTATGGATCTTGGAATCAATTTCCTACTTGTTCATGGCTGACATCTATAAGAATGGAGTAGATTAAAGCTGATCATGCATCCCAACCCTCAAACATGTTGTTCTCACTCCTCCCCCTCGCTTTCCTATCTACTTTATGGGCTGTTGTGGCTTCACCACTCGCTAAACGGGATTTCGGACCTGTTACACTCTTCACCCCACCTTCCACTTATGCCAATGAACGGACTCTCTATGCTAGGAGTCTGTTACTTAAAGATGGATCGGTACTTGCAACTTGGGAGAATTATGATTGGTCCGGACAACCTTATTTCCCAATTTACAAATCTACCGATCATGGATATACCTGGAAAGAGTTATCGAGGGTCAAGGTATGTTATTGTATATCAAGGGTGATGTAACAAGGGTTGATAAATAGGATACTGTGAATGGGTGGGGATTGAGGTATCAGCCCCATATGATCGTTCTTGATCAGTCTTTGGGTGGATACCCCGCTGGAACCATCTTACTCGCCGGAAACTCTATCCCCGCCGATTTATCAAAAACCCAACTCGACCTTTACATTAGTACCGATAGCGGAGTCACTTGGAAATTTGTTAGCCATATCGCAAATGGTGGTGTTGCTGTACGTCATGATCATTAAAGCTTGGGCTGATGTTTAGAAACCAAATAATGGGGAAACACCAGTCTGGGAACCATTCCTCATGGTCTACAATAATCAATTAGTCTGTTACTACTCGGACCAACGTGATCCCAAACACGGTCAGAAATTAGTTCATCAAATCTCAACCGACTTGAAATCATGGGGATCAGTAATCGATGATGAAGCAAATCCCACATATAGTGCTCGACCCGGTATGCCAGTAATCTCGAAAATGTCAAATAATCAATACTTTTACACTTACGAAAATGGTGGTGCCCCCGAAGGTGATTTTGCTGTCTACTTCAAAATCTCTTCTAATCCATTATCATTCGGTTCAGTCACTGGTAAACCATTGAAAACCGCAAATGGATACGTACCGACTAGTTCACCTTTTAATATCTTTACTGGTGCTGGGGGAAGTTCGGGAACTTTGGTCGTTAGCGCCAATTCCGATTCCGACCTTTTTGTTAATCATAATTATGGTCAAGGGGCTTGGACGAGGTTGACGAGTCAGGGAGGTAATGGATATTCGAGGAGTCTTGCTGTTGGATACAATCCTAAAGATATCTTGATTGTGAATGGTGGTCGATTGGGTCAGGGTAGTACCAACAAGGTCACTGCTTCGGCGAGGGATGTTAATGGTTGCTCGACCTGTTAGGCGGTCGGATATGAATAGACGATATCAAGGGAAAGAATAGTAGGACGGAAGTATTAGTGCGGAAGAGAAGAAGTAAAAAGGAGAAGTAGAAGGGAAAATCAAATGAGCAATCAGAGGAAAGTAGGCAAAGCATGTATATCATTGCATTCGTATTTCTTTTGGCGGTTGATTTCTTGCTATGGATACAGTGCCGTACATCAGAGTACGTCCTACTTACTTGGATACGAGATACACATTGAGTATCAGACTCAAAAGACAAACCAGAAGAATGATCATCATCGGTTGATTCTTGGTGATATCGGTCGATTCGTGGATAGCGCTAGCAGGAGCGACGACATGTGTATCGATAGGCGCAGTCGACCGTTCAGGGATCACATCAGATTTAGAATCGAGAGGAACCACCTTGGCTCCGTTTGCCGTTTGACTAGGTGTCGACTTTGGTTTCTCATTCTTGTCGGAAGAACCAGTCGACTTGAAATCCTCGGGATGAGCATCGATCCATTCTTTCAATGCGCTTAACCAAGATTGATGATATTCCTTCTGACCTTTGATGACGGCTGGGGTGATTGTACTTTTGAGCATGGAAGAGGCGGACCAATCGCACTGGGTCGTACAGTACATTCTCGTTGATGGGGTTCCATTTTCGATCGTACGAGTAAGGCATGTCCGGGTGTGGATCTTGAAACTGTTTTGTTAGTCTGGTTCACGGTAGCTAGAGAGGGACTTGCCTCTTGCCAGATGGGACATCGGGAGTTTGAGTGGATGATACGATTTCGTACACCTCGTTGGGCTTTTCCACTTCCACTCTTTCGGAACCGATACAATCAGACTTCTTGGGTCCAATGTAGTTGTTCTATCTCTTAGCATTGTTCTGTATAAATGAAGGGGGAAGGGACTCACCATGTGCATGACATATTTCAACGAACGCTCATTTGCCCCATCCTTCTCCGTCCAGTCGCTTGTATTTATATCTGCAGTATCAGTAGTGATCGTATACTGAGAGGCTTAAACTCACCGGTAAGCTTCTGCTTGTTCTTCAGGAAATCCTGTCCAAACTCCTCATTATGGTACATTAGATTGAATAATTGGTCAATCTCCACCGGCAAAGTTGTATCCAGCGCTACCTCATCAAAGTGCTCCCCGCAACATTCCGTCTCCTTTGCTCCAAAATCCCCAGATCCGGCATGATCATCCTCATGCTCTTCCTCCTCTGTAATCCCAGCTTGAGGGTTGGTGGTAGGTTTATCCTGACCGAGCTTGGCGGTTGCAGTTGCCGATCGATGTCGACCTGCAGTCTCGATATCGTGAGGTACGCCCGACTTGGTAGCAGTTGTAGCTGATCGATGTCGAGTGGAAGCTCCAGCCAAGTCGGCATCCATGGCACTCTTTGTCTCGCGTCGTTCCAAGAATTGAGAATATCGTTCGGGAGCCCTTTCCTTCCATACCTCCATCAACCCAACGTACATGGCTTCTCGATCCGCCATACTTCCGTATCCAATCACTTTATCATCTAAATCCGTATCTACTCCTATACTAACTGCATTCTGGATCCATTTTGCCGTAGTTGATCTTTCGACCCATACGATATCTCGTAAATCGTGAACTCGCTCGGTTACGTATCCCATAATATTTGATCGGAAACATAGGTGGTAGCGGGTGAGGTAGAGTCGTCCATGAAGTAACACTGATGCTTGCAAATCGGCAGATTGAGTTTGGAGTACCGTCAAGAAATCGTCCGGCGTCTCTTCTCCTTTTGGTTTCGGCAATTGTTGACCGAATAGCTTTTCAAAGTCGGCTTGACGGTTTGCTGGGATAGGTTTGTTGCCTCCTAGTGATGATGTTGATTGAGCTCGACCACGGGTGGACTCGCTGTCGCTATAGACTTTGGTAGGTGTCGGTTGTAATGTAGCTTGTGGTGATGGTAGGGGGGATGCTGTCGAAGTTAGCTACGTCACAGGTCTAAAGGTGAAACTATGCACCTTCAATTTCCTCCATGCTCTCATTCTTCTCCCCATACCCAGCTACAGCTCCCAGCTCAACAGGCTGAATAGGTTCTTGTACTACAGCTGTCGACATTGTATGAATAGAAGTAATTGATGATGATGATGTTGCCGGATTGTAATAGGTTGCAGTTGCCGCGCTTTTGCTGGAATCTCTTGGCCTCGCTTCGAATGATTCCAGTGATGTTGACTCTTTGCTTTAGCGGGGTGGTTGACGTAGGTTATATGATGGTAGGAGAACCGATAGACAAGGGGTAGTGATGCATGAAAGCAGTACAATAGGGTTCCAAGACTACTCCAAGACGTCACAAGACTCGTCACTGGTTCCTGTCAGCGAAATGACGTCGGCCGCGCCTATTCAAGCGATTCTTCTTCTGGGCACAACATGCATATCTGACTGAATCGTTCATGGAGAACAAGCTAGGATCATGCAGGGCATAGCGATATCGTTAGACTTGGATGCATGCATGCATATATACAGATGTAAGAAAGAACTAGGATCGGGTGAACCCGCGGTCAATCCCGCGGACAGCTCACGTGATACTCGCATGGACGCCACTTGAACGCTATTCCGGTCAACCCGCCGAATCAATCCGAACCTGTTACGTCAATGTTGCCAATCTACCCAATCCTTCTGGTCTCGATTCCCAATTCTAGCTTACTTTTACGGAAACTTCTCACCTCCACACTGATCCCATGGAAGGTGGACTGACAATTGCCGCTATGACGACTCTCTTGGAAGTGCTGAAAATAGATATCGTACCTGGCTCCCGCAGAGTGCTCGCGAGACCCGACGGGACTGACCCCGATGACTAGCGCGGAGCTTCCATTCAAGTGGCGCAATCAACGCCATTGCCCCTGATTACTCTGTCGGCTTGGTTGCCAAATATAGATGGGGGACCTTGGGGGTTACGCCTCGGCTTGACTCGGGGCTCTTGACTCGGGATCTCGCTTGGGGTGTTATTGCCAACCCTTCGATCGACTTGTTGCGTATGGGTCAAGGTCAAGGTTCAGAGAGGGAAAATTACAAGGTATATAACTCCTGCCAGCCGATGGGAACGGACTTTCATCCCCTTCCACTACTCTTGATCTATCTAACAAAATGGAGACCAAGACATACGACGATAAACACATTGACTCGTCCGAGCACCTCGACAGGAGTACCGGCGCCGAAGTCAGCGACGCAAAGAAGCTTATCAACCCTCTTCACGGTATTTCCAAAGAGCAGCTTTTGGCCGATGTCGACCAATTCTGCGCCGAGACCGGCATGACCGAACACACCGATGTCTTTAGGCGAGGAGCTCTTGTTGCTCAGCGACCTGAAGAATACGAAGAGATTCCCGAATTGACCGAGGACGATCTTTTCTGGCTAAGAAAGTCTACCGCTAGCAAGTGGTCTCATCCAAAGATGCTCTACTTTACTGGTACGTCCACTCATCTCCCATGACTTGAACTTGGCTCACCACCAGTCTTTGCTTGTGCCATCGGAGCTGCTACCCAGGGATGGGATCAGACCGGTTCCAACGGTGCCAGTAAGTACCCCCCTTTACTCCTCGTAATCAACCTGATTCCAGATCTGTCGTTCCCCACCGAGTTCGGACTCGACCATGAAGTCGGTACCCCCGCCGGAGACCGAGACGAATGGATTGTCGGTTTCGTCAACGCCGCCCCATACATCTCATCTGCTCTACTTGGTGTCTGGATCTCTGATCCTTTGAACAACCTTTTCGGTCGACGAGGAGAAATCTTCATCACCTCTTTGAGTGAGTCTCATCTATTCATCGCTTTTCATTAGCTAACAATGGCAGTCCTCATTGCTACTCCTATCGCTTCTGGTTTCACTCACTCTTGGGAAGGTCTCGCTGCTGCTCGATTAGTACTTGGTATCGGAATGGGTGCCAAGGGTGAGTCAACCACATGATTCACAGGATTCTGCTGAGATTTAGCCGCAACTGTTCCTATGTACGCTGCTGAGCTTGCCCCTGCCAACATCCGTGGAGCTTTGGTCATGGGATGGCAATTGTGGACTGCTTTCGGTATCTTCCTTGGATTCGCGTATGTCTCTCCTAACACACTCCAATAACTAGGCTGACAGACAGTGCCAACGCAGTCGTCAAGGACGTCGGAGCTATCGCATGGCGACTCCAGCTCGGATCCGCATTCATCCCCGCCGTCCCACTCGCCGTCTTGATCTTCTTCTGCCCCGAGTCTCCTCGATGGCTCATGAAGAAGGGCAAATACCAACAAGCATTCAACTCGTTCAAGCGACTGCGACATACCGAAGTCATTGCTGCTAGGGATCTATATTACGCTCACGTACAACTTGCTGCCGAGAACCGAATCATCCAGGGAAAGACCTACATCTCCCGGTTCACAGAGTTGTTCACCATCCCCCGAGTCCGACGAGGTACCTTGGCTGCTTCTGTCGTCATGTTGGCTCAACAGATGTGTGGTATCAATATTATCGCCTTTTACTCAAGTACCATCTTCCTTAGGTCCGGATACAGTGCATCACAAGCTCTGTACGCTTCTTTAGGCTTTGGGGCTGTAAATTTCGTATTCGCTTGGCCAGCAATCTTTACTATCGATACCTGTGAGTTCAAATTCTTGAGAAAAAAAAGAAAATTTCTGATTATCCAGTCGGTCGAAGATCACTTCTTCTCGCCACTTTCCCCAACATGGCTTGGACATTGCTTGCAGCGGGAATGTGTTTCTTCATTTCAGATGATCACAAGGTTCTCAAGACCGGTCTTATCGCTTTGTAAGTTTTCGACTCGATCTTCGAAGAAATTGAATTTTCGAATTTCACGTCCGATCACTCGCTGACATCACAGCTTCATCTATCTCTTCGCTGCGTTCTACTCTGTCGGAGAGGGACCTGTACCCTTCATGTATTCGGCAGAGGTATTCCCTCTAGCACAAAGAGAACAAGGAATGGCTTGGTCGGTCGCAATTTGTTTGGGTTTCAGTTCCATCTTATCTTTGACCGTATGTCCCTCTTTTGTTTCACAAGTTGAACGTTGCTGACGCCTAGTTCCCTCGAATGCTCCGAGCTCTCACTCCTCAAGGGGCTTTCGGTGCATACGCAGCCTTCAACGTTATCGCGCTCGTTTTGATCTGGTTCTTTGTGCCGGAGACAAAATTGCTCACTCTCGAAGAGCTTGACGGAGTCTTCTCGGTACCAACCGCCACTTACGGTAAATACCAGACTGGTACCGTTTTACCCCACTTCATCCGACGAGTCATCTTCAGGCGAAAGAATGAGCCTCTACCCGAGCTTGTTATCAAGAACCCAAAGACGAGGAGCCACGCGTAGGTTGGTAATGATCTTGTAGTCGGTAGTCTTTTCTATGGTAGTAAGACGTATATAGTTTGTGGATGTATACACACTCAAAGCACCGTTATTCTCTGTCAGTGCCCCAAGGTGCAATGAAATACGATGAGTCGGTGAGCGCCTAGTCTTCGCTTTAAGTGCAACGGATGTATGCGGGCCTTCCATAGTATCATTATGTAGCCAGATGTATGCTGTTCGTAATCCATGGCAAGTCCATGCAAGGGGCATAACGATGCATGGAAAGAGTCTAGCTCAAGGTATAGACCTATGAGTTCCGGTTCTTGAAAGGGTTGACCGGAATCAGGCACCGATCTCGATCGCGTCATGATTTACTTGCTACTCCACCTTGCGCTCTATACTATACCTCTTGACGAGACTTACGACTCGCGAACCAGCTATAGACATGACGAAGCGAACAGCAGCAAAGCTAGCGACATCAAAGATCTCTTCCTCCCCAGCAAGAGCGAGCAAGAGATCACCAGACGTCAAGCAAGAAGTCAAGGAGGAAGAAACCGATCGTACACCTGCCCGCAAATCCCGTAAAATCCAACACGACTCTCCCACCGCGACACCCGTCAAGCGAGAAGGATCACCTCTATCCAAAGTAGAGCCTAGCCCAGCCAAATCAATCGCCCAATCACCCAAAACACTCCAACAGCGTAAAGCAGCCGCTTTCCAGAAATTCGCATCCACATCGCCATTCCCCAATTTCCCCCGTCCGACACCTGCAGAATGCGTACTCGCTCGGCAGATACTCGAATCAGTACATGGAGCCAAACACCGTCCTAAGGAAGTGAAAGCATCAGCAAATAGGGCCGGATGCGGGGATAGTCCAATGGTCCTGGATGCTTTGGTGAGAACGATCTTGTCGCAAAACACTAGTGATGGGAATGCAAGTCGAGCGAAACGGTCCATGGACGAAGCATATGGAAGGAGTGATGATTGGGAAGCTATTGTCAAGGGAGGAGAAGCTAGATTGGAGGAAGCTATTCGATGTGGAGGGTTGAGTAAAGTCAAAAGTAAAGTGATTGTACGGATATTGGAACAGACAAAAGAGAAATACGGATCATACACTCTCGATCACCTTCAATCCGCATCTGCAGACGAAGCTATGGCGGAGCTACTAAGCTTCGATGGAGTAGGACCAAAAACGGCAAGTTGTGTCCTACTATTCTCGCTGGGCAAGGAAGATTTCGCGGTCGATACCCATGTTCATCGGATTACTGGATTAATAGGTTGGCACCCGGCTAAATCGAGTCGAGAACAGACATATCATCATCTCAACAAGAAAATACCGGATGAACACAAGTACGCATTACACGTTCTATTCGTCTCTCATGGGAAACGGTGTGATGAATGTAAAGCAGGAGGAAGGAGTTCGGGAAATTGTGAATTGAGAAAGGCGTTCCGACAAAAGGTGATCGAAGGAACGGATGAGGTGGTCAAGGAGATACCTGATGATGTCAAGGGCTTGGTCAAGATGGAGGACGAGGAGGACTCGAAAACAGAGGTGAAGGACGAGAAACCGGACGTAGAGGATAAGAAGCCGGAAGTGTAGATGTTTCAAATTTGTGTATTATCATGCATGTTGATGTGCAGGTCAACGGCGCCCATTATCTCGTCGTGTACTCCATCACCCAAAGAGCAGGCCATTGAAGGTTGCAATAGCCTTTGGGCAAATGAAAGAGACGAAAGGTCGAATGTGGCACTTTTTCACCCTCCATCTCTTCCACCCCCTCCTTCTCTCGTTCCTCCGTAAGGTATACGATACTTCATATGTACTGCATAATACCTTCATTTCCACTCATATACGTCCACTAACCTACTGATATACCTAACAATCCTTGAATTCCTCTTCCATACCGGAGATAACCTATTTTCACAAATTTCGACCTCCCATCTACTCGTTCTCGGCCACATCGATGACTGTCGACTTGAACTTCCTTGCTGGAATTCGACGACGGAACATGATATCGATCTCACGATACGATCGACTAGGATGCATCAGCGACGGCACGTTGGATGGAGAAGAGGAGGCCACGGCGAAACTTTGGAGAAATCGGTGAAATCTTGATATGATGATGGGATCTCGAGACGAGGTCCAGAAACTTACTGCTTGAGCTCAGGGAGATAGAAGTAGGCAATAACGAAGCAGACTGCGGCGGTTCCACCCCAAACATAACCACATTTACCGGCGACATTCCATCCGGTCGGGTTCAGCAGTTGCGAGGCCACTGTTCAATCAGTCTTGACATTCTTGAGCTCTAGACGAGCGCAGAAGCTCACAGTATATCATAGGTATTTCACAGACGTAGTATGCAGCGCGACCGACACCAGTACTCAATGCTCGAAGTCGGACAGAAGAAGTCTCGGCGATAATCGTGTAAGTGATCGGACCCATGGCGAGGGCGTATGTGAACGAGATGATGATACCTAGACATGCCTGGGCGTAGTTTGTAGCGCTAGATTGGTTGACGGTAGCTGCGACACCGAGGGCCATGAGGCAGCAGACGTTAAAGGCGGTTCCGTAGAGGTAGATTGTTCGTCGACCGAAATATGCGGTCAAAATAAAAGCGAGTCCGTTTGCCACAAATCCGAGACACGAGTTGATGAGACCGAGCTGGAAAGAGAAATTGGTAGACATGCCAGCCTCTACACCTGGTTAGCTACCATCCTTACTAGAGTAAAGTATGGCTTACGCTCAAAGAAGAAAGTGGCCTGATTAGCGATAAGATTACCGGCGAAATTCTGACTGGCATATGCGAAACAAGTGATGAGTGTCCTCCTTCGATCGATACCCTTGAATAAATCTAGGATCGTGGGGTTACCACCCATCTGAGCCTCAATCTCGACAGTTCGTTCAATCATAGCGAGAACATCCTTGGGGTCTTGCCTGCTGGAACCGTTTAATCGCTCGACGGATCGTAGGGCTTCCTTTGTTCGTCCTCGTCGGGCAAGCCAGTAGGGCGACTCTGGGGCGAAGAGGATGAAGACTAGAAGGGGAACACTGGAGGTTAGATTGATTTATACTTGGAGTAGGAAGTGACTCACGGGAAGATCCATTGTAGAGCCTAAGGAATGTCAGCTGATGTACGTGTGCGAAATCTGAGAGCTTACAAGAGGACTGGTATGTCAGCGAAGATTCTGGGATATTGACGGAGAAACTTACATCCTGTACGCCCACTCGTCATTCCTCTGGTTGTAATGGTCTAAAATTGTCAGCAACTTCTTGGCGTCGAAGGACTGAACATACAGGTGACGGCTCCAACGACGATACCTCCGATAGACCAACACATTTGAATGGTCGAAGTTGCGAAACCTCGGAGGGCTAGAGGTACGATCTCACTGGCGTATGCGGGCGAGTTGGCAATGAAGAATCCCCAAGGAATACCTTCAAAGAATTGACCAACAGTGAGGACGGATAGGGAGGTTGCCTACACAATCAGCTTGTTTCACCTTGTTGACAACTAGACTTACAAAGAATGAGATAAAGATGGTACAGATCATGGCGACTAGGGCACAGAAAGTTGTCCACTTGTATCCGAGTTTGTTGGTGACTGGTCCCGCAGCGAAAACACCGACGAAAGCACCACATTGCCCAGCTTGGAAAAGGGCACTCTGCCATTTGGTTTCGATGACCCATTTCCCGTCGAGCTGGACACCGAATCGTTCCTTGAAAGCGGGTAGAGCGACAAAATTACCGACCAGAAACATGTCGAACGACTCCATGACCTGCGATGTCAGTCGAGGAGCCTCACAATCTCATCACAACATACAATAGTAAAAGCCATAAGGAATGCCCACATGCAAGCCATAGGATGAGTCTTGACGGCCTCCCATAATCCCATCGCATGCTCGGCATTTTCTGCTCGATAGGCCTCGTTCAAAAGTTCTTCATCGCGAAGAACATCAGTGTGACCGTACTGGCCCTTTTCTCCGATTTGAGCATCCTCGTTTGAATCGATGTGCTGAATCCCAGCTTCGTTGGCTTTTGACATGATGTGATGTTGAGTGGTTGGGGGATGATCTGTGGCCCCATCTGGAGACGCGCCGACTATATGCTAAGCGGGGCCAGGCTCGGTAAGTTCACAAAGACGGCTTCACCGCCGGTAGACGGTACACGGTCCGCATCAAGTCCGCCCTCGGTGCGAAGATCGATCTGGTTGGTCTTCTCCTCGCCCCCTCCAGAGTTGCGGATGACCCATGCGGGCTCCATTTTTGTGATTTACGAGATAGAAAGCCACAGGCACACTAGTGACCTTGCCTTGGTCGTTTCCCAGAATAGTAACTGCCCTGGCTTGATTCGGATATTCACTCCGGCTAAGCGGCTGAAAAACTCTCCGAGGTCGGAGCCCAAAGGTAAATTGGCAATTTCATGACCATGCGCTTGACAGGTGCTTCGCTTGGCATTGACAAACCGATCGTTGGTCGTTGAGAATCATGGACCTCGGCAGGTATTCCTACAGTTGACATTGACATTGCCTTATCTTCGGTCCCTCAAAGATCGCTGCGTATCTTTGATATGAGCGATCGGGGTATCGGTCCGGCGCTTGGTCGCTGTTGTTGGTCACAATGTGCTCAATGGTCTTGCTTCGAGCCGGCGGCAGTTTCTTTCCTTCCGAAATGACAGCCGACTCGATCCCAGCTAGCATATCCATTTTGACGTCAACGCCTGTGGTACATTGGGAATTCCGAAAGTAAATCAGTGGCCCATGGAAGCAGAGGTGAATCCACATTGATATGACTGCATCTCAGCTACGTGAATTATTACCCCTCCTGTATTATCCCCATCATGCTAGGACATGAAGCCAAATGGAAATGGACTTGTTCCGTCTTCTGACTTTCCGCCCCTCTCGAACTCTCGCCCGATCACTTTGACTCACTTGCCGCGGCACCTCATTCACAACATCATATGCCCCTCATCTTTCCTTCACTTTCCCGAATGAGAACCCTTCAACCTCCACCAAGTCCTCAGCACTCCCCCCTTCACATGGATCCCCTCTTGACGCTAACGACCCTGTCCCCCTCCCCTTCTCCACAACTCCCCACTCACCTGATTCATTCCCATAAGCCCTAGCTTGGCAATTCCCGCTTTCGTCTCCTTTTAAATGTCCAGCCGCATAGTTCTTTCCCGCCCTTGTCTGAACTCTGTTTGCTCTCGCCGATTCTACTTGTAGCCAATTGTCGAGAAATCAGGTCGAACGTCCCTTCATTCTCCTGGTTATTGATCATTGATGGTCCTCCACCAACCCTGATGCTTTCGTTCAAAGCCATCCGCTCTCGTCGCGGAACTCATTACCAGCAGCACATACACATTCCTAAACCGCCGACACACCTTCACTCAGAGTGGTCTACCATTGTCGAGTCGGTCCGTTGTGAGCATAAAGAAAGGTGTTCGGTATTCCATTGTATGCATTCATCCGCTATACGCATCCTCTTATTGTAGTCTAGTTTGGGTACGTAGTGAGTTACAGCCCCATATACCCAGCGAGGATGGAACCGGCGGCCCGGATGTAGCCGACGGCCCCCGCGCGCCTTTCTTGTACGATGTGACATAGGCGCAGCAATCCGTATCACGATCAATCGACTATCTATCTTCCACTCCTTGTTCATACTACTACAGGGTTCAATAACCCAAACATCATATGTAAATGGATAATGTATCATTCACACTCAATGCCTCAACTATGTATTCATATAATGTATTGCAGTCCTGATTGCTAGGCCATATCCACGCAATATCCCTTCTTCCGGAGACTCGGTATTACTCTCCAACCAATTTTATACGCCTCTTGCCGCCTTACACACATATCCAAATCATCGTCAAAATTGCCACCTCATGCCTGGACTAGAAGCCAAACAAAGACCAAACCCAAGACATGGACTTGTTGTTGTTCACCAGCATCAAGTCGCTGGCGAGGAGGACACCACCCGTAGTCTCATGAATTACGAAAAGAAGTTATGAAATTCAAACCCAAGGGGGCAGAAGAAGAATGCAGAGCAATGCCTCACAGCTGGAACTAGCAGGTAGGCTTCTCGGAGTATGGCCAGATGAGGGACTAAGAGTCATATGAGCGAATCAAGGAGGGATGTGGGAGGACATTGTCCGGTCGAGTCAAGACAGGATAAAGCGGAGGAGCATGTAGATCGATGGACAAGGGGATTGGGAAAGCGAGAGACTGGAATTGAGGTGATGAGGGTTTAGCAGAGACCAACACCGACTCAAAGACATGCACATCATCGACCGTCACGTCCGCAAGACTTCTACAACTATATCGCATCCCACCGCTAGCATCCATCACCACCACACCCATAGGGGATTTGGAGTACTCTTCTGGTCACACGCCAGGCCTGCGAGGATATTGAGTGGTTGGGTTACTCTATTGCTTGATCAAGACAAGCAGAACAATACCTGCTCCCAAATGAACACCGTCAAACCCGTCAGTGACTCTCCCACCATTTTACCCGCCGAGCTGATCTACAGCCTTCCACAAGACCAGTACAGCATCCTTCAAAGCAAACTCATGGTGGATCAATTGAATAGTCCAGACTCAAGAAGTCTGAACGCGGAATTAGTTGTCAGACAATGACTGTAGAATGTGCCAGCTGACCCTTGAGGCGCCGATAGATCTGTAAGTCATCTTCCTCTTAACACACATCATACTGACAAACAGGTAGGGCAAAGAAGCCATTCAGCCGGCACTCGATCCATCGAAGGGCGATTGCACAGCGGGACGAGGAGGAAGTCCTGATTCTCACCAAGTACGGGGACTCTGTATGGGGAAACGACTGGCGATGGACACGTCTTCGTGATGGTGAGCAAGCTGTCAGAGGATGAATACATGTTTGGCTAAGCGCGAGTAGGAGGTGGTCGTATATATTCTTCTGATCAATCTTCATTAGGCATCTAGTAGTATTTTACAACTTCGACCTTGTTGTTGAACGCTGAGTCATGTATTCCTGAGCAATACTGGTAATCTCCTCGGCCACCCCCAAACTACATTGGTACCTAAAGTCAGCTCAGATCCGCATATTCGACCCGACTCACCCTGCTCCTCCAAACCCATAGGCATGTATAACGGCTCCATTCCCGTTCGCCTTGGCGGTGAGCGGACTGCCCAAAAGATCCTTTCTCTCCTGCAATTCAAGCCTTGCCCCTCCCTCTCTAGCTGGACGATGTCCGACATTGTGCGAGACCACTTCGATATCCTTCCAGCTCGTTCCTGATGATCCGGCGAGCTTTGGGTCTAGCTTGTAGCAATCCCTCAAGATCCTTTCCGATACCTTCAAATCGGGTAGTGGTGACCAATTGTCTCTGATGTAGGTCCCGCCGAGAACGACTAGACCCTCTGGACCTGGTCGAGGAATGATATAGGCGGGCTCAGGGGGTGCGTCTAGCGGTACATCAGTCGTGGCGCCATGTCAGCTGGAAGACTACTCACCTTTGCCCTGCTCCTTGGGTGCATTGATGAATGCCTCACAATGCATTACACATTGCGACACTTCCGGTGCCTTGACCAGTACAGTCTGTCCCCTCGCAGGATAGACCGCAGTATCTTCGACGCCGATCAGAGATCTCGCTCCGAGACCGGTTGCATTGACGACCAGCGGCACTTGGCCAATACCAGGTATTTCGAAAGCCTGATCCAGCGAAGCGAGGCGTTTACGTTGTATCTGTATTCCCATATCTCTAGCCATTCGACCGAGATGTGCTAGGTACTCGGGCGCGTTGATGATATAGGAGGAGAATGAATGTCCAAAGGGTATATCCACGGGTAGACGGCTTGAAGAGGCGATATATTCGTACTAGATTCATCAGTCAGATTCCATGCTGGTAAGACATAGACACTCACATCCCCTACTAGGTCTTGGAACCATATTTGAGTAGCCCGAGCTTGATCGGTCCACACATTTAAGAAAGGTATCCGTTTACATAAATCAGGTCGTTGGGAAGCTAGGTCGGCCAGGCGGTTGTAAGTGACACGATCCCATCCAGCTTGGCGAGTACTCGCTTCGGTCTCGAAAGAGTGCCAATTACATCCCTACATATCAGTCAAGAGTAGCAAATACATCTGAGTACTCACAGCCCATGGTGATGCAAAACCGACACTCTCGGTATCCTCAGGTAGATCCTTTGCGACTATCACGACATTCAATCCTTTTCGCCTGAGCTCAATAGCAGCCGACAAGCCGATCACTAGCATCAGCCTAATCCATTCCGGATGCTTACCTCCAGCCCCAACTACGACGACGTCGACCATATGGACCGACTTGACCGAGGTAGTATGAGTAAGGTAGGTGGAGTGACTGGGCTGCAAGAGAGACGCGCTTATCATGTTCAGGGATTCAATCTCTTGGCAAGCCTAATTGTGAATTCCCTTTTGACAAATTCTCGTCAGGTCTACCGAGGTGATACCTTACCGAGCATGCTTACTGAGTGATGATGAGTAGTGAGTGACCCACACTCTCGTGCATATATCCAGCCGATTGCGAGAAGATTGACCAAGCTTCGTTGGATTCGTACTCAGTGTCAATGATAAACCTAATTTTGCGGCCGGTCTTCATCCACGACCATAGAATCTAGAAAATTCCGCATCCCGTCCGATCTGCGCAGACAACCTGGATATCGCCCAGTTAGTAGCAAGGTGGGGGACCACTTGCGAATCCTGTTAGGTGTTGTGGTTCATATCTTTTTGGCGCGTCTATACCTTCACGCAGGATTTGTTGGTTAAGGGCAACAACTAGTCGAAAGCAACTTGACGTGTTTTGGTTTCGTAACTCATTCTGTCGCCAGGAGAGTGATCTTGGCAGGCATCACGAGTCTCTCATATGTGTCGCATTCGACATCTCAGGTCGCTCGACTGAGCTCGCTTGAACTCTGTATAAATCTGGAGACGGAAACCGGACGCGTCAAAATATTCGTTTCCTTTGTTCTCCAGAGGTCAGCACTGGTTTCACACCTTGGTGCCTCACACCATTTCCTTGCCTGCCAGTAGTGCATGATATGTAGCATGAGAGTCTGTGATCCAATCACGTATGCTTGGTGCCAAGCAGCGGTGCTGTAGCGCAAATTGGTACAGCAATCCGCAGGCCTCGGAAATCCCCCGACCGGTTCCAGGATCTTCGGTTTACTTGAAAGGAAGCTGTGTAGAGGAATATGTATATACGTCAGACCTCCTTTCATATTCATCAGTACTAGTATTCCACCGCCGTAGCACTAAGCATTATCACACTCACACATCGAATAAAATGGGCAAAGAGAAACATCAACAACATTACAGTGAGTCTCCTCATCCCGGAGTTGACCGATATGCTTATTTTCGTAGATAACGCTCAATACTATCAACCTCAGCAACAGGGTCCATGTGGAGCGCAGTACGGTGCACCTCAATATGGACATTATGCGCCTCAGTAAGTCTACTCTACTCCTTGTCACATGGACTGATGAGCAGACCACAACCTGTTAGTCATGCAGTAAAGATAAAAAGAGGACCACTGACTGCGTAGCAAACGATCATCATTAAAGAACCCTCGAGAGAACGCGGTGGAGGATGCTGTTCGGTCATAACGTGTTGTGGGATTGGAGCATGCTTCGCTTGGCTGTGCGAGTGTATATGTTGTCCGTGTTGTTGTTGCTGCTAGGGCTCGAAGCTTTCTAGAGTGACGGACATCATTTCGTTGGATTCAAACTTGTATCGTTCTGTATGTATGCATCTCAATCCTATTCGTACGTATGTACAACTCGGCGCTAAACAAGATTCACCTGATACTTATTACTTCTGTTCCAAGGCGGCTTCGAGTCCTTTGCCGAGATCGCTGTGCACCTTGGCGAATTGCTCTACATGTCTCAGCGGGATGTCTTTGCTGCGCTGCCTCGGACTCACCAATAGCTCCCTTTTGTACCTCCTTGCTTGCAGTGCCCAGGTGACCGGCGACATTGCTGATGAATGTTTCTTGCTGCTGGGCTTTACATAGCAGAGCCCACATTCCCCTCGCTTGGTCGTAATCCGCATCAACCATCTCCGAGGCATACGACTCGACTTTGCCCCATACCCATTCATCATGGTTACCAATATCGTAGCTTTGGCCGTTTGCGCCGACTTTACCTTTAAAGTTCACAGTTTTGGTACTAGCGCCAACATAGTTTGGATCGTTGCCGTAATTCTTGGTCGTGTTCATAGCGCCATCTCGTTGGTATGGCGAGTACACTTCCGAAACCGGTCGGTTGACCGGGAGTTGCTGGTAGTTTGCCCCGAGGCGATATCGCTGGGCATCGGGGTAGGCAAACATTCTCGCCTGGAGGACTGGAGGTCAGAGAAGGTCAATGAGCAGGACGTACTGGGATCCGCCGAAGGGGCAATTCCGGGTACATTGGTACTGGGCGAGAAAGCTGCTTGCTCGACATCCGCAAAGTGATTGGCAGGCTGATGTCAGCAAATCAATTGATGAGAAGCGACGAAACTCACATTTCGGTTCAGAGTCAATTTGCCCAATGGTCTGAGAGGGTAGTCTGAATGAGGCCAAACTTTTGTATTGTCAAAGATGTTGATGTGATACTTTTCGGCTTCGTCCGCAGTCATGACTTGAACGTTAAAAGTCCAAGTCGGCATGTCACCGCGCTCGATGGCGTCCCACATGTCTTTCGAGTGATAGTCTGGTTCCTGGCCTGCAAGTTTCTTGGCGTCGGCGCTAGACATTGTCTTGACTCCTTGATCGGGGATTAGATGGAATTTGACGTAAACGAACGAGTTGTCTTCTTTGGTGAATTTGTACGTGTGGTTTCCGTATGCGTTCATGTTCCGAAGTGAGGCTGGTGTACCTCTGTCACTGTAGAGCATCATCAATGTGTGTATACCTTCGGGATTGTTGTTGTGATAGCTGTGAATCAGTACCCGTACTGCAAACCAGCGATGATTAATACTCACTCCCAGAACTACGTCGGTCAGCTATTGGTAGTCCCGAAGTAATGGCAAACTCACCATGCTTGCGTCAGGTGTATTCTTGTCGGGAAGACGTTTATGTGCCCTGTTCAAAGACGGAAACTTGATAGGGTCCCGGATGAAGAACGCTGGCTGAGACATGAGCACTCGCCTAAACTGGCTGGACTTACCATGCTGTTGAATACGAAATCTTGGTTCCCTTCTTCCGTAAAGATCTTCCACGAGAAACCCCTGACATCTCTAATGGTCTCTGCACTACCCTTGTTTGCTCCTACCGTCGAGATCCTGGAGATGACCTTGCTCTTCTTACCGATTCCATTCAAGAAAGCAGCAGAGGTGATATCCGAGTTATCGTGGGTTACTTCGAATTCTCCCCAAGCTCCAACGGCGGACGCATGGACGACACGTTCCGGAATTGGTTCTCGATTGAAATGAGCAAGAGTCTCGAGAAGCTGGGTATCTTGCAATAACATCAGACCGCGGACTGGTCCCCGACCCACGCGTTGAGCCGTGGTGGCATCTGCGACGGGGGCTCCTGAACATCAGCGAGGCGTCGGACTCGATACATACCTTCTGCGAGCGTATATGTGGGAGCTTGAGACATTTGTTGAAAGATGGTTGAGTGTACAGATTGTTGGATTTCACACTCTTATCGTTCGACGATCTCGAGTGCCATTAAACATGTCCATATGTCAGCGACGCGTCATACCATCTCAACTCATTGGTCAGCAGTCAAGTCAAGTCACCGGTTGTAAGAGGTTTGCATGTCAGCGAGATTCCCGAATTCCCTTTATCTGCGTCGGTGCTATTCTAGCGGCCGCGGTACTTGAGGATGATGTGTGAGAGAATAGAACAAAGTCAGCAATAAACGTCATGGATCACCCTAGGAACGATTACTAATTAATCGTTTAGTGGAGGTCATGTGCCTGGGTCGAATCTTCTGCTGATGTGAGAGCCGGCATGTTCATAATTTAGATACATTAATCAGCATGTAGTTTTTCGTGAGCCCCATTCATTGTCACTGTCAAAATAATGGTACACGCCAACACGCATCCCAAAGACGCAGAGTCAAGTTACGATTTCATCGTCCTCGGTGGAGGTCCTGGTGGGAGTACTGTTGCTGGTCGTCTAGCTGAAAATCCCAATGTTCGGATATTGCTTGTAGAAGCAGGTGATGGGTGAGTACACACCTTGAGAATCTACTGACGAGTAGGAATACCAGCGAGATCCCAGAAGTCACTACTCCGGCGCGAGCCATGTCGATCCGTCACGGACCTCACGATTACAATTACAAAGCCACGTTCATCGACCGGGAGGATTATACCCGAGTCGAGCACGAGTACACTCGAGGTAAAGTACTTGGAGGATCTACCTCGATCAATTACTATACCTGGCTTCGAGGCTCTGCAGCCACTATCGACGAGTGGAAGCAGTACGGAGGCGAGAATTGGTCATATGAAAATACGAAAGCCTACTTTGATAAACCGGCGACTTACCACGATGACAAGGGTTTGTTCCCGAAATCTCTTTTCAGTATCGGTGATCAAGGAGGTCCTATCCACATCGCTCATCCCCAACCTCTTCCCGAAATCGAAGAATGGCGGAATTCGCTCGAAAAGGCTTGGGTTAGCAAGGGCGGAGAATTATCTGTAGATGTGTACCATGGAGAACAAAAAGGTGTGCCGATGTGTTTATTTGAATCTGGTTCAAAGGCTTACTCCAAGGTCTGTTCCGATGTGTCAACACGGTATACAATGGTGTTCGATCCAACGCTAGTTTCTTTGTCGAGGGTAAATCCAACATCACACTCCTCGCCAATACTGTATCGAAACAAATCATATTCGATAAAGACCAAACTGCTACCGGAGTCCGCGTAATCGGTCCAGATCACAACGAGTACACCTTCTCGGCCAAGCGAGAGATCATCGTCAGTCAGGGTGCAATCGGATCCCCACAACTCTTGATGTTATCTGGTGTCGGTCGAAAATCCGACCTTGAAGCATTCGGTATCGACTCTGTCATTGATTCTCCCCATGTTGGTCAGAATCTACAAGATCATCCCGTCATGACCCAAGTATTCAAGATCAAAGACGGATTCGGTCTCGATAGTCATATTCGTCATTCTGGACCCGAGCACGAGGCGGCATTACAGCAATACGCCAAAGACAAGACTGGACCTTTTAGCTCGGCGTTGCTCGAACTTGTCGCCTTCCCAAGAATCGACGAAAGGTTGATGAAATACGAAGTGTACAGAGAGGCCAAGGCGAAAAATGGAGGAAGGGATCCGTTCGGACCAGAGGGTCAACCGCATTTCGAAATCGATTTCTTGCCAATGTTTGCCGATGCTTTCCAATTCCATTTCCCCCCTCCTCCATCCGGCGATTACATGACGGTCATTGTCGATCTTCTTCGACCATACTCCAAACCCGGTGTTGTCAAGCTACTTTCAACCGACCCCGCCAAGAACCCCTACATCAATTTGAATTTCTTCGCCGACGACCTCGACCTCATTTGTATCCGAGAAGGTGTGAGGTACATTAACGACATCCTCATGAACGGAGAGGGGATGAAGGATCTTATCGAGGGAGATTATCCATTCCCTCTACCTAGAACTTCGGACGAGGCGCTGGATAAACAGATCCTGGAGCGGTCTCAGACGGGTTATCATCCTTGTGGATCTAACCGGATTGGGAGGGATATCATGCACGGTGTCGTCGATGGTGAATTGAAGGTATACGGAGCCAAGAACTTGAGGATATCCGACGCTTCTATCTTCCCTCTCATCCCCGATTGCCGGATCCAGAATGATGTTTATATGGTCGGGGAGAAGTGTGCGGATATGATCAAAGCCAGTCATGCCGATCTGTATGGGTCACAGTGAGAGGATAAGGATAGAAAGGATAGAAGGATGAATAAATTAGATAGGATAGATTGATACAGTGGACAGGCAGAATGTAGCATATTAGGCCGCATCGCGTTAATCGATGTTGACTCTTCTGTATACCCTGGCAGCCTCAGTCGCCGTTCGTAATATCTGAAAGCGACTTTCCTTCCGGCTCAGACAAGCCATGATTGCGAGGTTCGGATGTCATTGCTAGAATTAGGCGTCTTGAGAGGGATGGATGTGAAGCAAAGATCGGCTATTTCGGCAGGATTCAGTCAATCGGGATCTGGGCGGAGCAAATGCCGGAATCCTTCAACTGTACACGTACAAACTAATCTGGTCATTCAACATGCATACAGCTACCAACCAACGGTCCAAAGCACTATGCCCGACTCCAACATTACACTCTATTTCCTCAATTCCTCTCGAGCGATCCGGGTCGCATGGCTCCTGGAAGAGCTAGGTTTACCGTACGAAGCAATCTGTGCGGATAGAGCGCCCAACGGTCTAGCTCCACCTGAATTCAAATCCCAAATCCCCAACGCACTCGGCAAGAGTCCAACTATCAAAGATGGCTCCTTGGTAGTGTCGGAATCAGGAGCGATCCTAGAATACCTCTGCGAGACACACGACCAGGAATCCAAGTATCTACCAAGTGACTCTGGGGCAAGGGCGGAGGTGAGGCAATGGCTCCATGCTGCCGAAGGGACTTTTATGAGTCATGCCCTCGCTATTTTATATGCGAGGTGGCAGATGCCTGAAGAGGGGAAGCGAATGTTGGCGGGGATGGAAGAGAGGTTGAGTAAGAATGTGAAGAATGATTTAGGGTGGTTGGAGGGGACCTTGAAGGAACAGAAAGCTAAGGGGAGGTATTGGATCGTGGGGGATAGTATTACTATTGCCGACATACAGATGCAATTCAGGTATGTCCCTGTCTTAACCTCTGAGTTATATCGACATACCATGACGCAGATGGAGTCGCTGATATTCAGTATTGAGTTCATTTACGAGCGGAAACTGGGAGTTGATCCCGCCAGTAACAAGTTTCCCGAGATCAACGCTTGGATTACGAGGACGAAAGAGGAAGCGGCATACAAGAAGGCAGTCAAGAAGACGGGGTATACTCTCGAGGGGAATTTCAAGAAGTAGACCCTGCAAAAATGAGTACAATGAACGGGATGGTATCACGCCGTCTCATCTCGGACCGCTAGCTCTCCATCATCCTATCTCTACGGATGATCTCGGAGACATCGTTTCCGGCACTCACGGACTACTGATACAGAGAACACGCCATGGCGTATTGGGAACTTTCTAGTCTCTTCCTATCCCTCTATCCGACTCAATCGGATGGCACGCATGCACGGCCGCGGTATTCTTCATATCCACGAGCAACCCATCTCCCAATGAAGCGAGTGTTGATGCATATCTGTAATACTCATAGCGAGATTTGTAGAACGCGTGGAAACCGGGGTACCGGCCAAACCCGAATTTGTAGAAATCAGCCAAGGATTTGTATTTTCCGTTTATTCCATTCGTCATACTTCATAGCCGGTATCTTCCATACTTTCTTCCATGGACTGACCGAATGTGGGTAAGCTGTGGGTTCAGTGGACTGATACTGGAGGTACTGATACCGTGCCTTTCGTACGAGGAGTTGACGGACGGGTGTGATACTCACGTAGGATGTCGGACGGGAACGGCTGTCTATGGCGATTCTGTCCGGTCAGGTGAGGTATAAGAAGGTCTGCAAAGAGGGTTATGGGGAGCATCAAGACAAATAGAACTTCATACCAATACTCATACAGGCTACAACCAGCTCAATACTACAAAGATGTCTTCCAGACTCGCCATCAACTCCACTCGTCAAGTCCTCGCTCGCCCACTACCTCGATTACCGTCAGCGACTCGAGCTTACTCGACTCCATCTAGCTCTAATCCAGTAAGCTACCCTTCGCCCGATGTTTACCTCGGCTGATATAAAGGTACGACAATTCTTCGCTCATGGAATACCGATTGAATGTTATCCCATCATTGGCGTTACTGCCTGTGTATTGAGCTTTGCTACTTTCTCGATATCAAGGCATGTTATCCAGGATCGTGATCATGTAAGTAACCCCTCCTATAGTAATTATAGTAAACTGATATCTAGCTTCGTTGGTTACCTGGAGGAGGTGGGGTGGAATATGTCCCAAGTCAGTAGACGAGATAACTTCCCTTCTGATTGGTTTCCCCTTCTCCCCATCCCGCTCGAATAGCAATATAATAATATGAATGAAAGAAGATATATGATTTGCTCCCTTAGCATCACTACGGCGTTATCTCTTGTATTACTCCCTATTCCCGTTGTCCTTACTTGTGAATTGATGTCCCTGTCGATTATGCCCTTTACCACGTGTCACCCCTGAGTGTATCTTCATTTCACGCCCTCTGTACCTACATTCTACATAATACCTGTATACTACACATCCTACTACGAGCACTCATACCTGCATCTATAGACCGCCGGATCGTCCGCTATTAGGCTCTATCCGAATCACAATATCCGGCCTCGAGTTTCTGGTCGCTACACCTCTCACATTCATACACATCCCCCAAAATGGCTGGGTCAAAGACGATCTTTGGTAAGTTATCTCACCTTCGCAGCCATTCCAATATCCCTTGTGTCTTCTGGAAATGAGATTAGAGTAGCGGTAGAAAGTCACGCGAAGAATAGGTAGCGGAAGAGGGCTGTTGGGAACATCTTGATAAATTATCTTTTGAAGGAAGCAGCTGACAACCGTAGTCGCCAATATTCCCTTGTAAGTTGACCACTTGACTTCCAGCCTAGTCAAAATGGATGGGGTACACGCAGCTGCCGCTTCCTTGATGGAAGTTGAAGCTAATCATTCAGTGATACATCAGAAGAACAGCTCGCTCGAGTATTCGCAGAAGCAGGGCCAGTGCAGGGAGTAGAGTGAGTCATCCAGCCATCCTCAATTCATTTCCTCATCAACGCTTGGTGCCTAGTATGGAGAAGCCTGCTAATGACCAGTATCAAATTCGGACCTGATGGGAAACCAAGAGGATTTGGATTTATCCAATTTTACGGTTAGTCCCCTCCCCACCTGTATATAGAGTCTGCTGAATACCTCTCTCTCTTCATTCTCCACCTCTCTTCCATCTTTCACTCTTGTACCCTTCTCGTCAAAACAACCGCCATGGATACCTATACTCAACGCCCCCCTTTTCCTCGACTACACTTCCATCCCCTTCCCCCGCGACCACCGCCACAACAAACAGATGAAGCAGCAGCAGCTTCCGCCGTACGGAATTTGAATGGAGTAGAAGTAAATGACAGAGCACTCCGTATAGAAGCATCATCCGATACTCCAAATCATAAACAAGCTGGTCGTTCAGGAGGAGGGGGCGGTGGAGGAGGTGGAAGAGGAGGAGGAAGAGGAGGAAGAGAAAGATCATCCCCACCACCTCCATTTAGACCACCACCCCCAGGGGCTGGGTATGGTGCGCCACCTATGGGTGGGCCGGGACCGGGGTATGGACCTCCTCCACCTATGGGAGCAGGTGGACCACCTCCTCCTGGTGCTGGACGGTTGGACTTTGGGATGTTACCCCCTGGAATCGATTTGCCTAGGGGTGAAAAAGCTTTGGATCAGATTACAAAGACTTTGGCGGAGATTAGTCCGGGGCAATTACAGGATGTTATGGCTGGAATGAAGGTGAGTCTAGATCCGTCATCCTTCTTCCATCTCCTCTGAGACGTATATGATGAAGGGTGACTTCTTTATCGAGCTCCTATAGGATCCCTCGATACCATCCTACAATCTACCCTAACTGTCGTTCCTACCATTCCTCGTCGGGTGATATCGTACTAACGCCCAGACACTGGTAGCTACCCAACCGGACCAAGCCCATGCCCTCCTCACTCAGAAACCTCAACTCGCCTACGCCCTCTTTCAAGCAATGGTCCAACTCAACATCGTAGATCCCCAAATAATGCAGGTAAGTTGTCTCCTCCTTCTCACTGCTCTGAGAAGAACGTAAGGACTGAAAAATAGCAAATCCAAGCAACCCAAGCCCCACCCACAAATTACCCACCACCTGCTGCAGCCCCCGCCCCCTACCCCCCACCTCAACAATA
>Ga0308160_10001205_pt1 | contig 38497 bp, 38 predicted proteins | sample PhyFR1_FD_201036 | JGI IMG/M metagenome (GOLD analysis project Ga0308160, IMG submission 201036) | Phyllosphere microbial communities from UC Gill Tract Community Farm, Albany, California, United States - DLSLF.R1 | ecosystem: Host-associated > Plants > Phyllosphere > Unclassified | place: USA... | reverse complement strand
ATGATCAGACCCGAGGCGGTCTTGGTTTCCTGGTCGAGACGCTTCACGATTACGCGATCGTGCAGTGGGCGAAGGTTCATGCAAAACTCCTTATTCAGTGTGTGGACTAGCTGTTAATCTGCGTTGGCAGCCGCACCGGTGACGTATGTCTTGACGCTGCGGCGGAAAGAGTTGTTAGCACTCTCTACTAACGAGTGCTAATTATAGGGACGATAATAGGGCATTTCAAGTTGCCATGTTGCGAAATTGCTCGGGCCGGTTTGAGCGGGATCAAACTGCCCAGACGTCATGCTGCATTTAGCAGTCAAACGAAGGTGTGGCGAAAAACATAAACGCGGAGGGTAGCATTGAATCGGCGCGACTCGCTGCACTCTTGGTTGGGACTGATATAGATCAAATTTGGCAAGCTGGCGTCTTGACAGCAGGCGAGCGGTAGACTTTTACGGATGAGTTTACAATCGCTGCCATCCGCGCCTGGCGCGACTTCCCCCGGGTATGACTGTGCTCCGACTGTTTTCCCTTGCCGTGCTGGCGGCGTTTGCCGCGGGCGCCCACGCCGGCGAGCCGGCCGAGGCCCAGTGCGCCGCGCTCGGCAAGCTTGCCTATCCCGCCGCCGACCGGCCAAGCGCCGCGCAACAGGCATCATTGAAAACCTGCGACGCCCAGGCCTTGTACTACGGCATACGCCAGCCGCGCGACTTCATCAATGCGCGCCACTGCGCCTTCACGCCGGATAAGGAGGACGACGTCTTTGGCAAGAAGGCGGGTGTCCTCATGATGCTGTACGCAAACGGGCAGGGCGTGCAGCGCAACCTGCAACTGGCGAAGAAGGCAGCCTGCGCTGCAGGCGGCGCACCGGCCGAGCTCAGCGGGCGCCTGGCCCACCTGGCCGAGCTGGCGCCGGGCAAGAGCGCAGCCGGCCAGACCATCGACTTTTGCGACGACGTCACCAGTGGCCTGATGATGGGATATTGCGCGTCGCTGGGTTCGGCCCAGGGCGACGTCAGGCGCGAGCAGGCGCTGGCGGCGGTCGTTGCCGGGTTCACACCGCCGCAACGGGCCGCGTTTGCACGCTTGCAGCACAGCGCGGCACGCTTCGTGGAGGCGCGCGGCGGCAACGAGGTCGATGTCAGCGGCACGGCGCGCGGGGCGCAGATCGCCGAGGAAGAGGATACGCAGAAAGATGCCTTCCTGGCTGCCCTGCGCGCCTTTGAAAGCGGCAAGCTGCCGCGCTTCAGTGCGGCGCAGGACGCTGCCATCGACCGCGAACTCAATACCGTGTACCAGCAGCTGCGGCGCATGCCGGCGCCACAATACACGACCATCCGGATGGCGGACATCCAGGCCACCCAGCGCATCTGGCTGGTTTACCGCGACGCGTGGGTGGAATTCGGCAAGCTCAGGTATCCTGCTGTCCCGGCACATGCCTGGCGCGCGTATTTTACGCAGCAGCGCACGGCCATGCTGAAGGCGCTCACGGAAGAGCTGGGCTGAACGGGCGGTCTCAGGGCCACTTGCTGTCCGTCGCACGCTCTCTTGTTGACTGTCAAACCTTATCAGACCTATAGTGACGAATGATTTCCGAATTCCAAGACCTATCCGACAAGATCGAGCGCCTCGCTGCGCTGGTCGGATCGCTGCGCAGCGAAAATGCGCAACTGCGCCAGACCAACGTGCTGCTGAACGAAGTGAACACGGCCCTCATCGAGCGCCTGGTCGAAGCCCAGCGCCGCGTCGAAGCCGTGATCGAGCAATTGCCGGCGCCGGCAGCAGCAGCCGAAGAAGACGGGGACGATTCCACGAACGCCGAGGCCACCCGATGATTTATCTCGATGTCACGATCATGGGCCAGCCCTACCGCCTGGCCTGCAAGGAAGGCGAGCAAGCCACGCTGCGCGACGCCGTGCGCTACCTCGACGGCAAGATGACCGCGCTGCGCGACTCCGGCAAGGTGAAGGGCAACGACCGCATCGCCGTCATGGCCGCGCTCAGCGTCGCCGCCGAATTCCTGTCGGTCAAGTCGCCGCAAGGTCCACTTTCCGATATGACAATGCTGGAAGTGAAACAAAAGCTCGAAGTCATGCACAGCGTGCTCGACCAGGCCCTCGCGCCGCAAGAAAATTTACCGTAACGGTCCAAATACGTTTGACATCCCGGTTCAAGCGAGTAAACTGCGAGGCACCCTGCGGTGTTCGAGATTGCCATATATTCCTTGAACCATTTGTATGCATAGGTTGCGGGATCATGTTTGATGGGCGTGAGCGTCGCTAGTTCGACGAACCCGAAATTGAACTAACTGCGACCACCTTGAGCCGTCAGGTTCTGGGATGCCGGCATGGACGGCACAGGCGGGGCTATATTCCAAAAGACGGTTGCGGGCATTGCGCTTGCAGCCGTTTTTTTCATGTCCGCACGCTTTTCTTTTGTGTGCGTTTATTTGGCGGGAGCAAACGCAGATGCGCTACTGGTTGATGAAATCCGAGCCGGATGAAGTCAGTTTCGACGACGTTCTGGCAGCGCCGGGGCAAACCGTGTCCTGGTTCGGCGTCCGCAATTACCAGGCCCGCAATTTCATGCGCGACGCGATGCAGATCGGCGACGGCATCCTGTTTTATCACTCCAGCTGCGCCATTCCCGGTGTTGCGGGCATTGCCGAAGTGGCGAGCGGACCGTATCCCGACGCTTCCCAATTCGATCGCAGCGGCCATTATTTCGATCCGAAAGCCACGCCGGAACAGCCACGCTGGATTTCCGTGGATGTGAAAGCGAAAGAATCGGGGCGCTATCTGCCTTTGTCGGAAATGCGCGCCATTCCCGAATTGGAAGACATGGTGCTCCTGCAAAAAGGCAGCCGCCTTTCGATTTCGCCGGTCACGCCCGGCCAGTGGAACACCATCCTCGATTTGTTGCGCGCCTGACGCATCGAACTGTTTTCTAAACTTTTAGAAATATTTTCTTGCTATCGTTAGATGATTGGCTAATAATCGAAGCATGAGCACCGTATTCAAAGCCTTGTCCGATCCGACCCGCCGCAAAGTCCTGCAACTGCTGCAGCAGGGCCCCATCGGCGCGGGTGAACTCGCGGAGATGTTCGACGTCTCCAAGCCCACCATGTCGGCCCACTTCGCGGTGCTCGTGAATGCAGGCCTGATCGATGCCGAGAAGGAGGGGCGGAACATCACCTACCGCCTCAAATTGTCGGTGCTGGAAGAGGCGCTGCTGGCATTTGCGCAAACGTTTGGACTGCAAGTCACCCGGCCGGAAGATGGCCACCCCACAACGACATCGAAACAGGAGACGCCATGAAATCTGCTGCATCGTTTGGCCGGCCGCTGCTTGGCGCAGCGCTCATTCTTGCCGTATCGGGCGCGATCACCTGGGCCTCGCCCGAGTACATCAGCGACGAACTGAAGCGGCGCCTGATCGCCGCAATGCTGGGCGCGGTCGTCGTGATGTACGCGAATGCCATCCCGAAAACGCTGACGGCCCTGGCGCAACTGCGCTGCTCACCCGAGCGCGAACAGGCTGCGCGCCGCTTCGCCGGCTGGAGCCTGGTGCTGGGCGGCGTCGGCTACATGCTTGCCGCGCTGCTGGCGCCGCTGGGCGTCATGCACCTGGTTGGCGGCGGCCTGCTGGCCCTGGCGCTGGTGGTGGCAACCCTGCGCTGCCTGGGCGTGGGCGCCCGCGCGGCGCGCGGTTAAGGAGCGGCCATGTTTGCGATGCTGATGGGTTTGAAGTCGATCGCCCCGCGTGACTTGCACGAGGGGCTGGGGCAGGGCGGGCTGACCGTGGTCGACGTGAATGCGCGCCATTCCTGGCTGCAGGCGCGGGTGCCGGGTGCGATCAACCTGCCGCCGGAGTTCGATGCCGCCATGCTGCCGGCGGACCGCGCCGCGCCGCTGGTGTTCTACTGCTCGAATCCGTTGTGCCGCAAGGCGCCGCAGGCGGCGCGCAAGGCGGAAAAGCTGGGCTATGCGGACGTGCGCGTGATGTCGGCCGGGATCACCGGCTGGGTCGGTGCACACCTGCCGGTGGAGAGCGGCGAAGGCATGCGCTGAGGCCGTCGAGGTGCGGCGGCCCGGGGGGCTCACTGCGCAAAACCAGATCGGCAATGTCCAGCGGCTTGTTGAATGGCCACATGGTCGTCACCCCGGAATGTTGTTCAGCCTGAACAGTAGCATGGGTGATAATAAGGCTCTTCATTCCTGACGAGAGCATTGACCTCGCTGCCGCCTGGTCGAACCCGATCGATGACCCTGCAACCGCTGCTCGACCTGATCAACCTGGTACCGCGCGACTGGATCCTTCCGCCTGCCAACCTGTTTCTCCTGATTGCCCTGGGCCTGCTCCTGCGGCGCCGCTGGCGCCGCACCGGGACGGTGATCGCCGGCATCAGCCTGGCGCTGCTCGCCTTTTTCTCCACGACCGGCGGCGCACGCCTGCTGGTCGCGCCGCTGGAGGCGATGAGTGCGCCGCTGCGCGCGCCCGAACAGGCCGGCGCGCAGGCCATCGTGGTGCTGGCCTCGGGCCGCCTGCAGCGTGCGCCGGAATACGGCGACCGCGATATTCCCGACTACATCGCCCTGGCGCGCGTGCGCTATGGCGCCCACCTGCAGCGGCGCACCGGGCTGCCGCTGCTGGTGAGCGGGGGGAATGGCGCCAGCGGGATCGATCCCGCCGTCAACGACCGCGCCTACGTCAAGGCCGACGCCATGGCAACTGCCTTGCGCGAAGACTTTGGCGTGCCCGTGCAATGGGTCGAGCGCCACTCGCGCGATACCAACGAGAACGCCAGCGACAGCGCGGTGCTGCTGCGCGCCGCCGGCGTCAAGCGCATCCTGCTCGTGACCGACGCCATGCACATGCCGCGCTCCTGCGCCGCCTTTGAGCGCGCCGGGCTGGACGTCGTGAATGCGCCGACCATGTTCTTCAGCAAGCAGGCGCAAGGCAGCAGTTCCTGGGTGCCGGGCGCCGAGGGCATGCGCCGCTCGCGCTATGCCTTGTATGAATGGATGGGCAGCGTGTGGTATCGGCTGCGCGCGTACGGCAAGGATGGCCGCGAGGCGGCGATCGCGGCGAAATGTTACGGTTCATGAGGATGGCGACGATGCAGCTTCTTTCTTTCCTTTCCACCCAGCGAGCGGAGGGCGCATGGACCCGTTGATGATCCTGGCCCTGCTGGCCATGGGCTGCTTCGGCGGTTTTGCCGCCGGCCTGCTGGGCATCGGCGGCGGCATGATCCTGGTGCCTTTCATTACCATGGTCCTGACCGCGCGCGGCGTGCCCGACGAACTCGTGGTGCACATGGCGATCGCCACCTCGCTCGGCACCATCATGTTTACCTCACTGTCCTCGGTGCGCGCGCACCACAAGCATGGGGCGGTGGTGTGGCGCATCGTGAAATTGCTGGCGCCAGGCATCCTGATCGGGTCGACCATCGGGCCGTGGATCGGCAAGCAGATGAATACGGCGACGCTGTCGGTGTTCTTCGGCGTGTTCGTCGCGTTTTCGGCCACGCAAATGCTGATCAACAAAAAGCCGGCGGCGGCGCGCGAGCTGCCGAAGGCGCCGGGCATGTTTGCGGCCGGCGGCGTGATCGGCGTGCTGGCGGGGCTGGTGGGGGCGGGCGGCGGCTTTGTTTCCGTTCCCTTCATGACCTGGTGCGGGATACGCATTCACCAGGCGGTGGCCACCAGCGCGGCGCTCGGGTTCCCGATTGCGCTGGCCGGCACGCTGGCGAATATCGTGTATGGCTGGGGCGAGCCGGGCTTGCCGGCGTATTCGCTCGGGTTCATCTACGTGCCGGCGCTGCTGATCATCGTGGCGGCCAGCGTGGTCATGGCGCCGATTGGGGCGCGGACGGCGCACAGGATGCCGGTGCGGCAGCTGCAGCGGGTGTTTGCGGTGATCCTGTACACGCTGGCTGCCTACATGTTTTACAAGGCGATACAGTAACTGGGGCCAATGGCCTCGACCGTACGGTGGGGTGTTTGAGGCTGGGGGCCTCAAACACGAAGTGCCCACGCGGATACGTGCGTGGCCTTGCACCCTATACGGTGAAGCATCGCTCGCGAAATATGCAACGGACGGGATGTTGGGCTTCGCTCGAAGCCGGCGAGCGATATTTCACGGCCAAAGGTGCACGCACACGCACGTACCCGCGTGGGCACGGAGTGCCCACCGTACGAGATACGCCAACAATGAAAATCGGCGTCCGTAGACGCCGACTTTGTTTTATGCCCGGACCGGCTGCTTGCCATCCCGCGAAGAATACGCCCACGCCAGCATCACCAGCGCCGCCACGATCATCGGCAGCGACAGCACCTGCCCCGAGGTAATCGGCAAGCCCAGCACCGTGGTTTCCCAGTCCGGCACGCGGAACCATTCGGTGAAGAAGCGCGCGCAGCCATACAGCAGCGTGAACATCGCGCCCACCGCCAGGCGCGGACGCGCCTTGCGCGCAAACGGCCACAAAATCAGGAACACCAGGATGCCGTCGATCAGCATCTGGTACAGCGGCGACGGATGGCGCGGCGTATCGAGGAAGCCGATGCCGTTCGGGTTCGGCCACAGCATGGCCCACGGCAGGCTCGGGTCGGCGAGGCGGCCCGGCAGTTCGTGGTTGATGAAGTTGCCCAGGCGGCCCGCGGCATAGCCCAGCGGCACCATCGGCGCGATGAAGTCGTACACGTCGAGGATATTGCGCTTCGATTTGCGCGCCCACAGGGCCATGGCGATCAGCACGCCCAGGAAGCCGCCGTGGAAGGACATGCCGCCTTTCCACACTTTCAGGATCTCGAGCGGATTGGCAAAGAAATAGCCCGGCTGGTAGAACAGCACCTCGCCCAGGCGCCCGCCGAGCACCACGCCGAGCATGCCGTAGAACAGCATGTCGTCCAGGTCTTCCGGTTTCCAGCCCTGCGCGGCGATGTGCGGCTGCTTGATGCGCACGCGGCCCAGGATGATGAACATCGCGAACGCGAGCACGTACATCAGGCCATACCAGTGGATGTCCACGGGGCCGATCGAAAACGCGACCGGGTCCGGATTCGGGTGTACCAGCATATTATTCTTTCCTCAGTAATTCCAAAAAGCCCCGCAAGACCGGCGAGGCATTGTCGCGGCGCCAGGCCAGCCCGAGTTCCACCAGCGGTGTCGGGTTGGCAAGGGCACGGTATTCTACGCCGGGACGCTGCAGGTTCGACACGGATTGTGGCACAAGTGCCAAGCCCATGCCCGCCGACACCAGGCTGACGATGGTCTGCATCTGGATCGCTTCCTGGCCGATGACAGGCGTGATGCCGGCATCGTGGAAGCAGCTGAGGATGGCGTCGTACAGCGCCGGCGCACTTTTGCGCGGGAAAATAATCAGGGGCAGATGCGGCAGGGTTGCTAACTCGACCGCCAGTCCATCCGCCGCCAGCACGCCTTCGGGCGCGCACAGCACCAGCGGTTCTTCCAGCACGCTCGCATAGTCGAGCATGGCCTGCGCCTTGTCCGGCAGCGGCGGAATCAGCAGGCCGGCATCGATGCGGCCGTGCAGCAAGTCGTCGATTTGCAGGTCGGTGGTTGCTTCCTGCAGCACCAGTTCGACGTTCGGAAACGCCGCCGTGAAGTCGCGCAGCAGCGGCGGCAGCACGCTATAGTCGGCCGGGGTGACGAACGACAGGGCCAGGCGCCCGGACTCGCCGGCGGCGGCGCGGCGCACCAGCTCCGGCATGGCGGCGGCCTGCTCCAGCACGCGGCGCGCCTCGGGCAGCAGGGCGGCGCCGGCCGGCGTCAGCTCGACCTGCCGGCGCGTGCGCAGGAATAATGGCGCGCCCAGGGTTTCCTCCAGCGCCGCAATGGTCTGCGATAAAGGCGGCTGGGTCATGTGCAGGCGTGCGGCGGCGCGGCCGAAATGCAGCTCTTCGGCGACGGTGACGAAATAGCGCAGTTGGCGCAATTCAAGGTTCATCGATATGCGTTGCCATGGTTATTCAGACGGTTGATATGTTTTGCGTATCACAGCCCGGCAAATCTTATATTTGACGCCCCCTGGTACGCAAGGCATTCTCACAAGACTGTCTTCAAGGAGTCTTGCCATGGCCAACCCGCCGCGCTACAACCGCCGATCCCGCAACATCACCGAAGGCGTGGCCCGTGCCCCGAACCGCTCGATGTACTACGCGATGGGCTATCAAAAGGACGATTTCGACAAGCCGATGATCGGCATCGCCAACGGCCACTCCACCATCACGCCCTGCAACTCCGGCCTGCAAAAGCTGGCCGACGTGGCCATCGGCGCCATCAAGGAAGCCGGCGGCAATCCGCAGGTGTTCGGCACGCCCACCATTTCCGACGGCATGTCGATGGGCACCGAGGGCATGAAGTTTTCGCTGATCTCGCGCGAGGTGATTGCCGACTGCATCGAAACCTGCGTGAATGGCCAGTGGATGGACGGCGTCGTCGTCATCGGCGGCTGCGACAAGAACATGCCGGGCGGGATGATCGCGCTGGCGCGCGCCAACGTGCCCGGCATCTATGTGTATGGCGGCACCATCAAGCCGGGCAACTGGAAGGGCAAGGACCTCACCATCGTGTCGGTCTTCGAGGCGGTGGGCGAGTTCACGGCCGGGCGCATGCAGCAGGAAGACTTCGAGGGCATCGAAACCAACGCCTGTCCTTCGTCCGGCTCCTGCGGCGGCATGTACACGGCCAACACCATGTCGTCCTCGTTCGAGGCGCTGGGCATGTCGCTGCTGTATTCGTCGACGATGGCCAATCCCGACGACGAAAAGACGGGCTCCGCGGCGGAATCGGCGCGCGTGCTGGTGGAAGCCGTGAAGCGCGACCTGAAACCGCGCGACATCATCACCCGCGAATCGATCGAGAACGCGGTGTCGCTGATCATGGCCACCGGCGGCTCGACCAACGCCGTGCTGCACTACCTCGCCATTGCCCACGCCGCCGACGTCGAATGGACGCTGGACGACTTCGAGCGCGTGCGGCGCAAGGTGCCGGTGATCTGCAACCTGAAGCCGTCGGGCCAGTACGTGGCCACCGATCTGCACAAGGCGGGCGGCGTGCCGCAGGTGATGAAACTGTTGCTCGACGCCGGCCTGCTGCACGGCGACTGCATCACCATCACCGGCCGCACCCTGGCCGAGGAGTTGGCCGACGTGCCATCCGTGCCACGTGCCGGCCAGGACGTGATCCGCACCATCGACAAGGCGCTGTACGCCCAGGGCCACCTGGCCATTTTGAAAGGCAATTTGTCGCCGGAAGGGGCGGTGGCCAAGATCACCGGCCTGAAGAACCCGGCGATTACCGGCCCGGCGCGCGTGTTCGACGACGAATACTCGGCGATGGACGCCATCCTCGGCGACCAGATCCAGGCCGGCGATGTGCTGGTGCTGCGCTACCTCGGCCCGAAAGGCGGCCCGGGCATGCCGGAAATGCTGGCGCCGACCGGTGCGCTGATCGGCAAGGGCCTGGGCGAATCGGTGGGCCTGATTACCGACGGCCGCTTCTCGGGCGGCACCTGGGGCATGGTGGTCGGGCACGTGTCGCCCGAGGCATTTGAAGGCGGGACCATCGCGCTGGTGCAGGAGGGGGATTCGGTGACGATCGACGCCAACGCGTTGCTGATCCAGTTGAACGTGCCTGAGGAAGAGATTGCACGCCGCCGCGCCGAATGGACCCAGCCGGCGCCGCGGTATACGCGTGGTGTGCTGGCCAAGTTTGCCAAGCTGGCCTCGAGTGCGAGCAAGGGCGCCGTGACCGGTTGATATGGAACGCGACCGGGGCAGGTCCCGGTTTACTTGCGCTTGTCGAAAGTCTTGTTCACGCGCGCCTTGCGGCGCTTTTCGTCTTCGTCGTGGGCTTTCTTCTTGTCCCAGCCGAGCATCTTTTCGATGTATTCGAACCAGATGAAGGCAAGCACCATCAGGCCGACGATCCACCACCAGGACAGGTTGGCAAAACGCCAGACTTCAAAGAAGCGCAGGACGACGAGGGCGGCAATCAGCAGGATCAGGGGCATGGCGGGTTTCTCCGGAATGCGGCCATCTTACAAAAGATTTTCGATGCTCTGTGGCAAAATAACAGCTTGTGGCGGAAACGCCTCGCCTGCAAAACGTAAGCGTCGTTACAGAGTGTGACGGCGCCTTATCACCGCTGGGAAACGCGGTAGAATGCGGGCATTAACCATGGAGAGTCTTAGATGAAACGGTCCCTGATGTTGTGCGTAGTGTTGTCGGCGCTTGCTTCTTCCAGCGCATTTGCGCAGGCCGACCTGGCGAAAGCGAAGAACTGCATGGCTTGCCACGCCGCGGCAACCAAGCTGGTGGGTCCGGCCTACAAGGACGTGGCCGCGAAATACGCCGGCCAGAAGGGCGCCGAAGACAAGCTGGTGGCCAAGGTCATGAAGGGCGGCTCGGGCGCCTGGGGCCCGGTGCCGATGCCGGCCAATCCGCAGGTGAGCGAAGCGGAAGCGCGCAGCCTGGTGAAGTGGGTGCTGGAGACCAAGTAATTCCAGAAGCCGTTGAATAAAAACGCGCCGGTGTGAGCCAGGCGCGTTTTTTTATGTCCGGTGACGATGTTGGTACGTGTGGGGGATCGTTGGCCTCGCCCGTACGGTGGGCACTCCGTGCCCACGCGGTTACGTGCGTGTCCTTGCACCGATAACGGTGACGTCTCGCCCGCAAAATTGGCGATGGACGAAATCTCCGGCATCGCGCCTGGCCTTGCTTGGAGCTGGCGAGCGGCACCTCACCGCAGCGGACTGGCGGAACCGTGCGTACCGCGTGGGCACGGAGTGCCCACCCTACAGGGACGCATATCGATTCAATCGAGGTACGCGGCTCCTTAACGAATCACATCCAGCTTGCTCTTCTTCCCATCCTTATACGTGAACAAGGTCAGCGCCCCGTTCTCGATATCGCCCTTGGCATCGAACCGGATATCCCCCGTCACGCCCGTGTAGCGGATCTTTTTCAGCTCCGGCAGGTATTTCATCGGTTCGACCGATTTCGCATTCTGCATGGCGGCTGCCATCACCATCACCGCGTCATACACATACGGCGCATACAGCTGCACGTCCTGCCCGGTCTTCTGCTTGAAGCGGGTGCGGAAGTCGGTCATGGCCTTTTCCTGCGCGGCGCCGGTTACGCCGCCGGCTTCGGCGCAAATCACCTTGCCTTCGGCGCCGACCGCATCCCCGGCCAGGCGGCCCAGGGAATCGGTGCAGATGCCGTCGCCGCCCATGAATTTGGCGGTGATGCCCAGGTTCTTCATCTGCTTGAGCATCGGGCCGGCCACCGCGTCCATGCCGCCGAAGAAAATCAGGTCGGGCTTCTTCGCCCGCAGCGAGGTCAGGATCGCCGTGTAGTCGGTGGCGGTGGCGCTGGTGAATTCCTTGCCGACGACTCTGACGCCTGGCCCCTTGGCGGCTTTCGCGAACTCCGAGGCCACACCCTGGCCATAGGTGGTGCGGTCGTCGATGACGGCGATGTTCTTCGCCTTCAGCGAGTCGACCGCGTACCTGGCCAGCGTGCCGCCCAGCTTGGCGTCGTCGGCCACCACGCGGAAGGTGCCGGCATAGCGCTGGCGCGTGTACAGCGGTGAAGTAGAGGCCGGCGAAATCTGCGGGATGCCGGCGTCGTTGTAGATCTTCGACGCCGGAATCGAGGTGCCCGAGGCCAGGTGCCCGATCACGCCTTTCACTTTCGCATCGACCAGCTTCTGGGCCACGGCCGTGCCTTGCTTCGGATCGGACGCGTCGTCCTCGGCCACCAGCTGGAAGGTGATCTTCTGGCCGTTGATGACGATGCCCTTGGCATTGAGTTCCTCGACCGCCATGCGCGCGGCGTTTTCCATGTCCTTGCCGAGGTGGGACACCGGGCCCGAAGTCGGGCTGACATGGCCGATCTTCACGACCTGCTGGGCGCTGGCGCTCCCGGCAACCAGCAACGCAACGGCAAGCGGGATGAACTTGAGGGTCATACAGTCTCCAGAAAGGTGATCGGCGACAGCGCGCAAGACCGCCAGCGTGCGCCGGTTATGATTTATGCAGAGCAAAAGGTACAACAATTTACGGGCCTGGGAAAGCGATAAAGCGCGGGTGCCCGAGCGTGGGGCAAGAGACGCGCGCGATGCGCAAAAGGATGGCGTGTTTGCCCTGAGTTAGGGCGTTGTAGGGTGGGTTCTCGAACCCACCGGCAGCGTGCTTACCTGTCCGAATCGTGCTGGTGGGTACGCGTACCCACCCTACGAACGGCCGAACTGGACGGACGCGACCTGCTGGGCAACGACCTGCTCGACGGCCTGGCGCACGCCTTGCTGGATCTGTTCGTTGGCCGACGATAAGGCACTGCGAACGATGGCGTCGATCTGCGTTTGCAACTGCTGCACGACGCGCTCGGCGATGCGGCGTTCGAGCTCGTCCCAGTCGGGTTCGATAGCCGGGGCTGGCGCAGCGACCGGTGCAGCTTCGGCCGGCTCGGCTGGTGCCGGCGGGATGGTTTCCTCGACCGGTGCGGCCTCTGCGGCGGCCTCCGGTTCGAAGATCGGTTCCTGTTCCGCCGGCGCCGCTTCGGTGACTGGCTCCAGCGCGGGAATCGGCGCCGCCTCGACGGCCGGTTCCTCGGGCGCGGCTTCAGGCTGGGCTGGCGGCACAGGGTCCAATACAAACGGCTCCAGCACGACTTCGGTCAACACGGGAATGCTGCTATCGAAGGCTGGATTCTTGTTCATGATTGGTTGGCGACGAAGTGGGTCAGCGGATAGGACTGCTTCTTGTAGGCGACATAGCGTTGGCGGCCGGCGGCGGCGTCCGTTTCGTCGGTCGAGATGATCTCGAACACGCGCGCGAACTCGGCAAACGTGGACGGCGTGCGGCGCGTGAGGTTGACCAGCATCTCGTGGTGCGGCAGGTCGATGTCTTCGCGGTCGGTGACGATGATCGGGGTCTCGGCGGCGAGCGGGTCGCCGGCCATCACGTGGGGGATGAAATCGGTGTCGGATAGCGTCCACAGCGCATCGTTCAGGGCGGCGGCCTGGGCCGCGTCTTCGGCAAGCAGCACGACCTTGGCGCGCGTCGCCCAGGCCTTGCGCGCGAGGCGGCAGGCGTAGCTGAGCTTGTCGGGGATGTTGGTGTGGAAGTCGATCCGGGTCATGGATGGGATTGTAAACCGGAGCGGGGCGGGATGGTGGGTTTGCGTTGGTGGGGGAATGTGAACGGGCGGAATAACGTAGGGTGGGCACTCCGTGCCCACGCGGTACGGGCGCCTCCTTGCACCGTTGGCCTTGATACGTCGCTCGCGGCATATGCAAATGGCCACGGGTTTCGTTTCAGGTCTACGAGCGGTAATTCACTGCCAGTGGTGCAAGGGTGAACACGTAACCGCGTGGGCACGGAGTGCCCACCCTACGGTTGCGAGCGCCAGCGACCTCTGCCGGCACTAGCGGTACGCTTACCCATTCATGCCGTTATGGCGCAGCAACGCGTCGATCGACGGTTCCCGTCCACGGAAAGCCTTAAACGATTCCAGCGCCGGACGCGAGCCGCCCATCGCCAGGATCTCGCGCTGGAAGCGGCGCCCGGTCTCGGCCGAAATCTCGCCGCCACCGGCTTCGACAGCCTCTTCAAACGCCGCATACGCGTCCGCCGACAACACCTCGGCCCACTTGTAGCTGTAGTAGCCCGCCGCATACCCACCCGCAAAGATGTGCCCGAACGAGTGCTGGAAGCGGTTGAACGAAGGCGGAATCATCACCGAGAACTTCTGCCGCACATCGTCGATCAATTGCTGCACGGTCTGCTGGCTGTTCGGATCGAAGTCGTAGTGCAAATGCATGTCGATCAGCGAGAACTCCACCTGGCGCAGGGTCTGCATGCCCGACTGGAAGTTTTTCGCGGCCAGCATCTTGTCGTACAGCGCGCGCGGCAGCGGTTCGCCGGTCTTCACATGGGCGGTCATGCCTTGCAGCACATCCCATTCCCAGCAGAAGTTTTCCATGAACTGGGACGGCAGCTCGACCGCATCCCATTCCACGCCCGAGATGCCCGACACCGACAGTTCCTCGACTTCGGTCAGCATGTGGTGCAGGCCGTGGCCGAATTCGTGGAACAGGGTCGTCACTTCATCGTGCGTGAACAGCGATGGCTGCAGCTTGCCGTCGCTTGTCGCCGGCGGCGTGAAGTTGCAGGTGAGGTAAGCCACCGGCGTTTGCAGGATACCGCCGGTCGTCATGCGGCGGCCGCGTGCATCGTCCATCCAGGCGCCCTGGCCCTTGCCGGCGCGTGCGTACAAATCGAAGTAGAACTGGCCGACCAACTGGCCATCGCGCTCGATGCGGTAGAAGCGCACGTCCGGATGCCAGACTGGCGCCTCATCGAGCTTGATCTGCACCGAGAACAGGCTTTGCACGACCTTGAACAAGCCTTCGATGACCTTGGGCTCGGGGAAGTATTCCTTCACTTCCTGGGCCGAGAAGGCATAACGCTTCTCGCGCAGTTTTTCCGAGGCATAGGCCACGTCCCAGGCCTGCATGTCCTCGATGCCGAGCTCGTCCTTGGCAAAGGCGCGCAGTTCGGCCAGGTCTTTCTCGGCGAACGGACGCGCGCGGCGCGCCAGGTCTTCGAGGAAACTGATCACGTGGTCCGGGCTTTCGGCCATCTTCGGCACCAGCGACACTTCGGCGAAGTTGCGGTAATCCAGCAGCTTCGCTTCCTCGTCGCGCAGCTTCAGCAGTTGGGCGATGTTCGAGGTGTTGTCCCACTTTTCCAGTTCGCTGAACACGATGCCGGCATCCGACGCCTTGGTGGCGCTGGCGCGGTAGATCGTTTCGCGCAAGGCGCGGTTGCTGGCGAATTGCAGGACCGGGAAGTAGGACGGGAAGTGCAGGGTGAACTGCCAGCCGGCCTTGCCTTCGGCTTCGGCGGCGGCGCGTGCGGCGGCCTTGGCGTCGTCGGGAATGCCGGCCAGGTCCGCCTCGTTCTCGACCACGTATTTGTAGTCGTTGGTGGCGTCGAGCACGTTTTCCGAGAAGCGCGTCGAGATGGCGGCGTGCTGTTCCTGGATGGCGGCGAAGCGCTCTTTCTTGTCTTCAGGCAGTTCTGCGCCGCCGAGGCGGAAGTCGCGCAGGGCGTTCTCGACGATGCGTTTTCTAGCCGGCGTCAGGTTCGCGTATTCAGTACCTGCACGGATCGCCTTGTACTTGTCGAACAGCGCTTCGTTCTGGCCGAGGATGGTGAAGAACTCGGTGATCTTCGGCTGGTTTTCGTTGTAGACGGCGCGCAGTTCCGGCGTGTCGGCCACGTGGTTCAGGTGGTTCACGATGCCCCAGGCGCGGCCCAGGCGTTCGGTCGCTTCCTCGAGCGGGATCACGAAGTTGTCCCAGGTGACGTCATCGGACGGCGCCTCGAGCTTGTTGACCACCTCGGTGGCTTCTGCGATCAATTGTTCGATGGCAGGCGTGACGTGTTCCGGACGGAACAAATCGAAACGCGGCAGGCCAGAGAAATCGAGGAGGGGATTGCTGGTGTTCATAGGGTTCCTTCCTGTTTATGCGATGCCCGGCGCGGGGACCATCCCCGCGGCCAGGGCCAGCCGTTCCTGCTGCTTGCCGAGCACGCGTTCAGCGGACTCGACGGTGTTCATCAAGAGCATCGTGATCGTCATCGGGCCCACGCCACCCGGCACCGGCGTGATGTGCGAAGCGACCTCGGCCACGGCGGCAGTGTCGACGTCGCCGCACAGCTTGCCGTTGTCGTCGCGGTTCATGCCGACGTCGATCACGATCGCGCCCGGTTTCACCATGTCGGCGGTCAGCGTGTTGCGGCGGCCGACGGCGGCCACGATCACGTCGGCCTGGCGGGTGTGGTAGCCCAGGTCCGGCGTCGCGCTATGGCAGATGGTGACAGTGGCGTTGGCTTGCAAGAGCAGCAGGCCCATTGGCTTGCCGACCGTGTTCGAGCGGCCGATCACGACGGCATGCTTGCCGCGCAGGTCGTAGCCGGTGGATTCGATCAGCTTCATGCAGCCGTAAGGGGTGCAGGGGCGGAAGCCGGGCAGGTTGGCCACCAGTTCGCCAGCCGACAGCACCGAGTAGCCGTCCACGTCCTTGCTGGTGGCAATGGCTTCGATGACCTTGTTCGGGCTGATGTGCTTGGGCAGGGGCATTTGCACCAGGATGCCGTGGATCGCCGGGTCCTCGTTCAGCGCGGCAATGCGGGCCAGCAAATCGGCTTCGCTGAGGTCGGCATCGTATTTCTCCAGTACCGAGTGGAAGCCGACATCGCCGCAGGCCTTGACCTTGTTGCGCACGTAGACCTGGCTGGCCTGGTCTTCGCCGACCAGGATCACGGCCAGGCCCGGCTGCTGGCCGGCGGCGGTGAGTCTGGCCGCGCGCTCGGCGATTTCGGCACGCAGTTGCTGGGAAAGTTGTACTCCGTCGATCAGTTGGGCTGGCATGGTGGGGCTCATCACTGGACAAAGATGAAATTATAAGGCCGCCAGGGTATCGCGCGCCGCGTGACGCGCTTCATTGTCATATTTACAGAGTAACCAAGGATGAGAAGCCGGATGGTGTGTAGGGTGGGCACTTGTGCCCACGCGGTGCGATGGGTTCGTTATCGATAAATATTTTTCGACCGGCATACGTGCCATACCGCGTGGGCACGAGTGCCCACCCTACGTAATTCCATAATGTGGAACGATATATCGTAATTTGAAAAAGACTTAACGCACTGGTAAAATCCGATGGCTTAATCTACGTTAACTGTTCATCAAATCCGCCGCCGGCGATCTGGGGATCGGGGTGGGGCCACAAAAGGAGACGCATTACCATGTCAGCTCAACTCGACCAATTGACGGCCCAGTCCGCCAATGACCCGGACGCCCTCGAAACCAAGGAATGGCTCGAGGCGCTGGAAGCGGTCATCGAAAACGAAGGTACCGAACGCGCCCACTACCTGATGGAGCGCCTGGTCGACCTGGCGCGCCGCCGTGGCGCCCACATCCCGTTCTCCAGCAATACCGCCTACGTCAACACCATTCCGGCGCACCTGAACGTCAACAGCCCGGGCAATCTCGAATACGAAGAGCGCCTGCGCTCGTGGATGCGCTGGAACGCGATGGCGATGGTCGTCAAGGCCAACCGCGCCGACGGCGACCTGGGCGGCCACATCTCGTCGTTCGCTTCGCTCGCCAACATGCTGGGCATCGGCTTCAACCACTTCTGGCACGCCCCGACCGACACCCACGGCGGCGACCTGCTCTACATCCAGGGCCACTCCTCGCCAGGCATCTACGCGCGCGCCTTCCTCGAAGGCCGCATCAGCGAAGACCAGCTGCTGAACTTCCGCCGCGAAGTCGACGGCAAGGGCCTGTCCTCGTACCCGCACCCGAAACTGATGCCGGACTTCTGGCAGTTCCCGACCGTGTCGATGGGCCTGGGCCCGCTGATGGCGATCTACCAGGCGCGCTTCCTGAAGTACCTGCACGCCCGCGGCATCGCCGACACCGCCAACCGCAAGGTCTGGGTCTTCTGCGGCGACGGCGAGATGGACGAGCCGGAATCGATGGGCGCGATCGGCATGGCCGCGCGCGAGCGTCTCGACAACCTGGTCATGGTCGTCAACTGCAACCTGCAGCGCCTGGACGGCCCTGTGCGCGGCAACGGCAAGATCATCCAGGAACTCGAAGCCGACTTCCGCGGCGCCGGCTGGAACGTGGTCAAGGTTATCTGGGGCTCGCAGTGGGACGCCCTGCTGTCGAAGGACAAGGACGGCATCCTGCAGCGCGTGATGATGGAAACCGTCGACGGCGAATACCAGAACTACAAGGCGAAAGATGGCGCCTACGTGCGCAAGCACTTCTTCGGCAAGCATCCCGAGCTGCTGAAGATGGTCGCCAACATGAGCGACGACGACATCTGGCGCCTGACCCGCGGCGGCCACGACCCGCACAAGATCTACGCCGCCTTCAAGAACGCGCAGGAAAACACAGGCACCCCGACCGTGCTGCTGGTGAAGACCGTCAAGGGCTTCGGCATGGGCAAGTCGGGCGAGGCGCGCAACACCGCGCACCAGACCAAGAAGCTGGACGACGAGGCGATCCGCGAAATGCGCGACCGCTTCGCCATCCCGATCCCGGACGACAAGCTGGCCGAGATCCCGTTCTTCAAGCCGGCCGACGACGCGCCGGAAATGAAGTACCTGCACGAGCGCCGTGCGGCCCTGGGCGGCTACCTGCCGCAGCGCCGTTCGAAGTCCGACGAGCAGCTGGTGGTACCGCCGCTCGAATCGTTCAAGGCCGTGCTGGAACCGACCGCCCCTGGCCGCGAAATCTCGACCACCTCGGCGTATGTGCGCGTGATCACCAGCCTGCTGAAGGACCCGAGCCTGGGCCAGCGCATCGTCCCGATCCTGGTCGACGAATCGCGTACCTTCGGCATGGAAGGCCTGTTCCGCCAGATCGGTATCTTCAACCAGCAGGGCCAGCTGTACGAGCCGGTAGATAAAGACCAGGTCATGTACTACCGCGAAGACAAGGCCGGCCAGATCCTGCAAGAGGGGATCAACGAAGCGGGCGGCATGAGCTCGTGGATCGCGGCAGCGACTTCATACTCGTCGAACAACCGCACCATGGTGCCGTTCTACACCTTCTACTCGATGTTCGGCATGCAGCGCGTGGGCGACCTGGTCTGGCTGGCGGGCGACATCCGTGCACGCGGCTTCCTGATGGGCGGCACCGCCGGCCGTACCACGCTGAACGGCGAAGGCCTGCAGCACGAAGACGGCCATAGCCACATCATCGCAGCGACCGTGCCGAACTGCCTGCCGTACGACCCGACCTTCGGTCACGAAGTGGCGGTGATCATCCGTGACGGCCTGCGCCGCATGGTGGAAGAACAGGAAGACGTGTTCTACTACATCACCATCATGAACGAGAACTACGAGCAGCCAGGCCTGACCGCCGGCACCGAAGAGGGCATCCTGAAGGGCATGTACCTGTTCAAGAAGGGTGGCGAGACCGAACACCGCGTCCAGCTGATCGGCTGCGGCACCATCCTGCGCGAATCGATTTTCGCCGCCGAGCTGCTCTCGGCCGACTGGGGCATCGCCGCCGACATCTGGTCCGCACCGTCGCTGACGCTGCTGGCGCGCGATGGCCAGGACTGCGAGCGCTGGAACATGGTGAATCCGGAAGCCGAACAACGCGTGCCGTACGTGACCTCGCTGATGCAGGAAACCAGCGGCCCGATCGTCGCGACCACCGACTACATGCGCATGTTCGCCGAACAGATCCGCGCCTACATGCCTAAGGACCGCACCTATAAAGTGCTGGGCACCGACGGCTTCGGCCGCTCGGATTCGCGCGTCAAGCTGCGCGAGTTCTTCGAGGTGAATCGCTACTACGTCGTGGTTGCCGCCCTGCGCGCGCTGGCCGACGAAGGCAAGATCGACAAGTCGGTCGTGGCCCAGGCGATCGCCAAGTACGGCATCGATGCGAACAAGCCGAATCCTGTCACCCAATAATGTGAATGGTGTTGCGCCGGCCCTTCGTGGCCGGCGTCTTGCCGATCCAGCCAGATAAATAAGAACGGAGCTAACACTATGAGCATTGTGGAAGTCAAAGTCCCGGACATCGGCGACTTCAAGGAAGTCGAAGTCATCGAACTGATGGTCAAGCCGGGCGACACGATCAAGGTCGACCAGTCGCTGCTGACCGTCGAATCCGACAAGGCGTCGATGGAGATCCCGTCGAGCCATGCCGGCGTGGTCAAGGAAATCAAAGTCAAGGTCGGCGACAAGGTGGCTGAAGGTTCGCTGGTGCTGATGCTGGAAGAAGCGGCAGGCGCTCCTGCCGAAGGCGGCGCGGCTCCGGCTGCTGAAGCTGCGCCTGCTGCCGCGTCTGCGCCGGCACCAGCTGCTGCTCCAGCGCCTGCACCGGCTGCTGCACCAGCTCCGGCTCCAGCCGCAGCGCCTGCACCTGCACCTGCACCTGCCGCCGCACCGGCTGGCGATGCTTCGAAAGCCCACGCTTCCCCATCGATCCGCAAATTCGCGCGCGAACTCGGCGTCGATTTGTCGCGCGTGCCGGGCACCGGTCCGAAAAACCGCATTACCCAGCTCGACGTGCAGAACTTCGTCAAGGGCGTGATGGCCGCACCCGCCGCCGCACCAACGAAAGCCGGCGGTTCCGGCGTCGGCCTCGATTTGCTGCCATGGCCATCGCTCGACTTCTCGAAGTTCGGCCCGACCGAACTGCTGCCGCTGTCGCGCATCAAGAAGATCAGCGGTCCGAACCTGCACCGCAACTGGGTCATGATCCCGCACGTGACGACCTTCGACGAAGCCGACGTGACGGACCTGGAACAGTTCCGCGTCGACTCCAACGCGGCGCTGGCCAAGCAGAAGTCGGCAGTCAAGCTGACCATGCTGGCATTCGTGATCAAGGCATCGGTCGCCGCGCTGAAGAAGTTCCCGCAATTTAACGCCTCGCTGAGCGAAGACGGCGCCAACCTGATCCTCAAGCAGTACTACAACATCGGCTTCGCTGCCGACACCCCGAACGGCCTGGTGGTCCCGGTCGTGAAGGATGCGGACAAGAAGACCGTGTCGCAGATCGCCACCGAAATGGGCGAACTCTCGGCACAGGCACGCGAAGGCAAATTGAGCCCGGCGAACATGCAGGGCGCGACCTTCACCATTTCCTCGCTGGGCGGCATTGGCGGCACCGCCTTTACGCCGATCATCAACGCACCGGAACTGGCCATCCTCGGCCTGTCGAAGTCGGCCATGAAGCCGGTGTGGGATGGTTCGGCTTTCCAGCCGCGCCTGATGCTGCCGCTGTCGCTGTCCTACGACCACCGCGTGATCGATGGCGCCGGCGCTGCCCGCTTCGCCGCCTACCTGGCCGAAGTGCTGGCCGACCTGCGCAAGACCCTTCTGTAAGGAGCGCCGAGCATGAGTACTGTTGAAGTAAAAGTCCCGAATATCGGCGATTTCAAGGACGTCGAGATCATCGAGCTGATGATCAAGGTCGGCGACACGATCAAGGTCGACCAGTCGCTGGTCACCGTGGAATCGGACAAGGCGTCGATGGAGATTCCATCGACCCACGCCGGCGTGGTGCAGGAACTGAAGGTCAAGGTTGGCGACAAGGTGAACGAAGGTTCGCTGCTGCTGATGATCGAAGAGGGTGCCGGCGCTACGGCGCCTGCGGCCGATTCGGCTCCAGCCGAGAAGCCTGCCGAGTCGTCGAAACCGGACGCGCAGATCGGCGCCCAAGCCGTTGCGCCGACCGCCGCCGCCGGCCCGACCGACTCGTACGCGCCGGCCCACAAAGCCGACGCCGCCGCCCCGAACGCCGTGCCTGCGCCGAACGCGGCCAGCTACAGCGGCCAGGTCGACATCGAGTGCGAGATGATGGTGCTGGGCGCCGGCCCTGGCGGCTACTCGGCCGCCTTCCGTTCCGCCGACCTGGGCATGAACACGGTGCTGGTCGAGAAGTACGCCACCCTGGGCGGCGTCTGCCTGAACGTGGGCTGCATCCCATCGAAGGCGCTGCTGCACGTGGCGCACATCATGGACGAGACCGCGCACATGGCCGACCTCGGCGTTTCCTTCGCCCGCCCGGAAGTCGACATCGACAAGCTGCGCGCCCACAAGGACAAGGTCATCAAGACCATGACCGGCGGCCTGGCCGGCATGGCCAAGGCGCGCAAGGTGAACGTGGTGCAGGGCGTGGGCCAGTTCCTCAGCCCGAACCACATCGAAGTCACCGGTCCTGACGGCGCGAAGAAAGTGGTGAAGTTCGCGAAAGCGATCATCGCCGCCGGCTCCGCAGTCGTGAAGCTGCCGTTCGTGCCGGAAGATCCGCGCATCGTCGACTCGACCGGCGCGCTGGAACTGCGCCAGGTGCCGAAGAAGATGCTGGTCATCGGGGGCGGCATCATCGGCCTGGAAATGGCAACCGTCTACTCGACCCTCGGTGCGCGCATCGACGTGGTCGAAATGATGGACGGCCTGATGCAGGGCGCCGACCGCGAGGCCGTCAAGGTCTGGCAGAAGTTCAACGCCCACCGCTTCGACAACATCATGTTGAAGACCAAGACCGTCGGCGTGGAAGCGCTGCCGGAAGGGATCAAGGTCAGCTTCGAAGCCGCCGAAGCCGGCGCCACCGCACCGGAACCGCAGCTGTACGATATGGTGCTGGTGGCCGTCGGCCGCAGCCCGAACGGCAAGAAGATCGCCGCGGATAAAGCCGGCGTGGCCGTGACCGACCGCGGCTTCATCGGCGTGGACGGCCAGATGCGCACCAACGTGCCGCACATCTTCGCCATCGGCGACCTGGTGGGCCAGCCTATGCTGGCGCACAAGGCGGTGCACGAAGCCCACGTGGCAGCGGAAGCGGCGCACGGCGAAAAGGCCTACTTCGATGCGAAGGTGATTCCATCGGTGGCCTACACCGATCCGGAAGTGGCATGGGCCGGCATCACCGAAGACGAAGCCAAGCAGAAGGGCATCCAGGTCGAGAAGGGCCACTTCCCCTGGGCCGCCTCGGGCCGCGCCGTCGCCAATGGCCGTTCGGAAGGCTTCACCAAGCTGCTGTTCGACGCCGAGACCCACCGCATCATCGGCGGCACCATCGTCGGCACGAATGCCGGCGACATGATCGGCGAGATCGCGCTGGCGATCGAGATGGGCGCGGATGGCGTGGACATCGGCAAGACCATCCACCCGCACCCGACGCTGGGCGAGTCGATCGGCATGGCGGCGGAAGTCTACAAGGGCGTCTGCACGGACTTGCCGCCGCCGCGCAAGCGTTGAGCGTTGACGTAGCCGCACAATGAAACGGGGCCGTGAGGTCCCGTTTTTTTTATGTCCATCGTTTATGTATGCGACGGTGGAAACCTGAACCGTACGGTGGGCACCCCGTGCCCACGCGGTTACGTGCGTATCCTTCTTGCGTTGGCGGTGATCGTTCGCCCGCTGACACCTGCAAACATCTGGATCGTGTCCGGGTTTGACGTTTGCGGGCGATGTGCCACGGCCGCCGGCCAAACGCAGACGCACGTAACCGCGTGGGCACGGAGTGCCCACCGTACGGGAAACGTTCCAGGCCGTGTCACATCTGTCGGAACAGGTCGACGTAGTTTCGACTGACGACCAGCTGTTCCTCGCGCCCCTTGAGCTTCACATGCAGCCGCCCGCGAAAATCCGTGCGCGTCCCGGCCACGTGCCTGGCTGCCACGATCACCCCGCGGTGAATCTGCCAGAACTGCTGCGGATCGAGCTGCTCCTTCAGCTTCGACAAGGGTGTGCGGATCAGGCTCTCGCCGTCGGCCAAAAAAATGCTGGTGTACTTGTCGTTGCTCTGGAAGTAAATCACCTCGTCGACCGCAATCAGCCGTGTCTCCGTCCCTTGCGCCGCGCGTATCCACTGCAGCGGCGCCGGCGCAGCAGCGGCCGCAGGCGACGCCACGCCCAGCTGCCGCAGCAGCGCCTGCAAGGCATCCGGCGCCACGCTTGGTGCCGGCGCCGCAGAACGCAAGGCCTCGCGCAAGCGGTCGACCGTCCGCTGCAAGCGCTCCAGCCCGATCGGCTTCAACAAATAATCAAACGCAGCATGCTCGAACGCGTGCACCGCATACTGCTCGTGCGCGGTGGTGAACACCACACGCGGTGCACGGCCGCCGCCGAACAGGCGCGCCGCCACATCGAGCCCGGTCAGCCCCGGCATCTGGATGTCGAGGAAGACGACGTCGGGCGCCAGCTCGTCGATCAATTCCAGCGCCTGGATGCCGTTGGCGGCACGGGTCACACGCAGTTCGGGCCAGGCCTGGGCCAGTTGAGAGGCGAGGTAGTCCAGCAAATGCGGTTCGTCGTCGGCGATCAGGGCGCGGGGGGAGTCGATGGGGTCACCTTCGTCAGTGGCAGCAGCAGGCGCGAAGTCACGCCGCAGGGTTGGTTTTCGATTAATTGTAGCCCAGCCGTCGGGCCATGCAGCTGGCGCACCCGTTCACGCAGGTTGGTCAATCCGACGCCACCGCCAGGGCGGGGTGGCGCATGGCCGAGACCCATGCCGCTGTCGCTCACCTCCACGCACAGCGCATCCTCAACGAGCCGCGCCCGCACCAGCACCTCGCCGCCTTCCATCTTCGGTTCGATGCCATGCATGATCGCGTTCTCGACCAATGGCTGCAGCAGCATCGGCGCGATCGGCAATGCGCGCGTATCGGCATCCGCCTCGATGCGGTAGCGCAGCCGCGCACCCATGCGCACGCCGAGCACGTCGAGGTAGGCGCGGATCAAATCGAGCTCGCCGCCCAGCGTGGCCGTGTCGCCGCGGCTGGCGGCCAGGCTGGCGCGCAGGTAGTCGATGAAGCGCTCCAGCATGCGCCGCGCCTGGGCCGGCTGGGTATCGATCAGACTGACCACATTCGCCAGCGTGTTGTACAGGAAGTGCGGCTCGATCTGGGCCTGCAGCGCACGCAGGCGCGCTTCGGCCAGCATGCGTCCGGCAGCGGCGATCTGCTCCTGCTGGCGCGCTGCCTGGGTCTCCCGTTCGATGCGGCGCTCGCCGGCGAACAGCACCAGGCGGATGATGATGGCGGTGCCGGCGGCGTACACGGCGATGGTGATCATCGGCCCCGAACGCAGCGCGTCGAGCGGATGGGCGTTCGACAGCACCACCCGCATCAGCCCGATGCCGAGCAGGGCGCCGATGCCGGACACTGCCATCTGCGCCAGGCGCGGGCGCCAACCCTTGCCCGATACCGCCATTGGCGCAAAGCGGCGCAGGCCGTACAGGGCGCCATGGATCAGGAAGCCGACCACATTGGCGCCGATCAGCATCGCCACCAGCCTCGGCCCGAACGGCCCGGAGCGATGGAACAGCCACTCTTCGGCCACGGCGAGCACCAGGCCGATCAGGCAGTTCCACACCAAGGTGTAGATCAGGTTGCGCAATGGCGAGGCGCGGATGCGGCGGAACGGCGCCAGCACTTCGAGCGGATGCACGCCGCGCGGCGCGGATTCAGGCGGGTTGGAAGACATGGTCATGGGGGTGTTCAAGTAGTCAGGAAATTACCATGAAAGCAGTGCGGCGTGCGATAGGGCAATCTGGCCAGGGCCAGGGGGCCGTCGCTGACCTGCGCCGCGTCGAACACGCTCAGTACGCCCAAGCCGCGGCGGGTATCCTGGGCCACGCCGACCAGGTAGCCGTCGCGTTCATTACGGGCGCCGCGGCGCGGCACCAGCACGTGCTCCTCGACCTGCCAGCCGGCGCCGAAGCGGTAGCTGTCCGCCTTGCCGCTGTCGGTGTCGACCACGTTCACGGTATCGAGCACCAGTTCGCGGTTGACGCGGTCGCTGCTGAGCAGGGCCAGGCGCCGATGGCGCGTGCCGACCACCTGCGGCATCACGCGCGGGAATTCGCTGGGGCCGAGCAGGCGCTGGGTCGTGGCCCGGCCGCTGGCGTAGTCGAGGCAGACCTGCACGGCCTGGCTGCGTCCTGGCGCATTGTCCACGCGCGTGCCGCTCATCAGGCTGCCCAGGCCGGCGAGGGCGTCGCCCGCGTGCAGCACCACGTCGAAGCGGGTGCAGTCGCCGTCGTCCCAGGCGTTCCCGAGGTGGAAGACCATCTGTGGCGGCAGCTCGAAGACCTGGCGCAGGGCCAGTGTGTCCTTCGCCACCACGACGATACGCGTCGGACGCGCCCTGGCGCCACTGCCGGCCCACGTGTGGCGCTCGGCAAAGCTCAGTGCCGGATCCGCGCTGAAGTCATAAGGCGGCACCACGAAAACCAGGTGCTGCGCGCTGACGGCGAAGTCGTGCACCATCGCCAGCTGCGGCACTTCGAGCACGTTGGTGCGCAACAGCGTACCTTGTGCATCGATCTGGTACAGCGCCAGGCGGTTGGCGCCGGGCAGGGCGCCGAAGTTCCACATGCCGCCTTGCGGATCGACCTTCGGATGCGCCGAGAAGGGCATCGCCTTCACGTCGTCGCGCCAGGTCTTGATGCCGAGCGTGGCCAGCGTGCCTGGATCGACCTCGGTGGCCGAGCCGCCTTCCCACAGCGCGTACAGGCGGCCATTGAACGGCAGCAGGTTGGTATTCGCGGCGTTCAGGGTGTCGTTGTCGCGAAAACCGCGGCGCGCGACCATGGTGCCGAAGGCGGGATACAGGAACTGGCCGGCCTCGGACTCGTCGCGGAAGCGCCGGGTTTCGACGAAGCGCCCCTGGTGGCGCACCTTGCCGCCGTCGATGCTCCAGCGCTGGACGAAGCCGTCGCCGTCGAACCAGTGGTGGTAGCGCTCGCCGCCGAGCTCGAATCGGCCGGGTCCGTTGCGGTAGAAGCTGCCCTGCAAGTCCTTCGGCAGGCGGCCTTCGACCACGGCCAGTCCCGACTGCTCGCCGACCTGATCGGCATACACGGCGAGCGACTGGTCGCGCGCCAGGGCGGCGTGGAAGCGCCCGTAGGTGGCGGCATCGGCGCGGGCGTTGCCGGTGAGGGCGAGGGCGCCCAGGCCGAGGCCGGTTTGCAGGAAAGAGCGGCGCTCCATGGCCGCCTCAGCGCAGCGAAACGGTAACGGCGGCGCCGGCGGCCGGCACGATGAAGCGCGCCTGCTCGAAAGACGGCGGCCCCATGTTGCCGAGGGCGTTGTTGCTGAAGGCATAGTCCTCGGACGGGATGCCCATCATGTTCTTGTCCATCTTGCCGTTGCCGTTGGCGTCGTGGAACAGGGCAAAGCCGTAGGCGCCGGCCGGGACGTCCTTGACGACGACGGTGGTGCTGCCATTCGCGGCCGGGGCGGCGCCGGCTTTCACCGTGCGCTTCAGGAAGCCGTCGGCCGAATCGTAGAGCGCGACCATGATCTGGCCCTGGTCGTTTTTCACGCCTTCGACGGTGATGCTGAGGTCGCCGGCGTGGGCGCTTGCGGCAGTGGCGGTGGCGAGGACGAGGGCGAGGCAGGCGGCGAGGCGTTGCAGTTTCATGGCGTTCTCCAGTGGCGTTGTAGGGTGAGGCCACTGTAGCGAGGCGCTTGCCGCGCGGTGCGGCAATGCGACGAAGGAGAGCGGTGCCGGCGCCAGTTGCGTGCCGGCGGCGCGAGTTGCAGGCGTGCCGATGTTGAACTGTGCCGCCGGCTTGCTATGATGAAGAGGCACAGGTCATCGATGGAGACAACCATGGAAGAGCACGGCAACGAATTCGTCGGCACGGTGTTCGTCCTGCCCGAATCGCGCAGTTTCGAGCTGAAGACGACGCTGCACGGGGTTCCGGTTACGCTGACCGGAACGGTGTCGCAGCACCTGGCGGCCCAGTTCGCGGGCAACCTGGCGGCCGGCGCGCCGATCGACGTGCGCCAGCTGGCGCTGCAGCCGCGCCGGGTGGAAGTGCTGACGCGCGAGATTCACGAGCGCCACCGGGCGCCGCGCAAGATGCATTTCCTGATGCGGGTGATCGACGGCGCCTAGGCGGGCTGCCAGGCAGGCCTAGCGGCCCAGCCCGTTGTTGGTGCCGCCGCTGCTCATCCGCTCGTTTTCGAAGGCCTGCTTGTCGATCTCGCCGCTATTCACCGCGCCACGCTCGGCCTTCTTGCGCGGAATGAGGGTGCCGGTCGGCGTGTTCGAGTCGGCCATGCGTTCCTTGCGCGATGACTGGCCTGCACTGGTAGCGGCAGTGGCGGCACATCCGGCCAGCGACAGCATTACGCCAGCCAGCAGAAACAGCTTCTTCATCCTTGCTCCTTCGAAGTGTGGACAGGCAAAACGCCTGCGACTGCAAACTCTAGCATTGCAAGCGTCGCCGCAATCTCTTCAATTGTCACTGCCGCACGCGCGCGCCACCCGACGCTTACTTCAACTTCACCGGCGCCACCGTCGTCCCATCCTTGACCTCGATCGCTGCGTCCTCGAAGCCCGGCGGACCGAACTTGCCGCGCGCATCGCGGCTGAAGCCGTAGTTTTCCTTTGGTACGCCGATGAAGCTGCGGTCGAGCTCATTGTTTTCGTTCTCGTCCTGGTAGGCCAGCACGGCCCAGTTGCCGGCCGGGATGTCCTTCAGCGTCACCACCGTCTCCGCCGCCCTGGCCGGCGCCGAGCCGCTGTAGCCGCATTGCTTCAGGAAGCGCTCCTTGTCGCACAGGGCGACGTTCACCTTGCCCTTGCCGGGGGTGACGCCCGACACGCGGACCTCGACCGTGGCGGCCGATGCGCCTGCCGTCAGCGCGCAGGATAGGGTGACAAAGAGGGTGCAACCGAAAACCATCTTGAAAAACATGTGTCGTCCTTTATTCATGGGGGGGAAACGCCGATTCCCCAGCCGTGCGCACTGCGCGCCATGGTAGGCTGTTGGTATCCCGGCTTCTTGTTAATTCGTCAAACCATGCTGCTCAATACGCTCATCGTCGTGCTCACTGTCGTGTTCATGGAAGTCTTCTCCATCGTCGCGCACAAGTACGTCATGCATGGCTTCGGCTGGGGCTGGCACAAGTCGCACCACGAGCCGCGCACCGGCTGGTTCGAGAAGAACGACCTGTACGCGGTGGTCTTTGCCGGCGTCGCCATCGCCCTCATCTACGCCGGCACGCGCGGCTACCATCCGCTGGAATGGATCGGCGCCGGCATGACGGCCTACGGCTTCCTCTACTTCGTCGCCCACGACGGCCTGGTGCACCAGCGCTGGCCTTTCCGCTACGTGCCCAGGCAGGGCTACTTCAAGCGCCTCTACCAGGCCCACCGCATGCACCACGCGGTGGACGGCAAGGACGGCGCGGTTTCCTTTGGCTTCCTGTATGCCCCGTCGGCCGACAGCCTCAAGCAGCAGTTGCAGGCGCTGCATGGGGGCCGCCTGCAACGGCGCCAGCAGACTCAGCAGCCGACTCAGCAGCAGGGCGCGTCCACAGCCGGACAGGGCGCGGCGAATTCGTCGTCCGAATCCGTGAACTGAGCGCGTCGAACCCGCCGCGCAGCAGCAACCACAGCTTGGTGAGCTTGCTCGTGCCGGCGCGCGTGTCCCAGGCGCGCGGCCCGCGCCGCTTCACCACGATACCGATTTGCCGGTACACCAGGCGCGCGGTGGCAATCGCCCAGGCCGAGCGCAAGGGCAGCGCAGCCAGTCCGGCATAGGCCGATTCGTAATAGGGCTCGGCATGGTCGACCAGGCGTGCGGCGATGTTCGCCAGCGCCTCGCGGTGACGCGGCAGCGCGATCTCGTCCTGCGGAATGCCGGCTTCGCGCAGCCAGGCAGCCGGCAAATAGCAGCGCCCGATGCGCGCATCGTCGACGATGTCGCGCGCGATGTTCGTCAGCTGGAAGGCCAGGCCCAGGTCGCAGGCGCGGTCCAGCACGGCCGGGTCGCGCGCGCCCATGATCGAGGCCATCATCAGGCCGACCACGCCGGCCACGTGGTAGCAGTAGCGCAGGGTGTCGTCGACCGTTTCGTAACGCGCTTCCTCGACGTCCATGGCGAAGCCGGCCAGGTGGTCGTAGGCATGGCGCGGCTCGATGCCGTGCTTGAGCGCGACTTCCTGGAAGGCGGCAAAGGCCGGATCGTGCATGCGTTCGCCGGCATAGGCGCGGCGGGTCTGGTCGCGCAGCAGGGCCAGCTCCTTCACGGGGTCGTGCTCGGGAGCGTGCGGCGCCGGCGCGCTGGCGCTTGGGGCGAATCCCAGCTCCTGGCCGTCGACCACGTCGTCGCAATGGCGGCACCATGCATACAGCATCAGCACCCCGCGCCGGGTCTCGGCATCGAACAGTTTCGCCGCCGCCGCAAAGCTTTTCGACCCGACCGCTATCGTCTGGGTCGCATGCTGCATCAGCGCTTCGCTCATGCCTGCACCTCGCCCAGCATCAGGCCTGCAGTGGCCTTGGCCGAGCCGATCACGCCCGGCACGCCGGCGCCGGGGTGGGTGCCGGCGCCGACCAGGTAGACGTTCGCCAGTTCGGCGTCGCGGTTGTGCGGGCGGAACCAGGCGCTTTGCGTGAGGATCGGTTCCAGCGAGAAGGCCGAGCCGTGGTGGGCGTTGAGCTGGTCGCGGAAGTCGTGCGGCGTGAAGATGCGGCTGGTGACCAGCTGGCTGCGCAGGCCCGGCATGTAGCGTTTTTCCAGGTACTCGAAGATGCGGTCGCGGTACAGCGGGCCTTCGACTTCCCAGTCGATCGGCGCATTGCCCAGGTGCGGCACCGGCGCCAGCACGTAGTGGCTGCCGCAGCCGGGCGGCGCCAGCGAAGGATCGGTGACGCAGGGCGCGTGCAGGTAGAGCGAAAAATCGTCGGCCAGCGATTCGCCGTTGAAGATGTCCTTGATCAGTTCGCGGTAGCGCGGGCCGAAGCAGACAGTGTGGTGCTGCAGCTGCGAATGGTGGTGGTCCAGTCCGAAGTAGAGCACGAACAGCGAATTCGAGAAGCGCTTCTTCTTCAGCGATTCCGCCTCGGCCGCGCCGCGCGCGTCGTGGCCGAGCAGCTTGGCGTAGGTGTGGACCACGTCGGCGTTCGAGGCCACGGCGTCGGCCTGGAACAGGCGGCCGTCTTCCAGACGCACGCCGGTGGCGCGGCCGTCCCTCGTTTCGATGCGCGCTACCGGCGCGTTCAGCTCGAAGCGCCCGCCGATGTCCTCGAACAGCTTGACCAGGCCCTTGACCAGGGCCCCGGTGCCGCCGCGCGGGAACCACACGCCCCAGCGCCGTTCCAAAGCATGGATGAGGGTGTAGATAGAGGAAGTGGCGAACGGGTTCCCGCCGACCAGCAGCGAGTGGAAGGAAAAGGCCTGGCGCAAATGCTCGTCCTGGATGAAGCGCGACACCATGCCGTACACGCTGCGCCAGGCCTGCAGGCGCGCCAGCTGCGGGCCGGCCTGGATCATGTCGCGGAACGAGAGGAAGGGCACGGTGCCGAGCTTGATGTAGCCTTCCTCGAACACGGCTTTCGAATACGCGAGGAAGCGTTTATAGCCCTCGACGTCGGCCGGGTTGCGCGCGTGGATCTGGCGGTCCAGCGCTTCCTGGTTGTTCAAGTAATCGAAGTGGCTGCCGTCTTCCCAGCACAGGCGGTAGAAGGGCTCGACCGGCAGCATCTCGACGTAGTCCTCGATGCGCTTGCCGGCCAGCGTGAACAGCTCCTCGATGCAGGACGGATCGGTGATCACGGTGGGGCCGGCGTCGAAGACGAAGCCCTGGTCTTCGTAGACGTAGGCGCGGCCGCCCGGCTTGTCGCGTTTTTCGAGCAGGGTGGTCTGGATGCCGCGCGCCTGCAGGCGGATGGCCAGCGCCAGGCCGCCGAAGCCGGCGCCGATGACGACTGCGGTTTGTTGTTGGTTCATTCGGGGTTCCTGATCTGACGAGGGTGGATCTTGCGGGCCGCGGCAAAGGCGGCCACCAGGGGCACGGGCGGTTTGCCGCTGAGGATGCGCGCCTTGTCGCGCAGGCGCAGGCGGCCGGCGTAGAAATGGGCGATCAGGCGCGGCGACAGGCGGTAGAAGCGCCCCATCACGCGCCAGCGCTTGTCGGGACTGCCGGCCAGGAACAGCATGCGGTTGAGCAGGCGGAAGAAGCGCTGGGCGCGCCATTCCTGTTGCGCTTCGTCGCGGATCGCGGCGAACAGGCGCGGGGCAGTGAAATCCGCAAACGATGCAATACGTTCGGCCAGGCGCACCGCATGCGGCAGCGAGTAGCCGGTGGTCGAGTGGAACAGGCCGGCGCGCAGGCCGGCGCAGGGCTGGCCATCGAGCTCGCGCCAGTAGGCGTCGAAGTCGCCGGCCAGCACGATGGGCAGCGAGCCGTGTTCTTCGCGCAGCACTTCCTCGATCCGCCAGCCGCGCGTCTGCGCATACTCGGCGATGTTCGCGCGCAGGCGTTCCGGCTCCCAGGCGCCGGTGTCGACGTAATGGGTGTCTTCGATCAGCAGCGTGTGTTCATCGAAGGGCAGGGTGTACACGAAGCGGTAGCCGCCCTGCTGCTCGACGCTGGCGTCCATGATGATCGGCGCAGTGAGCCCGTGCGGCGCGGCCAGGCGCACTTCCTGGCCAAGGAAGGTCTGGTAGCCGAGCGCCAGGCGGTCCGACGCGCGTACGCCGCGGCCGTCGATCACGGCGCGCGCGTGCAGGACTTCGCCGCCGGCCAGCGTGACCGTGGTCGGGGTCAGCATGTCGATCCGCACGCCGGTGCGCAAGGCGGGGCCGAGCGCCGCGCCGATGACGCGCGCAAAGGCGTCGGAGGTGACGCTGGCATAGCCGCTGCCCAGCGTGCGCGCGTAGTCGGGAAAGACCACGTCGTAGCGCGGCCAGCGTTTGGCGACGACAGGCGCGATCCAGGCATGCTGGTCCGGCGTCAGGTCGCCGTCATGGAAGGACCAGGTGTGGTTGCCGCCGATGCGTTCCTCTGCCTCCAGCAGCAGGATGCGCAGCCCGGGGCGCTGGGCGTGCAGGCGCCAGGCGATCAGGCCATTCGCCAGGCCGCCGCCGGCCAGGATCACATCGTATTGCGTGTCGCTTGCCATGACGGGTTTATCCAAGGCTGGCCACGCCCGTCTCGGCCGTTGCCGGCGGCCCTGCTTGCACCTGCGCCTGGACGGGCGGGTGCAAGGCGAGCCGCTGGCCCAGCGCGTCCTCGACCAGGCTGGCCGCGCGCGCGGTGCCGCCGGCGCGCGCCAGGTCCTGGGCCAGCGGCGCCATGCGTCTGGCGAAACCGGCATCGTCGAGCAGGCGCCGCAGCAGGCGGCCGATCTGCGCCGGGCTGGCGAAGCGCGGCGACGCCGACAGGCCGATGCCGGCATGGCGGATGCGCGCCGCCGCGCCGGGCTGGTCGAAGGCGATCGGCAGCGCCAGGATCGGCGTGCTGGCGGCAATCGCATCCATCACCGTGTTCGAGCCGGCGTGCGAGATCACGACGTCGGCGCGCGCCAGCACTTCCTGCTGCGGTGCAAAGGCCACCACCCAGTCGGCGCCCAGCTCGCGCAAGGCCTGGGCCTGGCGTTCGTCGAGGCCGCCGCAATGGGCGACCAGCAGCTGCACGTCCTGCTTGCGGCAAGCCTGCACGATGCGCTTGAACAGGCCGAAGCGCCCGCCCTGCAGGGTGCCGAGCGAAGCGAAGACGAAGGGGCGGCCGGGATCGATATCGGGCATGCGGCGGCCGTCGTCGTGGATTTGGGCGGCCTGCGTGGAGCGCAGCGGGCCGACGTGGTGGAAGTGCGGCGGCAGCGCCTTGCGCGGGAAGTCGAAGGTTTCGACCGTCTGGCTCACCTCTAGCAGCGGCGACAGACATTCGTGCAGTGCGCTGCGCGGCGCCAGGCCCAGATTGCGCGCCTGCGCCGCGATCACCTCGGCGTGCGGCGACATCAGCCAGTCGTAGACGCGGGTGCTGCCCTCGACCATGTGGCGCGCGCGCTCGCTGTCTTCGAAGTCGAAGGGCATCACCGGCAGCGGGATGCCGGGCTCGCGGTTCACCGGCAGCGCGTTCGCCACCGAGGCGAAGGGCAGGCCCATGCCCTCGGCCACCAGGCCGCCGGCCGCTTCCATCTGGTCGCACAGCAGGGCGTCGATGCCGAGCGCCTCGATGGCGGGCGGCAGTTCGCGGCACAGCATCTCGGTGGTGCGCGCCATGTCCTGGATCACGCGGCGCAGGCCCAGCGGCCCGCCGGGATTGGCGGCGCGCTCGATGGAGGCGGCCAGCGTACCGGCCGGGTGGGTGTCGCGGCCGAGCGCGTGGAAGCCGAGGCGCGGGTCCTTCAGGTAGGCGCCGGCGTCGACCTGGTGCAGGAAGGTGATGCGGTGGCCGCGCGCGGCCAGTTCGAGGCCGAGCGCCGCCATTGCGCTGTAGTGGCTGTAGAACGCCGGTGCGACCACGCCGAAGTGGGCCATGCGCTGATTCCTTGGATTACACGGGTTGATTCGACGGGGTAGCTGGAGCCATGGTCAGTGGCGCACCGCATAGTCGGCCTGCTGGCCGGCGAAATAATGCCCCGCGCCGCCGCCGAACAGGCTGCCGACGAAGCGGCGCGTGCCCTGCTTGCTGCCGATGGCGTCGGTCAGGCAGCGGTCGGCTTCATGCAGGTGGTCCATCAGGCGCCGGCGTGCTTCGTCGAAGCCGAGCGTGTTGATGAAGGTGGCCTTGTTGACGTCCTTGCCGGTGTCCTTGCCGGTGATGGTCGGATCCATGCCGGGGCCGTCCTGGAAGTCGTCGCGCAGCTGGAAGGCGTGGCCGGCAGCCAGCGCAAAGGCGCGCAGCGAGCGGGCCACGCAGTCGTCAGTTTCGGCAATGATGGCGGCCATGTCGACCGCGGCGCCGAGCAGCACGCCGGTTTTCAGTTCGTTTGTGGTGGCGATGTCCTCGGCCGAGCGGGCAGTGGCCTGCAGGTCGAGGAACTGGCCGCGCACCAGGCCCTGCGCTCCGATGGTTTCCGACAGCCGCGCCACCAGGCGCGCGCGTACCGGCGGCGGGATATCCTGGGCCGAACCGAGGATGCCGAAGGCACGGCTGAGCAGGGCGATCGAGGCGAGGATGGCGACGTCTTCGCCATACTGCACGTGGATCGTGGGTTTGCCGCGGCGCAGCTGGGCGTCGTCCATGCAGGGCATGTCGTCGAGCACCAGCGAGGCCGCGTGCACCAGCTCGACGGCGCAGGCGACGTCGATCAGGGCCGGTGAATCGCAGCCGAGGTCGCGCGCGACCAGCATCAGCAGCAGCGGGCGCATGCGCTTGCCGGAACCGAGGGCGGCGGCGCGCATGGCGGCGGCCAGGCGGTCGGAGTTCGGGCCGCTGTCGGCGAGCAGGGCGGCCAGGCGGTCTTCCACTTCCCGGCGCACCATGTCGAGTTCCGCCCCGGTGAACTCCTTCGGGGCGTCTATCTCGCGCTTGGCGAATCTTTCTGCTTGCGTACCCATACGCGCTCCTCCGCCAATGTGGATGTGAAATTGATGAATTCGGAGCCAATCATACCGGAAACTTGACTGAATAATAATCAACAAGTTCAACGGTGTGCGGTATAGACAAGTTTGGCACTTTTGGCCTGGCGCCGTCGTTTGTATGCATCGGTACTGCTGACGGCAACTATTCCATGGCCCGGCCATGATTGGCGCCTCAGGCGTCGAGAGACGCAACGCAAACAGTTCCAGACGCCGCGCAATATCGGCGCTTTATTTGCACTGAGTGTGGGCGTGGGCATAATGTCAGCTCATCAATAATCATCGGGAGACACTGTGAAGTTGTTCGCCAAGACCTGCCTTTGCCTGTCCGTGTTGTCCGCCGTCTTGCCGGTATCGGCAGCACTTGCTGCACCTGCTGCACCTGCTGCACCTGCTGCACCCGCTGCACGCGTTACCGTCGGCAAGCTCGAACGCCTGGCGCTGGCGCCGTCGAAGTTCATCGAGGCGCGCCCGGTGGAGGTGTGGGTGCCGGACAATTACGTGGCGAAGGTCCGCGCCGGCAAGCGCTTCCAGGTGCTCTACATGCACGACGGCCAGATGCTGTTCGATCCGTCCACGACCTGGAACAAGACCGCCTGGCATGTGCATGAAACGCTGGCGCGATTGAATCGCGAAGGGAAGGTCGAGGACACGATCATCGTCGGCGTCTTCAACATCGCGCAGAACCGCTATTTTGAATACTTCCCCGAGAAATTCCTCGATGAGATGACGCCCGAAGCACGCGCCGCCTTCGTGCGCGACGGCCTGAAGCACGCGCCGGAAGCCGACGACTACCTGCGCTTCCTGGTGCAGGAACTCAAACCGGCAATCGATGCCAGGTACGCCACGCGCACCGATGCAGCCGGCACCTTCGTCATGGGCTCGAGCATGGGCGGCCTGATCTCGGTGTACGCGATGAGCGAGTACCCGCAGGTGTTCGGCGGCGCGGCCGGCCTGTCGACGCACTGGCCTGGCACCGGCAAGCACAACGCCGCCTTGCCCCTGGCCGCCTACAACTACGTGCACCACAAGCTGCCGCCGCCGCAGGGACACAAGCTCTACCAGGACCATGGCGGCGTCGGCCTCGATGCGCTGTATGCGCCGTACCAGGGTTTCGTCGACCAGATCGTGCGCGACAAGGGCTATACCGACGCGCACTACCTGAGCAAGGTGTATCCCGCCGACGACCACAACGAAAAGGCCTGGGCCGCGCGCCTGGAAGCACCGCTGGTGTTCCTGCTGGGTAAATAAACAGCCGGGGTCAAGTCTGACATCGAGACACGGGCTCTGCATTAAACCTCGGCAGGCTCCTGGTACGCCTGAGTTCGTGTCCGAATGTCAGACTTGACCCCAGTTGTTTTTTGGCGATAGAGCGGCAAAAAAAATGCCGCCCGACTTGCGTGGGGCGGCTGCGCGTTAGCGCCTTTGGTCCTGGTCAACTGTAGGCAGTCCAGGTCTGCGGAATATCGATCTGGCCGGTCTTGGCGGCGTTGGCGTAGGCGCGCATTTCGGCGACGACGGCTTCCAGCTGTTCGTTGCCCGGGTTCTGCAGGAACCCCTTCATGCGTTCGTGCAGCGCGGCTTGCTGGTCGCGCCATTCATAACGGGAAGTCTTGCTCATACAGCCCCCTTGCAATTGAACACAGTGATGTTCTTGTTGAGATCCATGACATCCTCCTTGATAAGGGAGTCAGGTTCTCACACAAGCGTGCACGGGTTCGGTGCGCTGACGCACATTTGCTCAGCAGTATCCTTAGGAAATGGCGCTACCGTAAGACTGCTCGGAAGAACATCTCCAGGCGCTCGTCGAGCATGCGGTGCGCCTCGTCCATCGGAGGTTGTGCATCGGGAAACACGAACCGCTGGATGCTGTCGCCGGCGATCCATCCGGTGAGAAACGCCGGCAATTGCGCGAACGGCAAGTCCGTGCGCAACTGGGTGCGAATGTCGGGACGGGCAAAGAAGCGTTCCAGCATATCGCGCGTCAGGCGCGGACCGGCACTGTAGAAGGTGTCCGCCAGTTCCGGGTTGCCGGGCGCCTCGGCAATCACCACGCGCTGCATCGCAATCAATTGCTCCTTGCAGAGCAGGTCAAAGAACTGGTGCGCGAAATCGCGGACCACGTCGCGGAAGGGACGCATGTCCTTGTCCATGTCGCGCATGCGGAAGAACTGGTCGCGGCGCGACATCAGCACGGCGTTCAGCAGCCCGGCCTTGCCACCGAATTTCACGTAGATGGTACGCACGGCAACGCGCGCCGTGCGGGCGATGGCTTCCAGGCTGGTGCGGGTGTAGCCATTGGCGAGAAAGAGGGCGGCGGCGGCATCGATCAGGTCCTGGGTGCGGGCTTCGACGTCGCTGGCCTTGGGTCTTCCGGCGCTCCGGAGACAGGCCGGCACGGATGCTTGCGATGGTTTGCTCATGCCGTCACTGTAAATCACCAACAAATGAAATGCAACCGTTTCATTTCTTGACGAACCCAGGCGAATGCCGAATAATGTAGGACAACACTTATTCCCTTTTCGGAGTTGCCTTCATGTCCCAACCGCAGACTTCGGGCCCGCAAGCCCCGCTCGGCGCAAACCCATCCCCTGCACCAGCCGGCGCACCTGCTGCACCGGGCAAGACCCCGCCCAACAAGCGCGTGCTGGTCGTGGTCGGCCTGATCGCCCTGGCTGCCATCGTCGCCGGCGGCCGCATGTGGTACCGCAGCCATAACTTCGTCGAGACCGAAAACGCCTACGTTGCCGGCCACGTGCACCCGGTCTCGGCGCGCATCGCCGGCGTGGTCACGCGCGTGCTGGTGGAAGACAACCAGCATGTGAAAGCAGGCGACCCGATCGCCGAACTCGATCCGGCCGACCAGCACGTGCGCGTCGAGCAGATCGAAGCGCAGATCGCCAGCGCCAAACAACAGGTGCTGCAGGCCGACGCGCAAGTAGCACAGGTCAAGGCGCAGGCCGAAGCGGCCGGCGCCCAGGTCGGCCAGTCGCAGGCCCTCTTGGTGCGTGCACGCCAGGACGCCGAGCGTTTCGGCCAGCTGTACAACACCACCATGAAGGCGGTCTCGAAGGCCGAAGTCGACGCCGCGAATGCCGCGCGCGCCGCCGCCACCGCCGACGTGGCCGCGCGCCGCGATACCGCGAACGCCGCCAAGGCGAATATCGCCGCCGCCAGCTCGGCGCGCGACGTGCTGAATGCGCAGATCAAGGTGCTGCAGGCGCAATTGAAGGACGCGCAGCAGCAGGTCGGCTACAGCCGCATCGTGGCCCCGGTCGACGGCCGCATCGGCCGCCGCAGCGTGGAAGTCGGCGCACGCGTGCAGCCGGGCCAGCAACTCGTCGCCGTGGTCGAGGACAAGGTCTGGGTCACCGCCAACTTCAAGGAAACCCAGCTGGCCGGTTTGAAGCAGGGCCAGGAAGTGGAACTGGCCGTCGATGCGCTGCCGGACGAGCACCTGGTCGGCCGCGTGGAGAGCTTCTCGCCGGCCTCGGGCAACCAGTTCGCGCTGCTGCCGGCCGATAACGCGACCGGCAACTTCACCAAGATCGTGCAGCGCGTGCCGGTGAAGATCGTGTTCGACCAGAAGGACGTGCAGCGCC
>Ga0308160_10001204_pt1 | contig 38521 bp, 39 predicted proteins | sample PhyFR1_FD_201036 | JGI IMG/M metagenome (GOLD analysis project Ga0308160, IMG submission 201036) | Phyllosphere microbial communities from UC Gill Tract Community Farm, Albany, California, United States - DLSLF.R1 | ecosystem: Host-associated > Plants > Phyllosphere > Unclassified | place: USA... | reverse complement strand
TGATGGCGATCATCCGCAAGATCCGCGACCACGGCATCACCATCATCCTGATCGAGCACCACATGGACGTCGTGATGTCGATCTCGGACACGGTCACCGTGCTCGACTTCGGCCAGAAGATCGCCGAGGGCTTGCCCGCCAGCGTGCAGGCCGATCCGAAGGTCATCGAGGCCTATCTCGGCGGCACCGCCGACGCCACCCCACCGGCCGCGGCCACCGTCTGAGGAGAGACCATGCTGAAGATTCACAACCTGGAAGCGGCCTACGGCAAGGTGCAGGTCCTGCACGGTATTTCGCTCGACGTCCCGCAAGGCAAACTGGTGACCCTGATCGGCTCGAACGGCGCCGGCAAGACCACGACCATGCGCGCCATCTCGGGCATGATCAAGCCGAAGGCCGGCAGCATCACCCTGGGTGGCAAGGACATCACCGGCCTGGATTCGCACCGCATCGCACGCGCGGGCCTGGCGCACTCGCCGGAAGGGCGGCGCGTGTTCGCCACCATGAGCGTCACCGACAACCTGCTGCTCGGGGCCTTCCCGCGCTTTACGCGGGCGCGTCCGAAGGGCGACGTCCAGCGCGACCTGGACAAGGCGATGGACCTGTTCCCGCGCCTGAAGGAGCGCCGCAACCAGCTGGCGGGAACCTTGTCCGGCGGCGAGCAGCAGATGCTGGCCATGGCGCGCGCCGTGATGCTCAACCCGGACGTGGTGCTGCTCGACGAACCCTCGATGGGCCTGGCGCCGATCCTGGTCGAGGAAGTCTTCCGCATCATCACGCGCTTGAAAAGCGAGGGCGTGACCATGCTGCTGGTCGAGCAGTTCGCCGCCGCCGCGCTGAACGTGGCCGACTACGGCTATGTGCTGGAGAACGGACGCATTTCGGTGCACGGCCCGGCGGAGAGCCTGAAGAACGATCCGAAGGTGGTGGCCGCCTATCTCGGCGGCGGGCATGCTCATTAATGAGTGAACCGGGAGCGCTCGAAGGGCGGGATTACGCCGCCGCCCTGTGCGTCGTGCTGGTCTGGGGCACCAACTTCGTGGCCATGAAACTCGGCCTGCGCGAAGTCACGCCCTTCCAGCTCGGCGCCGGGCGCTACCTGTTCGCCTTGCTGCCGCTGCTGCTCTTCGTCCGTCCGCCGAAACTGGCCCCGCGCTGGGTGATCCTCTACGGATTGTTCCAGGGCGTCGGCCAGTTCGGCCTGCTGTTCCTGGCCCTGCGCGCCGGCATGTCGGCTTCGCTGGCGCCGGTGATGCTGCAGATGCAGGTCTTTTTCACGGCCCTGTTTGCCGCGGCGATCCTGAAGGAACACATCGAGCGCCGCCTGCAGGCCGCCATGGGCATTGCCGCCCTCGGCCTGGCCTGCCTGTGCGTCGATGCGCTCGGGCGCAGTTCCTCAGTCACGCTGATGGGCTTCCTGCTGAGCGTCGCCTCGGCAGCGATGTGGGCGGCCTCGAATATCGTCGTGCGCATCGCCCAGCGCAGCACGCCGCGCTTCGAGGTCCTGCCCTTCATGGTGTGGAGCTCGATGGTGCCGATCCTGCCTTTTGCCGCGCTCTCGCTCGCCTTCGATCCCGCTTCGACCAACTGGAATCCACAGGCGGTCTCGCTCACCGCCTGGTCGTCCATGGCCTACCTCGGCTGGTTCGCCACCATCCTCGGCTATGCGATGTGGACCGGCCTCCTGAAGCGCCACCCGGCCAACCGCGTCGCACCCTTCTCGCTGGCCGTGCCGCCGGTCGGCATCGCGGCCGGCATGCTGTTCCTGGACGAGATCGTGACGCCCTGGCAGTGGGCCGGCATCGTGCTGGTCGTGGCCTCGCTGGCGCTGGTGATGCTGAGGCCGCGGGTACGGGCGACAGCACCCGTATAATTGCGGTTTTGACAGCACGGCTCTTACCATGACCACTTCCAAATTCTCGCGTTACACCGGCTCGCGCCTGTTCTGGTTCCTGTTCGGCGTCGGACTTGGCGGCCTGGGCCTGTGGAGCGGCCTGCGCCAGGGCCTGGTCGGCGAAACGCTGATCGGCCTGGGGCTGGTTCTGGTCGGTGTCCAGGGCCTGCTGCGTCCGGTCGTCCTGACCCGCGCCGGCAAGATCAGCAAGGAAGAAATGATGCGTGACGTCTCGGTTGGCTCCGAAGTGCTGCACGGCGCCCTGTCGCTGGCGATGGCGGGCTTGTTGATTGCCGGCTTCGTACTGAAATACGTGGTGAACATGTAGGAAGGAACGTTCTTTTCCATACTTCAACCACTATTTCCTTACGTCATTTTAAGCGGAGATAACGTCGCGTTTGCCCAACGTTACTATCTTTTAGGCATAATTTAATATCGATATTGCCGTTTTGAGATCGAAGAAAATTTCCTTCTGACATACCCTTGTAGGACCGATCCTACTGGACTTGTCGATGGACCGCCTGTATCCGCGCTCTTACCCTTATACCCGCCGTCTCGAGCAGCGACTTCGTTTCAAGCGCCGCGCGTTGGCGACCATGTCGGCAGCCATCGCCGCCTGTGCGTTCACGTATGCGATGCTGCCTGCCCCGGCGCCCTACGCGCCCCCGGCGGCGTTTGCCGCGGCTCCGATTGTCGCCGCGGCCCCGGTGCCGGAGAGCGGGGCGGCGCCGGCACCGCGCCGTGTGTACCGTTACTCGGTCGTACCTGGCGGCGCCCTTGATCGTGCCGAGCTGGCACAGGTCATCCGCAGCGACAGGCTCGTCGCTGCGCACTACGCGGACTTCGACGTGGCGCGTGCCCATCCCGTGACGGTGTCGGCGCCGCGTGCGGTCTACGTCTCCTACCGCAAGGACGGCAGGATCTACTGGACCAGGAAGAAGGTCATGCTGCAGGCAGGCGAGACCCTGCTCACCGACGGCCTCAACGAGATGCGCGCGCGCTGCGCCAACCGCATCTCGGAGCTGCCCCGCTTCCCGGTCGAAGAGAACGCGCCGAACCCCGAGATCCTCGATCGCCTGGTGAACGAAGAACCGGAAGGCGAAGGCAGCAGCATCGCCTTTGTCGGCATGCCCGAGTTCGACGACGAGGTACCCGGACTCGGCGGCCAGCCCCGCCTGCCGAATCGTCCCGGCAACGCGCCGCCACGCCCAACCGCCACCCCACAGCCAAGCCGTCCGCCGCTGGTTGGTCCGCCCGCGCCTGGCATCTCATGGCCGCCGCTGGGCTGGTTCGGCAGTCCGGGCGTACCGCCCCTGGCCGTCCATATCCCGGACACCCAGTTGCTGGCCTCGGTCACGCCGCCGCCCCTGTCGCATTGGACGCGCGTCGATCCCGATCCGCTGCTCGACGCCGGCCCCGGCGATCCGTTGCCGCCGCCGCTCGTCGATCCCACGCCCTTTGTTCCGCAGCCGGATCCGGGCCAGCCGACGCCGCCGCCCAACCCGGCGCTGGATCCGCCGCCCTCCGATGTTCCCGAACCGTCCAGCGCGTGGCTGGTCGCCGGGGCTTTCCTGATGCTGCTGGCGCAGCGCAGGAAGCGCCGTCGGCTCGACGCTTGACCGATTAACAACAAAAAACAGGCTTTTCGGGTTCGGCACTGGATTTACTAGCGGTAAGGATTTATGCTGTAGGACAATTCCTACTGACTACCATCCATGAATCGCGGCTACCGCTACACCCTGCGCCTCGGGCAACGTGCCCGCCTCCGTCGCCGCCTGTCCGTGGGCGTGCTGGCGGCGTTTGCCGTGTGCGCGCTGGCAGCGCTCTGGCCGCCGGCGCCCGAGCAGGTCCGGATGGCGTCGGCAGGTGGGCCCGTTTCCGTGCCGGCTGGCGCCGCGCCCGCCCAGTCCGGCAAGCAGCGCCCCGCGCGCCTGGTCTACCCGTTTTCGGTGGTGCCGGGCGGGGTCGCGAGCCAGGCCGAACTGGTGCGGATCGTCCGCACCGACAAGGTCGTCGCCGCGCACTACGCCAGCTTCGATGTGGCCAAGGCGCGCTTGGTGACAGTCGCCGCGCCGCGCGCCGTCCACGTCTCCTACCGCAAGGGCGACCAGGTCTACTGGACGGCGAAAAAAGTCATGCTGAAGCCGGGCGAAACCCTGTTCACCGACGGCAGCAACGAGATGCGCGCGCGCTGCGCGAACCGCATCTCCGAGGTCGCCCGCTTCCCGGTCGAGGCGCATGAGCCCGACCTGGAGCTGCTCGAGGCATCCTTCGAGAAAGGCCCGGAGGAAGAGGACGGCGCGCTGGTGAGCGTGGCCGGCCCCGACCTGGCCGCCGGCGAAACGAACGCGGCCAACGCCAGCCCTTCCTTCCCCTCGGTTTCCACCGCCGGCCTGGGCCAGGCCACGTCCGGGCACGCACCCATCGACGCGGGCGGTCTCGCCCTGTCGCCCCAGATCAGCAGGCTGCGCAATATGGGCTATCTCTCCGCCGAACGGGCCGACCGGCTCGACGCGGCTACGAGCGACGAAGGCGCGAGCATTCCGGCAAACGGATCGGCGCCGCCGATGCTGGTCGCGGTCGACCCGCCGGCGCAGCCGGAGGATAAGCCCGCTTCCGATCCGGCCCCGTTCGTTCCAAAGACGGATCCGTCCAGGCCGCCGCAGCCTGACAGCACCCTGGTCGACGCGACCAAACCGGCCGACGTGCCCGAACCCGGCACCCGCTGGCTGCTGGCTGCCGCCCTGACGGCGCTGCTGGCGCTGCGCCGCAAGGGCTAAGGGTTTCTAGCCCGCTCCGAAGAGGTCTCCCGCATCCAGGATCGCCCAGGCGATCTCGGGCTTTTCCTGCAGGCGCTTGCGGATCGCGGCCGGCACCGACTGGCGCACTTTCTTGCACAGTCCGGGTTTTTCCTCGAGCACGATGATGATGCCGCGCACCGTGCGCACCTCGTTCGGCCCTGCTTCGATGCGCAGTTCGGCACCGATATTCCTGCGGATCACTTCCTGCACGTGCTTCAGGTCGGCATAGCTGTCGATCCGCTCGATGCGTTCGATCAGCTTCTGCTCCTGCCGGCGGTCGATCGCCAGCGGGCGGATGTCGGCGCCCGGTTCGGCCAGCAGGCGCTCGCGCTCGCAGACGCAGGCACCGGGCGGGCACTCGGTGCGGATCGGGAACGGCAGCGGTGGCAAGGCGGCGGTCACGGGTGCTCAGGTGGCTGGGATGGAGCTGACGATTCTAGCGGAAACGCGCTGGCCAGCACCGCCAGCATGCGCTTGTGGTGCGAGCCTTTCCAGAACACGCCGCCGCAGCGGTCGCAGGCGGTGAATTCCTCGTGGCTCAGGCGCACCGATTCCGGCAGGCGCTCGAGCACCGCGGCCTTGGGCACGGCGCGCAGCGGCAGGTTGCAGTGCAGGCAGAGGCTGAAAGGCCGGGCCAGCGCGGCCAGCCCGAGCCGCTCGAAGAGTTCGCGCAATTGCGCCTCCGGCCGGATCGTATGCAGGTAACAGCCCTGCTCGACCTCGCGCCGCTTCAAGAGTTCGCGGTCGCGCGTCAGCACCGTACGGCCCTCGCGCGCGGCGATGGCGACGATCTCCTCGTCGCGGTAGTCGTTCTCGTAAAGGGTGTCGAAGCCGGCCATGCGCAGCAGGCGCGCCAGGCCGCCGAGGTGGGCGTCGGCGATGAAGCGCACGCCAGGCGCGGCGTGCGCACGCTGCGGATGCACTTCCAGCGCGTCGCCCTCTTCCAGCAGCCGCTCGAGGCCGGCCGCGGCGCCGTTCACGAGGATGGATCCGACCTCGGTATGCGGCACGCCGAGCGCCTCGATCATGTGCTTGCTCGTGGCGGCCCGCGCACAAGGCGTGGCGAACGTCCGTTCGCGCCGTTCGCGCGGCAGGAAGTCGTTCAGCTCGCCGAAAAACCGGAACGAAGCCTGCACCATGCTGGCATCACCCCTGGGGCCCGCCGCCGGTGGCGCGCAACACGTCAAGCGCGTTCGGCACCGCCTCGCCGGCCGCCGTATTATCGAAGATGCACCAGACCCGGCGGCCGGCGGCGCGGTGCAGCGCGAGGTCGCGCACCAGGGCGTCCAGGTACTCCTGCGAGTAGGCCGAGTAATAAATGCGCGGGGTGCCGTGCAGGCGCACATAGATGTCCTCGGTGGTCGGCACGTGCGGCCCCGGCTGGCCGGCGGCCGGATCGGCGATCACGCGCGTGACCTTGCGTTCGCGCAGCACCTCGGTGGCGAGCTCGCTGAACCAGCTCGGATGGCGCCCTTCGCAGGCGATCATGCAGCCGCCGAAGCTGTCCTGCAGTTTCAGGAAGAAGTCGCGCACGGTCTCGTCGTGGAAGCCCAGCTTGGGCGGCGTCTGCACCAGCAGGCAGCCCAGCTTGTCCTTGAGCTCCGTCACTTCGCCGGCAAAGCGCGCCAGCAGGTCGTCGATATCGCGCATCTGCGCATCGTGGGTGATCGCGCGCGGCACCTTGACCGCGAAGCGGAAGTCGCTTGGGACGCTCTCGGCCCAGCGCGCATAGGTCTTGGGCTGGTGCGGCTTGTAGAAGGACGAGTTGATTTCGACCACCGGGAAGACGGCGGCGTAGCGTTCGAGGTGGCTGCCTGTCGGCGGAAAGGCGGCGGCCGCTTCCTTGGGAATATTCCAGCCGGCGCAACCGATCAGGGGCGCGGCGTCGAGGTTCTTGCTCATCGCATCTCTTGCAATTATGTTATGGCGATTCTACGCCGCTCTGGATTGCCAGGGCGCATGCTTGAGCCGGGGCCGAAGCGGTCACGGGGCGACGGCCGCTTCCGACAGGACTTAGAATAGTGCCAACGCCTATTCGAAGGAGTGTTTCGTGACCGATTCCATCCACATCGTCTGCCCGGCCTGCGAGGCCGTCAACCGCCTGGCCCCTGCCCGCCTGGCCGACAATCCCGTCTGCGGCAAGTGCGCCGCGCCCCTGTTCGCCGGCCGCCCGCTCGACGTCACATCGAGCCAGTTCAACAAGCACGTGGCGCGCAACGACATCCCGGTGCTGGTCGACTTCTGGGCCGAGTGGTGCGGACCGTGCAAGATGATGGCGCCCGCCTATGCCCAGGCAGCAAGCCGGCTGGAGCCGCGCGTGCGCCTGCTGAAGGTCGATACCGAACGCGCGCAGGAACTCTCGGGCCAGTTCGGCATCCGCAGCATCCCGACCCTGATGCTGCTGCGCGGCGGCCGCGAAGTCGCACGCCAGGCCGGCGCCATGGATGCCGGCAACATCGTCGCCTGGGTGCAGTCGAAATTATAAGCTTAGCGAAAATACCACAAACCGCTGCTACAATGCATGCAAGCGGGGTCATCCCCTAAGGAGCCAACTCATGTCGCAACAACTCGTACTCGACAGCGGAACCGAAGACGCCAAGCAAATGGCACGCATCCTGTATCTCGTCCATGCCTGCACCTTCTTCTTTTCGCTCGGGATGCTGTCCTTCCTGCCGCTGATCGTCAACTACCTGAAGCGCCCGGAAACCAACGGCACGATCGTCCACAGCCACCATACCTGGATGATCCGCTCGTTCTGGTTCTACGTGCTGTGGATGGTGGTCGGCGGCATCCTGTTCGCCACCCTGATCGGCATCCCGGTGGCCTGGCTGATCTGGTGCGTTGCGTGGTTGTGGAAGGCTTATCGTCTAATTCGTGGTTTTTTGGATCTGAACAGCAACAAACCTATGCCAGTTTGATGCCGGTTTTGCGCATTTCGACAATTTCGCGGCTAGAATACTTTCCTGAAGGCACCACCACTATTCGGGATGAAATATGAAATCGGTTCAGCAGGAAGTCGACGAGCGCAGCAATCTGACGGGCACCAACAAATTCGAGTTGCTGCTGTTCCGCCTCGGCGGCGATGAAAACGGCGAGCGCAGCGAGCTCTTCGGCATCAACGTATTCAAGATCCGCGAGATCGTCGCGATGCCGCAAATCACGGCCGTGGCCGGCTCGCCGGCGCACGTGCTGGGCGTGGTCAACCTGCGCGGCCAGATCATCCAGGTGCTCGACCTGCCGGCGATTGCCGGCGTCAAGCCGAAGACCGGCCTGAACATCATGCTGGTCACCGAATTCGCGCGCACCACCCAGGCCTTCGCGGTCGAAAGCGTCGAAGAGATCGTGCGCCTGGACTGGAGCCAGGTGATGTCGGCCGAAAAGAGCGCCGGCAGCGGCATGGTCACCAGCATCGCCCGCCTGGAAGGCGAGAACGGCGAACCGGGCCGCCTGGCCCAGGTGCTCGACGTCGAGACCATCCTGCGCAACATGAATCCGGAATCCGCCCCGGACATCAGCGCGCAGACCGTCGGCGCGAAGATCCAGATCAAGCCGGGCTCGGTGATCCTGGCGGCCGACGATTCGGTCGTCGCGCGCGCCCTGATCGAACAGGGCCTGGACGCGATGGGCCTGCCCTTCATCATGACCAAGAGCGGCAAGGAATGCTGGGACCAGCTGAACACGATCGCCAGCGCGGCCGAAACCGAAGGCGAGAGCGTCTACGACCGCGTCGCCCTGGTGCTGACCGACCTCGAGATGCCGGAGATGGACGGTTTTACGCTCACCCGCAACATCAAGAAGAGCGCCCGCCTGGCCAACCTGCCGGTGGTGATTCACTCCTCGCTGTCGGGCACGACCAACGAGGAACACGTCAAGAACGTCGGTGCGGATGCGTATGTGGCGAAGTTTTCGGCGGAGGATTTGTCGAATACCTTGCGCCGCGTGTTGAAGCAGTAATTGGATTTGCAAGCAAAAACGCCGCGATAATTCGCGGCGTTCTTGTTTGTGCAGCCGGTTTGCGTTGGCAAATTCGGATACGTGCGTAACGCGTGGGCATGCCCACCCTACAACCGCAGCGTAACGTAGGGTGGGCATGCCCACGCGGTACGGCGCCGGCTTAGAGTTTGCCCAACGCCTGTTCGATATCGGCAATCAGGTCGTCCGTATCTTCCAGCCCGATATTCAAGCGCACCAGCGTTCCCTTGCCCGCCCAGTTGCGCCGGATCGCCGCCATCCGGTACGGCATCACCAGGCTGTTCGCACCGCCCCAGCTGTAGCCGAGGCCGAACAGGGCCAAAGAATCGACGAAGCGGTCGGTCTGCTCTTCCGTGTAGCGCTCGTCGAAGATCACCGAGAACAGGCCGCCGGCGCCGGAGAAGTCGCGCTTCCAGGTGTCGTGGCCCGGGCAATCGGTAAAGGCCGGATGCAGCACGCGCGTGATTTCCGGACGCGCCTTCAGCCAGGCTGCGACGCGACGCGCGCCCGCGTCATGCGCCTCGAAGCGCAGCTTCATGGTCGGCAGGCCGCGCATCACCAGGTAGGCGTCGTCCGCGCTCACGCCCAGGCCCAGGCGCATGTGGGCCATGGCCAGCTTGTCGTGCACGGCGCGGTCACGCGTCATGACGGCGCCCATCAGCACGTCCGAGCCGCCCGACTGGTACTTGGTGAGCGCCTGCATGATGATGTCGACGCCGAGGTCGAAACCGCGCAGGGCCAGGCCCGCGGACCAGGTGTTGTCCAGCGCGACCAGCACGCCACGCGCCTTGGCGGCCGCGCAGATCGCCGGCAGATCCGGCACTTCCATCGACACCGAACCCGGCGCCTCGGTCCAGATCAGTTTCGTGTTCGGCTGGATCAGGTCCGCGATGCCGGCGCCGATCAAAGGATCGTAGTAGCGCGCGGTCACGCCGAAGTCGGCGGAGAGCCAGCGTCCCAGCTCGCGATTCGGGTTGTAGACGTTGTCGGGCAGCAGGACGTCGTCGCCGCTTTTCAGGAGCGCGAAGTCGACCATCGCGATCGCCGCCAGGCCCGAAGGCGCCAGCAGGCAGTGCGCGGCGCCTTCGATTTCGGCCAGGCGCGCTTCCAGCGTAAACGTGGTCGGCGTGCCGTGCAGGCCGTAGGTATAGGCGTTCTTCTCCTTCCACTCGCCCGAGCGCATCGCGGCGACGTTCTCGAACAGGACCGTCGAGGCGTGGTGGATGGCCGGCGGGAAGGCGTCGAAGCCGCCAGGCGCCGTGTAATTCGTGTGAATCAGCGTGGTCTGGAGGGACTTTTTCGTCATGGCGCCCTTTCGGATTAAAAATACTGAGCGAGAGTTCGGAGGCCGGAAACCGCGTGGGCACAGAGTGCCCACCCTACAACGGCTTAGACCGGAGTGGCCCAGAGGTCGTGGGCGTCGGCCTTGGTGATGACGACGTCGGCGAACTGGCCGACGACGAGCTTGCCCTTGCCCTGGCCGAGCGGACGCTTGATGTGGACCACGCCGTCGATTTCCGGCGCATCCGCCGCGGAGCGGCCGATGGCTTCGCGCGGACCGACTTCGTCGACCAGCACGCGCAGGGTCTTGCCGACCTTGGCCTGCAGGCGCTTGGCCGAGATCTCTTCCTGCAGCAGCATGACGCGCGCGCGGCGTTCCTCGCGTACTTCCTCGGGCACCGGGTTGGCCAGCTCGTTGGCGGTCGCGCCTTCGACCGGCGAATAGGCGAAGCAGCCCAGGCGGTCGATCTGCGCTTCACGCAGGAAGTCCAGCAGGTACTCGAACTCGGCCTCGGTCTCGCCCGGGAAGCCGGCGATGAAGGTCGAGCGGATCGTCAGGTCCGGGTTCATCTTGCGCCAGGCCAGGATGCGGTCCAGGTTCTTCTCGCCGCTGGCCGGACGCTTCATGCGCTTGAGGACGTCCGGATGCGCGTGCTGCATCGGGATGTCGAGGTAAGGCAGCACGTGGCCGTCGCCCATCATCGGGATGACCTGGTCGACGTGCGGATACGGATAGACGTAATGCATGCGCACCCAGGCGTCGTACTGGCGCGCCAGCTGGCCCAGGGCTTCGGTGAGCTGGGTCATGTGGGTCTTGATCGGGCGGCCGTTCCAGAAGCCGGTGCGGAATTTCACGTCCACGCCATAGGCGCTGGTGTCCTGCGAGATGACGAGCAGTTCCTTCACGCCGGCCTTGAACAGGTTCTCCGCTTCGACCAGCACTTCGTGGATCGGGCGCGAGACCAGGTCGCCGCGCATCGACGGGATGATGCAGAAGCTGCAGCGGTGGTTGCAGCCTTCGGAAATCTTCAGGTAGGCGTAGTGCTTGGGCGTCAGCTTCACGCCGTGATCCGGGACCAGGTCGACGAAGGGATCGTGCGGCTTCGGCAGGTGCAGGTGCACCGACTCCATCACTTCGGTCATCGCGTGCGGACCGGTCACGGCCAGCACCTTCGGGTGCACCTTGGTGATGATGTCCTCGCCCGAGGCATCCTTCTTCGCGCCCAGGCAGCCGGTGACGATGACCTTGCCGTTTTCGGCCAGGGCTTCGCCGATCGCGTCGAGCGACTCCTGCACCGCGGCGTCGATGAAGCCGCAGGTGTTGACGATCACGAGGTCGGCGCCTGCATACGACTTGGCGGTCTGGTAGCCCTCGGCGCGCAGCTGGGTCAGGATCTGTTCCGAGTCGACCAGCGCCTTCGGGCAGCCGAGCGAGACGAAGCCGACCTTCGGGGCGGCGGCGCCAGGAGCGGCGGCGGCATCAGGGTTGGCGGCGGGGACGGGATTGCGGCGAAGTTCGAGCATGGAGAGGGCGGCAAAGAAGCTGGGCAATCCGCGATTGTACCTGAACGCGCGCATCGGGAAAACCGGGACCCTTTTCCGCCCTTCGGACCGGCGTGAGTTTTAGTGAGATTGTCGTTTTCCGGAAACCACCAATACTTTCCACATGGATATACTTTCGAAATTACCGGTTTCCTCATTTTCCTTCAGCCGTTCTCCTTTCCCATCATGAACCTCAACAAACTCGGCGTCGGACGGCGCCTCGCCCTCGCCTTTTCCGTCATTCTCGCCATCATGGTCGTGCTGGCGGTGCTCAGCCTGGCAAGAATGGGCACCATCCAGGACAAGCTCGACCGCATTGTCAGCCACGACAACGTCAAGCTCGGCCTCATCATGGACATCCGCCAGTCGGTCATGAATGCCATCCTGAACGGCCGCAATATCGCCCTGATGAGCGACGCGGCCGAGATCGACGCCGAGAACAAGCGCCTGGCCGCAAACCGCGCGGTCTACGCCGACACCTTCAAGCGCCTGGAAGCGCTGGCCAATACGCCGGCCGAGAAAGCGGCGCTCGACAAGATCACGGCCAGCCGCGCCGCCGCCGTGGACGTCGTCACCAAGATGACGAACCTGGTCAAGGCCGGCGACCGCGAAGGCTCGAACCGGGTGCTGCTGCAGGAACTGCAGCCGCTGCAGACCAAGACCATCGAGGCGATGGATGCCATGGTCGCGCACGAGGAAGGCCTGGTGGCCGAAGCGGCCGAGGAAGCGCGCGCTGCCCACGCGGCCGCGCGCCTGCAGACCACGCTCCTGACCCTGGCGGCGCTGGCCATCGGCGCCCTGCTCGCCTGGACCATCACCCGCCGCCTGCTGCGCCAGCTGGGCGGCGAGCCGCTGTACGCGACCACCATCGCCGATCGCATCGCACAGGGCGACCTGGGCGTGCCGATCGAGCTGCGCGCGGGCGACAGCGCCAGCCTGCTGTTCGCCCTGCGCACCATGCGCGACAAGCTGGCCGACCTGGTCGGCCAGGTGCGCGTCGCCACCGACAGCATCGCCCAGGCCTCGAGCGAAGTGGCCGGCGGCAGCGCCGATCTCTCGAGCCGCACCGAAGCCCAGGCCGGCACGCTGGAAGAAACCGCCTCCTCGATGGAAGAACTGACTTCGACCGTGAAGCACAATGCCGACAACGCGGCCCAGGCCAACACCCTGGCACGCGCGGCATCGACCGTGGCCGAGCGCGGCGGCAGCGTTGCCGCCGAGGTGGTCGGCACCATGGGCGCAATCAACGATTCCTCGAAGAAGATCGTGGACATCATCGGCGTCATCGACGGCATCGCTTTCCAGACCAATATTCTCGCGCTGAACGCGGCGGTGGAAGCGGCCCGCGCCGGCGAACAGGGCCGCGGCTTCGCCGTCGTGGCTTCGGAAGTGCGCAACCTGGCGCAGCGCTCGGCGGCGGCCGCCAAGGAAATCAAGGCCCTGATCGCCGATTCGGTCGACAAGGTCGAGACCGGCAGCAAGCTGGTCGACCAGGCCGGCAGCACCATGCACGAGATCGTCGGCAGCATCCGCCAGGTTGCGGAGCTGATGGGCGGGATCACGGTGGCGAGCCAGGAACAGACGCGCGGCATCGAGCAGGTGAACGTGGCCCTGATCGAGATGGACGGCGTGACCCAGCAGAACGCGGCCCTGGTCGAGGAAGCGGCCGCCGCGGCGCAGGCAATGCAGCAGCAGGCGGCGCAACTGGCGCAGCTGGTCAGTGTGTTTCAGCTGGGGAACGAGCAGCAGAAGCTGGGGCGGCCGGCGCAGCGGCAGTTGGCAGTGACCAAAACGCCGGTAGCCAGCTGGGAAGAGTTTTAATGCCGTAGGGTGGGCGCCCCGAGCCCACCGCATGCGTGCGTAACGGTGGGCACAGGGCGCCCACCCTACGATCTACCGCTACGACCAGTATTACTTCTTGTCCGTCGGCGTCGTCGGCGGGAACGGGAAAGCACTGAACAGCACCTTGCTCTGGTTCTGCATCTGCTCCTGCATCTGCATGAACAGGTTCTTGCTCTGGTCGATGTAGTTGTTCATCATGCCCTGCATCATCGGGCCCTGCACGTTCATGAACTGGGTCCACATCTCCGGGCTGAAAGGCTTGCCCTCGAGGGCGCCGGCGGCGTTGCTGGTGAACTTGTTCTGGATGTCGGTGAAGGCCTGGACGTTCTTTTCCAGGTAAGAACCCATCATGCCCTGCATCGCGTGGCCGTAGTAGCGGATGATCTGGGCCAGCACGGCGCTCGAGAACATCGGCGCACCGTTCGCTTCCTCTTCCAGGATGATCTGCAGCAGGATGCTGCGGGTCAGGTCCTCACTGGTCTTGGCGTCGACCACCGTGAACTCGTCGGCATCGAGAACCAGCTGTTTTACGTCCGTCAGGGTGATGTAGGAGCTGGTCTGGGTGTCGTACAGGCGACGGTTCGGGTATTTCTTGATCAGGCGTTCAGTACTGTTTTTTGCACTACTCATCTCAAGTTCCAATGTTGCGCCCGCCTTGTGGGCGGCGCTGCGAAGATTGTTCAAATTGCCGCATCGGCTGGCCGCTGGTTCGTCCAAAAGTTGCCGGACAGGACGAACCGGCTAAAAATACCACGTTCGATGCGCAGGTGCAGCAATTATCGCTTTTGCCACTGAATTTATTTCATGGCAAGTACAACATCGGGTCCTCAATCCGCTCTTGCCTTCACGTAGCGGCCCGGTGCCGGTTCGATCGGCTGGTAGCGCTCGTTGCCGAATGCGGTCGGCGCCGGCACTTCCTCGCCGCCGTTCTCTTGCAGGAACCTGGCCCATTCCGGCCACCAGCTGCCCTTGTTTTCCGTGGCGCCGGCGAACCACTCGTCCGGGGCGCGCGGTCCTTTCTTCGGCGCCTTGTCGTTGACCCAGTAGCTGCGCTTGCCCTTCGAGGCCGGGTTGATCACGCCGGCGATGTGGCCCGAGGCGCCCAGCACGAAGCGGTTCGCCTTCGGCTTCTTCGGGTTCAGCAGGTTCATCGAGGCGAACGCGGCCGGCCAGGGCACGATGTGGTCTTCCTTCGAGCCGTAGACGAAGACCGGCGCATCGATGGCACCCAGGTCGACCTGCACGCCGCAGACGGTCAACTGGCCCGGCACCTTCAGCTTGTTCTCGAGATAGGTGTTGCGCAGGTACCAGCAGAACATCGGACCCGGCAGGTTGGTGCTGTCCGCATTCCAGTACAGCAAGTCGAAGGCCGGCGGCACCTTACCCTTCAGGTAGTTCTGCTGGACGTAGTTCCACACCAGGTCGTTTGGACGCAGGGCCGAAAAGGTCGTCGCCAGGTCGCGGCCCGGCATGATGCCGCCCTTGGCGAGGGAGGCCTCGCGCAGCGCCACCTGGGTCTCGTCGATGAAGACTTCCAGCACGCCGGTGTCGGTGAAGTCGAGCAGCGTGGTCAGCAGCGAGAGGCTGGCGGCCGGCTGCTGCCCGCGCGCGGCCAGCACGGCCAGGGCGCTGGCGGCAATCGTGCCGCCGACGCAGAAGCCGAACACGTGCACCTTGTCCTGGCCGCTGATGTCCTGCGCCAGTTTGATGGCCTCGATGGCGCCGCGCTCGACGTAATCGTCCCAGCCGAGATTCGACATCGATTTGTCGGGATTGCGCCACGAGACCATGAAGACGGTATTGCCCTGCTCGACGACGTAGCGCACCAGCGAATTTTCCGGCTGCAGGTCGAGGATGTAGAACTTGTTGATGCAGGGCGGGATCATCAGCAGCGGCCGGGCGCGCACCGTCGGCGTCGTCGGGGTGTACTGGATCAGCTGGAACAGCTCGTTTTCATAGACCACCTCGCCGGCCGCGGTGCCGACATTCTTGCCGACTTCGAAGGCCGACTCGTCGGACTGGGAGATGCGGCCCTTGCGCAGGTCTTCCAGCATGTGCTGCAGGCCCTTGGTGAGACTTTCGCCCTTGCTCTCGATGAGCTTGGCCTGGGCTTCCGGATTCGTCGCCAGGAAATTGGCGGGCGACATCGCGTCGACCATCTGCTGCACCGTGAAGCGGATCTTCTGGCGCTCGCGCGGACCGGCCTCGACGGCATCGCTGAGCGCCAGCATGAATTCGCTGTTCAGCAGGTAGGAAGCGGCGGTGATGGCGGCAAAGGGCGTGGCCGTCCACTCGGAGCCGGAGAAGCGCTTGTCGTGCAGTTGTGGGGTTTTACCCGACATGAATTCCTGCCAGAGCGCCCCCGCCTTCTGCAGGTAGTCCTGGCGCAAGGCGTCGAGTTTTGCCGGGGCGATACTCACACCGAAGTCCTTGAACACGCCGGCCAGCGGATTGGCCGCCGCAGCCCCTGTACCGCCACCTGCCGCAGGCATCTTCATCCACCCCTGCCAGACCGAGGGATCGGTGAACTGGTTCATCCAGGTGGTGGCGAAAGCTTGGGGGTCGGGCATGTTCATGTCGGCGTCCGTTAGAATCGAATGAGTGACTGGTACAAATTAATGGGAGAACAGCATGTGGATCGTTGCAATTGGCTGGAGCTATGTCGTCATCCTGATGGCGGCGACGGAGACCTCCTTCATCGCGGGCGTGATGACTTTTCTCGTGTACTGCATGATACCCCTGTCTATACTTTTTTACCTCACCGGCGCGAAGCAGCGGCGGGCACGCAAGGCCGCCGAGGCCGCCAAGGTGGCCCGAGCGCAGCCGAGGTGATTGCAAACCTGCCGCCACCGCCGTTGGCTGTTGCAAAAAACACACAAGCAAACGGCATCATCGGCGCAAGCGGCGCGGCTGCAAGCATGTGCGACGGCGGCGACGGTGGCTGCGGGCAGTAGTATTGATGACGCCGGATAGCGTCACTTGATCCAGATCAAACTTGCCTGCCGTCCCGTCACGCCATCGCGGCGGTAGGAATAAAAACGCTCGATTTCCGTTGCGGTGCAATGCATGCCGCCGGCCACGCTGCTGACGCCGTCACGCGCCAGCATGCGGCGCGCCAGCGCGAACATGTCGGCCAGGTATTTACCGCCCCGTTCGGGGCGGCGCTGGAAGGCGAAGCCGACGTCGATGCCCGGCAGCGCCGCGGCGAAGGCATCAAATACGTCCTGCCCTACCTCGAAGGCAAGCGGCCCGATAGCCGGGCCCATCCAGGCCGTGATCTCGTCCGCACCCTTGGCCCGCATCGCGGCCACGGTTTGCCCCAGCACGCCGCCGGCCAATCCGCGCCAGCCCGCATGCGCGGCGCCCACCACCCTGCCCGCGCGATCGGCGAACAGCACCGGCAGGCAGTCGGCGGTGAGGATGGCGCACACCAGGCCGGGAGCGGCGGCGACACTGGCGTCGCCCGTGCGGGTCGGCTGGCCCGGCCCGACCGTCGCGGCATCGACCACGGCGGCGCCGTGCACCTGCGCGATCCAGGCCGGCCGGCCCGGCAGCAGGGTCTGCAAACGCGCGCGATTCTCCGTGACGGCGGCAGGATCGTCGCCGCAGTGCAGGCCGAGGTTGAAGCCGCCACCGCCGCGCCCGTCGTCATAGGGCCCCTGCGAGACACCGCCGACGCGGGTGGTAGCCAGTGCGCCGATGTTGGCGGGCGCGTCGGGCCACTCCGGGATCACGAGCTGGGCGCAGTCCATCAGACGGCTTCCGGCTCGGGGATGCCGGCTTTCGCGATCAGCTCGGCGAAATCGGCGGCCAGCGGCACGACCCATTCGCACTGCTCGCCGGTAGCCGGGTGCACCAGGCCCAGGCGGCGCGCCTGCAGGGCCTGGCGATGGAAGACCGGGCTCAGGTGGGTCTTGCCGTAGACCGAGTCGCCGACCAGGCCGAAGCCGATCGACAACATGTGGACGCGGATCTGGTGGGTGCGCCCGGTCTCCAGGCGGCACTGCACCAGGCTGACCGGACGGCGGTCGAGCATGCCTTCGGCGACGCGGGTGTAATGGGTAATCGCGGGCTTCGCGCCCATGCTGGTCGAGACCGCCATCTTGGTGCGCTCCTTCGGGTGGCGACCCATCGACGCGTCGATCGTGCCCGACAGCTGTGGCGTGCCCCAGACCAGGGCAAAATATTCGCGCTTCACGGTGCGCGCCTGCAGCTGGCGCACCAGGTCGGTCTGCGCGGCCAGGGTCTTGCCGACCACCATCAGGCCGCTCGTATCCTTGTCGAGGCGGTGCACGATGCCGGCGCGCGGCACCGAGCCCAGCTGCGGCGCATGGTGCAGCAGGCCGTTGAGCAGCGTGCCCGACCAGTTGCCGGCGCCCGGATGCACGACCAGGCCGGCCGGCTTGTTGATGACGAGGATGTGCTCGTCCTCGTAGACGATGTTCAGGGCGATCTCTTCTGGCGCGAAGGCAGTGTCTTCCGGCGCCGGCTGCGGCTGCACGACGATGGTTTCGTCGCCATAGGCCGTGTCCTTGCCGCGCGCGCTCTTGCCGTCGACGAGGATGTGGCCGCCCTCGAACCACAGCTGCAGGCGGCTGCGCGAGAACTGCGGGACCAGGCCGGCCACGACTTTGTCGAGGCGCTGGCCGCACGCGGACTCGTCCAGATGCAGGGTGATCGGAGAGAGGTCGATGCCACTGGGGGCAGAGAATTCGGCATCGATTTCATCGTCGAAATCGGGGTCCAGGGGCAAATCCGCCGAATTCGGCGCAGGAGTTAATATCACGTCAGTCCCATCGGCTATAATCAGCCGTTCGTTGAATCTCGGTAAAACTTTTCTGCAAAAAGCTATGCAAAAAAAACTGTTGGTGGTTGCTGCAATGAGTGCCTTGTTGGGCCTGTCGGGCTGCGGGCTCTTGCCCGATAAGACCGATGAGACCGCAAAATGGTCAGCGGAGAAATTATACGCTGAGGCACGCGAAGAGATGGCAGGCGCCCACTACGAGGCCGCGATCAAGTTGTTCCAGCGCCTCGAAGCAAACTATCCGTTCGGCACCTACGCCACCCAGGCGCAGATGGAAATCGCCTATGCGCAATACAAGGCCCAGGACCAGGCCGAAGCCCTGGCATCGGTCGAGCGCTTCATCAAGCTGCACCCGAACCATCCGCAGGTCGATTACATGTACTACCTGCGCGGCCTGGTCAATTTCAACGACCAGATCGGCTTCCTGAGCACGATTTATTCGCAGGATCCGACCGAGCGCGATCCGAAAGCGACGCGCGAAGCCTTCGCCGCCTTCAAGGCCCTGGTCGACAAGTTCCCGAACAGTAAATATACGCCGGACGCGATCGCCCGCCTGAACTACCTGATCAACGCGATGGCGGCCTACGAAGTGCACGTGGCGAACTACTACTATCGCCGCGGCGCCTACCTGGCCGCCGTCAACCGTGCGCAGGGCGCCGTCACCGACTACGCCGATGCGCCGGCGCGCGAGGAAGCGCTGTTCATCATGATGCGCAGCTACGACAAGCTCGGCATGCTGCCGCTGCGCGACGACGTCCAGCGCGTGTTCACGCTGAACTATCCGAACAGCCGTTTCCTGAATCCGAACGCCAGCGGCGACGCGCCATGGTGGAAGTTCTGGGCGAAGTCGGGTCCGCGCCCGGCGCCGAAGGATGCGCTGAAATAGAAGTAGGTGCAGGTGTAGGGTGGGCGCCCCGTGCCCACCAGGAGCATGCGCCACGTCGGCGCATCATGTCGGTGGGCACAGGGCGCCCGATGAAACCGTGGTCGAGGCCATTGGCCTCGACCACCCCTACTTATTCCGCGATTTTGCGGCGGAACAGCCAGCTGGTATCGGTCGATCCTTCCGCCACAAAGCCATATCCGTCGACGTCGAAGGCCTTCAGGGCTTCCGGATCGGTGATGCCGTTCTCGATCGCATAGCGCGCCATCATCCCGCGGGCACGCTTGGCATAGAACGAGATGATCTTGTACTTGCCGTTCTTGAAGTCCTCGAACACGGGCGTGATCACCGGCACATTCAGCAGCTTCGGCTTGACCGACTTGAAGTACTCTTCCGAGGCCAGGTTCACCAGCGCGGTCGACTTCGTCGCCGCCAGCTCGGCGTTGAGCGCATGCGTGATGCGCTCGCCCCAGAAGGCATACAGATCCTTGCCGCCAGGCGTGGCCAGCTTGGTACCCATCTCCAGCCGGTAAGGATGGATCAGGTCGAGCGGGCGCAGCAGGCCGTACAGGCCCGACAGGATGCGCAGGTGGCGCTGGGCGAAATCGATCGCGCGCGGCGCCAGGCTGCGCGCGTCCAGCCCGGCGTAGACGTCGCCATTGAAGGCCATCATCGCCTGGTAGCCGTCGGCGTGGTCCGGCGTCCAGCTGGCGTAGCGCGCCACGTTCAGGTTGGATAACTGGTCGGAAATGTGCATCAGGTCGCCGACCTGGCCGGGCGAGAGGTCGCGCAGCACGCCGATCAGCTGCGCGGCGCGCTCCGTGAAATCGGGCAGCGTGTGATGGGCGGTCGGGGACGGGGTATCGAGGTCGAGGGATTTGGCGGGCGATAAGACAATCAGCATACAAACACGAAAGCAATTAAGATTTCCGACATGATACTCGCTCCAGCCCAAGCCATCGTCATCGACACCAATGTCTGCCTCGACCTGTTCGTGTTCCGCGACCCGCGCTGGGCGCCGCTGCTGGCAGCCCTGGAAGCCGGCGCCGTACGCGCCGTGACCCGTGCCGATTGCCGGGACGAATACCGGATCGTGCTGCATTACCCGCACCTGCCGCTCGACGAGGACAGCCGCGCGGAAGCAGCCGCACGTTTCGACGCATTGATCGACGTGGTGGCGCCCGACAGCAAACCGATCCGCCTGCCGGTCTGCACCGACCGCGACGACCAGAAATTCCTCGAGATCGCGCGCGACGCGAATGCCGCCATCCTCATCACCAAGGACAAGGCGCTGCTCAAGCTGGGCCGCAAGACCCTGCAGGGCGGCCTGTTCCGGATCATGCTGCCCGAGGCCTGGGTCAAGCAGCAGGCCGCGCCCGCGCTAGAATAAAGCCATCCAAACTCGACCGACACCCATGAGCACCCCTGCCCTGCAATCGCGCCTGCCGCAAGTCGGCACCACCATCTTCTCCACCATGTCGGCACTGGCCGCCCAGCACGGCGCGGTCAACCTCGGCCAGGGCTTCCCCGACTTCGGCTGCGACCCGCGCCTGCTCGACGCCGTCAGCGACGCCATGCGCGCCGGCCACAACCAGTACCCGCCAATGACCGGCGTGCCGGCATTGCGCGAGGCGATCGCGGCCAAGATCGGGGCGCTCTACGGGCGGCGCTACGATGCGGCCACCGAGATCACCGTCACCGCCGGCGCCACCCAGGCCCTGACCACCGCCATCCTGTGCTGCGTGCATCCGGGTGACGAAGCCATCGTCATCGAACCGGCCTACGACAGCTACGCGCCGGCGATCACGCTGGCCGGCGGCGTGGTGGTGCCGCTGGAAATGGAAGTGGGCGCGAACGGCTACAGCGTGCCCTGGCAGAAGGTGGCGGCTGCCGTCACCCCACGCACGCGCCTGATCGTCATCAACTCGCCGCACAACCCGACCGGCTCCATCCTGCGCCGCGCCGACCTCGATGCGCTGGCCGCCATCGTCGAGGGCACGGAGATCCTGGTGCTGTCGGACGAAGTCTACGAACACATGGTCTACGACGGCGAGCGGCACCAGTCGGTGGCCGGCCACCCGGTGCTGGCCGAGCGCTCCTTCGTCGTCTCGAGCTTCGGCAAGACCTATCACGTCACCGGCTGGAAGGTCGGCTACGTCGCCGCGCCCGCCGCCTTGTCAAACGAGTTCCGCAAGGTCCACCAGTACAACGTGTTCACGGTGAATACGCCGATGCAGCACGGCCTGGCGCGCTACATGGCGGATCCGGCGCCTTATCTCGGGCTGTCGGACTTCTACCAGCACAAGCGCGACCTGTTCCGCGCGGGGCTGGCGGGCACGCGCCTGCGGCTGCTGCCGGCGGACGGGACTTACTTTCAGTGCGTGGACTACCGGGCCGTCTCCAGCCTGCCGGAGGCGCAGTTCGCGCAATGGCTGACGACGGAATTGAAAGTGGCGGCGATTCCGGTGTCGGCCTTTTACAGTAGCGGACGGGAATCGGGGATCGTGCGCTTCTGCTTTGCGAAAGAGGATGCGACGCTGCGCCTCGCGCTAGACCGGTTGGCCGCGATGTAAGCTAGCCGTCAAGGCTTACCGTTATCGCGCCACCTGCGCGAGGCGGCGCTCGACGAATGCCTGTAGTTCAGGCGACAGCGTGCCCAGCGCCCTGGCCTGTCGGAAGGCATCGAGTGCTTCCGGATTGCGCTTGTCGCCCTGCAGGGCCATCCCGAGCCCCATCCACCACACCGCATTGTTCGGCGCCGCGCGCAGCGCCGTCTGGTACTGGTCGGCCGCTTCGCGAAAACGGTTCTGGCGCTGTAGCGCGCCGGCCAGGAAGGCGTGGTATTCGCCGTTGCCGCCGGCATAAGGCAGGGTGCGCAGCAGCGCTTCGATGCCGGACTTGCCGCGCTCGATCTGCAGGCGCGCCAGCAGCATCGCCAGCGCCGGCTGGCGCGGGTCCAGGCTCAGGGCTTGCTGGAGCTGGGTCATGGCCTCGTCGCCGCGGTTGTTCTCGATCAGCAGGCTGACCAGGGTCTGGCGCGCCGCCTCGTGGCGTGGGCTGATGCGCAGCGCCGTCTGCAACCCGGCCATCGCCTCGCTGACGCGGCCGTCCTGCAGCGCCGCCAGGGCGCGCCGGTAGGCGTTCTCCGCTCCTTGCGTGTCGGTCTCGATGCGGCCCTGGCCGGCGCTGGCCGGCGATGCCGGTGCCGCCGGAACGGGCAAGCCCCCTGCCTCCATTTCCTTGCGCTGCAGTGCGGCCAGCCAGCGCGTCTCCTGCCGGGTCTTTTCCGCCGCCCGCGCCTGCTCGTCGCGCAGCCTGCGCTCGGCCTCGGCGCGCCCGGCCGGCGGCAGCTTGGCCATACGAACTTCCTCGGCCGCCCAGCGCTTCTCGAGCCGCTCCTGTTCGGCGCGTGCGCGTGCGCTGGCGACGGCATACGAGGTGGTCGAGGGCGTGTTTTGTTTGTCAGATGCGGCCGGCTTGGGTGCCGGCGGCGCGAGCGGCTCCCTGACTGCGGCCGCAGGCTTGCGCGGCTCGGCGGGGAGCTTCTCGGGTTCAGGAGGCATGGCCGGCTTCTCGACAGGCGCGGGCGGCTGCGGCGCCACCTCGGCCACCGTTACCGGCGCAGCAGGAACGGCCGCCACCACGGGCGCCGCGGGCTGCTCGTCGTAGCTCTTGCCCTTCAGCGGAAAAATGATCCAGGCCGCGGCGCCGAGCGCGAGCACCGTGCCGCCCGCGATGGCCGCGACGCGGCCGACCGGCACGCGGCGCTCGTCGCCGCCGACCGTCTTGATCTCGGGCGGCACGCCTTCGGCGCGCGTGGTGCCGCGCGCGTCGAGGTCCTGCAGCATCTTGTTAATCAAACTCATCGCGATCTCATCGTGTGAGGGTCCATGCCAGGGAGGCCGCCATGCCGGCCAGGGCGCCCGCGCCCGCCAGCCATGGCCATAGCCGGCGCTTGCGCCCGACCGTGTCGAGCGCCGCGCCCTTCACGTGGGCGGCGCCCACCTGCTGCTTGCCTTCGCCATAGCATAGCATCAGGGCCTTGTGCGCCAGGATGTTCACCAGGCGCGGGATGCCGCCGCTGGCGCGGTACAGGCCTTTCACGGCGGCCGGCGTAAACAGGCGCGAACCCGTGTAGCCAGCCACGCGCAGGCGGTGCGCCAGGTAGAAGTCGAGGTCGTCGGACGACAGCGGCCCGAGATGATAGTGAAAGGTGATGCGCTGTGCCAGCTGGCGGATCGCGTCGAGCTCCAGCTTGCGGTTCAGTTCCGGCTGCCCGAACAGGACGATCTGCAGCAGCTTGCGCTTTTCCGTCTCGAGGTTGGTCAGCAAACGCAGCGCTTCCAGGCTCTCGACCGGCATCGCCTGCGCCTCGTCGATGCACAGCACGACGCGCTTGCCCTGGCGCGCCAGGTCCAGCAGGCGCTGCATGATCGATTTCAGCAGGCGGTGCTGGTCGACGTTGCGCTCGAGCGGCACTTCGAGTTCGTCGGCCAGCGCCAGCATCAGCGTGCGCGCTTCCAGGAAGGGATTCGGGATGTAGGCGGTGACGAAATCCTCGCCCAGGGTCGCCATGAACTTGCGGCACAGGAGGGTCTTGCCGGTGCCGACTTCGCCCGTGATCTTGATGAAGCCTTCGCCGCTGCGCGCGGCGATCAGCAAGGTGTTCAACGCTTCCTGCGAACGCGGACTGCCGAAAAAGAAGCTCGTGTCCGGGGTGATCCCGAACGGCAGTTCGCGCAAGCCGAAATGCGCCGCGTACATTACTTGCGCTCCAGCGAGCGTGGGTCCAGGCTGTCGATGCGGCGCGAGGTGTCGAGCAGATCCTGGCTCCAGTTGCTGGCGCTGTCGACGATGGTCGGCTTGATCAGCACCACCAGCTCGCGCTTCTGCGCCACCCGGTTCTTGTTGCGGAACAGCGCGCCCAGCACCGGCACCTTGCCGGCGCCCGGCAGCTGGCTGGTGTCGTCGGTCGCGGCCTGGCGCATCAGGCCGCCCACGGCGACCACCTGGCCGTCCTGGCCGCGGACAATACTGTCCAGTTCCGAGGTCGAGGACGCGGCCAGCGGCAGCGTCAGCGAACCGGCCGAACCGAGGTCGATGCCCTTGGTGATGGTCGTCACCTGGCTCACCGAAGGATGCACGTGCAGCAGGATGTTGCCCTTCTCGTCGATCTGCGGCGTCACGTCCAGCACCACGCCCGAGAAGAAGGGCTGCAGGGTCACGCTCGGCGTGGTGGTGTTACCGGCCGCAGTGGTGTTGGTGGTGGTGGTCACACCGGTGACGAAGAATTCGTCGGTACCGATCTTGAGCACCGCCTTCTGGTTGTTGACGGCGGCCACGCGCGGGCTGGACAGCACGTGCACCGTGCCCTGCTGCTCGAGCAGCGAAATCAGGGCCGCGAAGTTATTCGTCTGGAAGGCGAAGCCGAACAGGGAGCCGGCCGCATTCGCCGCGTTCGAGAGCGAGAAGCCGGTGCTGGCCGAGAGGCCGCTGCCGTTGCTGATCGCGGGCGGCTGGCCGCCGTTGAACGGCAGCGGCTGCAGCGATGCGCCCGGTGCGATCATGCCGGTGGCGACGCGGTTGTTGCGCGAGCTGCCGATCGACGAGAAGCTGGCCCAGTTGATCCCGCTCTGGAACTGTTCGTTCAGCTCCACTTCCAGGATCTTCGCTTCCAGGATCACCTGGCGATCCACCGACAGCTGGGTCGCCTTCAGGTACATGTCGACGCTGCGCAGTTCGTCCGGCATGGCGCGGATCACCAGCACGCCCGACTGCGGGCTGACGACGACGCTGCGCCCGCCCTCTTTCGACCCCACGATGGCTTCGATCGCCGCCTTCAGGTCGCCCCAGAAGTCGCTCTCGGACAGCATGTTGACGTCGGTGCTGGCGACCTGGCTGCCATTCTGGCCGTTCTGGCTGCCGTTGTTCGGCTGGTTCGGGACGTTCGGCTGGTTGCCCGGCAGGCCCTGGTTGCCGGTGCCGTTGTTATTGTTGGCGACGTTCGAGACCGAGGTCGAGGTCACGCGCAGGTTCGAGGAGCCGCGCCGGTTGCCGACCAGGTAATTCACGTGGAACATGCGGGTCTGCATGGTCAGCGGACGGATCGTGATGCGGGTGCCGTCGATCTTGTAATCGTAGCCGTACATCTCGCGCACGGCTTCCAGCGTTTCCTGCAGGGTCACGTCCTTCAGGTTGGCGCTGATGTTGCCGCTTACCTCGGGATGGACCAGCATGTTGTAGCGGGTGCCGGCCACGATCGAGCGGAAGAACTGCTGCGCCGGGACATTGTTGAAGGCGACGTTGAAGCGCTCTTCCAGCGCCGGACGCGCCTTCGGCAATTCCTTGGCCAGCGCGGCGGCCGGCGGCAGCAAGGCGTTGGCGACGGCGTCGTCGGTCGGCGCGGGGCCGCGGTTGGCGGCGCTGGCGCTGGCCACTTCGCGCTTGATGGTGTCGTAGGTCTGGTGCGGCGGCGTGCTCTGGCAGCCGGCCAGGAAGGCCAACGCGGCCAGCGCCGTGAGGGTAAAAGCGTGTGGCATGGATGTCCTGTCGGTCATTCCCGGTCCTTCATGTTGTCTCGTACCCGCTCGATGGCGCCGCCATGGGACGCCGGAGCCGCGTTCAGTGTCAGGACCTGGCGCGTGCGTCCGCGTACCAGCTCCACCTCGTTCTGTTCGATGCGCGCCACGCGCGCGCCCTTGTAGATGTCGCCCAGGCGCAGGGTCTCGCCGTCGATCACCGCGACGTGGCGCCCGCCGGGCTGGCGCGAAATCAGCACCGACTGCAGCTGCGGCGCGCGGTTCGCCGGCGCGGCAGCCGCCTGCGGCGCCCCGCCCTGCGCCGCCATCAGGGCGGCCGGCGGACGGGTCGGGTCCTGCAGGGCCTGGGCCGAGGCCAGGTTCGCGCTTGCCAGCAGCAGGCAGAGAACAATGCGCTTCACAGCTTCATCCATTTCGCGTCCAGGCTCAGGGTGTACAGGGTCAGCGTCAGGCGCGAGGCCGGCCAGGTTTCCGCTTCGAGGCGAGCGCCGCCCCAGAACAGCTGGGTCGGCATCGATTCGAGCGCGGCCATGTAGCCGATCATGTCGAGGTAGTTGCCGCGCACCGTCACTTCCACGCCATGCCGGTAGAGCAGCGCGGCCGGCTTCGCCGCATCCGTCGCGGCTGGCGCGGCCACCGGCTTGGCGTTACCCGTCACCGGCTCCACCGGCAGCGTGCGCAGCGACACCAGCTGCAGGCGGCCATTCGCGCGCAGGATGTTTTCCACCAGCGGCGCCATGCGCTCGGGCGCAACTAGGCCGTTCTGCATCGCGCGCAGGCTGAGGGCCAGCGAATCGGTCTGGGCGCGTACCGCGGCGATCCTCTCGCGCGTCGGCGCGTCCGGGTCGGCCTGGAATGCCTGCACCTTGTCGCGGATCTCGTTGTCGATGCCCTCCAGGTTGTTCTGCTGCTGGACGATCTGGGTGCGCAGCAGGTCCTGCTTCGCATACATCGGCCCCAGGCTCATGAAATGCGTGAGGAACAGGAAAGCGGCCGCGACCGCCGCGAACAGCAGTACCCGCTCGCGCAGGGTCAGGGCGTCGATGCGGGCGGCCAGGCGCAGGAGGCTCTCCTTCACGGCTTGACTCCTTCCGGCGCGGACAGCAGGCTGAATTCGACATAGGGTGCCGCCTGCGCGACCGTCTTGCCGTTCTCGTCGACGCGGGCCGCGCCCCCGCCCTGGTTGATCGACAGGCTGCCGAAGGCCTTGCCGCGCATGACAGGTTCGCTCGTCAGGCGGTTCAGGTAGCCGGGCACGCGCTGCGGATCGAGGGCGCGGCCGCGCACGCCGATGTCGACGCCGGCGCCGCTGATGTTCACGCCCGTCAGCCACAGGCCGTCGACGTGCTGGCGCGCCAGCGCGCGGAAGTATTCGGCATAGCCCTGGGTGTTGCCGAGTTCCCCGCGTGCGAGCACGCCGGAGACTTCGCGCAGCGCGGCCAGCTGGCCTTCGGCCTCGGCCAGTTCGGCCTCCACCGCGGGGTTCTTCTGGCGCGGCGCGAATTCCTTGGTGACGCTGTCCAGGCGCGCCTGCTTCTGGGTCAGCTGCGCGGCGCCGGCATCGGCTTGCCTTTGCAGGTCCCGCACGCGCATGTTGCCGTAAGCGCCGAGCGCGGCCACGCCGGCAAACAGCACCAGCAGCGCCGCGCCCATCGTGCGCGCGGAGAAGATCTTCTTTTGCTGCAGGAAGACCGGATTGAACAGGTTGATCTGCTGGCTCACAGCACCGTCTCCTCGTGGCGCAGGGCGGCGCCGAGCGGCACCAGGAAACGCTGCTGCTGGAGCGCATCGAGCAGTTCGGGCGCGCGTTCGAAGTCGAACACGCTCGCCAGGTCGAGCGTATCGACCGGCGTGTAGAGGTTGCTCGACAGGTATTCGTCGAGGCCCTTCACGGGCGACGGCGCCAGCACCAGCTTGGCCACGCTGATGAAGGAATACTGGCGCTCGAAATTGTCGAGCGAGCGCTGGAGTTCGAGGGTGACGCGATCGAATGCCGCGTTGCGGCGATCGATGTCCTCGTCGAGCAGCTGCTCGAGATGGATGTCGATGCGGCGCGTCAGGTACAGTTCGGCGCGGTAGGAGACGGTCAGCAGGCCGCCCTCTTCACCGAACGAGAGCATCGCCACGCCGCGGCCCGGCGGCTCGACCAGGGCCGAGATGTTCCGCTGTGCCATCTCGGGGATGTCGATCACGGCCAGGTCGACCTTCGCCGCCGTGAACAGCTTTTGCCGCGCCTCGATCACGCTGTTGCGCGCGGCGATCGCGAACATCGAATGCTGGGCGCGCACGGCGGCATTCGGGTCGACCGGCAGGTCGAGCACGTCGATCGTGGCGTCGTCGATATGGAAGTCGAGGAGGTCCTTCAGGCGCCAGCGCACCGCGGTTTTCAGTTCGTCCGGCGCGACGTTGGGCGCGTCGACCGAGAGGATCTGGTATTCGCCGCCGCCCAGGACGGTGATCGAGCGATAGGCATGGGCATGCAGTTCGCGGCCGGCCTTTTCCAGCAGCTCGGCGTGGTTCTTGCCCGGATAGAAGACTGCCTGGCGCACCTGCGGCCTGATGTCGGGCGCGGTCTGCATGCTGACGGCGGCCAGCCCATCGCGCTGCAGCGCAATGGCGAGCCATCCTTCTCTTTTCTTTGCTTTTCTAAAAAAACGCATGCGGACCGTTGTCGATGTGGAGCGGTCTCTATGTCATGACCGTAGAGACTTGATTATATTCAAGTTCGCCGGTTTTACCGAATAAAATCGCTCGACGGCAACATGGGAGGGGCGTGCCTGCGACAACGGCTGGACGCAGACTAGAAATACATCTCGCGCACGTAGATCACGGGGCTGCGGTAGCTGCCGAAACTGACCCGGCCGATCGTGCTCGGCAGCCAGGTCCAGCCGTCGAATTGCAGGGTGAAGGATCCGGTGCGCGCCACGCCCCCGGCGAGCTTGCCGGGGGCGCGCAGCCAGAGGGTGCCGGCGCCGTTTACCAGGTTCACTTTGCGCGTCTCACCCTTCACGGCCATGGCGGCGACGATGTTCGTATCGCACTTGCCGTCCTTGGCGAAGTTGGCCGAACAGACGAGGAACTTCACCTTGTCGCCACTGGCCGCCAGTGCTTCCGTGTAGCCGCGGTTGAACAGCCAGCCGCCGTACTTGCTGCCGGCCCAGAACTCGGCGCGCAGGCCGAGGGCCGTCGGCAGGATGTCGGTGCCGAGCACGTTCGGCACCGCCAGGCGGCCGCTGAGGACCAGCAGTCCGTTCTCGTCCGAGTTCTCTCCTTTGCCGCGGTCGGACGTGATGGCGACCTTGCCGGCCGCCGCGTTGTCGGACGCCAGCGCGCGCACGAACACCCCGGTCGGTTCGCTGATCGCGGTCGAGCGATGACTCGTGTTGCTGTAGGCGGCAGGCAGGGTGTAGGTGGCGCTGCCCATGATCCGGATCGTAGGCGGATCGCCTTCTTTTTCGGCCGGGATGCTGGTCGGGGCGTCGATCGTCGTGCTGGTGGCGGGAGCCGTCGGCGTGAAGTCGGGCGCCAGCAGGCCCCCGCCCGCGCTGCCCACGGCACGCAGCGTGATCGGACGGAACCAGCCGGGGTAGTTCTTCGCCGTCTGCTTGACGGTGGTGAAGTTCTTCACCGGCTGGTTCATGGCATTGTAGGCTTGCACCGTGACGTCGAAGGGCTGGCCCGAATACACGGCGCCGTTGTTCACGCCCTTCTCGGTCGCGCGCGGGCATGGGAAGACGCCCGCATCCAGGTTGGCCGGGCAATTGAAGCGGCCGACCGCCTCGGTCCTGAAGTAAGCGGGATAGAAACGGCCGACAACGACCGTGCTGCCGGGGACGTTCACGCCCAGATAGTTGTTGGCCTTGCCCGATCCATCCGGCGTCGGATCGCCCAGCCCGATGCTGAAGTTGATGGCCCCGACTTCGCTCCAGGCCGCGTAGCTGGTGCGGATGCCGCCGGCCCAGCTCGGGGTGCCGCTCTCGATCAGCTTGCCCTCGTCTGCGTACTGGACGTCGGCGATGGCCGACTTGCCCAGCACCAGCAGCGGCGCCGGGGTTTCATTGCCGAAGTTCGGCGCCCAGCCGCCGTCCGCCAGCAGCGCCCCCACTTCCAGCATCAGGGTCGAACCGGCGGGCGCAAAGGCCTGGTCGCTGACCTTGATCGTGCCCTGATTCGGATCCTTGTGCGTCTCGTCCCTGGGGTAGACGATGTTCCTGAAGGCGATCTGCGTGGGTGCGCTGATAAAGGCCGCGGTGGCGCGTTCTTCATCGTTGGCCTTCAGGTGCAGCTCGACCTGGCCAATATCGCCATAAACAAAGGTCTGCGGGACCGAGACGGCGTTCTGCGGGAACACGATATCGACCGCTTTCGACCACGGGTCGTCGGCGGAACACACCGGTATCGCCTTGCCCTCCAGGGTGGCGCCGACCTTGCCGGCCGTCGGATTGCGGCACTTCAGCATGAAGGTCATCGCAACCGTCGTGCTTTCCTTCGCATTCGGCGTGCCGGTCTTGCCGTCGATGACGGCGGTCAGGTAGATCTTCGGGTTCTTGTCGCTCCCGCCCAGGATGTTGGCGTCGTACTGGGTACACCCCGTAATGGCGCCGATGACGAGTCCGGCCGCGCATGCCTGGTTCGTGAATTCATACGTGATCTTTGGACCCGTGGTTGGCGGAGGCGGTGGCGGAGGTGGCGGCGCCGCCGCGGCGGTGGCGGTGTCGCTCGCGCTGTTGTTGGCGAGGTTGTCGTCGTCCGTGCCCTTGACAGTCACGGTGTTGGTCTTGTCGCCGCCGCTCGTGACGGCGGCCTTCACCACCAGGACCGGCGCGCTGCTGCCCGGCGCCAGCGCGCCGCGGTAGACACAGCTGCCGGCGGTGGTGGTGCCGCCGCAGGTCCAGCCGGTGCCGCCGCCGGACACATAGCTCATCCCGGCCGGCAGCGTGTTGCTGACCGTGATCGGTCCGGCCTCGGTGTAGGGCCCGTTATTGGTGACGGTGACCGTGTACTGCGCGTCGCTGCCGACTTTCAAAGCGGTGTTGCGCACCAGCGCGATCGACAGGTCCGATACCGGCATGGTCGGCACCACCAGCACCTCGGCGTTCAGGATCACCATGTCCTGGCCGGTGCGGTAGCGGGTCGTGACGGCCGCATCGTAGCCGGCCCAGACGGTGACCGAGGTGTCGTAGGCGTCGAAGTCGATGCCGTAGGAGGCGCTGTCGTTGTTGATGTTGCTGCGCGAGTTGAACTGGTTGCCCTCGGGGTTGAGGGAGTCGGTCATTTCCGTGCCCTCGAACAGCAGGCGCTCGCCGTCCTGCGCGAGCGTCGAGTCGCCTTCCCAGGTGATGTGGCCGATGCGCGCTTTCTCCTTGACCGGATAGGAGGTGCGGTTCCAGCGGAAGTTGCTGGCGTTGACGATGACTTCGGCGTTCTGCACGTAGCGGAAGCCTTCGTACAGGTTCAGCACGCGCTCGGGCTGGGTCGGATGCGAGTACACGACCAGCAGCGAGAAGCCGCCCAGCACGCCCTGCGATGCGCACCAGGGGCTGCCGTTGGAGACGGTCAGTCCCGAAAAGTTATAAGTGCCGCTGCCCTTGGCCTTGACGATGGCGGTGACGTCGGCCGCGCCGCCGAAGTAATTGAAGCCGCCGCCCACCGTGCTCGAGCTGTACTTGCGGCCGGCGCTGATGTCCTGGTTCTCGAACCTGACCGTGCTGTCCATCGTGCCCGAGCCGGCCCAGTACAGCTGGGCCGACAGCACGGTCGCCCCCAGCGGCACGCCGAGGTAGGCGGTGCGGTTGGTGCTGGGCAGCGTGACGTTGCAGGCGGCCGTATTGTTGTTGCCGTTGTTGGTGCTGTTGGCCTTGGTGCGCAGCGTGACCTGGGTGCCGGTGAAATTGACGCGGCCATCGAAGGCCTTCCACAGGGCGATCGGCGTATCGGCGCGCGCCGCCGTCCCGAACAGCAGGACCAGCAGCGCCAGCACGTGCGCGACGAGCGCGACCGGGCGCCTCATATCTGCACCTCGATCACCCGCCGCACGTAGTCGGGATTGTTCCAGCTGTCGGGACAGGCGCCGTCCTTGGCCGGCGTGCAGGCGGTGGCATGGATGATCCAGCGCTCGAGGCCGGCCTCCCCCGCTGCCACGGCCGGACCGTCGCGCTTCTCGCAGCGGACCCTGACGGTGAACTTGTCGAGCACGTCGCCGCCGAGCGCGACGGTATAGGTCTCCTTGTCCTTGCAGGCCTCATCCCCCTTCAGGCGATGATAGAGGCCCCATTCGATCCCGGCGCGCGCGGCCTGCTGGGCGCGCACGCCCTGCTCGTCCAGTGCGATGCCCTGCTGCTGGCTGTTGAAGACGGAGATCAGCGCGACGCCGAGGCCGGCCAGCACGACCAGCAGGAAGATCGCGGTGACGATGCCGACGCCGCGCGTGCGGCGGCGCCGGCCAGGGATATGTGAAAACCGGTTCATGGCGTGTTGTCCACGTGGACCTGGTGCAGCAGTCGCACCGGGCCGAAGCTAGCGTCGCCGGCGCTGCGGGTGTGCAGGCTGAGCGACAGCAGCACCAGCGCGCTGCGGCGCAGTTCGACGTCCGACTGGGCGTAACTGAAAATGCCTTCGCAGGCGGCGACCCGGCGCGCCAGCAGCGCGGCCGAGGGCTTGTCCAGCTCCACGGCCATGGTGGCGCGGATCGGGTAGCCGGCGTAGCGCGTCAGCACCAGCGCGCCGTCCTTCGATTCGCAGCGGAAGGTGACGGGCGTGCTCACCACCTGGAAACGGCGCCCCGGCGACGGCATCGGATCGTCGCGCGCGAACGGGTTGTCGTCGAGCTTGATCGTCGTCCCGTTTTCGCCGACGTCCTCGCTGACGCGGGCAATGTTGCGGTCGGCCGCGGCGAGGCCGTAGGCGTTGGCCGGCGCCATGTCGGCACTGGTGCCAAGGTTGTAGACGACGACGTAGTCGCCCTTCGCGACGGCGCTGCGCAGGCCGCCCACCACATCGAATTCCTTGTTGGCGGCATCGACGAAGTCGAGCGGCTTGCCGCCGGTGGCGCCGTCTTCCACGGCGAGATAACGCCCGCCGGTCCGGGTGAGCAGGAATTCGATCGCGCTGCCGTCATCGTTGACGCGCACGCTGTTGGGCAGCGCGAGGCGGATCTCGCGCGCCATGCGGCGCAGCGCCAGGTCGGCTTCCTCGCCCGCTTCGGCGCGGGCCACGGTGTCGCCATAACCCTGGATCGGGGCCTTGATGAAGACGGCGACGATGGCGCCGATGATGCCGATGATGACGATGACGACGATCGCCTCGACCAGGGTGAAGCCGCGCGCCGCTCGCAGAATCATGCGCCGATTCATTGGGCGCCCGCCTGCGGCGCATAGCGCGCGCGGTAGCCGTCCAGGATCACGGATTCGGTGCTGTCGTACTTGACCACGATGCGGATGCGCAGGGCTTCGCTGTCGGCATCCGTGCCGCTGGCCGCGATGTCGCCCAGGGCGTCGGGCACGATGCTGACGCTGGCGCTGTAGCCGGCCAGGTTCAGGGGGCGCCCGAGGGCGTCGGTCAGCGCGCCGCTATCGTTGTCGAAGGCCGCGGTGGCGGTCGCGGCGGCGCCGGCGTAATCGTTGACGTTGTCGTAGGGGCGCAGGTAGGGCTTGCCGCCTTCGTTGCCCCAGCCCTCCGCGAGTTCGCAGTCGGCGCTCTTCTGCGCTTCGGCGGCATTCCCCGAGCGCGGGTCGCAGTAGGTGAAGCCGGCCTGGCGCACTTCTTCCAGCAGGGCTTCGGCAATCAGGAGCGCCTGCTTGCGGCGTAGCGGATCGGCGCTGTTGGCCGTGGTCATGCGCATCACCTGCAGGATGCCGGCCAGCGCGATCGAGACGATCACGATGAACATGATGAGTTCGACGAGGGTGACGCCGCGCTGGCGCACGAGGGTGGTACCGCGCTCGCGCTCAATCGACATAGCCGCTCTCCGCGTCGACGCCGACGGACCGGGTGATGCCGTCGCCGCTGATCTGCAGCCGGCCGCTGAAGTTGCCGAGCATCGTGGCGCGGCCGAGGCCGTCGAACCGGACGCCGCCGGCGGGCGGCGCCGGCACATCGGGGAGCCGCATGCTCACGCCGCCCGGCGCGGCCTCGCACAGCCAGCTGTCCGAACCGCAGGCGGCGCGCGTGGGACCGGAGCCGCTGTTGCTGCCGCCCGGCGCCGGGACGCGCATGCCCTCGCCCTCGCAGGCGGCATTTTCGTCGAGGCAGACGGAGACGCGCTCCTGCGTCAGATGAACGTACACGGAGGAATTCTGGGCAATCGCCCGCTTTTGCGCGTAGCGCAGCGTCGCCCTGACGCGTTCGGTCCAGGCGACGGTATCGAAGGTGGAGCGTTCGAAGAAACGGTCGGCGGCAATGCCGCCGATGATGCCGATGAGGATGATGACAACAACGAGTTCCACCATGGTGAAGCCATGGTGGAAGCGCTTGCCGCGGCTGGGTGCAGGACGCAAGAGTCGAGGATGCAGGCCAGCCACGGGCGACGGGAGCTTACTCGCAGTCTTTGACGGCGGTCGGGTTGGTCGGGCTGCCGACGGTGATGGTCGGCGGGGTGTTGGCGGTAGTCGACGAGGTGTACAGCACGAAGCACTTGGCCGCGGTTGCGGTGTTGATGATGCTGTTCGGGACGACGGCGAACTGGCCGGCAACGACGGTCGGGCGGGTGCCGCTGCCGCCGGTGGTGTACACGGTATAGTCGTTGGTCGACAGGCCGGCGGCGGCGGCCAGCGCCCGTGCCTGGTTAGCGTTCGCGGTCGATGGGTAGCCCGAGGTGGTGTTCATGGTAACGTCGGTACCTTCGACGGAAATGGTGGCGCTCGGGGCGACCAGGTACTTACCGTGGGTCATGGCCGAGGTCGCGCTCAGCGAGCCCTTGGCGGCGTTCAGGCTGGCCAGGCGCGCTTCACCGCTCAGGCTGGCGAACTTCGGCAGCGCGGTCGCGGCCAGGATGCCGAGGATGACGATCACGACGATCAATTCGATCAGGGTAAAACCGCCTTGCGCTGCTTTGATGCTCTTGTTCATTACTTTTTCTCCGAGAAATGTACGCGCGGAAGGGACCCCGCATTGGTGTTGTAAGCGATGGCCTGCTCGTCACGTTCTTCGAGCACCAGGCCTGCGATGCCCTTTCCTGCATGAACCGGAGCGGACACACGAATGAATTCTACCTTGAAGACCAGAATTTTTTGTATCCCAGAAGAAAAAGATTTCTCCGAAGATGGGAGGTAAACCAGCGTGCGTGCACTGCGGTCGAAATACCAATGACCCTTCGGGAGTGCCTCATTTTTCGGCGAATAGTACTCGCCGAGGTAGTTTTTCGGCCGTTCTTGCAACCATGTCATTGGATTTTGTTGAGCAAGTGCCAACAAACCCGCTTCACCTGTTGTCGAAATGATCCTGGCCGACTGCACGGCCAGGGCCGTACGCAGCGAACCGATGAGTTGTTTTGCCGCGACGTGCTCGGTTTCGCCTTGATAGCTGATGATGCATTTAAGCAACAAACCAGCCAGCAAGGCAGCAAGGGCGGTGCTCACGGCCAGCTCCAGCCGCGTCGCCCCACCCTGCTTGTGCGGCCCGGGCGCGTTCATCAGCGATGCAGGGCCGCCTTGCCCAAGTCCCAGATCGGCAGGAAGATACCGAGCGCCATCACCAGCACCATCACGCCGAGGAAGGTGATCAGGATCGGCTCGATCTGGCTCGACAGGGTCTTCAGCTCGTAGTCGACTTCGCGCTCGTACATCAGCGCGATCTCGTCCATCAGGTCGTCGAGCGAGCCGGTCTCCTCGCCCACGGCGATCATCTGCAGCACGATCGGCGTGAAGACGTTGGCCGCGGTCGAGGTGCGCAGGATGCTCTCGCCACGCTCGACGCCGTCGCGCATCTGCTCGATGCGCGCCGCCAGGTAGGCGTTGTCCGCGGTCTGGGCGACCACGGTCAGCGCCTGCACCACCGGCACCCCGCTCCTGATCGAGAGCGCGAAGCTGCGCGCGAAGCGGGCCATGGTCGCCTTGTGGATGATCTTGCCGGCGATCGGGAAGCGCAGCTTGCGCCGGTCCCAGGTGTAGCGCCCGCCGGGCGAGCCGACCCAGGAGCGGAAGGCGACAAAGGCGCCCACCGTGACGCCCGCCAGCAGCGGCCAGTAGTCGAGCGTGAAGCGCGAGGTCGCCATCAGGATGCGTGTCATCAGCGGCAGGGTCGCATGGAAGCTCTCGAAGACCTTGGCGAACTGCGGGATCACGAACATGTTCACGATCACCATGGCGATCACCATCGCGATCATCACGAAGCTCGGATAGCGCAGCGCCGTCTTCACGCGCTCGCGCATGTCGCGGTCGAATTCGAGATGGTCGAACAGGCGCAGGAAGACTTCTTCGAGGCGGCCCGTCATCTCGCCCACGCGCACCATCGACAGGTAGAAGCTGCTGAAGCATTCCGGGTGGCGGCGCATGGCGGCGGACAGTTCGCGTCCCGAGTCGAGCGACTCGCGCAAGTCCTTGATCACGCGCGCAAAGGCGGGACTGGTGCTCGAGTCCTGCAGGCCGCCCAGGCCGCGCATGATCGGCACCCCGGATTTGAGCAGCGTGTGCATCTGGCGCGAGAACAGCTGCACGTCCATCGACGTGACCTTTTTCTCTCTCAGGCGCCGCCAGGTCTCGCCGAGACCGCCGCTGCTGCCGGCGGTACGGCGCGTCGGCAGGATCTCGACCGGGGTCACGCCGGTGCCGAACAGCTGGTCGGCGACCGCGCCGCTGTCCGCCGCTTCCAGCACACCCTGCATCAGTTCGCCGCGCGCATTGCGGCCTTTATAGGCGAAGAACGGCATCAGTCATCCATCTGGTTACTGATGCGCATGGCTTCGCCGATCGTCGTACGGCCTTGCACGGCCAGCGCCACGCCGTGGCGGCGCAGCGTGTGGCCGCCCATTTCCTCGTGCGCGACCTTCAGGAAGTGGCTCGGGTCGGGGTGGTTGGCGGCGTCGGTCACGGCGCGCGTCATTTCCAGCAGTACGTAGACGCCGGTACGGCCACGGTAGCCGGTGCCGTTGCAGTGCGAGCAGCCTTTACCGTGGAAGAACTGGGCCTGTTCGACAAACGTGCCGAGTTCCGCGCGCAGCCAGGTGACTTCCGGCGGCGTCGGCGCGTACGGTGTCGAGCAACTTTCGCAGATCACGCGCACCAGGCGCTGGGCCAGCACGGCCTGCAGCGAACCGCCCACCATGTAGCGCGGCACGCCCATGTCCATCAGGCGCAGCGGCGTGCTGGCGGCGTCGTTGGTGTGCAGGGTCGAGAGCACCAGGTGGCCGGTCATGGCGGCGCGCAGGCCGATCTGCGCCGTTTCCTGGTCGCGCATCTCGCCCACCAGCACGATGTCCGGGTCCTGGCGCAGGGCCGAGCGCAGCACGCGGGCAAAGGACAGCTCGATCTTGTCGTTGACCTGCACCTGGTTGATGCCCTGCAGCCGGTATTCGACCGGGTCCTCGACGGTGATCAGCTTCTTCTCGACCGAGTTCAGTTCGGCCAGCGCGCTGTAGAGCGTCGTGGTCTTGCCGCTGCCGGTGGGGCCGGTCACCAGCACCAGGCCGTTGGGGCGCTGGACAATGGCGCGGAAGCGCTCCAGCATCTTCCTCGGCATGCCGATCGATTCCAGGCGCAGCGTTTTACCGGCCTGGTTCAAGAGTCGCATCACGACCGATTCGCCGTACTGGGTCGGCATGGTCGAGATACGCACGTCGATGCGCTGGTTCTTTACCTTCATCGCGAAGCGGCCGTCCTGCGGCAGGCGCTTCTCCGAGATGTCGAGGTCGGCCATCAGTTTCAGGCGCAGGGCCAGCGGCGTGGCGATCTTGATGTCGGCTTCGGTCTGCAAGTGCAGCACGCCGTCGATGCGGAAGCGGATCTGCAATCTGCCTTCCTGCGGCTCGATGTGGATGTCCGACGCCCGCACCTGCGCCGCGTCGTCGAACACCGACTGCAGCAGTTTCACCACCGGCGCCTCTTCCAGGCCCGGGTTGGCGGTCATGGCGCCGAAGTCGACAAAGGCGTCGCCGACGTCCGCTTCAACCTCTTTCGCAAAATCGGTGATCTCGCCGGTGCGGCGGTAGATGCGGTCGATCGTGTGCAGGACCTCGGTCTCGTTGACCACGGCCAGCTCGACGTTCTTGCGCAGCAGGCGCGCGATCTCGTCGTAGGCGAACAGGTCGGTCGGATCGGAGACGCCGACCAGCAGGCCGCCTTGCCTCTCTTCCAGCACCAGCGCGCGGAAGCGGCGCGCGGCCGTTTCCGGCAACAGGCGCACCAGGGCGTCGCTGATGTTGTAGAACTTGAGGTTGATGTAGGGGATGTTCAGCTGGCGCGCCAGGGCGCCGGAGATCTGCTCTTCGGTGACGAATCCATTCTCGACGAACACGCGCCCGAGCTTGCGCCCGGTGCGTTTCTGGTCTGCGAGCGCCTGGTTCAGCTGTTCCTCGGACAGCAGCTTTTGCTGCACCAGGATTTCACCAAGCCTGACTTTTTCTGGCCTTGCCATACCACCCCTTCGATTGCCTGCAAAATGGGGAATCATTTTAAGGCAGAACGGGGCAATATTTACCGTTGGAATTTGTTTTGTGGTGGAAAGGCAGCGCTCGGCGGGAATGGGCTGTAAGATAAATAAGATTAATTTGCAAAGATACCCGTAGGGTGGGCGGCTCTGCCGCCCACGCGGTGATCGTTATCGGCTCCGATATCGCGCCGGATGATCTTGCCGCCAACTATCACCGCGTGGGCGGGGAACCCGCCCACCCTACGTCCCTCCGATCAACGTTAGAGGAACCACATGCATGATCAACCTGGCGCCCGCCGGCGCGTTTATCTGATGCGCCACGGCAGCGTTACCTACTTCGACGCCGCCGGCCGCCCCGTCCTACCGGAAGAAGTTCCCCTC
>Ga0308160_10001202_pt1 | contig 38574 bp, 32 predicted proteins | sample PhyFR1_FD_201036 | JGI IMG/M metagenome (GOLD analysis project Ga0308160, IMG submission 201036) | Phyllosphere microbial communities from UC Gill Tract Community Farm, Albany, California, United States - DLSLF.R1 | ecosystem: Host-associated > Plants > Phyllosphere > Unclassified | place: USA... | reverse complement strand
TGTGGGGCGGGGTGGGGCGCGGCAAGTCCTTCCTGATGGACAGCTTCTACTCGGTGGTGCCGGTGGTGCGCAAGACGCGCCTGCACTTCCACGAATTCATGCGCGCGGTGCACGGCCAGCTCGACGAGCTCAAGAACATGGAAGACCCGCTGCTCGAGGTCGCCAAGCGCATCGCCAAGAAATACCGCCTGATCTGCTTCGACGAATTCCACGTCAACGACGTCGCCGACGCGATGATCATGTACAACCTGCTCGGCGCCCTGTTCGAGCACGGCGTGTCGTTCGTGATGACCTCGAACTACGATCCCGACAAGCTGTACCCGGACGGCCTGCACCGCGACCGCATGCTGCCGACCATCGCGCTGATCAAGGCCAGGCTGGACGTCATGAACGTCGATGCCGGCATCGACTACCGCCACCGCGCGCTGGAACAGGTGCAGGCCTACTACACGCCGCTGGACGCCGCCGCCGACCACGAGCTGCGCGACGCCTACGCGAAAGTCGCCGATACCGCCGACGAAGACCCGCGAGTGCACATCGAGCACCGCGAATTGAGGGCCCTTCGACGCGCCGGCGGCGTGATCTGGTTCGACTTCGCCACGCTGTGCGGCGGCCCGCGCTCGCAGAACGACTATCTGGAGCTGGCCAGCCAGTTCCACACCGTGATCCTGTCCGGCGTGCCGCGCATGTCGGCGTCGATGTCGTCCGAAGCGCGCCGCTTCACCTGGCTGATCGACGTGTTCTACGACCACAAGGTCAAGCTGATCATGTCGGCCGAGGTCGAGCCCGAGCAGTTGTACACCCAGGGTGCGATGTCGAACGAGTTCCACCGTACCGTCTCGCGTATCATTGAAATGCAGTCGCGCGAATACATGCTGGCCCAGCGTCGCGGCGCTGCCGATTCGCTCGCGTAACGCGCCCACGCGCGACCCGAAAGCCCATCAAGAGGACCTCATGAAAAAACAAGCCATCGTGCGTCGCCCGCTGTCCGGCGCCCTTGCCTATGCCGTCGCCTGCACGGCGCTGGCCCTGCTGACAGCCTGCGGTAGCGCCCCGGTCGTAACGAAAGACCCGGTGCTGCCGCCGATCGCTTCGACCGCCCAGGCCGACCGCCAGCTGGCCGAGGTCGCGCGCGAGCGTGCCGCCATCGAAGCGCGCTTCCTCGATCGCCAGCGCGTCTGCTATACCAAGTTCTTCGTCAACAATTGCCTCGACGAAGCCAAGGAGCGGCACCGCACCGCGCTTGCCGCCCAGCGTCTGCTCGAAGTGCAGGCCGAGCACTACAAGCGCCAGGCGGTGGTTGACGAGCGCGACCGCCAGATGGCCGAGGCCGAGCAGCGTTACCGCGAAAACGAGGCGAAGCTCGCCGCCCAGCCGCCCAAGCCGGCGCCGACCGTCAAGCCGGAGCTGCCGCCACGCCCGCCGACCGCACCGGCACGCATCGCCCAGCGCGACGCGCGCCTGCAGGCCGAACAGCAACAGGAAGCCGCCAACGCCGGCAAGCGCGCCCAGAACGAGCGCGACCTGGAAGCGCGCAAGGCCGATTCGGCCGAGCGCCAGCGCCGCGTGGCCGAGCGCAAGGCCGAAAAGGCCGCCAAGGATGCGAAAGAAGCCGCCGACAAGGCCAAGGCGGCGCAGGGCGCCGCGGCCAAGCCGCCGCCGCAGCAGTAAGCATCGACAGGAAGCGCCGGCGCCAGGGCAGGGCGCTGGCGCTGGCGCTGCGGTCGCGCCTCAGTCCGGACGCTTGAACGCGCCGGCGCCCGGCTCGCCTGCATCCTGGGCCGGCTTGACCAGCTTGACCACGGCCATGCTGCAGTTGCCGCCCTTGCCTTGCGAGCGCTCGGTCGCCTTGTTGATCAGCATTTCGGAAGCCTGGCGCGGTGTCGCGCGCGCGGTGACGGCGCCGAGTTCGGCGTCGGTGAAGAAATGCCACAGGCCGTCCGAACACAGCAGGAAGACGTCGCCGGCGGCGAGCCCGCTCTGGTGGCCGACGGTGACGAACGGGTCCTTGCGGCTATTGCCCAGGACATTGACCAGCAGCTTCGATTTGCGGTGGTTGCGCGCCGCTTCCGGCGGCAGCAGGTCGCTCGCGATCAGGTGCTCGACGTAGGCTGAGTCTCCAGTGCGCGCCTTGCAGTCGCCGGCCTGGAAGTGATACAGGCGCGAATCGCCGACGTGGGCCCAGACCGCCTCGGCATGCGGGCTGAGGATCAGGCCGACGAAGCTGGCCTGCGCCTGGTTGTTGGTCGTCATGGCGTTCATGTTGATCACCAGGTGGGTTTCCTGGACGATGTCGCGCAGCACCTGTTCGAGCCGCTGCAGCGTCGGCCGGTCGCCCGGCTTGAAATCGTCGAACACCTGCTTCGCGGTGTGCAGCACCTGCTCGGCGCCGGCACTGGCGGCGACGCCGTCGGACAGCACCGCCAGCACGTAGCCGGGCGCGCGCGCGCCGGTCATCAGGGCGACACGGTCGTTCTGCTGGGGCCGGTTGCCGATGTGCTGCGCGGTTCCCGCTTCAATCTTGTATGAACTCATAAACGTGGCTTTCCGATACCGGCATGCCGAACTTTGTTGGCGGCAACGTCGGCGTAGATTAAACTATGCACTGTTTTATGCCAGCCTTGCAAGGCGTAACTGTTGCTTGGCATTACATCTCGTCCATCCCCCTTATCCCAAATACCGAATATGATCGACGTCCAGGAGATCCAGCGCCGCATTATTGAACTCGACGTGGAACACCGCGATCTCGACGCTGTCATAGAAATGCTGACCCGCGACGGTCACACCGATCAATTGCAGCTGCGCCGTCTGAAGAAGCGCAAGCTGCAATTGAAAGACCACATCACACTGCTGAAGATGCAGCTGGTGCCGGACGTGCCGGCCTGAGGCCGCTGCAGTTTCCATTGCGCACAGTCTCTTCGCAGTTTCATTTTAGATAAGCTTTGACCGACCATCTCCCTGTGCCCGGCGTCCACGCCGACGAGCCCCTTTCCACCGACGCGGCCGACATCAATGCGGCCGAGCCCGGCCAGTACGACGACGAAGTCGACCGCATCTTCGGCGCGGGCGGCCCGCTCGCGCCCGCGGTCGGCAGCTTCAAGCCGCGTACCTCGCAGACCGAGATGGCCAAGGCGATCGCGCAGGCAATGAGTACCCAGGGCACGCTGATCGCCGAGGCCGGCACCGGCACCGGCAAGACCTTCGCCTACCTGGTGCCGGCGCTGCTGTGGGGCGGCAAGACTATCATCTCGACCGGGACCAAGAACTTGCAGGATCAATTGTTCCTGCGCGACATCCCGAACGTGCGCCAGGCGCTGCGTGCGCCGGTCTCGGTCGCGCTGCTGAAAGGTCGCGCGAATTACGTCTGCCATTTCAATCTCGAGCGCACGCTGCAGAACGGCCGCTTGACCTCACGCGACGACGTCGGCCACCTGCGTGAGATCTCGCGCTTTCTCAAGATGACCAGCTCGGGCGACAAGGCCGAGCTGACCAAGGTGCCGGAAACCGCGTCGGTGTGGAACCTGGTGACCTCGACGCGCGAAACCTGCGTCGGCCAGGAATGCCAGTATTACCAGGACTGCTTCGTGATGAAGGCGCGGCGCGAAGCCCAGCAGGCCGACGTGGTCGTGGTCAACCACCACCTGTTCTTCGCCGACGTCGCGTTGAAAGAAGGCGGCATGGCCGAGCTGCTGCCGGCCGCCAACACCATCGTGTTCGACGAGGCGCACCAGCTGCCGGAAGTGGCCACGCTGTTCTTCGGCACCTCGGTCTCGACCGGCCAGGTGCTGGAACTGTGCCGCGATGTGCTGGCCGAAGGCCTGGCGCACGCGCGCGGCGGCCCGGACTGGGCCAAGACCGTGATGAGCGTCGAAAAGGCCACGCGCGACCTGCGCCTGACCTTCCCCGAAGGCGGCACGCGCATGTCGCTGCCGCAGATTCCGCCGTCGTCGGACTTCTTCCCGGCGCTGGACAAAGTCAAGGAAGAACTCGAAGGCCTGGTCGACGTGCTGGAAGCAAACGCCGAGCGCGCCGAAACGCTCGAGCAGTGCCGCGTGCGCGCGGTCGAGATCCTCGAGATGTTCAAGGCCTGGAAGCCTGAGCCGCCCAAGACGAAGGAACAGCGCGAAAAAGCCAAGGAAGACAAGGACTACGGCGAATTCGGTGGCGCCGACGCCGTGCTGTGGGTCGAGGCCTTCGCCTCCTCGCTGCAGCTGCACAAGACGCCGCTGTCGATCGCGCCGATCTTCGCCGGCCAGCGCGCCGGTACGCCGCGCAGCTGGATCTTTACGTCGGCCACGCTGGCGGTGAAGAACGACTTCAAGCACTTCACCGCGCAGATGGGCATGAGCGGCGAGCCGGCGCGCACCTGGCCCAGCCCGTTCAACTACGGCGAGCAGGGCATCCTGTATGTGCCGACCGGCCTGCCGGAACCGAACACGATGGGCTATACCGACGCCGTGGTCGACATGGCGCTACCCGTCATCGAAGCCGCCGGCGGTCGCTGCTTCTTCCTGTGCACGACGATTCGCGCCGTGAACCGCGTGGCCGAGCGCCTGCGCGAGGAATTCGCCGCGCGCGGCCTGGAATTCCCGCTGTTCGTGCAGGGCGAGCGCGGCCGCACCGAGCTGCTCGACTCGTTCCGCAAGGCCGGCAATGCCGTGCTGGTCGGCAGCCAGAGCTTCTGGGAAGGCGTCGACGTGCGCGGCGAAGCGCTGTCGCTGGTGATCATCGACAAGCTGCCGTTCGCCCCGCCGGACGATCCGGTGCTGGCGGCGCGCATCGAAGTGATGGAAAAGCGCGGCATGAACGGCTTCATGCACCACACGCTGCCGGAAGCCATCATCAACCTGAAGCAGGGCGCCGGCCGCCTGATCCGCGACGTCGACGACCGCGGCGTGCTGATGCTGTGCGACCCGCGCGTGATCAGCAAGCCCTACGGCCGCCGCATCTGGCAAAGCCTGCCGCCATTCAAGCGCACCCGCGTGCAGGCCGAGGTGATCGAGTTCTTCAAGAGCGGCCCCGCGGCTGCGCCGGGCGGCGACAAGGCCGACTGATCGGCGCGCCCATCGCCGGTCCGGACCGGATGCGGCCGCGTCCGCGCGCCGCTTGTGCTCCCACAAAATGCACGGTGAATGAATTGCTAAAGTCTTGAGGTCTTGGCTGCTGGTGCTCAGCGGCCGGAAACCAAGGAGGACCGATGGCGATTCGTTACGGCTGCTTCTTCAGCTATGCCCATGGCCGGCATGAGCTCATGCAGCGATTCAAAGCGACGCTGGCGGATGCGCTGCGCTGCTATCTCGAACCGTATTTCGACGACGAGAACGAGCTCTTCGTCGATACCGACCAGCTCGGCGGCGGTGACGACCTCGACCGCAAGATCGCACGCGCGATGTGCGAGAGCGTCTGCATGATCCTGATCTACACCCCGAAATACGAAGCGCACGCCTACACGCGGCGCGAATACGCGGCCATGCGCCAGATCGAGGCCGAGCGCAGCAAGTGGTACGCCTTGCCCAGCCACCTGATCATCCCGGTCATCATGACCCACCACCCGGACCGGCTGCCGCCGCAGATCACCGAGTCCACCTTTTACGTCGATTTCTCGCGCTTCACGATGGCCACCGCCGACCTGAAGTCGAATCCCGATTTCCTGCCCGACATCGACCGCATGGTCCGGCGCATCGTCACGCATTACCAATACCAGAAGAAATATATGCCGCCGGGCCATGATTGCAACCAATTCATCCTGCCCGATGTCCCACCGGCGTGGCGCGAGTTACCGAATCCAATCTTCCCCAAAAAATGAGGAGCCTTATGGACACCAACCGCATCACCGCTGCGCCTGCGCCGCAGGCCGGCCAGGTGACGACGTTCTATTCCTTCGACGGCGCGGGCCCGCGCAGCCTGGCCCTGGCGATCGCCGCCGGGCTGCTGGCCGGGCGCGACGCCGCCAGGGCGCCGGTGCTGATGATCGACTGGGATCTCGAAGCGCCGGGCCTGCACCAGCATTTCCCGCGCACGCACGAGGAGCGCACGCGCGCCGGCGTGCTGGAGCTGTTCGAAGCCTGCCGCGACCGCCTGCGGGACGGCAGCCGTCCGCAAGGCGAGGATGCCGAGGCGCTGGCCGCCCACGTCCTCGATGGGCTCGACTGGGATGCCTACATCGAACGCATCGACGACAGCCGGCCCTTGTACCTGATGCGCGCCGGCCGCATGGACGACAGCTACGGCGAGCGCGCCGACGGACTCGACTGGGATGCGCTGTTCTGCGCCTGCCCGGCGCTGTTCCGCACCTTCGCTGCGCACCTGACGCAGCGCTTCGGCCACGTGCTGATCGATTGCCGCGGCGGCCGCTCGGCCGCCACCAGCGTCTGCACCGCGCTGCTGCCGGACAAGATGGTCGGGCTGTTCACGCCCGACCCGCGCAGCCTGGAAGGATTGCACGGCGTGGTCGCGCGCGCGCTCGAATACCGCTGCAGCCACGAGGACGAGCAGCGTCCACTGCTGTTCTACCCGGTGCCGGCGCCGGTCGACGCCTGTACCGACGCGCGCCTGCGCTGGCGCTTCGGCGACGCCCAGCGCGGCCACGCGGGCTACCAGCCGCAGCTCGAAAAACTGCTGTGCGAATGTTACGGGCTGTGCAGCGTGTCGCTCGACAGCTACCTCGACGAAGTGATGCTGCCCCAGGTCGGCCTGGTCGGCATGGCGCCGCCGCTCGGGCGCGCCCATCCCGGCGAGCGCGAACGCCTCGGCCCGGTGCGCAGCATCGACGCGCTGCTCGAATGGGTGGAGCAGGGCCATTTCCCCTGGCGTCCGCTGGCCGAGGTGCGCCTGGTCGAAGCGGTCGAGGCCTTGCGCACGCGCGCGGGCGACCCGCATGCACCCGCGCTGGTGCGCGAGCTGGCCCGGCTCGGCCACGCCTATCTCGGCCAGCAGGGCGAACTCGAAGCCGCGCGCCGCATCGAACAGCACCTGATCGCGATCGAAGCCGGGCTGCATGCGATGGAACCGCTGCGGCGCCATGGCGAACCGGCCGGCGATGGCCTTGACGACAGGGTATCGCGGCTCTAGCCCATCGGCGCCCGACCGGTTTGCGAGGCTGCGCGCAAGGTGCGTGCGCCGCGTCGGCCTACGCCCGAGTGTGGCGCGACTGCGACGGCCGTCGCCCGCCGTCGCGCCTGCGCCCGGCGCGACGCGTCCGCGGCTTGTCTGACTGGCACTGCTGAGCAATAAATGTGCAGGCGGTTTGGCCGTACTGGCCGTTGCTTCAGGTAAAATCGCAGGCATGCGTATCCTTATCAGTAACGACGACGGCTACCTCGCCCCAGGCATCAATGCCCTGGCCGAAGCGCTAGCGGCGGTCGCTGACATCACGGTGGTTGCGCCCGAAGGGAATCGTTCGGGCGCGTCGAATTCGCTGTCGCTGGACCGCCCGCTCTCGGTCTCGAAGGCGGCAAACGGTTTCTATTTCGTCAACGGCACGCCGACCGATTGCGTGCACATCGCCCTGACCGGCATGCTCGACACCTTGCCGGACCTGGTCGTGTCCGGCATCAACAATGGCCAGAACATGGGCGACGACACGCTGTATTCCGGCACCGTGGCGGCCGCGACCGAGGCGTATTTGTTCGGCATCCCGGCGATCGCCTTTTCGCAGGTGCATGGCGGCTGGGCCGAGATCGAGTCGGCGGCCCGCGTCGCGCGGGACATCGTGCTGCGCCGTTTCGACGCGCTCGCCTCGCCGTTTTTATTGAACGTCAACATTCCAAACCTGCCCTACGAACAAATGGGACCGTTGACCCCGACCCGCCTGGGCCGCCGCCACCAGTCCGAGCCGGTCGTGCGCGGCCTTGACCCGCGCGGACGCGAGATTTTCTGGATCGGCGCGCCGGGCGCCTGCCGCGATGCCGGCGAGGGCACCGATTTCTACGCCACCACCCACGGCGAAGTGTCGATCACGCCGCTGCAGGTTGACCTGACGCATCGCGAGCAATTGTCCTCCCTTCGGAGCAGCCTGGCATGAGCGAAAAGCGCAGCACTTTCCCCTTGCCGCTGTCCTCGGTGACGGGGCCGGTCGGCCGCAAGCCGGCGGCGCCGGCGCCGGTCGCCACGCCCCAGACCGCGACCCAGAACGCGCGCTCGAACAGCCAGCCGCCGGGGCCGCGCAGCCCGGCCTACGTCGGCGCCGCGCCGGCTGGTCTGGGCAAGACGCCGGCCCAGCCGCAGCCGCAGCAGACCCTGGCGCGCTCGGACCAGATGGCTACCGAGGCGCCGCGCCGCGCCATGGCCGCGCGCGTCGCGCGCCAGGGCGTCAAGGATGGCCAGGTGCTGGCAGCGCTCGAGACCGTGCCGCGCCACCTGTTCATCGAGCAGGCCATGTATGCCCAGGCCTATACCGACGTGTCGCTGCCGATCGGCCACAACCAGACGATTTCCCAGCCGTATATCGTGGGACGCATGATCGAACTGCTCAAGGGCCGCGGTCCCTTGCGCCGCGTGCTCGAGATTGGCACCGGCTGCGGCTACCAGGCGGCCGTGCTGTCCTGCGTGGCGCAAGAGGTGTATTCGATCGAGCGCATCAAGCCTCTGCACGAGCTCGCCAAGTCCAATTTGCGGCCCTTGCGCATCCCCAATCTGCGATTGCAGTACGGAGATGGTATGCTTGGCCTATCGCAAGTCGCCCCATTCGACGGCATCATCCTTGCGGCGGCCGGGCTCGAGGTGCCACGTGCACTGCTCGAGCAGATGGCCATTGGCGCCCGTTTGGTGGCGCCCGTCGGCGCTCAGGTCCAGCACCTGCAGCGCATTATTCGCACCGGCACCTCGGAATGGACCAGCGAAACGCTGGAAGCCTGCCATTTCGTCCCGCTGCGGCCAGGCACCGTCTGATCGTGCCAAGTTGTTGTATTAGAACTAAGAGAGAATGAAACCAACACCCCGCCTAGCCCTGCTCACCCTTTGTCTCGGCCTCTTGTCCGCCTGCAGCACCGAGACCCGACAGGCGCCGATCGTCGACCGTCCGACCGCTTCGTCACCCCGTTTCCGCCCGGTCACGCCGGCTGCCGACGACCTCAAGCCCGACGCGCGCGGCACCTATACCGTGCGCCGCGGTGACACCCTGCTGCGCATCGCCCTCGACCATGGCCAGAACTACCGTGACCTAATCGCCTGGAACAACCTGTCTGATCCGAACGACATCAAGGTCGGCCAGGTGCTGCGCGTGGCGCCGCAGGAGCGCGCCGTCGCCGCGAATGCCAACGCGGCCAATGCGGCCAGCGCCGCCGTGGTCACCTCGCCGATCAGCATGCCGGGCGCCGACAAGCCGGCCGCGCCGGCGCGCAAATCGGTCCCGCGCGGCGACAAGAAGCCGTACAGCGACTCGGCCGTGGCCGAGGCCGAGAAAGGCGAGAACCCGAAAGCGGTCGACGTGATCAAGGCGACGCCGCCCGGCGCATTGCCGGTCGGCAGCGCGGTCACCGCCAGCGACGACGAAAAGCTGAGCTGGATGTGGCCGTCCGACGGCAGGATCGTCGCCACCTTCGACGAAGGCAAGAACAAAGGCATCGACATCGCCGGCCGCATGGGCCAGCAGGTGATGGCGGCCGGTTCGGGTAAAGTGATGTATGCCGGTAGCGGCATCCGTGGTTATGGTAATCTCGTGATCGTCAAACACAGCAACAACTTGTTGTCGGCATACGCGCATAACCGCACGATCCTGGTCAAGGAAGGACAGACCGTCACCAAGGGCCAGGCGATTGCGGAAATGGGCGATTCCGATGCCGATACGGTCAAACTGCATTTCGAGATACGCCAGCAGGGCAAGCCGGTCGACCCGTCGAAGTTCCTGCCCAGCCGTTAGAGAAACCCGATGACGCTGCCGCCCGATCCGCTGGACAACGAAGCTCAGGACGAACCTGACGATGCGCTGGACGGCGGCGAGCCGGGCGAGGGCGCCGGCGAGCGGGCCGAGCTCGCCGATGGCGCGGCGACTGAAGGCGTCGAAGAGCTCAAGAGCGTGCTGCAGGCCGAGCTCTCGACCGACGCCACTCAGCACTACCTGAACCGCATCGGCGCCAAGCCGCTGCTGTCGGCCGAGCAGGAAGTGCATTACGCGACGCTGGCCAAGGCCGGCGATTTTTCCGCGCGCCAGAAGATGATCGAGCACAATCTGCGGCTCGTGGTCTCGATCGCCAAGCACTACATCAACCGCGGCGTGGTGCTGCTCGACCTGATCGAGGAGGGCAACATCGGCCTGATGCGCGCGATCGACAAGTTCGAGCCGGAGCGCGGCTTTCGTTTCTCCACCTATGCGACCTGGTGGATCCGCCAGAGCATCGAGCGCGCGATCATGAACCAGGCGCGCACCGTGCGCCTGCCAGTGCACATGGTGCGCGAGCTGAACGGCGTACTGCGCGCCAAGTACCACCTCGAAGCCCAGCACCACGACGGCAAGGACGCCAGCGCCGAGGACATCGCCAGCCTGGTCGGGCGCCCGGTCGAGGAGGTGCAGGACATCCTGGCGCTGTCCGAGCACGCGACCTCGCTCGACGCGCCGCTCGACAACGATCCCCAGACCAGCCTTATGGATATGCTGCCCGACGACGGCGACGTCAGCCCGGACGCGCATGCCGAGCAGCACGAGATGAGCGTGCTGGTGCGCGACTGGCTGCAAAAGCTGCCCGACAAGCAGCGCGTGGTCGTGATGCGCCGCTTCGGCCTGGACAACGACGATCCGGCCACGCTGGAAACCCTGGCCGAGGAGATGGGCGTGACGCGCGAACGCGTGCGCCAGATCCAGCAGGAAGCGCTCGTCAAGCTGAAGCGGGCCATGGCCGCCCGTGGCGTCGTGCGCGATTCCTTGCTATGATCGCGGGCTATGCAAGAGACCTTCATCAACATCAAATCCCTCGACATGGACGCGCGCGGCGTCGGCCACCTCGAGAACGAGGACGGCTCGCCGGGTAAGGTAATCTTCGTCGAAGGCGCGCTGCCGGGCGAGCGCGTCAGCTTCGAAACCCTGCGCAAGAAAAAGAACTGGGAATCGGGCCGCATGGTCACGTTGCAAAAGGCGTCCAGCATGCGCGTCGAGCCGAAGTGCGAGCACTTCTGGCACTGCGGCGGCTGCTCGATGCAGCACCTGGAAGCGTCGGCCCAGGTGGCGATGAAGCAGCGCGTGCTGGAAGATAACCTGTGGCACATCGGCAAAACCCGTGCCGAAAACATCATGCGCCCGATGTATGGCCCGACCTGGGGCTACCGCTACCGCGCGCGCCTGTCGGTGCGTCACGTGGCCAAGAAAGGCGGCATGCTGGTCGGCTTCCACGAGCGCCATTCGAGCTACGTGGCCGACATGAGCAACTGCTACATCGTGCCGCCGCACGTCGCCAAGATGCTGGTGCCGCTGCGCGAGCTGGTCAGCAGCCTGTCGATCTACCAGCAGGCGCCGCAGATCGAGCTGGCGGTGGGCGAGGAGAGCACGGTGCTGGTGCTGCGCATCATGGCGCCGCTGAGCGCCAACGACGAAAAGCTGGTCAAGGCCTTCGCCGACCAGTGGAACATCGAGTGGTGGTTGCAGCCGAAGGGTCCGGATTCCGCCTATCCGTACTATCCAAAGCAGAAAGAACTGTACTACACGCTGCCCGAATTCGGGATCAGGATGCCGTTCAAGCCGACCGATTTCACCCAGGTCAACCACCAGATCAACCGCCTGCTGGTGGCCAAGGCGCTGCGCCTGCTGGAAGCCGAGAAAACCGATCGCGTGGCCGACCTGTTCTGCGGCCTGGGCAACTTCACGCTGCCGCTGGCGACCCAGGCGCGCGAAGTCGTCGGCATCGAGGGCAGCACGGCGCTCACCACGCGTGCGCTCGACAACGCGCGGGCCAACGGGCTGGACGGCAAGACCAGGTTTTACACGCGCAACCTGTTCGAAGTCACCAAGGACGACCTGGTTCAGATGGGCAAGTTCGACCGCATGCTGGTCGACCCGCCGCGCGACGGCGCCGTGGCGCTGGCCGTGGCGCTGGCCGAGCTGCGCCTGAGCCATCCGGACCTGCTGCCCAAGCGCATCGTCTACGTGTCGTGCAGCCCGTCGACGCTGGCGCGCGACGCCGGCATCCTGACCCACCGGGCCGGCTACAAGATGAGCAAGGCGGGTATCGCCAACATGTTCCCGCACACCTCGCACGTGGAATCGATCGGCGTATTCGACCTGGTCGAGGATTTCGTGCCGCGCGAGTTCGCCACGCCGCGGACCCAGGTCGACAGCCAGCCGGAAGCCTGATTACTTTTCGGCGATCCGCGCCAGCAGCTCGAACAAGCCGGCCGGCTCGACCGGCTTGACGAAGTAGCGGTCGAAGCCGGCCTCCATCGCATCGGCCTGGTCCGATTGCTGGCCATAGCCGGTAATCGCGACCAGCGTCGCCTTGTCGCCGTCCGCCAGCTTGCGCAGGCGGCGCGCCAGTTCGTAACCGTTCATGCCGGGTAGGCCGATGTCGAGCAGGTAGACGTCGAACGCCTGCTGCCCGGCGCGCGCCAGCGCGTCGAAGGGATTGTGCGTCACCGTCACCGTGTGTCCGCCTGCTTCGAGCAGCAGGCCCAGCGTCTGCGCCGCGTCGACGTTGTCGTCCACCAGCATCAGCTTCAGCCCGCGCGCCTGGCTTGGCGCCGCGCCCCCGTTCGGCGTCGCGGGCGCCTGCGCGTGCGCGCTCGCGTGCAGGCGCGGCAGGCGCAGCGTGAATTCGCTGCCCATGTTGCGGCCTTCGCTGGCAGCCGTCACCATGCCGCCGTGCAGCTCGACCAGGCTCTTGACCAGCGCCAGGCCCAGGCCGAGGCCGCCCTGAGCGCGGTCGGGCGTGCGTTCGGCCTGCGAGAATAGGTCGAACACGGTCGGCAGCAGATCGGCCGCGATGCCGATGCCGCTATCGGACACGCTGATCAAGACCTGCTCGGCGGTGGCGCCCAGCCAGATGGCCAGGCGGCCGCCTTCCGGCGTGTACTTGGCGGCATTGTTGAGCAGGTTGGCCAGCACCTGCACCAGGCGTTTCGTGTCGCCCTCGACGAACATCGGCGCAGCTGACAGGTGCACCGACAGCTGGTGGCAGCGCGCCTCGATCAGCGGGCGCACCTGCTCGACCGCGTCGTTGATGATGCGCCGCATGTCGACTTCGTCGCGCGCCAGCACCACCAGCCCGCGCGTGACGCGCGAGACGTCCAGCAGGTCGTCGATCAGGCCGGTCATGTGGGTCACCTGGCGCGCGATGATGGCGCTGGTGCGCGCCACCCGCGCGCTGTCCGGCACGCCCATGTTCAGCAGCTGGGCCGCGGCGGAGATGGGTGCGAGCGGATTGCGCAGCTCGTGCGCCAGCATCGCCAGGAACTCGTCCTTGCGGCGGTCGGCGAGGCGCAGCGCGTCCTCGGCGCGCACGCGCTCGACCGCGGTCCAGACGCGCTCGGCGACGTCCTCGATCAGGCGCACGATGTCCGCGTTCCAGATGCGCGGCAGGTTGTCGTTGATGAACATGCAGGACGTCAGCGCGCCGTTGCGGTTCAGCGGCACCACCACCGACGAGCGGATCTGCAGCGCGGCGTAGTTGGGCCAGGTATCCGCGCCGCCGGTGCGCGGATCCTGCTGCATGTCGTTCACCACCAGCGTACCTTGCGCCAGCGCAGCGAAGTTGGCGCTGCCGAACAGCGCGGTCGGGAAGGTGCCGGTCAGTTCCGACGTCATGCCATCCGTGTAGTTCGAGTGGAAGGTGACGATGTGCTTGTCGGCGTCGTAGTCGCCGTACAGCACGCGGCTGGTCTGCAGGAAGCGGCCCAGCATGGCGCCGGTCTGCAGGAAGATCTGGCCCGGGTCGTCGAGGCGGCGCAACAGGTCGGCCAGCTCGAGGCGGAATTCGTTCATGTCGAGCAGCGTGGTCTGGCGCGCCACGGCGTCGCGCAGCGCTTGCTCGCCGCGCACGCGGTCGAGCGCTTCCCAGCTGCGCTCGGCGATGTCGGCGGCCAGGCGCTGGCTTTCCTCGTCCCAGTCGCGCGCCTCGCGCGCGTAGCCGACCAGCGCCGCCTGCAGCTGGCCGCGGCGCACGCGCGGCACCACCAGGATCGCGCGCGCGCCGGCGGCGGCATAGCGTTCGCCGCGTTTGGCCAGGCGCGGGTCGAGCATCGCATCCTGCACCGCCAGCGGTGTGCCGGTGCGCAGCAGGGCCAGCGCCTGCAGGCCGAAGTCGTCCAGGCGCGCCACCTTGCCGGCCAACGGCGTGCTGCGCTGGTCGCGCGCCCAGTCGTACATGACCTGGAAGCCGCCTTCGGGTTCGTCGGCCTCGACGTAGCAGGCGTGCTCGAGCTCGAGGTGCTTGCCCAGCACGGTGCAGGCGCATTCGATGATGTCGGATGGGTGGTGCAGGCGGCGCAGGCTGTCGACCACCTGCAGCTGGACCGCATGGCGCCGTTCGAGCTGCACGCGCGGCGTGGTCTCGCTGGTCACGCACAGCACGCCGCGCACCGCGCCGTCGTCGTCGCGTACCGGGGAGTAGGCCAGCGTGAACCAGCCGGGGAAGGTCTTGCCGTGGCGGTAGATCGGCGTCGCGACGTCTTCGCCGTAGATCGCGTGGCCGGCCATGGCGCGCTCGACCAGCGGCTTCATGCCGGGCCAGAGGGCAGGCCAGACCTCGGCCAGCGGCATCCCGAGCGCGCTCGGGGCGCGTGCGTCGAGCAGCGGAGCGAAGGCGGCGTTGTAGAGAAAAGTCAGGTGCGGTCCCCATGCCAGGTACATGGGGAATTCGGATTCGAGGATCAGGCTGGCGGCATGGCGCAGCGAGGCCGGCCAGGCTTCGGGTGGGCCGACCGAAGAGGCCGTCCAATCATGGACGTGATAGCCTGCGCGGATGGCGCCGGCGCTGGCGAGCAGGTGCAGGTCGTGCGTCGCAGCTTGCATAGCGATCGCTCTCGAGTTCCGAAAGCTTTTATTCTATGCGCAAATGCATAAACTGGAAGCGTCGCCGAGAAAATTTTCAGTTGCCGTAGGCGCACGAAAGTTGGCGCCTGGGAAGTTCAAGTTCGCAGGGCCAGGTATATTTGTCGTGAAATGCCTTCGCAACACATTACGATAGCAAGGATATAAGCCTGCGCCCGGCGGCGGCGCACGATTGCGCTCGTTCGGTATAAAAAAAGCCCCGGCAGGACCGGGGCTTCGCGTGGCGGGAGCGGCGCTTTCAGTCGCGCTGGCCGAAGCCGATGCCCAGCAGCTGCAGCAGGGCCGAGAAGATGTTGTAGACGTCGAGGTAGACCGACAGCGTGGCTGTGATGTAGTTGGTCTCGCCGCCGTTGACGATGCGCTGCACGTCGAACAGCAGCCAGGCCGTGAAGATGCCCACGCACAGCACGAGCGTGGCCAGGTACAGGGCCGGCAGCTGCAGCCAGATGTTGACGACCGATGCCAGCAAGAGCACGATGGTGCCCGCGAACAGCCAGCTGCCCATGCCCGAGAAGTCGCGCTTGGACACGGTGGCGATGGTCGCCATCGCCGCGAACACCACGGCAGTACCGCCGAACGCACCCATGATCAAGGCAGGGCCGTTGGAATAGCCTAGCGTGCGGCTCAGCACCGGCGTCAGCAGCAGACCCATGAAGAAGGTGAAGCCGAGCAGCACCGGCACGCCGGCGGCCGAGTTCTTGGTCTTTTCGACTGCGAAGATGAGGCCGAACGCGATCGCAAAGGCCACCAGCAGGCCGATGCCGCGCAGGGCGTGAAAGCCGAACTGCACGCCGACGACGGCGCCGAGCACGGTCGGGATCATCGACAGGGCCAGCAGCCAATAGGTGTTGCGCAGGACACGGTGACGGGCAGTGCGTACGCCTGTCGCGTCGTAAGGTCGTTGGATGCTAGGGATCATGAAATGCCTCCAGTTGAAAAAATCGCTTGTCGTTACGAATGATGACCCATATTGGGGGATAAAGCACGCATAAAAGTCGTGTTCCGAAAAATCTTAAGCTTAGTCTAAGCGAGCGCCGCGCCGGCCCCGGGATCGAGCGTCGGGGTATGGGCTAGAACGCCGATGTATGCTAAAATAGAAGGTTGATTGAGTTCCGAAATCTCGATTTAAACCTTTCTTTTCATTGGAGTTTTTACATGGCAATCGAACGCACCCTGTCGATCATCAAACCTGACGCAGTCGCAAAAAACGTCATCGGTCAAATCTATAGCCGTTTCGAAGGCGCTGGCCTGAAGATCGTCGCTGCCCGCATGGCCCAGCTGTCGCAAGCCGAAGCCGAAGGCTTCTACGCCGTGCACGCCGCGCGTCCGTTCTTCAAGGACCTGGTCAGCTTCATGGTGTCGGGCCCGGTCATGATCCAGGTGCTGGAAGGCGAAAACGCGATTGCCAAACACCGTGACCTGATGGGCGCGACCGATCCGAAGAAGGCCGAGAAGGGCACCATCCGCGCCGACTTCGCCGACTCGATCGACGCCAACGCCGTGCACGGTTCGGACGCTGCCGAGACCGCCGCTGTGGAAATCGCGTACTACTTCCCGGCGCTGAACGTCTACTCGCGTTAATTTTTTTTGGTAGGTCGGCCGCGGCTGACTTAACATCGCAGTATCCCCGCTCGTCCGTGCCCGCCTGCCTCGTCCGGCAGGCCCCGGCGGGCGGACTTATTTTGCATACACAGGATTCAATCATGGCAACTCTCACCAACTTGCTGGACTTCGATCCCGCGCAGCTCGTCGCCTACTGCGCCGAGTTGGGAGAGAAGCCGTTCCGCGCCAAACAGCTGCAGCGCTGGATCCACCAGTTCGGCGTCGCCAACTTCGACGACATGACCGACCTGGCCAAGTCGCTGCGCGAAAAGCTCAAGACCCGCGCGACCGTGACCGCTCCCGCCATCATCAGCGACCACACGTCTTCGGACGGCACGCGCAAATGGCTGGTCGACGTCGGCAACGGTAACGCGGTCGAGACCGTGTTCATCCCGGAAGAGACGCGCGGCACGCTGTGCATCAGCACACAGGCCGGCTGCGCCGTCAACTGCCGCTTCTGCTCGACCGGCAAGCAGGGCTTCAACCGCAACCTGAGCGTGGCCGAGATCATCGGCCAACTGTGGATGGCCGAGTTCGAGCTGCGCAAGACCAAGGGCATCGAGGGCGGTCCGAAAGGCGAGCGCCAGATCACCAACGTGGTCATGATGGGCATGGGCGAGCCGCTGCTGAACTTCGACCCGACCGTCACCGCGCTCAAGCTGATGCTCGACGATAATGCCTACGGCCTGTCGCGTCGCCGCGTGACCGTCTCGACCTCGGGCGTGGTGCCGAACATGGACAAGCTGAGCCAGGAATGCCCGGTGGCCCTGGCGGTGTCGCTGCACGGTTCGAACGACCCGCTGCGCGACATGCTGGTCCCGCTCAACAAGAAGTACCCGCTGCGCGAGCTGATGGCCGCCTGCAAGCGCTACCTCGAATTCGCGCCGCGCGACTTCATTACCTTCGAATACTGCATGCTGGACGGCGTCAACGACACCGACCAGCACGCGCGCGAGCTGATCGCGCTGGTCAACGACCCGGTGGTCGGCGTCTCGTGCAAGTTCAACCTGATTCCGTTCAACCCGTTCCCGGAGTCGGGCCTGGTGCGCTCCAAGAACCCGCGCATCAAGGCGTTCGCCCAGATCCTGATGGACGCCGGCCTGGTCACCACCGTGCGCAAGACGCGCGGCGACGACATCGACGCCGCCTGCGGCCAGCTGGCCGGCGAGGTCAAGGACCGCACCCGCGTCAACGAACGGATGAGCAAGATGGCCGAATACCAGCAGAAGTTCGGCCCCAACTTCGGCAAGATCGTGGAGATCAGCTCCTGATGCGCGCCCTGGCCGGACGCCGTGTCCGCGTGATGACGTTGGTGATCATGCAGACTGCCGTGATCGCCTCGCTGTCGGCCTGCGCCGGCAGCGGGAGCGGCATGGGCGGCTCCGTCCAGGAACTGAAGACCGCGTCCGACCAGACCGCCGCCGAGAAGCGCTCGTCGATCCGCCTGCAGCTGGCGGTCGACTACTACCAGGCCGGCAAGTACGACATCGCGCTCGACGAGATCAAGAAGGCGATCGCCGCCGATCCCGACTCGGCCCAGGCCTACGGCGTGCGCGCCTTGATCTACACGGCGATGGGCGAAACCGCGCTCGCCGACGACAACTACCGGCACGCGCTGCGCATCGCGCCGCGCAATCCGGACCTGTCCAACAACTACGGGCTGTTCCTGTGCGACGCCGGCGCCAAGCCGGCCCAGGCGATGGGCTACTTCGAGACCGCGCTGAAGGACCCGCACTACGCGTCGCCGGCCAAGGCCATGGTCAACGCCGGCAATTGCAGCCTGAAGATGAAGAATGTCGACGCCGCCGAGCGCTACCTGCTCGATGCGCTGCGTTACGAACCTGCGCTGCCGGCCGTGAGCATCGGCCTGGCGCGCGTTTATTGCGAGCGGCGCGACTACCAGCGCGCCGGGTTTTTCATCAACCGCGTGACCGAGGCAACGAAACTCGACACGCTGCCGGCCGACACCTTGTGGCTGGCCCTGCGAGTCGAGCACAATCTCGGCAACCGGGACATGGAGGCGTCGCTGGCGGCCCAGCTGCGCAAGCGCTTCCCCGGTTCGCCCGAGTACGCGGCGTTCGAACGCGGTGCCTTTAATGAGTGAGACGACAATGAGTTCCGAGCGTGCAGAACAGCCGGCGGTACCCGACCATCCGAGCGGCATCCCGGGCAAGACCCTGGCCGCCGAGCGCGAGGCGATGGGCTGGTCGGTGGAGCAGGTGGCCGACCAGTTGAAGCTGGCCGTGCGCCAGGTGGTGGCGCTGGAAGCAGGCGATTACGAGCATTTGCCGAGCCCCGCCGTGACGCGCGGCTTCGTGCGCGCCTACGCCAAGCTGATGAAGATGGATCCGGCGCCGCTGGTCGCGCAGATCGCGATGGACACGCCGCCGACGCCGGACAACAGCGCCGCCGTCACGCGCCGCGCCAGTCCGGCCTCGTTCTCGGCCTCGAAATTCCCGAGCCACGGCAAGCGCTCTAGCCTGCCGCTCGGCTGGATCGCCGGCGGCGCGGTCGCGCTCGTGGCGATCGCCGCGGCCTGGCATTTCGGCCTGGTGCCGCATCGCAGCGAGAGCGTCGAAAGCGCGCAGCCGGCCGCCGCATCCGCCTCCGCATCGATTCCGGAAGCCGCCGGCGCCGCCAGCGCTTCGAGCGCGGCCAACGGCAGCGCGGTCGAGACCCTGCAGAACCCGGCCGTGCCGCTGATCTCGGTGCCGAGCCCGAATGCAGCCCCGGCGGCCGGCACCGCGAACGCGCCGGCCGCCGGCGCGACGTCGACGTCGCCCGCGCCCGCGCCCGCGACGCCGGCTGCCGCGGGCAAGCCGCCGGTCCAGCTGGCCGCCAACGCGACCGTGCCGGCGGTTGCACCGGCCACCGCGGCGGCGACCGCCGCCAACGCGCTGGTATTGAACGTCCGCGAGGATTCCTGGATCCAAGTCACGCCGGCCAAGGGCGGCGCGCCGCTGCTGTCGCGGCTGGTCAAGGGCGGCAGCACGGAAACCGTGAACGTCGACGGGCCGGTGCGCGTCATCGTCGGCAACCCGAGCGGCGTCAGCGCCACCTTGCGCGGCAACGCGGTCGCGCTGCCGCCGGTGCCGGGCAAGACGCTGGCGCGGGTCAATCTTCAATAAAGGCCAAGCCGCATGGACACCTACCAGAACATAAGCAATACCGATTCACCGATCCCGTCGGGCCCGCTGGCGCGCCGCCCCAGCCGCGGCGTGCTGGTCCAGCATGGCGCGAAAAAGGTCTGGGTCGGCGGCAATGCGCCGGTCGTGGTGCAGTCGATGACCAATACCGACACCGCCGACGCGATCGGCACCGCCATCCAGATCAAGGAACTGGCGCGCGCCGGCTCGGAAATCGTGCGCCTGACTGTCGACACGCCGGCCGCCGCCGCCGCCGTGCCCTACATTCGCGAGCAGCTCGACCGCATGGACGTGGACGTGCCGCTGGTCGGCGACTTCCACTACAACGGCCACCTGCTGCTGCGCGACTATCCGGACTGCGCCGCGGCGCTGTCGAAGTACCGCATCAACCCGGGCAACGTCGGCCAGGGCGCCAAGCGCGACACCCAGTTCGCCCAGATGATCGAGATCGCGATCCGCAACGACAAGCCGGTGCGTATCGGCGTCAACTGGGGCAGCCTGGACCAATCCCTGCTGGCGCGCATCATGGACGAAAACGCCGCGCGCGCCCAGCCGTGGTCGGCCCAGGCGGTGATGTACGAAGCGTTGATCACGTCGGCCATCGAGAACGCCCAACGCGCCGAAGAGATCGGGCTTGGACGCGACAAGATCGTCCTGTCGTGCAAGGTCTCGGGCGTGCAAGACCTGATCGCCGTCTACCGCGAGCTGGCCAAGCGCTGCGATTACGCGCTGCACCTGGGCCTGACCGAGGCCGGCATGGGCAGCAAGGGCATCGTCGCCTCGACCGCGGCCTTGTCGGTGCTGCTGCAGGAAGGCATCGGCGACACCATCCGCATCTCGCTGACGCCGGAGCCAGGTGGCGACCGCACCAAGGAAGTCGTGGTCGGCCAGGAGATCCTGCAGACCATGGGCCTGCGCAAGTTCACGCCGATGGTGATCGCCTGCCCGGGTTGCGGTCGCACGACGTCCACCGTGTTCCAGGAATTGGCCGACAACATCCAGACCTTCCTGCGCGAGCAGATGCCGGAATGGAAGAAGACCTACCCGGGCGTGGAAGCGATGAACGTGGCCGTGATGGGCTGCATCGTCAACGGGCCGGGCGAATCGAAGCACGCCAACATCGGCATCTCGCTGCCGGGCACTGGCGAATCGCCGGCGGCGCCGGTGTTCGTCGACGGCCAGAAGTTCGCGACGCTGCGCGGCGAGCGCATCGTCGAAGAGTTCCAGCAGATCGTGCTGGAGTATGTGAAGAAGAATTACGGCGCTGCGGTAGAGTCCGTAGCCTAAAAACGTCGTCCCGACGCAGGTCGGGGCCCATAGAACGTTTCCGAATTCGGAAGCTTTGCATGGGTTCCGGCCTCCGCCGGAACGACGAGATAAACGGAAACACTATGTCCGATAAAAAAGAGAAAATCGTCGCCATCAAAGGCATGAACGACATCCTGCCGGCCGATGCGCCGCTGTGGGAACTGTTCGAGAACACCGTCGAATCCGTGCTGAAGAGCTACGGCTACCAGAAGCTGGTCACGCCGATCGTCGAGGAAACCGGGCTGTTCGCGCGCGCCATCGGCGCCGTCACCGACATCGTCGAAAAAGAGATGTACTCGTTCGAGGATTCGATGAACGGCGACCAGCTGACGCTGCGTCCGGAAGGCACCGCCGGCGCCGTGCGCGCCGTGGTCGAGCACAACCTGGCCTACGACGGTCCGAAGCGCCTGTGGTACAAGGGCCCGATGTTCCGCCACGAGCGTCCGCAGCGCGGCCGCTACCGCCAGTTCTTCCAGTTCGGCGCCGAAGCGATCGGCTTTGCCGGCCCGGACATCGACGCTGAACTGATCATGCTGTGCCGCCGCGTGTGGGACGACCTCGGCCTGGACAACATCCGCCTCGAACTCAATTCGATCGGCAATGCGGAAGAGCGCCAGCGCCACCGCGCGGATCTGATCGCCTACTTCGAAGCAAACATCGACCAGCTGGACGCCGAAGCCCAGCGCCGCCTGCATGCCAATCCGCTGCGCATCCTCGACACCAAGAATCCGACGATGCAGGACCTGGTCAACGCCGCGCCGCAGCTGCTCACCTACCTGGGCGAGGAATCGCTGGCACATTTCAACGGCCTCAAAAAGATCCTCGACGCCAACAACGTCCAGTACACGGTCAACCCGCGTCTGGTGCGCGGCCTGGATTACTACAACCGCACCGTGTTCGAATGGGTTACCGACGAGTTGGGCGCGCAGGGCACCGTGTGCGCCGGCGGGCGCTACGACCCGCTGATCGAAATGATCGGCGGCAAGCCGACGCCGGGCATCGGTTTCGCGATGGGCATGGAACGCCTGATCGAGCTGATGAAAGGGCAGGGCGAGCCGGCCGCGCCGAGCCAGTGCGACGTCTACCTGGTGCACCAGGGTGAGGAAGCGCAGATGAAAGCCTTCATCCTGGGCGAGCGCATCCGCGACGCCGGCCTGGACGTGGTGTTGCACTGCGCGACCGCGCAAGGCGCCGGCAGCTTCAAGAGCCAGATGAAGAAGGCCGACGCATCGGGCGCGGCGTTCGCCGTGATCATCGGCGAGGACGAGGTCAAGAACGACGTGGTGGCGGTCAAGTCGCTGCGCGAAGCGGCGGAAGGCGGCCAGCAGAACAGCGTGCCCTTCCTGGAAGCCGTGGATTACATCGTCGAGCAGATCGTCGGCGGTCACGACCACGATCATGACCACGACCACGTGCATTATCATCCCTGAGCGGTTTCGCTTCATACATCAATAAACGATAACAACTAGGACGTCCATGGCATACGATCTCGAAGAACAGGAACAGATAGCCAATTTCAAGGCCTTCTGGGACCGCTTTGGCAACCTGATCATGTGGGTGCTGATCATCGCGCTGCTCGGCTTCGCCGGCTATAACTACTGGAAGTCGCGCGAGCGCAACCAGGCCGCCGAAGCTTCGGCGCTGTACGACAGCCTGGTCAACGCGATCCAGGCCAACGCTGCCGCGCCGGGCGCCGCTCCGGCGCCGGCCGATGCCGCCAAGGTGCAGCGCATCGCCGGCGACATCGAAAGCAAGTTCGGCAGCACCGCCTACGGCCAGATGGCCGCCCTGGGCGCCGCCAAGGCCGCGTTCGACGCCAGCGACCTGAAAACCGCCAAGGCCCAGCTGCAGTGGGCGATCGACCACGGCAACGACGAGTACAAGTCGGTGGCGCGCCTGCGTCTGTCCGGCGTGCTGCTCGACGAAAAGGCTTATGACCAGGCGCTGGCGCTGTTGAACGGCGAGTTCCTGCCGCAGTTCGCCGCCCAGGTCGCCGACCGCAAGGGCGACGTATTGAGCGCGCAGAACAAGCTGCCCGAGGCGCGCGCCGCTTACGAGGCCGCGCTTGCCCAGATGAGCAAGAACCACCCGGGCCGCCAGCTGGTCCAGCTCAAGCTGGATGCAATCGGCGGCGCCGCGGCGGAAGCCAAGAAGGCTGCGTAATCAATATCACGTTGTCCCGGCGCCGGTCGCGCACGTGCCTAGAGACACGGTCGCGAGCGGCGCCGGGACGACGGCTTTTTCCAAGAACAAGGTAAAAAAACATGCGTATTACCAGCAAGCTGGTCGGTGTCGGTGTCCTCGCCCTGATGACGGGCTGCTCGACCTTAAGTTCGCTCAATCCGTTTTCCCACAAGGACAAGGGCAACCAGCCCGCGCCGCTGGTCGAGCTGAAAGGCTCGATGGCCGTGCGCACCGCCTGGAAGCTGGACGTCGGCAAGTCGCAAGGCTATGAGCTGAGCCCGGCGCTGGCCGGTAATACCGTGATCGCGGTCGGCGCCGACGGCACCATGGTGCGCGCCGAGGTCGATAACGGCCGCCAGATCTGGCGCGCCAAGGCCGGCGCCGACCTGACCACCGGTCCGGGCACCGACGGCAGCGTGATCGCGGTCGGCGCCGCCAAGGGCATGCTGATGGCCTTCGACATGGACGGCAAGCCGCTGTGGAAGGCCCAGCTGTCGAGCGAGCTGCTGTCGGCCCCGGCGGTCGGCGACGGCGTGGTGGTGGCGCGCAGCATCGACAACCGCATCGTCGGCTTCGACGCCAAGACCGGCCAGAAGAAATGGACCGTGCAGCGCACCGTGCCGCCGCTGACCCTGCGCATGGCGCCGGGCATGGTGGTGCGCGACAAGGAAGTCATGATCGCGCTGCCGGGCGGACGCCTGCTGTCGCTGATCCTGGCGACCGGCGCGCCGCACCTGGAAGTCGAAGTCGGCGTGGCGCGCGGCGCCACCGAACTCGAACGCGTTACCGACATCGGCGGCTACCCGGTCATCGCGGACAACGAGGTGTGCGCCGCGACCTACCAGGGTCGCGTAGGCTGCTTCGATCTGAACTCGGGCAGCATCCGCTGGACCCACGACATCTCGACCGACGTCGGCGTGGCGGTCGACCAGCGCTTCGTGTTCGTCCCGGACGACAAGGGTGCGCTGTTCGCGTTCAACCGCGATGCCGGCACCAGCGCCTGGAAGAACGACAAGCTGGCCTACCGCCGCCTGTCGACGCCGGTGTCGTACGGCCGCGCGGTCGCGGTGGGCGACTACCAGGGCTATGTGCACTTCCTGTCGCGCGAAGACGGCAGCTTCCTCGCGCGCGCGCAGACCGACGGCAGCGCGATCACCTCGAACCCGCTGGTGTCGGGCTCGAACCTGATTTTTCAAACACAAAATGGAACCCTGACCGCGATCGCGGTCGAATAAAAATAAATGAAGCCGGTAATTGCACTCGTAGGACGTCCCAACGTCGGGAAGTCGACCCTTTTCAACCGCCTGACCCGTTCGCGCGACGCGCTGGTGGCCGATCTCCCTGGCCTGACGCGCGACCGCCACTACGGCGAGGGTCGGGTCGGCGAACGTCCGTTCCTGGTGATCGACACCGGTGGTTTCGAGCCGGTGGCCAAGGAAGGTATCATGCACGAGATGGCGCTGCAGACGAAGCAGGCAGTGGCCGAGGCCGACGTCGTCATGTTCATCGTCGACGGCCGCCAGGGCCTGACCCCGCACGACAAGACGATTACCGACTTCCTGCGCAAGTCTGGCCGTACCGTCATGCTGGTCGTGAACAAGTCCGAGGGCATGAAGTACACCTCGGTCACCGCCGAATTCTATGAGCTCGGCCTGGGCGACCCGTACGTGATCTCGGCCGCCCACGGCGACGGCGTGACCGACCTGGTCAACGAAGGCATCGACCAGGCCATGCAGCAGCGTCCGCAAGAAGAGGAAGAGTTCGAGCCGGCCGACCACGGCGTCAAGATCGCGCTGGTCGGCCGCCCGAACGTCGGCAAGTCGACCCTGATCAACACGCTGGTCGGCGAGCAGCGCGTGATTGCCTTCGACATGCCGGGCACCACCCGCGACTCGATCGAAGTCCCGTTCGAGAAGGGCGGCAAGCACTACACGCTGATCGACACCGCCGGCATCCGCCGCCGCGGCAAGGTGTTCGAAGCCATCGAAAAGTTCTCAGTGGTCAAAACCCTGCAGTCGATCTCGGAAGCCAACGTGGTCGTGCTGATGCTGGATGCCCAGCAGGACATCTCGGAGCAGGATGCGCACATTGCAGGCTTCATTCTGGAGACCGGGCGCGCGCTGGTGGTCGCGGTCAACAAGTGGGACGGCCTGCAGAGCGACCAGCGCGACCAGATCAAAAACGACATCGACCGCAAGCTCGACTTCCTCGGCTTTGCCGAAATGAAGTTCATCTCGGCGCTCAAGGGCAGCGGCATCGTGCACCTGATGAAGGCGGTCGACAAGGCCTATGCCTCGGCCACCGCCAAGCTGACCACGCCGAAGCTGACGCGCGCGCTGCAGGAAGCGGTCGAGAAGCAGGAGCCGAAGCGCAAGGGCAGCACTCGTCCGAAGATGCGCTATGCCCACCAGGGCGGCCAAAACCCGCCGATCATCGTCATCCACGGCAATGCGCTGGACGGCATCACCGACCCGTACAAGCGCTACCTCGAGAAGCATTTCCGCGACACCTTCGATCTGATCGGTACGCCCCTACGTATTGAACTGCGTAGCGGCAAGAACCCGTTCGCCAAAGAGTAATAGCAGCCGGTGTTCGTACAACCGTCCTGGAACGGTCGTACGAACACCGGCCCCCCGCAAACACATCCTACGACCTCCGATTTAAGCCAGGTCTAACCATACCGGTACGACAAAACTTGGCAAAACAGGTTACAGTAGGCCTCGGGACGCCATTCCTCATTCGCGAATGCCGTCTCAAGCACTTGAAAAGCGGAATCGCGCCTCAACCTTCAAACGACAACAACATTACGGAGCTGTTATGAGCAACAAAGGGCAACTGTTACAAGACCCATTCCTCAACGCCTTGCGCAAGGAGCACGTCCCTGTCTCGATCTATCTGGTCAACGGGATCAAGCTTCAAGGACACATCGAATCCTTCGACCAATACGTGGTTCTGCTCCGCAACACCGTCACCCAGATGGTTTACAAGCATGCAATCTCCACCGTCGTCCCAGCGCGCGCGGTCAACCTCAACCTCGAACAAGACGCTGAGTGAGGTCGATGGCTGACGTTTCCGGCAACACCATGCGTGCGGCACTGGTCGGTATCGACTTCGGCACTGGCGATTTCAAAGCCAGCCTGGAAGAACTGGCGCTGCTGGCGCGCTCTGCCGGAGCCGATCCGGTCACCACGATCACCGCAAAGCGCAGCAGTCCTGATCCTGCGCACTTCGTCGGCAGCGGCAAGGCCGACGAAATCCGCGAGGCCTGCCTGGCCGACAAGATCGAGATCGTCATCTTCAACCACGCCCTGTCGCCTGCCCAGCAGCGTAACCTCGAGCGCCGCCTCGAGGTGCGCGTGGTCGACCGCACCAGCCTGATCCTCGACATCTTCGCCCAGCGCGCCCAGAGCCACGAGGGCAAGCTGCAGGTCGAGCTGGCCCAGTTGCAGCACTTGGCCACGCGCCTGATCCGCGGCTGGACTCACTTGGAACGCCAGAAGGGCGGTATCGGCCTGCGCGGCCCCGGTGAAACCCAGCTCGAGACCGACCGCCGACTGATCGGCGAGCGCGTCAAGATGCTGCGCGCGCGTCTGGCCAAGCTGCGCAAGCAGCATGAAACCCAGCGCCGTTCGCGCGGGCGCAACAAGACATTCTCGGTGTCGCTGGTCGGCTATACCAACGCCGGCAAGTCGACGCTGTTCAACACCCTGACCAAGGCCGGGGTGTACGTCGCGAACCAGCTGTTCGCAACGCTGGACACCACCAGCCGCCGCCTCTATCTGGGCGAGGAAACCGGCAATGTGGTGATGTCCGATACGGTCGGTTTCGTGCGCGAGCTGCCGCACCAGCTGGTGGCGGCCTTCCGCGCCACGCTGGAAGAAACCATCCATGCCGACCTGCTGCTGCACGTGGTCGACGGCTCGTCGCCGGTACGCATGGAGCAGATCGAGCAGGTCAACGAGGTGCTGCGCGAGATCGGCGCAGACCACATTCCGCAAATTCTTGTGTGGAACAAGATCGATGCGGCCGGCCTCGAGCCGGGAGTGGAACGTGATGAATATGATAAAATCAGCCGCGTCTTCATCAGCGCCCACAGCGGCGCCGGCCTGGACCTGCTGCGCGAAGCCATCGTCGAAGCGGCCCGGTCCGAGCCTGCCTTGACGCATACTCCGGCGCACGCGTTCGAGCAGTATGGCGAGCAGGACCGCGACGAATCCGGTTTCGCGCCCGATGTGCAACCGGGACCGGCTGAAAATATTCATACAACCGGACCACATCACTAGAGACCTATGCTCGTTTCACTTCTCAGACGTGTTGGCGCCAGGCGGACGCAGGATGGCGGTCGCGCCGGCGTCGCGCTTTCCGTAAACGATCCGCGGTGGGGCCACCGCCTGGAAGACGGCCGCAAGGCCCAGGAAGGGCGCCGCCCCGGCGGCAACAAGAACGACGAGGAAGGCCCGCCCGACCTCGACCAGCTGTGGCGCGACTTCAATCAGCGCCTGAATCGCCTGTTCGGCAAGCGCGAGGGCGGCGGCGGCGGTCCTTATCGCCCGGATTCGCGCGGCGTCAGCATCACCCTGTCGGTGGTCGGCGTGATCGTCGCGCTGATCTGGCTGGCCAGCGGCGCCTTCATCGTGCAGGACGGCCAGGTCGGCATCGTCACCACTTTCGGGCGCATGGCCCATACCGCCGGGCCCGGCTTCAACTGGCGCTGGCCGGCGCCGTTCCAGGCGCACCAGCTGGTCAACGTGGCCCAGGTGCAGACCGCCGAGATCGGCTACCGCGGCAACATCCGCAGCAAGCGTCCCGACGAAGCCCTGATGCTGACCGACGACCAGAACATCGTCGACGTCCAGGTGGCGGTGCAGTACCGCATCAAGGACCCCGTCGCCTGGGCCTTCAACAACCGCGACCAGGTCGAGACCATGCGCGACGCCGCCCAGAGCGTGGTGCGCGAGCTGGTCGGCAAGAGCAAGATGGATTACATCGTCTACGAAGGGCGCGACCGCATCGCCGCCGCAGCCGCCCAGCGCATCCAGCAGATGGCCGACCGCTACGCTCTCGGCGCCGACGTCACCGGCGTGTCGATGCTGTCGGCGGCGGTCCCGGACGCCGTCGCCGCGGCCTTCGAGGATACCGTCAAGGCGCAGGAAGACCGGGCGCGCGAACGCAGCGAAGCGGAAGCCTATGCCAACGACATCATCCCGCAAGCCAAGGGCAAGGCCGCCGTGATGCTGCAGGACGCCGAAGCCTACCGTGCCAAGGTGGTCGATGCGGCCTCCGGCGCCGCCGCGCGCTTCGACCAGGTGGTCGCCGAGTATGCGAAGGCGCCGGGCGTCACGCGCGACCGAATGTACCTCGACACCATGCAACAGATTTTCTCCAGCACCAGCAAGATCATGATCGACGCCAAGACCCCGACCACGGTCAACCTGCCGCTGGACCGCATGGTGGCGCAGGTTGCCGCCAACGAAGCCGCGATCGGCAGCCATTCCGGCCCGGTGATGCCGCCGATGCAGCCGCAACAGCAGCAGCCGCAGACGCCGACGATGCAACCGGCCCAGCCGCAGCCGCAGAACCAGAATCCGCCGCAGAGCCAGAACCAGCCGCAGAGCCAAAACCAGCCGCAGAGCCAGAACCAGCCGCAAGGCCAGGCCCAGCAGCAATCTGCGCAAGGCAACCAGCCTGACAATAACGCGTCGGCCGACGGCCCGCGCGCGCGCGACTCGCGCTCGCGCGAGAACCTGCGCGAACGGGAGACCCGCTGATGACCCGCCTGCTTTCCATCCTCGTGGTCCTGGTGCTGGCCGTGATGCTGCTGACCTCGAGCCTGTTCGTGGTCGACCAGCACCGCTACGCCGTGGTCTACGCGCTGGGCGAACTGAATGAAGTAGTTCGCGAGCCGGGCCTGCACTTCAAACTGCCGCCGCCATTCCAGAACGTGGTCTACCTGGACAAGCGCCTGCAGACGCTCGACACGCCCGACGACGACCGTTTCCTGACCCAGGAAAAGAAGGACTTGCTGGTCGACGCCTTCGTCAAATGGCGTATCGAGGATCCGCGCCAGTACCTGGTCGCGGTGGGCGGTGCCGACCGCGGCGGCGACCGCATCGCGCAAATCGTGCACACGGCGCTCTCCGCCGAGATCGGCAAATACGGCGTGCACGAGATCGTGTCCGACCAGCGCGAACAGATCGGCCAGGCCGTGCTGGCGCGCGTGGCTGCCGATGCGCGCCGCCTGGGCGTGACCGTGGCCGACCTGCGCCTCAAGCGCGTCGATTACGTCGAACCGGTCGCCCAGTCGGTACTCGAGCGCATGAAATCCGAGCGCCTGCGCCAGGCCAACGACCTGCGCGCGACCGGCACGGCCGAAGCCGAGCAGATCCGCGCCGACGCCGAGCGCCAGCGCGTCGTGATCCTGGCCGACGCCCAGCGCCAGGCCGCGACGATCCAGGGCGAGGGCGATGCCAAGGCCACGCAGATCTACGCCGATTCCTTCGGCAAGAACCCCGAGTTCTACCGCTTCTACCGCTCGCTCGAAGCCTATCGCGCGACCTTCAGCAAGCGCAGCGACGTGCTGGTGCTGGACTCGAATTCCGAGTTCTTCAAGTACTTCAAGAGCCCAGGTAACGGCAAGTAGGATGCTCACGTTAGGATGCCCACGTTCGTGATGGATGCCCCCGGCGTCCATCACCCTGCCTACGTGGAAGATCGACAACGTTATCAATCGGTTCAATCATCTTCGCTGCCTGCTAGGGCGTGTTTTCGGTTAAAATCGCCGATTCGGCAGAGAGGACGCGTGCAAAGCCGCGTCTACGGTTGCCTTACCTTTAACAATTCCCGATCCGCTTTGCCCATGCCCACCTGGCTCCTGCCCGAGAATATCGCCGACGTCTTGCCGTCCGAAGCGCGCAAGATCGAAGAGCTGCGCCGCCTGATGCTCGACACTTTTCGCACCTATGGCTACGAGATGGTCATGCCGCCGATGCTCGAGTACGTCGAGTCGCTGCTGGCCGGAGCAGGGCAGGACACCGACTCCAAGACCTTCAAGCTGGTCGACGCGATGAGCGGCCGCCTGCTCGGCCTGCGCGCCGACATGACGACCCAGGTCGCGCGCATCGACGCTCACCTGCTCAACCGCGACAGCGTCACCCGCCTGTGCTACGTGGGCAGCGTCGTGCATACCGTGCCGTCGGGCCTGCACGCCACCCGCGAGCCGCTGCAGATCGGCGCCGAGATCTACGGCCACGCCGGCCTGGAAGCCGATGCCGAGATCCAGGAACTGGCGCTGGCCTGCCTGGCGCTGGCCGGCTTCGACGCGCCGCGCCTGGACCTGTCGCACGCCGGCGTGCTGCGCGCGCTGCTGGCCATCGATCCCGCCGCCAAGCGCGACGAACAGCAGCTGTACGGCCTGCTGCGCTCGAAAGACCAGCCGGGCCTGGAAGAGATCAGCGCCCATTACGAGCCGGCCACGCGCGCCGCGCTGCTGGCGCTGCCGCACCTGTACGGCGACGTCGACATCCTCGCGCGCGCCCGCGAGGCGCTGCCGGCGTTGCCGGGCATCACGCGCGCACTGGCCGAGCTGGCGAGCCTGGCCGAACTGGCTGCGTCCAGCATCGGCCGCGCGCAAGTGGCGATCGACCTGGCCGACCTGCGCGGCTACCAGTACGAAAGCGGCGCCATGTTCGCGCTGTACGTGCCGGGCCTGCCGAACGCGGTCGCGCGCGGCGGCCGTTACGACCACGTCGGTGAAGCATTTGGACGCGCGCGTCCGGCCACCGGCTTCTCGCTCGACCTGCGCGAGCTGGCGCGCCTGCTGCCCAGCGCAGAGCGCAAGCACTCCATTCGCGCGCCGTGGGGCGATGCGCCCGCACTGCGCGCAAAAATCGCCGAGCTGCGCAAGGCCGGCGAAATCGTGATCCAGTCCATGCCGGGTCACGAAAACGTACAAGACGAGTTCGAGTGCGACCGCGCGCTCGTCCTCGAACAGGGAAATTGGATCCTCAAAAACGTAGGTTAAGTGATGTCAAATACTGCTAAGAACGTCGTGGTCATCGGCACCCAGTGGGGCGATGAAGGCAAAGGTAAGATCGTCGACTGGCTGACCGACCATGCCGCAGGCGTGGTGCGCTTCCAGGGCGGCCACAACGCTGGCCACACGCTGGTCATCAAGGGCCAGAAGACCGCACTCCAGCTGATCCCCTCGGGCATCATGCGCGAAGGCGTGGCCTGCTACATCGGCAACGGCGTCGTGGTGTCGGTACCGGATGTGATGCGCGAGATCGACAAGCTGCAAGCCGCCGGCGTCGAAGTCGCGTCGCGCCTGATGATCTCGGAAGCCTCCCCGGCGATCCTGCCGTACCACGTGGCGATCGACGTCGCGCGCGAAGTCAAGCGCGGCGCCAACAAGATCGGCACCACCGGCAAGGGCATCGGCCCGGCCTACGAAGACAAGGTCGCGCGCCGTGCCATCCGCATCGCCGACATGCTCAACGAAACCCGCTTCGCCGAAAAGCTGCGCGAGAACCTGGACCTGCACAACTTCGTGCTGACCGGTTACCTCGGCGGCCAGGCAGTCGACTTCCAGAAGACCTTCGATGACGCCATGGCGCTGGTCCCGCGCCTGCGTCCGATGGTCGGCGACGTGTCCTCGGCGCTGTACAAGGCCCACAAAGCCGGCGGCAACCTGCTGTTCGAAGGCGCGCAAGGCTCGCTGCTGGACGTCGACCACGGCACCTACCCGTACGTCACCTCGTCGAACTGCGTGGCCGGCAATGCCGCCGCCGGCGCCGGCGTCGGTCCGGGCATGCTGCACTACATCATGGGCATCACCAAGGCCTACACGACCCGCGTCGGTTCGGGCCCGTTCCCGTCGGAGCTGTCCACCGCCGAAGGCGTGGGCGAGCACCTGTCGCGCGTCGGCCACGAGTTCGGCACCGTCACCGGCCGTGCGCGCCGCTGCGGCTGGTTCGACGCCGCGCTGCTGCGCCGCTCGGTCCAGATCAACGGCGTCTCGGGCATGTGCCTGACCAAGCTGGACGTGCTGGACGGCATCGAGTCGCTCAAGCTGTGCACCGGCTACAAGATCGACGGCCGCGACGTCGACATCTTCCCGGTCGGCGCGGAAGAAGCCGCTGCGTGCGTGCCGGTCTATGAAGAAATGCCGGGCTGGAAGGAAAGCACGGTCGGCGCCAAGTCGATGGACGAACTGCCGGCGAATGCCCGCGCTTACATCAAGCGCATCGAAGAACTGGTCGGCGTGCCGGTGGACATGGTGTCGACCGGTCCGGACCGCGAAGAAACCATCGTGCTGCGTCATCCGTTCGCAGCCTGATCTAATAAAAACAGAAACAAAGGGCTTCGGAACCAAAAGTTCGCGAAGCCCTGCAAAAGGAAAGTGAAAGCATGAACACTCCTGCATCGACCGACAAAGACCTCTGGGTGTCGTGGGACGAATACAACCGCCTGGTCGAGCGCCTGGCGCTGACCGTGTACGAATCGAACTGGAAGTTCGACATGGTGCTGTGCCTGGCGCGCGGCGGCGTGCGTCCGGGCGACGTGATCTCGCGCATCTTCGACGTGCCGCTGGCGATCCTGTCGACCAGCTCCTACCGCGAAGAAGCCGGCACCAAGCAGGGCAACTTGGACATCGCGAAGTACATGACGATGACCAAGGGCCCGCTGGCCGGCCGCATCCTGCTGGTCGACGACCTGGCCGATTCGGGCGTGACGCTGATGAAGGTGGGCGACCACCTGAAGACCAACTACCCGGACGTCACCGAAGTGCGCTCGGCGGTGCTGTGGGTCAAGGGCACTTCGGCCTTCAAGCCGGACTATCACCTGGTCGACCTGCCGCACAACCCGTGGATCCACCAGCCGTTCGAAGACTATGATGGCTTGCGTCCGCACCAGCTGGCGGCGTGGATGAAGAAGTTCGAGAAGAACTGATCGCCATCAGTGGCATCGCATCGAGAATCGGGGCTTCGGCCCCGATTTTTTTTACCGATACGTGGGCATCAGCCGCAGCGGATCGGTTAGCCAAGCGGATCGGTTAAGATGATGGCAACCGGGCGCTTGACCCGGAGTTGTCCCCGGTCCGTTCATATTAGGCGCCCATGACCCAAAGCTTTTTCCAGACCTTCATCCTGCTGCTGCTCGTCACCGACCCGTTCGGCAACGTGCCGCTGTTCGTCACCGCGCTCAAGGACGTGGCGCCGGCGCGCCGGCCGCGCATCGTGATCCGCGAATGCACCATCGCTTTCCTGTTGCTGCTGCTGTTCATGTTCTTCGGGCGGCACTTCCTGGCGGCGCTGCAGCTGACCGACATTTCCCTGCGCATTGGCGGGAGCGTGATCCTCTTGATCATCGCGATCCGCATGATCTTTCCGCACCCGGACGGGGTGCTGGGGCGCAGCGAACACGGCGAACCCTTCATCGTGCCGCTGGCGATCCCGGCGCTGGCGGGTCCGTCGGCACTGGCGACGGTGCTGCTGTTCACGTCGCGCGACGTGGAAGAGGTGATGGTGCACGTGGCGGCGCTGGCGGCGGTCGGCGTGATCTGGCTGGCGGTCTTCCTCGGCGCCGAGCGTTTGCAAAAGGTGCTGGGCGCCCAAGTCATGACGGCGTTCGAGCGCCTGATGGGCTTGATCCTGACCGCGATGTCGATCGAGATGCTGCTGGGCGGTGTGCGCGCCTTCGTCAAGACACTGTGATCTAAGCATACGAGCTAGCAATTGCGACCATCATGTAATGGCCATAGGGAAACTTTTGCTTGCTTACATTGCGCTACATTTTGTCGGAAAATATTACATATTTACAGCGTTTTCCGCGTTGGAACGTTTCATCCTTGTGACAGGGGCTTGATTATTTGAGCAATTTTTTTTGTTGAAAGAACTGGCGCGGAAATTGCTATAGGGTATGTGCGCTCGTTAACACGCGAGTCTCTCAACTACCTCTAGGGAGTCTGCATTGAAAGTTCTCTCCGCAATTTCCATCGCGATCGGCTTGCTGGCAAGCTCGCTGGCGCAGGCTGCTCCGGCCCAGTCCCACCTTTCGAAAGACGCACGCATCGTCGACCTCGGCCTGGCACCGCAGAGCGAAGTGCGTTCGGTGACGCTGTCGCTGGCGGTCAAAAACCTGCCTGCGCTGGAAGCCTACGTCGCTTCGACCGTCGACCCGAGCAGCCCGAACTATCATAAATTCCTGACTCCCGCCCAGTTCGGCGCCACCTACGGCCAAGATGCGACTTCGGTCGCGCAGGTCGTGAACTTCCTGCAGGCATCCGGCCTGACGGTGACCAAGGTGTACGCGAACAACCTGCTGATCACCGCGCGCGGCACCAATGCCCAGTTCGCTTCCGTGTTCGGCAGCCCAATCCACACCTTCCAGTCGCTGGGCCAGACCTACCAGGCGCCGGTCGCCGCCGGCATCGTACCGACCCAGCTGGCCGGCCTGGTCAAAGGCGTGCACGGCCTGAGCGCCCGTCCGCTGCTGCGCAGCAACGCCGCCAAGCAGCCGAACTCGACCGCTTCGGCGCTGGTGCAGGCGTCCCCGGCGGCCGATCCGTCGGCCAATGCCGTGCCGGGCAGGTACACCACGGCCGACCTGGCCAGGATCTACAACATCAACCCGCTGTATTCGGCCGGCATCACCGGCAAGGGCAAGACGATCGGTATCGCGACCCTGGCCGGCTATACCCAGTCGGACGTGTTCGCCTACTGGAAATCGGTCGGCTTGAACGTGGACGCGAACCGCATCACCGACATCCTGGTCGACGGCGGTCCTCCGGGCGGCGCCGCTGCGCCGGGCGCTGACGAAACCACGCTGGACGTCGAGCAGTCGGGCGGTGTCGCGCCGGGCGCGAACATCCGCGTGTACATGGCGCCGAACACCGATAACGGCTTCATCGACATGTTCGCGGCCGCCGTCAACGACAACATCGTCGACACCCTGTCCGTGAGCTGGGGCGCATCCGAAGTGTTCTACAGTCAGGCTGAATACGACGCTTTCCACGCCGTGTTCCTGCAGGCTGCGACCCAGGGTATCCCGGTGATCGCCTCGTCGGGCGACTCGGGCGCCTTCGACATCAACCGCAACTACGCTTACCCTGACTGCAGCACCACGCTGACCGTCGACTTCCCCGCGGCCGATCCACTGGTGCTGGCAGCCGGCGGCACCACGCTGCCAGTCACGCTGCGCTTCAACGCCGGCGGCACCGTCACCGTCCCGACCGAACGCGCCTGGGGCTGGGATTACCTGCGCGACTGGGCCGTCAAGACCTACGGTCAGAGCGTCTACTACACCGAGCTGTTCCCGGTCGGCGGCGGCGGCGGCGTCAGCGTGGGCTATGCCCGCCCGAGCTACCAGAACAACCTGGCGGGTGTGGCCAACAGCTCGGCTGGCCAGAGCCTGATCTGCAGCAACGCGTCGATCGGCAAGGCCGGCACCGGCTACACCGACCTGCTCGACATGCCGTCCAACGTCGCCGGCCGCAACCTGCCGGACGTCTCGCTGAACGCTGATCCGGAATCGGGCTATGGCCTGCTGTACCAGAATAAGTGGATCTATGGCTATGGTGGCACCAGTTTCGTCGCGCCGCAGCTGAACGGCATCTTCACGCTGATCGCAGCAGGCAAGAACGGCCGCGTCGGCCTGCCGCACCCGCAGCTGTACGGCGCCTTCAAGGCCCAGGGTTATGGCGCAGGTTCGCCGTTCCGTCCGGTCTCGGCCGGTACCAACCTGTACTACTCGAGCAAGCCTGCCTTCAACCCGGCCACCGGCCTGGGCGCGCTCGACGTGACGAACCTGGCGCGCACCCTCGGCGTCTCCCTGTAAGCATCGGCTCAACCCACATCACGAAAGAACAATAAATGAAATCGATCATCAAAAAAGCAGTGCTCGGCCTGGCTCTCTCGTCCTGCGCCGCCTTTGCTTCGGCAACCGCTTTCACCAGCACGGTCTTCGTGCCGGTAACATTCGACAAGAATTCCACGCAGAAGTTCTTTTTCTTCAATAGTCAGATGTTTGACGACAACGACAATCTGATCCCCGTGAGCGCTGGCGACACCTTCGCGTTCGACTATGTGTTCAATCTGCCCGATGCCATGTCTTCGTTCGCGTTCCTTGTGAACGCGGACAACGGTGGCGTTGCCTTCGACAGCGCTGCGTTCGGCCCTTTCTCGATCGACGATAACGGTACGATCGCTGGCATCATTCAATCGTTCTCGGCCAGCGGTGTGAGCGGAGGCGGCATGCTGAGCAGCGCAAGCTACGACTTGCGCCTGACAGGTTCATTCCTGGTCGACAATGGCACCTTCACCGGCATTGCCTCATCGGACGTGGCGGACACGGCCGCCGTGCCGGAACCGATGAGCCTGAGCCTGATCGGCCTGGGCCTGGCCGGCATGGCTGGTCTGCGTCGCCGCAAGGCCGCATGATCGTTTGATTGAAGATCGCTGCGCCCGCCAGGGTGTGGTTCGAGAAACGCCGCGAACGCAAGTCGCGGCGTTTTTTTATGCCTCGCGCCGGCCCGCGCGGTCCGCGCGCGAGCGCGAGGGCAGGCGAAAAAAAAGCAGCCCGCAGGCTGCTTTCTTCATCCGATACCGACGCGAGCTCACTTGCCCAGCATCGACACCACGTTGTCCGCCCCGGACGCCCCGAAGGCCTGCTGCTTGAGCACGCTCAGCTGGTCGCGCACCTGGGCCGCCTTTTCGAACTCGAGGTTCTTGGCGTGGTCGACCATGAGCTTTTCGAGACGCTTGATTTCCTTCGAAATCTGCTTCTCGCTCATGCCTTCGACCTTGGCCGCTTCAGCCGATAAGCCGGCCTGCTCCATGTTCTTGGTGGCAGCTGCGCTGTAGACGCCGTCGATCATGTCCTTGATCTTCTTGACGACGCCCTTCGGCGTGATGCCGTTGGCTTCGTTGAAGGCGATCTGCTTGGCGCGGCGGCGTTCGGTCTCGTCGATCGCGCGCTGCATCGAATCGGTCATCTGGTCGGCGTACAGGATCGCCACACCGTTCAGGTTACGCGCCGCGCGGCCGATGGTCTGGATCAGCGAACGTTCCGAACGCAGGAAGCCTTCCTTGTCGGCGTCCAGCACCGCCACCAGCGACACTTCCGGCAAGTCGAGGCCTTCGCGCAGCAGGTTGATGCCGACCACCACGTCGAAGGTGCCCAGGCGCAGGTCGCGCAGGATCTCGACGCGTTCGACCGTGTCGATGTCGCTGTGCAGGTAGCGCACCTTGATGCCGTGGTCGCTCAGGTATTCGGTCAGCTGCTCGGCCATGCGCTTGGTCAGCGTGGTCACCAGCACGCGCTCGTCCTTGGCGATGCGGTCGGTGATCTCGCCCATCAGGTCGTCGACCTGCGATCTGGCCGGCTTGACGATCACCAGCGGGTCGACCAGGCCGGTCGGGCGCACCACCTGCTCGACCACGTTGTCGGCGTGCTGCTTCTCGTACTCTGCCGGCGTCGCCGAGACGAAGATACATTGACGCATCTTGCTCTCGAATTCCTCGAACTTGAGCGGCCGGTTGTCCATCGCGGAGGGCAGGCGGAAGCCGTAGTCGACCAGGTTCAGCTTGCGCGAACGGTCGCCGTTGTACATCGCGCTGAGCTGGCCCGTCATCACGTGCGACTCGTCCATGAACATGAGCGCGTCCTTCGGCAGGTAGTCGATCAGCGTCGGCGGCGGTTCGCCCGGCATCGCGCCGGACAGGTGGCGCGAGTAGTTCTCGATGCCTTTCGTGAAACCGACTTCGGCCAGCATCTCGAGGTCGAATCGGGTGCGCTGCTCGAGCCGCTGTTCTTCCAGCAGCTTGCCTTCCTGGCGGAAGAACTCGAGGCGGTCGCGCAGCTCGGCCTTGATCGACTCCACCGCTTTCAGCACGGTCGAGCGGCCGGTCACGTAGTGCGAACCCGGATACACGGTAAAGCGCGGGATTTTCTGGCGCACCTTACCCGTCAGCGGATCGAACAGCTGCAGCGATTCGATCTCGTCGTCGAACATCTCGACCCGGATCGCGAGTTCCGCGTGCTCGGCCGGGAAGATGTCGATGGTGTCGCCGCGCACGCGGAAGGTACCGCGCGAAAAGTCCATTTCGTTGCGCGTGTACTGCATCTGGATCAGGCGCGCGATCACGTCGCGCTGCGCGACCTTGTCCTTGGCGCGCAGCGTCAGCACCATCTTGTGGTACTCGTCCGGATTACCGATACCGTAAATGGCCGACACGGTCGCCACGATGATGACGTCGCGCCGCTCCATCAGCGACTTGGTGCACGACAGGCGCATCTGCTCGATGTGCTCGTTGATCGACGAGTCCTTTTCGATGAACAGGTCGCGCTGCGGCACGTAGGCTTCCG
>Ga0308160_10001201_pt1 | contig 38601 bp, 61 predicted proteins | sample PhyFR1_FD_201036 | JGI IMG/M metagenome (GOLD analysis project Ga0308160, IMG submission 201036) | Phyllosphere microbial communities from UC Gill Tract Community Farm, Albany, California, United States - DLSLF.R1 | ecosystem: Host-associated > Plants > Phyllosphere > Unclassified | place: USA... | reverse complement strand
CAGCTGGGCAATCTTGTGGAGTGCCTTCTGCGTGTTGTTGATGAAGGTCTCGACCCAGTTTTCGTCGGTCGAGACGGCGACGAACTCGGCGAGCGTCACGCCGACCGCAAAGGGGTGCTGAAAGGGGGTGGGTGGGCGCCGTCGGCGAGCGTCAGCGCGGGGGTACGAGCGGAAGACTCGAGATCAGGTGGCGGTGACGGACGTCGGGCGTGCTCAGCTTGTCCTCGTAGCGGAGGTGAATGTTGCGGACCGTCACCTGGAGGTTGTTGATGATGTTGGCGATCATGCCCGCCATCAGGCTCTCATTCTTCTTCTGGTCGGCCGCGCCCGAGCCGCCGGCGCCGTCGGCGACCTGGCTCTTGATGTCGAACGCCTCGGCCGCGTCGAGCCGCTCTTGCTTGGCCGCCTGGTCGCGCTTCTCCTGCTCTCCAGGCTCCGACTGCGCGTGCGGCCGCGCAGAGATGATCAGTTACGAGCGGCTCGCACGACACGGAAGGGGCAAGCTCTCCTATAGGCGGCTACGAACCTTGGTCTCGCCGGAAGGGACGGCTAGTAGGTAGACGTCCTCGATGATGATGCGGACCGGCTTCGTGCCCAAGCTCGAGTAAGGCACACTCAGATGCAGCGTCCCGAGGTGGCCTGAGGTCGAGCACGATGCAAGGAAGGCGCGCCATCAAGCGGGTCAGCAACCAAGGTGCCATGATGGTGCCCGCCATGGGCGGTCGCTCGCGGTCGACATGGCGGGCCGGCACACCCGACGATGAGCAGGAGCGGCACGCACCCTCGATCACATCGACCGGCAGGCGAAACTTGTCGAGTGCCTCCTTCTTGATCTTGAGGTTGCGAAGGACGACCTCGCCTAACGAGCGGGCAAGCCAAGCATCGAGCCGAGTCGCCGGAGGGAGCGGCTGTCAGTCGCTTGTCGCCGGGGTGGGCTGCGCCGGAGACGGCCTCGGATCGGATGGAGCCGAGAGCAGGAGGGAGGAGGGACGCACCTGACCAGAGCGAGATGTTGAGCTGGTCCGTGTTGAGGCCTTCGACATAGGGCGCGAGGAACTTGTTGAGCAGCTGAGAGCGGTCGGCGAGTGTACGAGCGGTAGGAGGTCAGCCAGTTGTCCTGAGCAGACATCATCGGCGGCGAGCGAGCTGCATGGCAAGCTCGGAGGGCGGGACGAAGCGAGCGTGACCGGTCGAGCTGGCAGGAGGTGAAGGAGCGGCCCAACGCACCGAAGAGACGAGGTTCCGGAGCCCGTTTGAGGGCGACCAGGAGCTCATGCTCGCGACGAGCCGAGGTCGCTAGTTGGCGAGCCGACGGGGCGCTCTCGTCGCGTCGGTGGACGGAGACGAGCTGGCCGGGCGGCTGAACGGCCAGCGGGGAGGGGAAGGTAGGTCTGCGAGGCGGGCACCCAGTGGGACGGAGGGTTTGCGGTGGCCCGACTTGTAAGGACCGAATCTACTCGCGGGAGGCGGACTGTCCGAGGTTACACGAGAGGGTCTGTGCACTTGAGAGGTTGATGGGTACGGGGGAGGTGTTGAGGGCGAGAGGGGCGGGCTGGGACAGGGCGAGATGTCGGAGGCAGGCGTCATCGACCTCTAGCGGAAGAGAAGGCTCATTACGATGCTTTGCTAATCATGATGCGGGCGGATCTAGCCCGTGTCGACCCGCCGACCTCGGCAGCCCCGGCGACCATTCCTCCGGCGGCAGCGCAACAGACAGGCGCTCGTATGCATGGAGGACCTGGCACCAAGGTCATTTTCTCTACCTCCATCGTCCCATCGTCTGGCGCGACGACGAGGGCTCGCCCGGGGGACACGCCTCTCGTCCCTCTCGCGCGGACCGGAAGTCGCCGCAGCCGGGCGGCGACGTCGGAACGCTGGTCCTGAAAAGCCAGCAGCCAGCAGCCGGACGCGCAACCAGCATGCTCGGTCGGCTCGCCCGTTGCTCGCAACCCGCTATAGATGCCAGCAGACGAGCGCGCGTTGGGCGAGGCCCAGAAGGCGGGCTCGTGCCGCCCTTGTGCTGGCTCGGGTCGTCCCGGGGTCGTCTGCGGGTGCGGGGAAGGGCTGCGCAGCGACGTGCGGCACTGACGACGACGGGCGAGAGCGGCAGGGCGGCGTCGCTGGACGAGAGAGCGTGCGCCCCTCGAGCAGCTCCTGCCGCGCTGGATGAATGGCTGCGGTCATGAGAGTCTCTATGCTCCCTGCCCATCCTGCCTCTGCGGCCGACGGTCGGACGGGCCGGTCGACGTCGTGCTGCTGGGCTGTGCCTATGCCTCCCCGCCGTTGCCGGCGGGTGCGGGGTTTCGTCGCCCGTCGTCGGCCGGCCTGCCGACGCTTTCGGCCGGTCCGCGCGTTTGGCGCGACTCTTTGACGGCCCGCCCATTCGCTCGCCCGCCAACCCCTCCGACCACCACCCTCCTCCTCCTCTTTCCTCCTTCGTCAAAAAGGGAATCGCAAGAGGTTGCCAAAGGTCCGTTCTTGCTCTTGCACCCAGTTCGCCCTCCAGCGCCTTCCTTGTCTCTGACCGTCCTCGCTCCCTCTCTGCCTTCGCCTCATCTCCCCCTCTGCCCGCCTGCCCGCCCGCCGCATCTCTTTTCACCGGCCGGCCCGCCCTCTCTCCTCTCGTCCCTCCCTGCCTGCTCTCGCGTCCTTCAATCCGGCCATCCTCGTCCCTCGACCTCCTCCGTCCCCTCCCCTCCTCGCTATCGGTCAAACGCGCACTTCCGCCCTCGCAGATGCTCAAGAACATCCCGTCGATCCTCCGGCAGGTCTCGCCCCGGGGCATGGCCACGGCCAGCCCTCGGATTGGTGACACCAAGGTCATCATGTCGCAGCTCGACAAGGGCACCCGTCAGTCCCTCCCTTCTCTTCTTCCGCGGCCGGTGGGCGACGAGGGCGGCGGCCGCTGTCTCGCGGAGCCCAGTGTGCTCGCTTGGCTCGCACGAACCGTCCTTCGTCGCCCGCCCGAAAAACTGGCCTATGACGGCCTTTCTCTTGCCCTTACCCTCGTTGGCTGACGCGCCACCCACCTCCCCCTCCTTTCCCCATACTGCAGACTACATCAACTACCAGCGCATCGAGGACAACCTTGCCATCGTCCGCTCGCGGTGCGTTCTCTCCTCTTGCCTGCTCGCCCAGCCTATTTTCAGCCCCCTCGCGCTCGCGCGCGCGCCCGCGGCCGGCCATTGGCTCGTGTTTGCGGCCGCGTCCTGCACCGCCTCGGCCCATCTCTTCTCTTTCGTCCGACCTCACCCGTCGACACGAAGGGCGGGCCTGCGTGGGCTTTGCAAAGCGTGCACGCGAGCGGGCCAGGCTCTCGATCGAGTCTCTTTGTCCTTTGCTGTTGGCTGACCCTTGCTGCCCTTTTTCTCTTATCAGGCTCAACCGGCCCCTGACGTTCTCGGAGAAGGTCGTCTACGGTCACCTCGACCAGCCCGAGACCCAGGAGATCGTCCGCGGCCAGTCGTACCTCAAGCTCCGCCCCGACGTGCGTCTACACTGCGAGCGGTCAGGCGTCTCTGTGAGATCAGAACGAATTGGCTGACGCGTTTTTTCCTGCCTCTCTTTCTTTAGCGGGTTGCTTGCCAGGACGCCACCGCTCAGATGGCTCTCCTCCAGTTCATGTCGGCCGGCATGCCCCAGACGGCTGTCCCGACGACCGTCCACTGCGACCACCTGATTGAGGCCCAGATCGAGGGCATCAAGGACCTCGCCCGGGCCAAGGACATCAACAAGGAGGTCTACGACTTCCTCGCCACCTCGACCGCCAAGTACGGCATTGGCTTCTGGAAGCCCGGATCGGGCATCATCCACCAGATCGTCCTCGAGAACTACGCCTTCCCCGGCGGCATGATGATCGGCACCGACTCGCACACGCCCAACGCCGGTGGTCTCGGCATGGTGCGCCGCAACGCTCTTTTCTTCTCGAGCGTCCCGGGACGACGCTGACGACGCGTCCTCCTGCTCCCTTCCAGGTCGCCTGTGGTGTCGGAGGAGCCGACGCCGTCGACGTCATGGCCGACATCCCTTGGGAGCTTAAGTGCCCCAAGGTCATCGGTGTCAAGCTCGAGGGCAAGATCTCGGGCTGGACGACGCCCAAGGACGTCATCTGCAAGGTTGCCGGCATCCTCACCGTCAAGGGCGGCACCGGCGCCATCGTTGAGTACTTCGGCCCCGGTGTCGAGTCGCTCTCGTGCACCGGCCAGGCGACCATCTGCAACATGGGCGCCGAGATCGGCGCGACGACCTCGCTCTTCCCCTTCAACTCGCGCCAGGAGGCCTACCTCAAGGCGACCAAGCGCGAGAACGTTGCCAAGTACGCCAAGCAGTTCGGCGCCAACCTCCAGCCCGACGAGGGCTGCGAGTACGACGAGCTCATCACCATCAACCTCTCGGAGCTCGAGCCCCACATCAACGGCCCCTTCACGCCCGACCTGGCCACCCCGATCTCCAAGTTCGCCGAGGCCGTCCGGACCAACTCGTGGCCGACCGAGCTTAAGGTCGGACTCATTGGCTCGTGCACCAACTCGTCGTACGAGGACATGACGCGCTCGGCCCACATCGCCGACGAGGCGGCCGCCCACGGCCTCTCGATCAAGTCGCACGCCTTCAACGTCACCCCCGGATCCGAGCTCGTCCGCGCCACGATTGAGCGCGACGGCCTGATCGAGTCGTTTGAGAAGGTCGGCGGCACCGTCCTCGCCAACGCCTGCGGCCCTTGCATCGGCCAGTGGGACCGCCAGGACGTCAAGAAGGGCGAGGCCAACTCGATCGTCACCTCGTACAACCGCAACTTCACCGGCCGCAATGACGCCAACCCGGCCACTCACTGCTTCGTCACCTCGCCCGACCTCGTCACCGCCATGGTCTTTGCCGGCGACCTCACCTTCAACCCCCTGACCGACTCGCTCATCGGCTCGGACGGCAAGCCGTTCAAGTTCTCGGAGCCCCGCGGCAAGGAGCTCCCCCCCAAGGGCTTTGACCCGGGAGAGGACACCTACCAGGCCGCCGCCGAGGACGGCTCGGCCGTCGAGGTCGCCGTCGACCCCAAGTCGGACCGGCTCCAGCTCCTGACGCCCTTCAAAGCCTGGAACGGCCAGGACTACAAGGACTGCCCCGTCCTCATCAAGGCCAAGGGCAAGTGCACGACCGACCACATCTCGGCCGCCGGCCCCTGGCTCAAGTACCGTGGCCACCTCGAGAACATCTCGCAGGTGCGTGTCCTCTTGCTTTGTGTGTGATGCGCCTCGACCCTGGCTGACTGTCGCCCCTCACCACACTTTAGAACTGCCTCATCGGCGCTATCAACGACGCCAACGGCGAGGCCAACAAGGTCCAGAACCAGGTCACCGGCGAGTGGGGACCGGTCCCGACCGTCGGCGCCTGGTACCGCGACAACGGCATCCCCTGGGTCGTCGTCGGCGACTCGAACTACGGTGAGGGCTCGTCGCGCGAGCACGCCGCTCTCGAGCCCCGCTTCCTCGGCGGTGTCGCCGTCATCGTCCGCTCGTTCGCCCGGATCCACGAGACCAACCTCAAGAAGCAGGGCATGCTCCCCCTGACCTTCGCCGACCAGGCCGACTACGACAAGGTCAAGTCGACCGACAAGATCTCGATCCTCGGCCTCAGCGAGTTTGCCGAGGGTAAGCCCCTGACGGCCGAGCTCAAGCACGAGGACGGCACGACCGAGACCATCTCGCTCAACCACACCTTCAACGACGGCCAGATCGTCTGGTTCAAGAACGGCTCGGCCCTCAACGCCATGGCCAAGGCCAAGGCCGCCGAGAAGAAGGCGTAGAGCGTCCCCTCAACCCCTCGCGCTCTCCTCTACCCGCTTTCCTTAATGCTCGCTTGATCTTCCCCTCTATCCTGCACACCCCACCGGCCCGTGCCGCTTGTTTTCCCCCGCTCGCTGCCCCCCCATTCTTTCGGTCTTCTCACTCTCACCCTCACGCCCACTGCTATCTCACGACCTCTGTCATCGCATCCAGCCTGCGCGCCTGTCTTGGAAAGTCGGCGCACGACAAGGAGGTCAGACCTGCCGCCAGAGTCACTCGTTGCCCGACCGCGCGCCGGTGCTGCCCTGCGTCAAGACGTCAGCCGTATCCAATACACATCGTCAGAGGACAAAGGTTCTCCTTACTCGGAGTCTGCCTAGAGACACGGGGTGCAACAGGTGCAGGCATTGGACGGCTCCATTCTCTCAGCGCTCGCCGGCTCTCGATGAACGGCCGCAGGGTCGGCAGCCGATATGGACACGAGCGCTGACGACGTTTCTTTTTGTCGGTCGCAAGACCGGTCTGCGGTGGGCGAACAAGCCCTCGGCTGGACGACCCGCGCCGGTCGGGCGGCCACGGCGTCTGCTGTCCGACCGCCTTTTATTGCTCTGAGCACCCCAGTCTCGCCCACTCGGTCGGCACGCGCTGCCTCCAACCGAGGCCCTCGGCCGTGCGCAACGCGACGCATGACGACCAACCGGAGGAAAGCGCGTCTCAGTGTTGTTCTCTCCAGCGTGGTTCTCTCCGACTCCACGTCGGAGGGACCCGGAGACCCCGCGCGAGAAAAGGGGCAGCAGCTGTCCTGCCTTGTCTTCTTTTGTCGACGACGGCCTTTTGTTCTTCGGAACGCCACGGCTTTCCACGCAGCCTCCGACGAAGCGGGTGTCAGGCCGAGGACGAGGTTCTCTTTGATGAGCAGGCGGTCGAGATCGCCCGGCCTACTCGTCGTCGACCGCCCACAGCGCCAGCTCTGTTGACGAGCCCTTCAAAGTGCGACAGCCGTCCCTCAACAACGAGCTCTTCTTTTCCCCTCATCCTCGTCCTCATCCCTTACCGACGCTCCTTGCTTCCTTTTTCTCTCCCTTGCTCCCTCTCCCACCATGCTCGCCTTCTCCTCCCTCGGCCTCGCCTGCCTCGCCCTCCTCTCGGTCGCCCGCGCCGCCCCGCTGGAGGGCACCCCGACCGGCGAGCTGGCCAAGCGCTTCGTTCCCTCCGCCGCCAACACCTGCTACTACACCTGCCCGCCGCTTAACGGAATGGCCTCAGATGGAAACTACGTTATCGGAGCCCAGACCTACTGCACGTGAGTGAAAGCTTTCGCCTGAGCTAACTCGACGCTCGTGAGGACTGACCAGCGGATTTTGCACCACCAGCTACCCCGAGCCGGATGTCGTCTGCCGCTTCTACTCCAACAATGGTGTCGGTATCAGCGGCTACTACACCCAGAACGACACCCCCTACTATGACTGCCCGCGATCGGCCGCTTCCCATGGACCGTGCAATGTTGGCACCGCAACCAAGCGTGGCTTCGGAAAATCGCTGTCACCGCTCGAGGAGTACGTGGCCGCCCTTCTTTGCTCTGTTGTCAATGGGCTGGGCTCGACGACTGACCACCTTCCAAGCGCTTCTACAGGAAGCTCAAGGCCCGCCAGTGGTCTAGCAAGAAGGCTGTCGCCCAGGCCGAGAAGAAGGGCTCCGTCGCTTGGCTCAAGAGTGTGTCTCCTGCCTTCCTCTCACGTCGTCATCCCTTTCATCCCCGGCTGACCCGAGCCTTCCCGTTTGTCACTCTTCTTAGAGTGAAAGGACACCTTCTCCGGACCCCACCCACTCGTCGCACACGTCTTCTCCCTTGCATGTGGTCCTGCAGCCACCACCACCGTATACCCTCGACTCAAACAGCGCAGGTGCTCTCAGTCTTTCCTTCCCTTCCCACTTAGAGATGCCCCGCTTGGCCTCCAGGCCTCTTTCTTCACGACACCCCCTTGATCGACGATCCATCTTCTCCCAATCCTCTTTAGCCGCCCATGGCTCGTAATCGCATGTCCGTCGCTCATCCCCCGTGTCGTCGAGACAGTCAGTCGTCTTGAAGAAGGGCCGATTGAAGACAGACGTACAACAATGGTCAGGCAGGCAGACGTTAAGGGCTACAGTATGGGCTGGGCGCAGAAAGGGTAGAAGCAGAGGTTGGCAAGAAAGGCAGGAGAGGCAAGACAGGCAAACTGAGAGCTACGGGAGAGATGTTAGGAATAGGCGAGGGAGAGACGCAGAACCGGGTGGGTGGCGACCGACTCGAGATCAACAATCGAAGAATGAAAGAGAAGAGTGGCCGACAGAGAACAGGCGGCCCTTCAGAGCGCGACATGGTGGAAGGGCTCGCGCAGGCTGCCGTTCCGCCTGGCACGCTCGACGTTTGTCTTGCGGATCTCGTACGTGCACTCGACGGCGCCGAGCTTCCGGCGTGTCGCGTCACGGACACAGTCGCTGCAGTCGCCGATCTGGGGGAGCGAACCGTCTGGCCGAGGGTGTGGGTTGCACTTCTTACGCCGGAGTAGGCAAGCGTCGCATGAGAACTTGGAGCGCTCGAGCGGGCCGCCGGTCGGCGAGCGCCGGAGCGGGCGGGAGGGGCCGGCCGAGGCGGTTGCCGTCGCTGCCGTCGTCGTCGACGTAGCGGCAGACTTGGAGTGGGCAAAGCCAGTGGCGAGAGTCGGCGATCGACCGCTCGACTTGTCCTGAAAGAGACTGGCAGGGAATGTGTCGAGCGGGGCCTCGGCCGAAGCCGCACCGAGTAGGTCGGCCGGCCGGAAGACAAACGTCGTTGGAGGCGCCGTCGACGGGCCAAGCTCTGAAGTCGCAGGGTGGCACGTGTCGAGGGCGGGCGAGCCGAGGCTAAACATCTCCTCGAGCCCGGCGTCAAAGTCGCTCGACCTGCGAGAAGGGCAAGACATGAACGTCAGCGCCGGATCGAGCAAGTTTCGGGAGAAGAGGGCAGGAACGCACCACGATGACGGTCCTAAGGCGTACGAGTCACTGCCGACCGTGGCCCGGATCTCAGGCGACCAGTCAGCCCAGCCGTTGCCGCCAGGAGCAGGCGTCGAGAGGGACATGCCCGAGATCGACGTTGCCATCGATGACGACGATGCGGTTGAGACGGCCGAGATGGCCGGAGAGACGAGCAGCAGCTCCCGGAGCAGACTTTCGGGGTCGGCGTCCGGTCCGATGCCTGCCTGGCCGGCGGACGACGAGGAGATGGCGAGAGGAAAGCCGCCGGCCGACGGGTTGGGGCTGGTCGGGAACCAGCCGGTCGTAGAGTCGTCGTCGAGCGCGAAGAGCAGCTCATCCGTTGGGCTGACATCGACAGGCAAGGTTGCACTCGGAGGCGATGTCGAGCCGGGTGCGAGCGACTGGCTGACGACCTGCTGGACGACCGCCTCGAGCTCGGCGCCGTGACTTAGGAGGAGGTTGGTCCATGCCGTGTGGCGGCTGGTGGCAGGGGCCGTAGTCAGAGTCAGAAGCACACGAGCAGTCAGCGACCGCTTGGTCTAAGAAAGGCAAACGGTCATGGGGTTACGTACGTCGAGAGTGCGACGAGCGCTTGCTGCTCGGCACTGGCCGAGGTCGAGGGTGCGGTAGGGGGGACGGACGAGGGCGCCGGCTCGCGGTCGAGCTCGTCGAGCAGTGCCCGACGCTCCGATTGGTGCCTGCACCGACGAGGAAGGAACACGCCAAGCGTCAGTTTTGATCAGACGGGTGGGTGACCTGGATGCAGGGGCCGGGACCGACCTCGACCAGAGCTCGACGAGGGCTGAAGACGAAGCGGCCATCTCGTGCTGCGCGTCGGGACTTATCGAGTACGACGACGAGACCCCGTTGTCGGCGAAGGTGGTGAACCCGGCGAGGGTCGGCGGCATGATTGGTTGTCTGGCCGTCTGAAGCCGGTACGGCCGGTCGGGGATGGATGCCTGAGAGGTGGTGAGGACGGATGCTTGGTGGTGTAGAGCGAGGTGTGATGGTGCGATGGGCCGGACGGGACGGTGGACCCGCCAGCTCGACCCGCCCGCCTCTTTGTACTCTCGCCTGCCGGCTGAAGACCGTCCGCCGAGCCGGCTCGTCTGGCTGCCGAAAGCGGAGGGTCGAGGTGGGCGATGACGGCCTTCGGAGGGCAGCGAACTCGCCCGAGGCCGACCGGGGAAAGGGGTCGCTGCCGGCCGCTCCGCGGCAGGGCTGACTCGCTCGCTCGTCCTGGGCCCAGTGCAGACGAACGCAAGCCGGCGGCGCATGTGCGTCGGCGATGCGGTAGAGTTGCCGAGGAGGCGATAAGGCGTTCGGGGGCGTGCCGGCCGCCAAGAGGCGAGGGCAAAACTCGGAAGGGGTCCGGCGACGGCAAGCGAGGGCTGCAAGGCGGGCCCGCTCTGGCCGGAGCGGGACGAGGAAGGCCCGACCCGTGGTCGGCGGACGACCCACACCCGGCCGGCTCTCCGGCCGCGGCCGCTCCATCTCCAGCAGCGGCATCCTCAGTCATCCATCCTGACTCGATCTCAGCTGTCCATCCTGAGCCAGACATCCAGAGAGTCTGCCGAACGCCTGCGTCATCGGCCCCCGAACTGAAGCCTCCCGTGCACGAAAGTCGGCACTTCCATACATCTGTGGGCCGGGTGGCCGGTTGCGACAGCGAGGGCAGGAGACAGAGCGCGCGAGAGCGACAGAAGGAAGGGGCAGGGCAGCGTGAAGGAGAGCGGAACAGGAGCCGTGTTTGGGTTCTTGGATCGATGGAGAGGGGAGGGAGGGGAGAGAGGGATGAGGTTCCGGTGGCCTAGCGATGCCAGAGGCTAGGGCGAGCACGCCTAGGCAGGAGTCGACGCGTCAGGCGGTTGGTCCAAGCGATTATGAGACCCAGACTGGCGGAGCACGAGAGCCAGAGCGTCAGTTCTGGCCGCACTAAAGCCGAGACAGGCAGCGCGCGAGTGAGACGCACAGGCGAGGGCAATGACAAAGTAGAGGGCCATGAGCATGACGCCCTCGAGGCCGTTGGACCGGCCGTCGCTGATGAGGCTCGAGACGAGGATGACCGAGACAAAGAGGATGATCGTCTCAAAGTCGGAGAAGAAGAGCGTCAGGGGCTTGTTGATGATCCAGCCGAGGATGACGAGGATCGGGACTGCGCAAGAGGCGGGCAGGTGCGTCGGTCAGCAGTGGGACAAGAGAGGAGGGGCCTGGTCGCGAGCGAGGACGCACTCATTCCGGCGGCGATCTGGATGCTCGAGCCGACGGCGACACCCATCGTGAGCTCCATCTTGCCCTGCAAAATAAGAGAGCGGAATGTTGTCAGCCTCAGGCTCGAGTCGATCAAGAGCTTCCTGCGGCGTACCTTCATGGCCATCCAAACGGCAGTGACGTGCTCGGCTGTCGGGGCAGGGTAGTAGTGGTCAGATTCCTGGTCAGCCAAAGTACAGATGGCTTACGCTCGACCTGCAAGCAGAGATGAGAGGACAGACCGGCGTTGCCAACGAGCGGGAGCAGGATGAGACCGACAAAGGCCTTGGGAATGTTCCACTCCTGGCACGTCTCGTCGATCGAGCTGACGAGGATGTCTGTGAGACGGCGCATCGCTCGAGTCAGCGTCTGCGACACGAAGGAGCGCTGGGGGGCAAGCAGACGCACCGGCGCAGAAGCTCGTGAGGACGGTGATGGCGGCGAGGGCGACGCCCGCCGACCAAGGACCCATCTCGAGGTCCTCCTCCTCCTCCTCAGAGTCCTCGGCCTCAAAGAGATCGGCGTGCGACTTGAGCTGGAACCACCTGGTGGGAGCGGCGGGAGGGAGGAGGGTGAGCCAATGCGACCGTGACATCGCAACGAAGGGGAGGGCAGCCTCACAGGTAGCCGACGTAGACGCAGAAGAGGATGATCGACGTTCCGCGCGAGAGGAGCAGCAGGCCGCGCTCCTCAGCCTCCTTGCTCGCACCGAGCGCGCCGACCATGCCCTCGACAGCTGCGTTGGCAGGGGCAAAGGCGGTGATCGACTTGTAGGACGAGTGGTAGGCGGCGGGGATGATGAGGGTCGCACACGAGAGCGTCATGAGCGAGACCATCGTCTGGGCGGCCGTCACCTGAAAGGTCGACTCGGAGAAGCTGCACATCGAGCGGCGAAGACGACTTTAGCACGCAGCGAAGAAAGAGAGTCAAGGCCGCGAGCGACGCACCGGAAGCCACCGGCAAAGAACGACATGCCGAGGACGAGCAGGATGTTGGACAGGATCGAGCCGATCATCGACGTCTGGACGAGCCGGAGCTGATTCTGGGTGAGGGCGACGATGCCGACGATCTGCGATAGGCGGAGATGAAAGGTCTGGTCAGGGACCCCGCTCTCCAAGAGAAGCACAACTCGCACGTCGGACGGTCGGCTCGCGAAGAGGATTCTGGCAGGCGGCCGCGGTCGACGAGTGCGAGGCGGCCGTTGCCGCGCTGACTGCGCGCGGGCGAGAACGTCACCGGGCCTCGCTCTTCCCCCGCGCGCGGTGGGAAGCTGAGCGGCCAATCCACGAGACTCCCGCTATCCCCTCCGGCCGGAAGGAGCAAAGGAAAAGACGTACGAGCTCGACGGCGTTACCGAAGGTCGCGTTGAGGAGGCCGCCGACCGTCTGGCCGAGGGGGATGGCCAGCTGCTCGGTCGCATCGCCCAGGAGCTTGGCCAGAGGGATGATCGAGATCTGGGCGGGCGGGCGGAGCGACAATAGAGCCGGGCGGGTCAGATTTTGAGGGACATCCAGGGCAGATGATGCAAGCCGGACGTACGAAGGAGAGGATGAAACGCCACTTGGCCCTGTTGTGTTTGCGAAGACGAGATGAGTTGACCCACGTTGGGAGAAGGCGGAGGCGGTCAGCGTCAGATCCCGGCGGCAAGCCAGGCGGCAACGGCCCGCTCGAGAACGGCAGCGACGGACGCACGACCAGTGGAGGTGCTCGGCGACAAAGGCGAGCGGGGCAGCGATCAGGAGGATGTTGAGCCAGCTCTTGAGCAGGTGCAGGGCCGATGGGATCGGGCCCGGCACGTGCCGCGCAGGACGGCTCGGTCGGCGCGACAGGAGCGGGGTCGTGTCGGAGGCTGCGGCATAGGGGCGCGTTGCGGCGGGGGAGCGGTGGTCAGCTCAGCGGCGGCGGCGGCGAGTGAAGATCCGGCCGAAAGGAAGCCGGTCGTCGCCAAGAGTAGAGCAAAGGGAGCGACGTACGCATGACTAGGGTGGGATGGGTCCTGATCTGGCGGTAGAAGGGAGAGGGGAGGGTGGGTGGTTCAGAGACAGGCGACGACGACAGGCAAACGACCAGCAGGCTCGAGGACGGCTGGGCGCAGCCGGCCGGAGAGACGGCCGCCGTCATCAGCTCGACCTGCCTTCCGCCCACAAACGCCCATCTACACCCCATCTCCTCCTTCACCATGTCCATCGAGATCACCAACAACGACGGCAAGCTTTCGCTCAAGCACGCTTCGGTGCGCTGCTCTTTCCGTGAGCGAGAGAGACGGCCGACGGCAGCGCTGACCGGGCCGGCGCGGCTCCTCCTTCCCGAATCAACCTCCAGGGCAGCACGGCCGAGCTCTAGTGTGTCTGCCCCGGCTTGAGCTTTCGCTGCCTGCCTCTCAGGGAGCTGATCTCCGCCTCCTTCTCCTGCAGCCTCTTTGGCGCCACCCTCACCTCGTTCAAGACGGCCGACGGCCAGGAGCGCCTGTTTGTCAGCAGCAAGGCCGCGCTCGACGGCTCGAAGGCCGTACGTCCGTTTATCTCCTCTGTTTTCTCTAGTCCACCTGGGCTGGCCCGGTCAGGTCTTTGAAGGGGCTCTCCGGATGCCTTCCTGGAGCTCTGCTCGCTCGCGTCTGCAGAAGCGACGGCAGAATGTGATCGGGGCTGCTCGAAGCACGAGCGTGCTCTGGACGAACGCGCCGCCCGGGCCGGCCCGACTGGTGAGGAGCCGGCCAGGCACTGGAGCGACGAGCATTTCGAGGCAACAAGGCTTGCCTCTTGCGGTCTCGACTGCTTGAGATGATCCTCTCACAGAGAGCCGATTCCCCTGCGAACGGGGCGGCCTCGGCGCGGCTGACGGAGAGGGCCCGGCTGGTGGTCTGGCTGCGCACGGAGCTGACGTCGCGACCCCGTCTACCTGCTCTCTTGTCAAGATCCGTGGCGGCGTGCCCATCTGCTGGCCTACCTTCGGCCCGTCAGTCCCTCTTGCATTTCTCCGATCGTAACCGCTTCATCGTGTGCAATAGCTGACCCGTCGGCTCTGTCCTCTCCTCTACAGGGCGCCAGGCGAAAAGCAGGTTGCGGCCGACTCACGGCTCAAGGCACACAGCGCCCTGCCGCAGCACGGCTTTGCTCGTACGAGCAAGTGGACCATCTCTCAGGAGCTGCCAGATGGCGTCGAGCTCGGTGCGTCCGTCGACTGAGCCCTCGGACGAAGGCTGCCTTGCTAATCGCCCGTCCCTCCCGTCGCAGCGCTCGAGCCGACCGAGGAGATCAAGAAGGTCTTCCCGCAGGCCTTCCGGCTGACGTACACGGTCACACTCTCGTCGACGGCCGTCCGCGCGGCGCTCAAGGTCGCCAACCCGTCGGCCGACGAGCCTCTGCTCTTCCAGGCCCTCCTCCATGCCTACCTCCACCACCCCGACCCGCACGCCGGACGGATCACGCCCCTCAAGGGCCTAACCTATACCGACAAGACGCGCGGCGGCGAGGACTTCATTGAGGACCGGGCTGAGGTCGCGCTCGACGAGGAGACGGACCGCGTCTACCACCAGGCGCCGGACGAGGTGACGATGACGTACGGCCCGGCCGGCCAGGGCGGCGTCAAGGTCAAGACGGAGGGCATGGCCGACGTCACCGTCTGGAACCCGGGACCCAAGGTCGGCGGCAACATGGCCGACATGGAGGACAAGGGCTGGGAGCGCTACATCTGGTGCGTGCCGGCTTCGCCCTCATATGGCCAAGACTCACCGGGCCGCTCGCGTCAAGCTCGGTCTGACTGACTCGAGTTGCTCTTGCTCTGCAGTGTCGAGCCCGGATACGTCGAGCACTTCTACGAGCTCGGCCCGGGCAAGACCTGGGTCGGCGCCCTCGTCGCTGAGGCCTTCTAGAGCGGTACGGCGAGCGCTTTGAAGGGCCGTTCATCTTTGTCTTTGCCCCGCGTGGCTCTCCATCTGCCTCCTTTCGCTCTCTTGATGGACAGTCCGATAGCAAATGTGCCCACCTCTGAGCGATCGCGTGCGAGTCCTGACCGTCTGCCGCTTTGTCTTGCTCTGCGCCTTTGACCCTCCGCCCGTCGAGCGTCGTCGGTCGGGGGAGACGGCCGCGCTAGAAAGGGGCCCGTTTCAGCCGCCGGCGCCTGCCCGCCCGCCCGCCCGCCCAGCGGCCTCTTCGTCTTGAGCTCGCCCGTCCTACGACCTGTCGTCCAACACTCTTGCCTCCCACCCTCTCCGTCGGCGCTCGCTCGTTGCCTTCAGCTCGACGATGGATCCGCCGACGTACACGCCGCTCGCGGCTCTGGATCGGGAGTCCCTCGCGCCGGCGGCCCTGCCGGCAGCTGGTCCCCGGCCTTCGTCAGCATCAACGGTGGCAGCAGCGACAGCGGCGAGCAGCGTGTCGCTCCTGCTCGCCCCACTCGAGGGCCGGTCGACCTTCCTCTCCGGCCGACTGCTGCCTCTCCTACGGGGCCGAGCCGAAAGCGGCACCTCAGGAACGGTCACCTGGGAGGCCGCCGGCAGCCAGCCGATCGGCTCAGAGCAGGATGCCGCGAGTGAGGTCAGGGGTGAGGTGCAGACGAAGGGCGTCAAGCTCGAGCGCGTCGAGCAGCTGTGCGTAGGGCCGTGACTCACTCTCGTCTGCCTAGTACGACTGGCGAAGACAGTACGCTTATGCTGCTCCTGCTTTTGCCCAGGACGGTCGCCCTGAAGCTCGCGCTACGGCGCAACGGTCAGCAGGACGAGCTCCTCTTCGAGCGCAGCATCGTCGTCCTCCCATCGCCGGCGTCAGCCGCAACACCGATGGCCTCCTCGTCGAGCCGTCCTCACACCTCAGCAGACACGTCGGCAGCTGTTGCTCGGCCGACCTCTAACGGCTCGAGGCACCCCTTCACAATCGCCATCCCATCGACACTGCCTCAGTGCCTGCATCAGCCTGGCCTGTCGCTTGCGTACACGCTCAGCGCCCACCTCACGCTCTCGCTACCGTCCTCGGCAAGATCAGCCTCGACCTCGTCGCCGCTACCCTCCGAAGTCGTGACCGAGCGCATGGATATCCATCTCTGTCCGTCGGGCCGCCCCTCATCGCAAGCAGCGCCCCTGATCCGGCCCGTGCCCGCTCCTGGTCGGACGCCGAGACCAGTGCTCGTCGGGTTTCCAAAGACGCGGTGCCGCAAGTCGGAGCCAATCCGGCTCTGGGTCGAGATCCCAATCCCAGATCAGCAGGCCCTCGAGGCGGGCGTCGGTCTGCGCAACGTCCGAGCTGAGCTCTGGCGAGTCGTCACGGCCACCGCGTCGTCGTCGTCGTCCAACTCGGTCCCTACCGGTCCGTCTTCGACGGAGCATGGCCACATATCGGCCGCAGGTCTGCCCCCGAGCAAGGTCGCACAGGCTCCCTGTGGACTCGGCAGCGGCTCTGGCTCGATCGCAACGCTACTGACGACAACAGGCTCGTCGTGCCGCTTCTCGCCGCTGTCGCCCATCCGCCTCCGACTCTCGGTCCACGCCCCTCTGTCGCCCTCGTCCGCCTATCAGCTCACATGCGGGCATCTTTCGCAGCATGTCGCCGCAGAGGCTGGAGAGCTGGTCGACGTTCGCTTCTGGGTCAAGGTCATGGTCGGATTCGTCGGCGCAGAGGTCGACGAGGTCGACTGCGAGCAGGAGATCGTCGTGCTCGGCGACCTCGACGACGCGAGAGACGACCTAGTTACGACTTCGTCACACGTCGCCGACACGGTGACGGACATCGACGCTTCCAAGGCTGCCGCTGCCCCTGACGTCGTTGAGCATGCCCGGCCCTTCACCAAGGAAAAGCCGTACGAGGGCGAAACTTACCGTCAGTCGGACGGCGCTGGGCCCTCGTCCTCGGTATCCCGTGCCCTCCCGCCGGGCTTCATCGAGACTTTGCCATCCTTCGGCTCGTTACCGTCTTCAAGCTCGGCCCAGACCTCTTCTCCGCACGATCCTCCACCGTTCTCCGACTATCCGAGCGGGGCCACTCTGACGGGGGCCAGGGGACTCTCTGACCCGCCCTCGCCAAGCAACTCTCGGCCGCCGCCATTCACGTCCGTTGCGACGGCTCTGCAGGACCCATCGCCTCCGCCACCCACCTTCTTCGAGTCGGTCCCGCAGACTGGCCCCCCGGAGTCCCTTGCGCCGCTCGGAGCGGTCGTCGAGACGGACGCGTCACTCGCACCTCTCCTCAACCTACCGCCGCAAGTGGCGCCGCCTACATCGCCGTCGGCCGACCCAGCTAACCTGCCGGCCGACTGGCTCGAGGTCGATGGCTACGAGACGTTCAGTCTGCCGGCGCCGTCCGTCAGCATCGGGCTTGAGGCTGAGGGTAGCGTCGACCCGCCTCAGGAGGGCGAGGGCGTTGGCGTCGACCGAGGCCGACTCGAGAGGATCTACGACTCGATCTCGCCCTCGGCACTGAGAGCGTCCTCGTCAGGCGCATCGTCGGCGGCCGGCGTTGCTTCCCAAGTGGGCGGCATCGCCATGACGCGCGAGGGCTCTCGCGTCGATGACCCGAACGACCTGCCGCCGACGTTTCGCGATCTCGCACTTTCCTCGGCCCCTCCCTCGGACGACCCGCCGCACTTCCACCAGCTTGCGGTCGAGCGATCGTCGGCAAGCGACGAGCTGCCGCCTCATCCGTCCGAGGTGCGGTCGGAGAGCATGGGACTCACGCGGCAGCAAGGGACGGAGGTCGTCCCGCCGCCTTATGCCGGCGATGACGGGCACGGCTCGGGATCGGGGGTCACCAGAGTAGCGGAAGCGGACGAGATCGGGGAGCAGCCGCCGCGCTACTCTTAATGCTGGGCTGGTGTGCCTTGCCTGCTCTTGATGATACCCTCCTTTTGCCATCGGCTGGAAGACATCATGCAGCAAAACAGACTTCGTGATATAGGCGAGCGGGCGCGGTCCTTCGGTCGCTCCGGGAAGGCCGGGCTCCCCATTTTCCCTCCTCAGAGGAGCTTGCCATTGAGACCAGCGTAGCCGCTGGCCTCGTGCTCGCCCTTGCCGTTGGCGCCCTTGCCGCCGAGTCGACGCGAGCCGCTGAAGATGGCGCCGTCGACGAGCGCGAAGACGGTGAGAACACCGCCGACGATGGCCATCGTCCTGACACGCGAACAGGGTCAGCTTCATAACGGGGAAGACGAGCACATGGCCGGAAGCTGGGACGAACGAAGTGAGGAAGTGCGCAAACGATTGGCGCCACTCGCGATGGACGACGAGCATCGGCGAGATTTCGTAGTTGAAGTAGACGCCTGCGAGAATAGTGACGGGTCAGCCGGGCAGTAAGCGCTGACAGACGATGGGCATGGCCGAGTCGATTGTCGCGGGACGCACCAGGAACGCCCATCGACGAGTGGGCGGTCATCTAAGGTAGCCGAATATGGAGTGTGTCAGCCCTGACGGTCTGAGGCAAGGATCAGAGCGGAGGGGGCTCTCACCTGGCCGTGCGAGTCCTTGCCCGGAGCCTGCGACTCCGAGAGGTCGCGCTCGTAGCTCGTGACCGAGTACTGCCGAGGTTTCGGGGACGTCGGTCAGTTCTCTTCAGGCGAGGTCAAACGTGCTTCGAGACATACCTGGTGCGAGGGCGTAATGGCGCCCGAGAGGCTGACAAACTGCGTCGAGACGACCTTGATGAAGTACCTGCGAGAGGAAGGGCGCTGCGTCAAACGACTGCAAGCCGCTGCGATGAGGCTCTGGCCTGCGAGGACGCACTGGAACATATAGTTGCTCTCCTCGGTGTGGCCCTTGACGCCCTGGAGCGGGTCAATGATGTCGAGCCGCTTCTTGACGGCGAGCATCTCCTTGGTCGGCTGGAGCGGGTCGCCGTCGGCGCCGAAGGAGAAGCGGTTGATGACATGGCCGAAGTCGTGGTGATTGCCGGACCGAAGGTAGGGCACGAGATCGTGAACGTGCATCGAGTTGGACTGAAACGAGCGTCCGGGGCTCATGTGGAACTGCAGCAGATCCGGACACCGGTCGTCAGCAGACGCCTCCCGGACTGGGGGGCAGCCGACAGAACAGGACGCACGTTTCCCACAACCTTGTTGACGCGCACGCGGCCGGCGACGTTGCAGCCCTCCTTGTTCTGCGCGTCGATCTTCTCCGACCAGTGCTCCTCAACGCACTGAGCAAAGGGTAGGGCTCGGTCGTCAGCGTCTCCGCTCGTCAGCGCTGTGAGACTAGCAAGGCGAGGCTCCGCACCTGGTCGATCCCGTCGGGATTCGTAAAGCTCCACCCTTTGCGCACGTAGGCCTCACGGACCTCGTCGCACGTGTTGCAGCACCTGCAGGACCGCAGGAAGACGACGGTGTCAGTCGCTGGCGGACGCACGCCAGACGTCGGCTGGACTAGGTGATGGGCTGTACCCTGACGCCGGAGGGTTGCCGCCGAAGCATGAGCCGCAGTAGTCCTTGCCTCGGACGAGGGCCACCTGCTCGAGGTCGCCCTTCAGCTCTGCAACAAGGGCGAGCAGTCGCACGTCAGCGATAGCTTCCGGCGGCGCGCTACCGAGGCTCTCTGACGCGCCGGCAGAAGGCGTCTTAGCGACGGTAAGAGGACGCACTGTTGCCGTGGACGTCGATGACCTTGCCCTTCTCATCGAGCCGGATCTTCTGGATGTCGTGGTCGATGTCGTTCTGGTGCTCGCCACTGAGATCCATGAGGTCGATGCTCATGACTGCCCGGGTGACGCGCCGCAGTCGGTCGCGAGCTCAGCCGTCAGCGCTCGCCTGGTCAAACCCGCCTGGAGAGCTCATGTCGAACGCACGGTAGCAGGGCACCCGCGGGAAGGTGATGTCGATGTCGACCGTTAGCTTCTCGCCCCGCGACTTGTCGACGATGAGCGACGGCGAGGTGTGAACCGTGCGGTAGTCGATAAACTCAAGCAGCGTTGCTGAGAGGATGATGGCGAAGCTCAATAGCGTCACTGTGAAGGTAGGGAGACGCGGGTCAGGTCAGCTTCTAAAACAGGCTAACGCAAGCCCAGGCTCGGTCCATCGACCTCGACAGCGAAGAGAGGGAGCTCATACGAGCGACGCACAAAGAGCTCCGGTGCGGGTCCGGATCTTGACGTCCTCCATCGTCTGCGGGTGACGGCCAGAGAGCACGAGAGATCAGCAGGGAAGGCCGATATGACTTGCAGGCCCCAAGCCCTCATGCTGGATAGGTCGCAGACGTGCCTTGCCAAAGGCGTCCAGGCCCTGGACGGCTCCGAAGAGACCCGTATTCCTGTGAGAGCGAGCAAGGCGCAAAGCGGAGCGAGGCCGAGGTCAGCGCGTGCTTTCAAAGGACGCGCTGAGCGCCTTCCGCCCGGGCAACACAGGCGAGAGCTCGAGCTCGGCACGAACCGTCCCATATTCCAGACAGCAGCGAGCAGGGAGCGGCGAGCAGAGAAGTGGAGGAGCTGCGAATGGTCGTTCGTGGCGGGCGGCGTGCAGATGGACAGGCGAGCAGCAGAAGGGCGGCCGCCTCGGGCGCGCGCGCGTGCGCTGGTGGGCCGGGCCGGCCGCGAGCGGGAGACGGATGCAAGCCGGCAGCGCAACAGATGGCGCCGACAGATTCTTAGCACATACGATAGTCGAGTCGAAAAAGAGACGAGGCGGACGAGGAAAGGCAGGCAGGCTTTGCATGAGGGCGCGAAAGAAGAGTGGTATCGAAATTGATAGAGGGGCCCAAAGAGAAGAAGGAGAAGGCGCAGGTAAGGTTGAGCAGGACGAGACGAAAGACGAAGGGTAGAAGAAGGCAGGATGATGCAGCTGCGGAGCGTCTAGGAAAGCGGAAGAGGAAGAGAGAGGGAAGGCCCCCAGGGATCAAAGAGGTCTCATCGCCAGGCAGGACCCGCAGCCGCCTCGAGACGACGGGCCTCAAGCGCTCGTCCTTTGGCCGGCGACCACTGGCGCGACTTGACCTTCCTGCAGTGCTTGCAAGAGGGACAGAGTCAGCGCCCAGGACGAAGAATGAACAGCGCAAGTGAACGGAAGGACTGACCTCTCGAGCGGGGTGAGAGCTCGGCTGAAGCTACGCTTGACACTGCCAGTCGCACCGCACGATCCTTGCGAAACAGCCGAAGGCGGGCAGGAGGCCGGCTGGCTGGCAGCCAGCACGCCGCCAGACGACGAGTAGAGGCATTGAACCGAGCCGGGATAGCTGTAGCAAGACAAGAGGCACCAGGTCCAGTCGACGAGATGTCAGTCTCGGAGCAGCGTCTCGCCGGAGGGCGTGCGGGACGACTGACGAGCAGATGGTGTAGGCGACAGCAGCCCTACGCGTCAGGGTCTTCGGCGACAGGTCAGGGTTCAGACGGGTCGTGTCGTAAAACAGGCTGTTGGACCAGTCGCCTCCGCACGTCTGCTGTGCGTTTCCGGCACAGGCCACTGGGGTGAAGGCCGAGAACGAGGTGAGCGTGACGCCCTGCTCTAACTGATTACCGCAGTAGCTGCCATCACAAGGGTTGAGTGTAGGGTCAGGGAGTGATCAAAGAGTGATGAAAAGAGGTGACAGCGGGGCTTACCATTCGGAGGCGGCCTGGGTGCCAGCAATCATGAAGCCGCCGTCGGCGCAGGCGGCGACGCAGCCGTCGTTCGTCATGGGCTTGTCGCCGGGTAGGTACGTCCAGTAGTGGCCTCCCGAGAGCATGCGCCTGCTCATGCCGCCGTCGTGGTAACTCTCGGCGATGAGAGCGCCTCCGGCGGCCGGCGCCCAACCGGAGCGGAGGGTCGTCGAGGAGGTGTCGATGATGCCCGTCTCGCCCATGTCGACGCCGGCAGCGCCGTCGATCGAAGGGCACGTCTACGGGTGGGCGTCGACCGGAGTCAGCTGGGGACGAAAAGTTGTGCAAGCGACGGTCCGGGGGACGCACGAGGTAGCATGTGTTGGCAGCCGAGGGCGCGAACCGCTTGGCCGGGCCCACGACTGCAGTCGGGCTTGCCCGCACGACCTCGGCGAGGACGAGGGCAGCAAAGGCGACAGAGGCAGGAGAGAGCATGATGAAGGAGGAGAGACCGAGCAGGAGAAGGGAAGGGGCAGAAGAGGCGCGAGCGTCAACGAAAACGACAAGGAAGAGGTGACCCTTTTGAGGGCTCGGACAAGGTGCTCGACCAAGAAAAGGCTCCGTTCAGGAGCAGGTCGCCCATGCGTCCCCTCCTGCCGCGAAGAGGTCAGAAGAGAGGCGTTGTGCGCGACGTTGCCCTTCCGCCGAGCGGTGTTGACCTCAATCAAGACGGTCGGTCGCGGCCAGGGTGAGATCAGCGAGGTTGAGCGAGTCGAGAGAAATGCACGGGGTGGCGGTCGCGCGTGGCGGCGCGGTGGGGTCCGGCCGTCGGCCGTCGGTCGGAAGGATAGAAGCGGGTCCGAGCTCCGGAGAGGATGAAAGGAGCGTGCGCGCACAAGGGGGTCGAGGACAACGCTGGAGAGGTCGGGCCGCCCGTGCGTGCCGACGCGCTGCACATGGTTTGGGCCGGGACCCGAGAGCCGCGGTCGAGAGGCGTGAAAAGGAGGCGAGAGGTTTCAGAGCACTTGTCGTGGAAACGGTGGCTTGAAACCCCGATGGGCAACCCCGTATAGGGCTTTCATCTGGGCCTTCGTTGGGATTCGATGCCCATCGTCCGGAGCGCACGGCGACCGGAGGCGGCCTGACACATGCCGAGTGACAAGAGAGAGCAATTGAGGGAAGGCGACCGGCGAAGGCCGGTAGAAACAGCGTCCGTTGATCGGGTAGGACGAAAGACGCCGACCTTGACGAGTTGTGCGTCTGTTGGCCACGCGAGTCGGCCATGCGAGCGTCCTGACGACCGATGAGCACAGGACGGGTGCGGAAGACGTCTAGCGTGGTCTGGCTGCGCTGAACAGGGACTTTTTGGGAGGTCGAGCGCGCTCGTCAGCCAGCACGTTGTGGTCAGCCATCGCGCATCGGCGTCATCGCAGGTCAGCGACCGCCCGACGCAAAATCCGCAGAAGGGACGAAGCGCATGGGTATCCGCGGCCCGCGGAGAGGTGTCCACGAAGGTCTCCGCTTGGTCGCCTGTTTGAGGTGAGAGACAATCGGTCCCCACTGGCTCTAGTGCCAGGTGCCGAACTCGCGGCCGGTGACGAGCAGGAAGAGAGCGACGAGCGCAAACAGGACAAAGAGGGCGAGCACAAAGAGGAGGGGGCCAAACTTCCACCAGTAGAGCTCGGCCAGCTGCTCGACATACTTGACCATGACCTTGCCCGAGAGCTTGCTCTCGCCCTCGGCCCGGACGCCGAACGAGAAGGGGATCTCGGCGACACCTGAGCTCGGGATCTGCGCCTTGAGCAGGAGGTCGAGCGCGATCTTGAAGCCGTCCGAGTTGAGCGAGCGCGCCTTGGAGAACTGAAAGGGCAGCTCGCAGGAGTTGAGGGTCAGCAAGGGCGTCGATGGATGATGCGGTGACAGATCGGCGTCGTCGTGCGCGTGCGCGAGCGAGGGAAGAGGGGACAGACCTCCTCCTTGCGGATGCCAAAGAAGCCCGACATGGGATCGCTGACGGTCGTCAACGGCAGGGCCATGTAGCGCGCGCCGGCCGAGATGATGCGCCGGTAGAGCGGCCACGAGTCGTCCATCGCGACGCCGGGCCCGTAGCGTGTGCCAAGTGTGAACGGCGTCCGGGACGAGAGCGACGACAGCATCGTCGGCACCATCTCGGGCGGGTGCTGCAGGCGCGGTCGGGTACAAGCGACGTCGAGAGGACGCAGATCAGCGAGAGGACGACGGGTAGAGCAGGATGTCGAGCCTGGCTGCTGGCAGAATGGAGGGAGGACGACAGCCCGGGAGAAGCGGGTGACTGACCTGGAGGTCGCAGTCCATGCAGACCATGGCCTCGCCCCGGGCCTCGCGAAAGCCGCGGACGACGGCGCTGCTGAGTCCGCGCTCGTCGGTCCGGACGACGATGCGGACGGGGAAGCCCTCCTTCTGGAGCTCGTGCACAAGCTCGACCGAGCCGTCGCGCGAGTTGTCGTCGACGATGAGGACCTCGACGGCCGAGATCGGGATGGGCGAGGCGGGGCTCGAGAAGGCTGCGCGCAGGCGGGTGAGGAGCGGCCGGATGTTGAGCACCTCCTTGTAGGCCGGGATGACGATGGAGTAGGACGGCGTGGAGGACATGGCGGGAGCAATCGTTCACGGAACTGCAGGAGGGATGACGACCAGAGATGGCAGAGTGTGTGAGGAGGTCGGAGGGACGGAAGGAGGGCTGCTGCCGTGGGCTGCGTGCGGGAGGAGCCGCTCGCCCGCCTGGCGCCGCTGCCGGTCTCAGAGGAGCCCAGGCTCGGCGAGGGCCCGCAAACGTCGACTCTTGCTCGCCTCCCAGAAAGCCAGCCAAGCTTAGCATCCGGCCAGTCCCAGCAGCCGGCCCTGGACGCGGCCTTGATCCCAAGGTGCGTGCAGCTTCCGCGCAACCAGGGCGAGAGGGCGAGGGTGTACGACTCGAAGCAGCTCGCCGCGGGCCCGGCGAGATCGCCCCGAGCCTATGTCGGTCGGTCGCTTGGCCCCGAGGCCGGATCGCGTCTCGGCCGGGCATGGACGCGACGGGACCTGGCGAAAGGGACAGGCTCCGGCCTGGAGAGAGAGAGAACGGGCAGACCATCCTGTCCGACGTTGTGTGAGCTCTGGGAGCTGACCTGCTCTTCTCACCATGCCACCTCGCCCGCCCTGTCGCGTCCTTCCGCCCCGCCGGCCCGCGCCGCCCCGCCGACCGCTCGCTAGCTCGTCGACCCCCGTCTCCTCCTTCCCTCGACCGGACCACTCGCACGCGCCGTCGACTGCGCCTCCGACATCGAACGGTCCAACCTCAGGCTCAGCTGCCGGGAGCGCACGCACGCTAGGCCATCTGCCGCTCGCGACCGGCCATCTAACCGGCGATGAACGGCGGGCCGCGACCTCCCTCCGTCCAGCCGACGGCCGTCGGCCCTGGTCCCTCCTCGCAGGCCGGAGGGCCGTCCGGACCCCATCCGCCGCCGTCAGGGATGCCGACCAACAACGGCCAGCCGATGACGCCTCAGCAGCAGGCGGCGCTCCAGCAGAGGGCGCTCCTCAACGCCGCTCTCAACTGCACCAACATGGCCATCCGGCTGATGGCCTCGCTCGGGACGCCCCTCCCGGCCTGGTTCACGACCCAGACGATGCCGAACGGCGCACCCAACCCGAATTACCTCACCATCGGCCTCGGCGAGGGTGTCGCGCCGGACGGCAGCAGCGGCGGCAAACGGCTCGAGGCTTGGAAGCTCTGGCTCCCAGTGCTGCAGACGGGCAATCCTGAGCAGGTGCGCGCGCCCGTCGAGCATCCTTCGTTGAGGCCGTTGCTTGCGTTCGTCAACTGACAGGCCGTCACCGAATTGCACTCCTCTGCGTCCAGGCCTTCCAACCGGCCTTCATCGCCCGCTTCTGCACCTTCATCAATCTCCCACCCGTCCTCTCGGCGCCGACGCCGATCCCGCAGCTGGCGACGGCGACGCCCGAGCAGCTCGCGAGGGGTCCGGCGACCGACCTCCCCGAGCTCTTCCGCGAGACGTTCGAGATCTTCTTTGGCGAGACTCAGCGCCGGCGGGCAGCCAACATGAAGCAGCAGCAGGCTTCGAGGGCGGCGCCGGCCAACGGGTCCGGGCCGGTGACGGTCGCTCCTTCGGCGCCTAGCGGGCCTCCAGGACCGCCGGCGCAGGGCGCACCGTCTCTCCAGCAGCAGTCTGGGCAGCCGCCGCAACAACAGCGACCTCTTCAGCAGCAGCCAGGGATGCCTCAGCAACCGCAGCAGAAGTCCCAGTCCCAGCAGCTGAGTGCGGATCCGTCGCTAGCATCCGCCACCCTTCCTCCGCCAGTCGGTACTCCGGCAGGGCCGACAGCACCCAAGTCGACGACCCCGTCCGGTCCGCCGCCGTCGTCCTTCCTCGCCCCGCAGGCTGCCCCGCCACCGACTCAGTCGTCGCCGATAGCGCATCTGCAACCCCAGTCGCAACCACAGCTCATGTTCCAGGGGCCGACACCCTCGCCGGCCCCGTCGTCGGCGGGGTCGCTGCAGCTGCCGCAGGGCCTCCAGCAGTCGGCATCACCTCAGCCGCAGCCTCAGCCCCAACCCCAGCCGTTGAGTGGGCCGTCGTCGAGGCCGTCGACCGCAGGCGGCGCACCCTCGCTGCCGCCTGCTCCCTTTGGCTCTCCAGCCCCGGCCGCCTCGTCACGACCGCCGACCACCAACCCGCAACTGCTGCTCCAGCAGCAGCTCTTGATGCAGCGCCAGCAGTCGCTGAACGGGCCATCGACCTCGACGTCAGCCACGCAGACGCCACCGGCCGGCCGACCCGGGCCGACGTACCTCCCGCTCCAGCGCGGCGTCGTCTCGCACGGCGGCTGGGACGTCGACAAGCTCCTGGCCGAGCAGCACGCGCTCGCGGGCTCGCGTGCACCCGCCCGGGTCGGCATGTTTGGCACGCTCGACCTCGACGCGCTCGCCATGTCGATCCGCTCGCGCCTGCACGCCGAGGTCGGCTACGCGCTCCAGGTCGTCGAGATGCTCGCGGGCGAGTTCAACACGCGCGCCGGCGGCGAGGCCGACGGCATCCTCCCGATGGAGCACTGCATGGAGCTCTGGGAGGAGCTCGTCGTCCTGCTCGAGGAGACGGCCTTCGGCGAAGAAGGCCTCGACGGCGTCAGGGAGCGCGAGGTGGCCGAGGCACGAGCCACGCCATCAGCGCAGGGTCAGCAGCGGCAACGCCAGCTCACGCAGAGCGACATCGCCGCCCGGGCGAACGACGAACTTGCGTACGCGACCGTCCTCGACTCGTTTGGCGCCGGCTCATCAGCCGACGGGACCCGGCCATCGAGGCAAACGAAGCTCATTCTCAAGGTCGTCGGTATCCTGCGGGACCTGTCGCTCCAGCGTGAGAACCTCAAGATCGTCTCGTTTGATTTCAACCTGCTCGAGACGCTCCTCCGGCTTTGCCGGCCATCGAGCGCCGGCCTGTCTGCCGATGCCGAGACGGGCTCCCTTGTCGCCAGCGCCGCCGACGAGGACCGCTTGCTGTCGGTCTTTGACCTGCTCGCGATCCGGCAGGACACGCTCCACATCCTCGCCACGATCGCACTCGACATCCCTCTCACGATCCGGTCATGTCCGCCGACGCTCCTGGCGGCCCTCGTCGAGTTCCTCAGCTCGTATATCAACGACCCCTCGGTCGACCTCTACCCGCCCGGCTCGAGTGACGGCCACCGGGCCAACGAGAAGGTCATGCTCTCGGCCGCCGTCATCGATATGGCCGTCGACGCCTTCTCGCAGCTGACGGTCCTCGACGCCAACCGGACGCTGCTCGCCCGGTCGGTCCCCGAGGACGAGCTCGTCGTGCTCTACGACTCGCTTGCCAGGGCGCTCCCGCTCGCCGACGCCGACTTCATGTGGCTCCAGATCCCGCGCTGGTCGGCCCTGTCGGAGCGGATCGCGCTCGCCCTCTACTCGATTGCCTTTGCCTCGACGCCGTCGCTCAAGGCCCGGCTGCGCCAGAGTCGGAGCTCGCAGCAGGTCATCCCGCACGTCTTCCGGTCAATCCTCCGCCAGGGCGCTGGCCGACCATTCGGCGCCAACGTATTTGCCGTCCTTGCCCGCCGGCTGGCCGAGGTCCTTGGCCAGCTCGACGACCGGGACGACGACGAGGCCGTCGGCCTTTCGTTCGGCTCGGGCTTTGGCGAGGCAAAGTCAGGCGCTAAGCGCAAGCGCAAGGAGGTCCGCGGCGGCAGCTGGCTGGCCGGCGAGGATCGGCTGTGGACGGTCCTGATGACGGTCGTCGAGTGCGACGAGGTCGCATGGGAAGAGCTGGAGCAGCTCTACTTTTGCACATGAGAATGGCTGTTTACGGGAAACGAAACCATTCAATGGGCGGGGCGGCCAGCCCAGGGTTGACGGCGATCCGGCGACACTTACCCCTTGGCCTGGTAGGCGGCCCGGAGTTCCTCTGCAGAGTGGGAGGTAAGTGACGTCAGTAGGCCGGCTGCCTGACGAGCGAGCAGACAGAAGAGACGCGCCTGTCGCGAGCAGTTCGTATGCCTTGTTGATGCGCTGTGCGCGCTCATGCTGTCCGCCTTCACGGTCCGGATGCCAGATCTGGAGTTGCTCGATGCGCGCGTCGCGGATGACCTCGTCCGAGGGAATGGCCTTGAATGTGACCGGCGACAGGCCGAGCAGTGCGTAGTGGCCATGTGGGTCGCAGAGCCGGAAGGGCAGCGTCACGACCGCTGGTGCGGACCTCGTCGCCGCCGGCAGCTCAGACCGGGGAGGAGGACGGCCTCGCGACGCCTTTGGCGACGGCTTTGGCTGGGCCGTGTGCTCAGTCTTGTGCTCAGTCTTGTGCTCAGTCTTGTGCTCAGCCTTGTGCTGCTTGGCCAAAAGGGCAGCGCGCGCCTTCTCGAGGACGTTTTGCTTGTGCTTCAGCTGGTTGGCATGAGCAGCACGCTCCCGCTCGCGGGCGGCTTGAACGCGCTTCATCTGAACGACACGAGAGCAGACGGAGGTGAGTGCAAGGCCTAATGCAAAGCGAATCGAGAAGCGAATCGATAAGCAGACGCTGACCTGGGCCTCGGCCACCGCCACCGCCTTTTGGCGCCGCATGAGGCGCTCCTGTTGAGATGAAAGGTGTCAGGTTAAGCCTCAACCAGGAGGTTGGCAAAGGACGTCGCGTACCTTCTCGAGTAGCGCCGCTCGCCGGGCGCGTTCCTGCCGAGCAAAAGCGGAACAGGGTGAGAACTCAAAGGCAAGTCGATCGTGTGTGGAAGAGCCGCGAAGGACGTACCTCGGCAACGCGCTTCGCTTCCGCCGCTTCGAGCTCGGCAAGCTCAATTTGCCGGGCTGTCTCCGCGGTTTGTCGGCGAAGGCGCTCCTCCTAGAGGAACAAATTGGCAGGTGAATTAGCGCGAGGACGAGTGAGACAATTAGAGGACGCGAAGCGTCCTGCACCTTCCTCTTCTAGGGCTCCATCAGGCGTTGGATCTCCTGCATTACATGGAACGTGCCCGTTCGGCCGATTGTCCGCGAACTGATGACGGAGGTCTATGAGGGCGCGCACTGCTGGGTCAGCTTCCTGTCTGCGGGCGCGGCCGGGAAACGCAGGACGTACCTGGATGATCGGCGATGACCAGTCGAGAGGATCGCGCCTCGAGAAGTCGAAGGCGCTTGCGGGGACGGCAGATTTCTTGACGACGCATGCAACATCCATGTCGAGCGGCGCGGCATGGCCCCCAGGGAACTGGAAGGAGGAATGGAGGCTGCTGGAAGACTTCGGTAAAAACGTGCAGAGTCGCAGCGAACCAGCAGCGGGAGTTGCGAGCATCCAACCGCGGCTGGGCTCGGGCCTGAAGCTCTCGAGGATGGTATACTTGTAGGTCGGAAAAGCAAAGCGCTTAAGCAAGCACAGCTTTGATCTGGAGCCGAGTCCGTCCGTCGGCGGACCGAACTTAAAGGGGATGACAGGCCAGTCGCGCGACGGAACAGCTGCAGCAGCCTCGGCCGGGTTGAGCCTTTTATGGCTCAACGGAGATGATGCTTGGAACGAACTGATCATCGACGGATCCGGCTGCTCCTCGCCCAATGGGCCCAGTGGCCAGTGCTGGAGCGGGTCCGAGTATTGGTAAACCGGCCTGTGCATGCTCCGGCGGTCAGTCAGAGCGTAGGCTGGAGGAGAAAAACGTCGGGCCTGACCGAAAGTGTTGAGCCAGCTTGGGGTTGGGGCCATTGGCGCAGACGTCTGCACTGACAAAGGTGAGCTTGCCGTCGATGTCCGTCGGCTGCGGTGGAAAGGGGAGACGGTCAGCGATGACTGGGCGAGTCGCGCAGGCAGCAATCGCGACGCACATCTTCGTAAACATAAATGATTCGCCAAAATGGAAGTAGCATGGTGTCGATTCCCTGTTTTGGGCAAACGGAAGGCTTCAGTCATCGAGCGCTGCAGCACAATAGCAGCGCTGAATCCCACCCAGTTCAAGTTAGAATTAGAAGCGTCATTGGCCTCGCTTATGTAATCATCTACGTCGTCAGAGAGGTAATCATAGGGCTCGGCCGGCCCAGCGATGAGGTCTGCAGGTGTGAGCGTGGGCTCGATGACACGATCGCCGAGAGGCGGGCCGAGAGGCGGGAGGGGCTCGCGAATCCGCTCCGGCTCGACCTTCTTGCCCGACGAGAACAAGCCAAAGAACGACCGGGCCTGCTGCGGCCAGGCCGAGCTCCGAGCTATCGTGTCGAGCGAGCGGCGGGCGAGGCTTGTTGACAGCTGAGAGTGTTAGGCCAAGTCCCAGGTCAGCCAGCAGATCCTACGGCCTGCTCTAGTGGGGTAGTCCTGGCTTGACGCACCTGGGCTTGCGCTGAGCGCAGGTAGGTCGAAAACGAGCGCGAGAGTGAGGGTCCCGCGGTGGACTGCAAAGCCGGTTGGTGCAGCGGGACGATCAGGCCCTAGGACTGGGCCTCCAGCAATCAGTGAATCAGGCCAAATGCACCTGAGCGGCTCTCCGCTTTCGAGCGAGGAGCATGCTGGCCTGCCGGCGAGTGCCGCTGCTGTCGCCGGCTGAGGACAAGCCGACCGTCCATAGGAGAGCAGAGCGTCGGGCATTCGACTGGCCGACGACGCCGCCCTGGAGCCGCGTTGCCCCGGTAAAGCTGGCGGACGGTAGGCATCTCTGCACAAGCAGCGTCATCGCTGACACGTTGCTGCCAGGGCGATGTCCCCAGGGAAGGGAGAGGGGGGAGGCTGAGCAAGAAAAGCGGTCGGAGGCAGGACAGGTCGGCGTCGAGGTCGAGGAAGAAGCGGCGGCGCGACCGGCTCGCGCAGCAACCCGCGGGCCTGCCCTCGAGCGCGCGTGCAGCGATCGATTGCATGGTTGTCCATGCCCGTCGGTCGCCGATGTTGAGAGACCCTGAGGGAGATTCCCCCGAAGATGCGTGTGCGCGACCTTAGCATGTGCGTATCGTAGTCATGGCCATACAACCTCAGATCCTTCCGGCCGCCCCTGCTTGCTCCGGGCTGCTTCAGATGCGTGCGCCCTCAGCCCCTCAGGATCTTTTCGATCAGCGCCCGGCACCGGAACTGGTCACTCGCGAGGATGCGCGTCATTTTGAGGAAGCGCTCGAGATCAATGCGCTCGGCGTTGAGCGCTCGGTTGAGCTGGTAGATCGTGTCCGAGATGGCGGCGTCCTCGGCGACGAGATCGATGAGCCTGAGCGCGGGCAAGGCGGGCGGCGAATCGGTCAGTCGAAAGACCTTCAAGAGAGCCGAGGCGGAGCAGACAGGCGGGCGCACTGATTGTAGACGATCGTCGTCGAGCAGACAACCTCGTCGACGCTGACCTCGCCGCGGGCCTCGAGCCAAGCCAGCCGCTCGTCACCCGCACCGACGATCGCCCCAAAGCGCTCGCCGACGCCCCGGCAGACGTCGCGAACGGCGCGCAGCCGGGCCATCTCGTCCTTGATCGCCGGCTGCGCGCTCGAGAGGTCCTCCTTGATCTGCTCGAGCTGCGCCCGACGCGTCGTCAGGTCCGTCATCGCCGCCCCGAGCGACGATGACAGCGTCGTGTGCAGCGTCGAATGGAGAAGGAGCGTCTCGGGGTTTGGCGGTGGTGCAGGCGGAGGGAGTGCAGGGGTCTGAGAGGATGAAGCGGACGGCGACAGCGGAGCGTCGTCGTCGGCCGATAGAAAGTCCGGTATCGGCTGCCGGGGCGGTGGCGGCTGCGAGATCGGCAGCGAAAGAGTGGCTCCAGCTGAGCTCTGCGGCGGACGGAGTGGCGAGTGCGGAGGGCCCTGTGCATGATGACTAGAATGCTGCGGCATCGTTGCCGATCTCGGCAGCTGGCCAGGCTGGGGCTGGTACCGCTGCTGCTGCTGCTGATGGTGCTGCTGTGGGTGTGGATGTGGCTGATGCGAATGGGGCTGCGGAGGCTGCTGAAAGGCCGAGTGAACCGGTGGCGGACCCTGGATTCGCGGATCAAACGAAGACGACCGAGCGTGGGCGTAGACGGGAGAGCCGGCCGGATGAGGTGGCGTCGGTCCGTATTGCTGTGGGCGATGCGGCTGCTGATGAGGTAAGGGCGCTGGCTGAGAATAGGCATGAGGGACCGGGCTCTGCCCCGGTATCAGAGGCAATGGCGGTGGCGGCGGCGGAGGAAGAGGAGGCGGCTGGCCGGAGGAGGAGGCTGGTCGCGTGTACTGCGGAAGATGCTGCGCGTCCGGACCCGAGAGGCCGCCCAAAGTTCAGCTCACATTCCTACAGATGTTGGGCCAAAGGTAGATCTGTGCACCTCTGATCCGTTGCGACTATGATGGGCTGCCTGCGGCGGCTGAGACTGAGCCCGAGAGGGCATTGGCGACGTCTGCGCGCGCGCCGGCGCCGAGGAGGTGGCTTGCGATCCCGCCGACGAGGTCGGAGGCTTGGCATAGACCGGCGGGAAGAGCGAGAACGCGTCGATGAGCGACTGCAGCAGCGGTAGCATGGAATGCGCCTGGCAATGGAAAGCGAGAGCGATCAGCGTAAGACGAGACGGCAGCAGGCGGGCGGGGCAGGCACGGACCTCCCACTTGCGGCGCCAGTTGCGGAGATACTCCCAGTCGTCCTCGTTGACGCGGCCGTCGAGCTCGACACCCTTGCCCTTACGGACGAGCATACCGCTCGTAGGGACGACGTAGACCATCGGCGGGCTCCTGGGCGAGTCGAGCGGGAGCCAGACAGCGATCGGGACGTTGTACCGGGCCGAGGCGTAGGTGATGGGCAGCGTGCCGTGCAGGCAGAGCAGGAGGAGCGTCCGGCCGTCATCGAAGGCTGAAGCAGGCGCAGACGTCAGCCAGACCTGCACTTCTCGTGAGCTGATGCGCGACGGGGAGGGGACGCGCTGTACTGGTCGGTCTTGATCTTGAGCGAGGCGTGGCGGTCGAGGGCCGACGCGATGGCCGCGATCGCCTGGTCCGGGTAGACGTAGTTGGCGGCCGCCTGCTTGAGCCAATTAAGGATGTGCGGAGGCGCCATGGCTCGCACTGACTAGCCGACCCTGCTAGGCGTCCGGATTGGGAGAGCGAAGGGAGATGGGGGGAAGCAGGGCAGGAGAGTCGAGATCGTCGCCGTCGAGGTCGAGCCGGCCGTGCTGCTGCCGCCGCCGCCCACGCGCCTCGAGCTCGACTCCCGTACAGCGCCGTCGTCCCTCCGAACTGTCGAACGAGTCCCTCCAGTCTGCCATGTCGTCCACGTCCGCCCCCAACTACTCGACCGACACATCGATCCTGCCCGAGTCGAATGACCAGTACGGCACGAAGGAGTACTGGGAGCGCCGATACGAACAGGAGACGTCCGAGACGGCGTTCGACTGGTTCCTGCGGCCAGAGCAGTGTCTGCCCCTGATGTCCGTCCGCTCGCTCGCTCTTTGAGCGCTGGGTGGCGTTGAGGAGCTCGCATGCTGACCTCACGCATCCCCTGATCGACAACTAGGACGGAGCTTATTCCTGACAAGACGAGCCGAATCCTCATGCTCGGGTGCGGCAACTCTGCGCTGAGCGAGACGGTACGAGCCCGCCCCGCAGCGAGCCCCAAGGACGAGCCAGAGCTAACAGTCGGCAACCCCCGCTCGCTCTCGGCAGATGTACGATCAGGGCTGGACGAACATCGTCAACATCGACGTGCGTCTCCTGCTCCCTCTCGAGGCGGCGATGCTTCAGCAGCAGCGGGGTCGACTTGCTAACGTCCCGGCTGACCTTCGCTCACCGCCCCGGTGCATTAGTACTCGGGCATCCTGATCGAGCAGATGAAGGAGAAGCACGGCGAGGCCCGGCCGGGCATGGAGTGGCACGAGATGGACATCCGCGATCTTAAGTTCGAGTCGGGCAGCATAGACGTCGCGCTCGACAAGGGCACGATGGAGTGAGTCGCCCGTCCGGTCGCTAGCACTCGGCAGGAGGACGTCAGGGCTGACACTTTCGTGGTCCGCGCAGCGCCATGGTCACGGCCAAGGGCGATGTCTGGGTGCGTCGCTCTCGTCGCCATATGCTGTCCTGACTGTCCACCGCTGACTCGGCCTCTCTTGCTTACATCGGGCCGCCTCGACAGAACCCGTCGGAGGAGGTCGTCGCTAACTGCAATGCCGAGGTCGACGAGGTCCTGCGGTCTGTCCGGTCTCCCCGATCTCCCTGAGGCATACTCTGACTGACGCAAGCTTCTTCCTCCGGTGCTTCCCTATCAGGGTACTTAAGCCCGGGCCGTCCTCCTCCTTCATCTACTTGACGTTTGCGCAGCCCCACTTCCGCCGGCGCTACCTTACGCGCGAGGGCTGGGACCTCTCGGTCAAAGACGTCGGCGACGGCGTCGGCTTCGGCTACTTTCAATACGTAGTCAAGCGCAAGCCCGAAGCGATCTGATGGCGGTCGCTCGAGCGTGCCCTAGACAGCGTGGGGTCACAACGACATAAAGAGATCGTGCAGGAGGCGGCCGGGGATCCGGTCGTTCAGAGACTGGGCCCGTCGCCAGACGAGATTGCGCTGATGAGCTGGTTCTGCAGAGGCGTAGCGAGAGGCGGACGTCTGGTCAGGCGGGACCTCCACATAGGCCAGGAGAGCAAGGGGAAAGGTACGCACGAGGAAGGCAATTTCCTTGGCGTCGCCGAGCAGGTCGCCGAAGCCGTCGCCCGCATCGGGGCTCTCTGTCGAGCCGACGACGCCGGTCGCGCCGGTGAACGCATGGACGCCGTGCGTCCAAGGGCTCGTAAAGTCCATCTGGTCGAAAGCGGTCCCGCCGAGGCCGCCACCGAAGACGCCGTCGGCCGAGGTGCTCGCATTGGTGCCGCCGCCGCCGCCGCCGCCGCCGCCGTTGCCGACCGTTGGGCTCGTCGGTAGCTGCGAGCGAGAGGTCGACGCGAGGGGCGAGAGCGAGTACGACGCTTGCTGGAACGTCATGCCGGGTGCGGGTTGAAGCGGCCGTGCCTGGGGCGACGCGAGCGAATGCGGCGACTGGGCGAAGGGCTGGTTGAACTTGTGGTCGCCCATGCCGATCGCCTTAGCCGACCACGCCGAATCGCTCGCCGCTGCCCGGCCGGCCGACGACCCGCCCGCTCCGGCATGCTGAATCTGGCTCTGAAGTGGTGCGTTTGACGACTCGCCGACCATGTCTCCCTTGGCGCGGTGGTACGACAGCAGGAGCTCGTCGACCGGGTCAGGCCGGCCCCAGAGACCAGGACTGGCCGTCTGCCGACTCGCAGATGCAAGGTTGGCACCCGGCCCGCCGCCGCTGGACGAGATTGAGTTCTGCCGGGGCGGGGCGAGGAAGTCGTGCTCCTGGCGCTCCATCTTATGCGGCTGGCCGGGACTTCGGTTCTGGCCGAGGCTGAAGGGCTGTGCCGAGCTGGCGTAGGGCGACGAGCTCGGCTCCATCTGCAGCGGCGGCGGGTGCGGGTACGGCTGCGCGCCCGTGTTGGTCGGCGACGACGGCAGCGACGCCGAGTTTATGTTCTTCTCCTTCTGCGAGAAGAGCTCGACGATGGCCAGCTCGCGGACGGTAGCGATCGAGACGCGGCCGTCTTGGTCGGGCGTCCGGCCGGTGACGACCTGGCGAGCGATAGAAAGAACAAGATATCAGTCGCCAATCTGGCGGGAGGGTGAACACGGCGTGGCACGGACGCACGTTCAGCAGGTTCCGAAGCTCCTCGGCCTGGCTGCTCGTCGGGTCGAGCAGGATGGCGATACCGATGATGATGTACGAGTTGAGCACCCAGTAGGCGGCGACCGAGAGCTTGCCTAGGTGGGCCGGCTTGTTGAGCTGGAAGTCGCGCCGGCCGATGAGGTCGGCACGAGCAGCCTCGATCGCCGCCCGGCGTGAGTAGTCGTACGTCGTCGAGTCGCGTCGGCGGAGGATGAACGGCCGGTGGAGGAGGATGCGCGTGTAGTAGAACTCGGAGGCGAGCATCTGGCGGTGGAAAGCGAGGTAGTGGTACTGGTTGTCCATCGACTTGTCGGGGTGCTCAAGCTTGAAGTAGGAGGGCAGGTCGTGCTTCCAGGCCTGAAGGACGTAAGAGGCGCGAGTCAGCAGGCGAGCCACCCAAGAGTCAACGCGGATGAACTGACGATCAGCTCCTGATCGAGCTCGACGACCGTCTCGTACCGCGGCGATTTGAGCGAGAAGACTGCATAGGGGCGGCAGGGAGTCAGTCGGGTTCACGCTGGGCGACAAGCGGGGGCTGTAACGGAGAGGTCGTACTCTTGTCGCTGATCTTGCCCATGATGACGGCGAGCGCATGACGGAGAACCTGTGTGCGCCAAAGGAGCTGTCAGGGTCGCGCGAGTTGCTGCTGCGCGAGAGGGCAAGAGACGCACCGCATGCGTCATGACGGTCGGCTGGCTCATCGGCTTGCCCTCGATGGGGAAGTCGCCGAGCAGGTCGTGGTCGTCGAGGTTGGCCGGCGGCAGTGTGTCGACCGAGCTCTCTGGGATGAGCGTCGGCCGGCCGACGAGGAGCGAGGCCGTCCGGTCGTGGTGGAAGACGTACGACCACAGCCGCCGCCGGAGCTCGATCTCGCGCTTATCGGCCATGCCGAGATGGCTGCCATCGCGGTAGAGACCGAGCTGGAGTGCGGCCGTTAGCGGCGTGAAGCCCTCCGCCGCCCGATGGACGAGGAGCCTGCGAGTGGCAAGTCGATTAGCCGGCCGCGCCGCGAGAGCGAAACACCGAGGGAGCAGTATGAGGGACGCACAGATACCGTGCGATCAGCAGGCCAGCCATGACGATGTCGACGTTGTCGCGCTGGAGCGCCTGGGCGATGTTCATGGCCTTGCGGGCCGAGCCGTACAGCTTGCGCGACATGCTCCGTCGCTTGTCCTCGTCGCCAAAGAGGCTGAGCGGGGCCGTCAGCGTCGCGATGGCCATCTGACAAGAGCGCACGGAAGGTTGTCAGATCTCTTGCGCGAGCGAGACCATACTGCGACTGGGGTTCGACGAAAGACTGACCATGATGAACAGCAACGGCAACCACTTGAGCGAGGCTGCGTCGAGATTCTGCCACGGGTAGGCGTGCTGGAGGTTCTGCTCCGTCTCGTGCGAGAAGAAATGGATGTAGCGCGCCTGAAAGGACGGCTGGTAGATCTTGTACCGCGTCCAGCTGCAGCCAGAGGCGTCGGGCGACATCAGCCTCGGGCTCTGGCAGAGAGGAGGGAGAGAGAGCGAGGGATCGGGAGGCCGCACTCGATCTCGCGCCAGTACAGCTCGACGAGCGCGTTACGGACGCCGCGCTCGGGCAGCTTGTCGAGCAAGCTGATGATGTTTTCCATCGAGATGCCGCTCTCGTCGAGGATGTCCATCGCGCTTTCGAACTTGGGCGGGAGCGAGCCCGGCGGATAGAGCCGGTGCCGGCCGGAGGACGGGGTCGGCCCAGCATTGGATGCCGAAGTTGGGAGGGAGGGGAGTGTCGGTGAGGGCAGAGGGAGCGAGAGCGAGGCAGTTCCTATTGAGGTTGTCGGGAACTGAGGGCGTGCGTGAGGGAGAGGGTCGGGCGGGATCGATCAGTCGCGGCGCGCAGCAAGGGGCAGCAAAGGCAGGCACCAAGCCCGGGCGAGCACGCACGTCCTGCAGGATCTTGTTCATCCGGCTGCTGCTGACGCTGCTCATCGCGCTCGGGCCGTAGAAGCGACCGCCGCTCATCGTGCCCATCTGGCCGTCGTCGTCGTCGTCGTCCTCGCCCTCGCCGCCACCGCCGCCTCCACGGCCGCCATCGCTCGCATTGCTGCCCGAGAAGCTCAGCCGGAGCGGCTGGATCGCCGCCGGCCGGGGTGAGACCGACGATGGCACGGCCGACGACGACCGGCCGTTGATGTTGATTGGCGGGAGGTAGTGGCCTGCGCCCGGGTGACCCGAGGACGAGGCCGAGGGCCCGCCGATGGCGCCGCCGCCGTGCGGGTGGGCGGCCGAGGCGTCGCGGAGGTCCTTGAGAAGGTCTTCAATCCGATCGAGCCGTGAGCGCACATCCTGTTCATAGCTGAGAGGAAGGAAAGGGCGCAGGGCAAAGCTCTCTGGGGTCAGACAGGGTGGGGCGATGGCTGGCGGCGGCAGCGGCGACGCAAGGCACGCCGCCGTCGTCGGAAGGTCGGCGCGGCGGGCCGAAGAGGCAGACGACTGACTGGTTCGGGTCCTCGACGCCGTTGACGAACGGCCGACAAAGGTGCGGCACCTTGCGTGCGATGCAATGCGAGCACGGCGTCTGGCGGTCGCACTGGAGGGCCGGGCGTTGCGGCAACAGCGAGGGCGGGATTCGACGGGCGAAGGCGGGTCGGGTCAGGACGAGCAGAAGGAGATCGGGACAGGTGCCGCCGGCAACGCTGCCGATGGCAAGTGAGCACAGACGGACCTTCTGCTTTCGCCGATTGCACTCGACGCAGCTGAAGTGGACCTGCGCAGGGCCACAAAGAGATGCCGTCGTCGTCGTCAGTTGTCAGTCTTCTGGTCTTCCGATCTCGTAGAGGGAGGGACGCACCCGGTTGCGCTTGCCCTTTGCGCTGCCTCCGGCCTCACTGTCGCTACCGGTGTCCTCGACCTTGCGCTTGGCAATCTTTTTCGAAGACGACGACGACGGCTGGGCCGACC
>Ga0308160_10001200_pt1 | contig 38620 bp, 37 predicted proteins | sample PhyFR1_FD_201036 | JGI IMG/M metagenome (GOLD analysis project Ga0308160, IMG submission 201036) | Phyllosphere microbial communities from UC Gill Tract Community Farm, Albany, California, United States - DLSLF.R1 | ecosystem: Host-associated > Plants > Phyllosphere > Unclassified | place: USA... | reverse complement strand
GGGGGGGGGTGCCGGGGGCCCCCCCGCCTCCAGTCCGCCATCCGGTCGCGTCTACGACGCGAGCGTCGCCTTGTTCGTCTCGCGCGCCCGCAGGACGGTCACGCCGGTGATCGCGGCCGCAGCCATCACGTAGAACGCGGGGGCGAAGGTGTTGCCCGTCGCGGTGATGAGCCAGGTCGCGAAGTAGGGCGTGATGCCGCCGAAGAGGGCGACGCTGACGTTGTACGCGATGCCCATCGAGCCGTAGCGGATCGCCGTGGGGAACAGCTCCGCCATCGCCGCACTCACGGCGCCGTCGAACGCCGCCATGAACAGCCCGAGCAGGACCATCGCCCCGGCAGCGGCCCAGAAGTTGCCGGCGTCCATGAGCATGAGCGTCGGGTAGGTGAGGACGAGGAAGCCGCCACAGCCCGCGAGCATCACGGGCTTCCGGCCGATCTTGTCCGACAGCAGCCCGAAGAACGGCACGAGGGCGGCGATCACGATGAAGCCGATGACGACGACGCCGTACGAGACCAACGGCGAGTACCCGAGGTCGGCCTGCAGGTACGACGGCATGAACGTCTGCAGGATCCAGTGGCCGACGGCCTTGAGGACGACGAAGCCGACGCAGAACAGCAGCGCCTTCCACCCCGTCCGGAGCGAGCGGCGGAGCGGGTTCTTCGCGAGCTCACCCTTGGCCTTGAGGGCGCGGAACTCCGGGGTGTCCTCGAGCTTCGAGCGGAGGTAGAGGCCGACCAGGCCGAGCGGCAGGGCGATGAGGAACAGGACCCGCCAGCCCCACGACTCGAGGGCCCCGTCGCCGGCGATCGCCGTGAAGAGGAACACCAGGCCGCCACCGACGATGAAGGCCGCGAACCCGAAGACGTCGATGAAGCTCGTGACGAAGCCGCGTCGGTTGGACGGCGCGAACTCGGCGAGGAGCGTCGTCGCCCCGGCCCCCTCGCCGCCGGCCGCGAAGCCCTGCACCAGGCGCACCACGACGAGCAGGATCGGCGCGAGCAGTCCGACGCTCTGGTACGTCGGCAGGATGCCCATCACCGCGGTCGCGCCGCTGGTGATGAGGATGACCGTCGCGAGCGTGGTCTTCCGGCCGACGCGGTCGCCGAGCGAACCCCAGAACAGGCCGCCGAGCGGGCGCATCACGAAGCCGGCGCCGAACACCGCGAACGCGGAGAGCAGTGCCACCTGCGGGTCGCCCTGCTTGAAGAAGTACAGCGAGATGACCGTCGCCAGGGTGCCGTAGAGGCCGAAGTCGAACCACTCGACGAAGTGCCCGACGCCCGCGGCGACGATGACCTTCCGCATGCTCTGGCGGCGGGCGTCGTCGCCCAGTGCCGCCCGGACGTCGGGGGTGGTGGCGGCGTCGGCGCTCGTGCGCGTTCGGGTTCCGTCGCTCATGGGTTGACCTCACACTTCGTTGTCGAGAGTTCGTTGACGATAGCACTCGTCGGGCACACTTTGCCACACAGTGGGAAAGTATCGCCAGCAAGTGATACCGTCGCCGCCATGCAGTCCCGTGAACAGCACCACGACGTCGTGGTCGTCGGAGGTGGCCTCGCCGGTGTGAGCGCCGCCGTCGCCGCCGCCCGCCTCGGCTCCAGCGTCGCCCTCGTCACCAACCGCCCGGTCCTCGGCGGGAACTCCTCGAGCGAGATCCGCGTGTGGGTCGTCGGCGCCACCGCCCACGGCACGCAGCGGTTCGCCCGCGAGACCGGGATCATGGGCGAGCTGTTCCTCGAGAACCAGTACCGGAACCCGCAGGGCAACGCGATCTACTGGGACCAGGTCGTGCTCGACCTCGTGCGCGCCGAGCCGAACGTCCACCTGCACCTCAACACCGACGTGCGGACCGTGACGACGGTGGACGACGAGACCGGCGCACCGCGCATCGCGTCCGTCACCGGCTGGACGATGGGCTCCGAGATCGAGACGACGTTCACCGCCCCGGTGTTCCTCGACTGCACGGGAGACGGGCTCGTCGGCGCCCTCGCCGGGGCGTCGTACCGGATCGGGCGCGAGGGCCGCGACGAACACGGCGAGGAGTGGGCGCCCGAACAGCCGGACGACGAACTCCTCGGCAGCTCGATCTTCTTCTCCACACACGACACCGGCCGCCCGGAGAAGTTCGTGCCGCCGTCGATCGCGAAGGACCTCAGCACGACGCCGATCCTGGCGAACCGGGCGATCAAGACCGGGGACAACGGCTGCAACTACTGGTGGATCGAGTGGGGCGGCGAGCTCGACACCGTCACCGAGAACGAACGGATCCGCGACGAGCTGTGGGGCGTCGTCTACGGCATCTGGGACCACATCAAGAACTCCGGCGCGTTCGACGCCGACTCGCTCACCCTCGACTGGGTCGGCGCGATCCCGGGCAAGCGGGAGTACCGACGGTTCGTGGGCGACCACACCCTCACCCAGCAGGACCTCCTCTCGCAGCGGACCTTCCCGGACACGGTCGCGTTCGGCGGGTGGTCGATCGACCTGCACCCCGTCGAGGGCGTCTACGCCGAGACCGCCGGGGCGCAGCAGCGGTACACGGACGGCACGTACGACATCCCGTTCCGCTCCCTCTACTCGGCGGACGTCACCAACCTGCTCTTCGCCGGCCGGAACATCTCCGCGTCGCACGTCGCGTTCGGGTCGACCCGCGTGATGGCCACCTGCGCCACCCAGGGCCAGGCCGCCGGGACCGCCGCGCACCTCGCCGCCCGCCACGGCCTCACGCCGCGCGAGCTCGGCACCGACCACGTCGCGATGCTGCAGCAGACGCTCCTCCGCGAGGACGCGCCGCTCATCGGCGTCCGGGCCCACGACGGGGCGGACCTCGCCCAGCGCGCCCGGATCAGCGCGAGCAGCGAACTCGTCCGGCTCGACACCACCCCGTGGGCGACCGAGGACACCTTCGCGCTCGACCGCGACGCGGCGCTGGTCGTGCCGGTCGACCCCGTGCTCGGTTCCGTCGCGTTCCGGACCGTCGCCGACCACGACACCGACGTCACGATCGAGCTCTGGACCACGGGCCGGCCGCAGAACTACGCCCCGATCGCGCACGTGTCGACGCACACCGCGCGCGTCCGCGCCGGGGCGGCCGAGGCGGCCGTCGACCTCGGGTTCCGGCCGGACGAGCCGTGCAACGCCGTGGTCGTGGTCCGCCGGACCCCCGGCGTGCGCCTGGTCCTCACCGACGGGCACCCGTACGGCGTCCTCGCGCTCCGCGCCCGCACGGCCGACGACGAGCAGTTCGACGACCACATCCCCGAGGAGGCCGACCAGCCGGTCACCGACTGGGAGGCGCGGGCCCTGCGCGGACGCTCCTTCGCGTTCACCGCAGCCGACGCGTCGGACGCGTGGCGCGCCTCCCGGGTCGCCGACGGCTACCAGCGCCCGTTCGGCGGACCGCACCTGTGGTCGTCGGAGCCGGACGACGGCGCGGCGACCCTCACCCTCGACTGGGCGGAGCCCGTCGACGTCCGTGAGGTCCGCATCGTCTGGAACGACGACGTCGACGCCGACCTCATCAACCTGCACCACCACCGCACGCCGTGGGACGCGGTCCCGACCCTGGCCCGCGACTACCGGATCGAGGCGTGCGTCGACGGATCGTGGCGGGGACTCGCGACCGTCACCGACAACCGGCACCGGCACCGCGTGCACGACGTCGCGCCGACGCGGACCGCCTCACTCCGCGTCGTCGTGACCGCCACGAACGGTTCACCGTTCGCGTCGGCGAGCGCCGTGAAGGTCTACTGACCCACCGCACCACCCGCAGCACCACCACGATCAAGGGAGATCGCCATGCGCCTGCGCGCACTGACCATCGCGACGGCCGTCGCACTGTCGCTCACCACCGTCGGGGTCGTCGGGCCGCCGGCCGTCGCGTCCGGCACCGCGAGCATCCAGGCGAACCCGGGGAACCCGACGTCGCCCACCGCCACCGCGCACACCGTGACGGTCAACGGGACCGCCGTGCCGGTCAGGGCCGAGGCCGTGAGCGGCACCTCGCACGACGTCGCGATGTTCGCGAAGGGAACGGGCACCGCGACGATCAGCGTCACGATGCCCGGCGTCGCCGCGTCGGCCACCCCGGTCGTCACGCCCCGGACGCTCGGGATCGCCACGACCCGGGCCGGCGACACCGTGACCTTCACGATCCGCGACGCGCACCCGCTCGTCATCGAGACCCCGGGCGTCCGCGCACTGTTCCTCTTCGTCACGCCGTCGGAGACCGCGGTACCGTCCGCGTCGGACCCCGACGTGCTGTACTTCGGGCCCGGCGAGCACCACGCCGGCGTGATCCGCCCGGTGTCGGGCCAGACGGTCTACCTCGCGCCGGGTGCCCTCGTGCACGGGCGCATCGACGGCGACGACGTCACCGGCGTGCACGTGCTCGGGCGCGGGATCCTCGACGCCGGCTCGGACACGTCGCGGACCGACAAGACGATGGCGATCCGCTTCCACGACAGCTCGGACATCACGGTGTCCGGCATCGGCGTCCGCAACGCCCAGTGGTGGCAGACGCTGTACATCCGCTCCTCGGGCATCCACGTGTCCTGGCTGAACCTGATGGGCACGCTCATCAACAACGACGGCATCGACACCGACGGTGTGCAGGACATGACCGTCGAGCACGACTTCGTGATGAGCGGTGACGACGGGTTCGGCTGGCACGCCCTCGACGCGGCCACGAACGGCGAGCCGGAGACCCGTGGGCTGCACGCGACCGACACCACGTTCTGGAACGTCACCGGCGGCAACCCCGTCCGGTTCGGCTCGTCCATGGAGACCGAGGTCTTCACCGACGTCTCCATCACGCAGTCGTACGTGCTCCGCGCGAAGGAGGTCGCCCTGAAGTTCGACGTCCAGGACTGGGCGACGGTCTCCGACGTCACCGTGGACGGCTTCCACGTGGAGTCGCAGCCCGTCGGCAAACAAGCCATCGTGCTGCAGGTGCTCAAGGGCCAGTACTCGAACGACACCGGGTACCGCGACGAGCGGGGCAGGATCACGGGCATAACGATCCGCGACTTCACCGACGTCACGGCCGACACGGTCACGCTGTCCGGGTGGGACGCGACGCACGGGGTGTCGGACGTCGCCTTCGAGGACGTCGTGCTCGGCGGCGCACCCCTCACCACGGCACAGGTGCGGACGAACCAGTTCGTCAGCGGTGTCACGGTGTCCTGATCGACTCCACGGGACAGAATGGGCGGATGGCCACCACCCCTCCGAACCAGAGCATCGAGCGCGCCGCGGCGGTCCTCGGCGCGCTCGGTGCCGCCGACGGGGCGATGCGCGCCTCCGACATCGCACGGGCGATCGGCCTCGGCACGTCGACGACCGGGCGGCTCCTCGCCACGCTCGAGTCGCTCGAGTACGTGCGACGCGACCCCGAGTCGCAGGGGTACTCCGTCGGACGGGCCGTCCTCGAGCTCGCCAGCCAGGGGCTCAACCACAACCCCGTCCACCGCGAGAGCCGGGCCGCCGCGCAGGAGCTCGCGCACCGCATCGGCCTCACCGCGAACGTCGGGGTGCAGGACGACGCGGCCTGCATCTACCTCTGCCACTTCGAGGGCTCACTCGCTCCGAAGTCGCACACCATGATCGGCATGCGGCAGCCGCTGCACGCCTCGGCGCTCGGCAAGGCGCTCATGCTCGACCTGTCACAGGCCGAGCGGGAGGCCCTGCTCGGCGCGGACCTCGCGCGGTACACCGACCACACGATCACGTCGCACGACGCGCTCACGGCGGACCTCGAGGCCTCGGCGAAGCGCGGCTGGTGCGTCGAGAACCAAGAGGTCGCGCTCGGCCGGTTCTGCATCGCGGCACCGATCCGGAACGCGTCGGGGCGCATCGTCGCGGCGCTGTCGATCTCCGGGCGGGTGACGCAGCTGCGGGACCGCGACACCGCGTCGCTCGCAGAGGACCTCATCGAGGTGGCCGACCGCATCAGCGTCGGCCTCGGCATGATCAGCGCGGTCGCGCACTGACGGACGGGAGGGACGGTGCGGGCCCGCACCGCGCCTCCTGGCCGTCAGGTGGTCGCGCCGGTCGCGCTCGTCGCGTCAGTCGCGCGACGGCAGCAGGTGGATCGCCTCCATGGCGAGCTCGGCGGCGATCGGGTCCTTCGCGACGACGGCGGCCTTGAGCTTCTCGAGCTCCGGCAGCACGACCTCGGCCGGCACCAGCTCGGCCAGCTCCGGCACCCGCAGCTTGAACGCGAGCCCGTCCGTCGTCGCCTTGCAGAGCTGCTCGAGCGACGGGTTGCCGCAGTGGTCGGCCCACATCGCGTAGATGTCCGCGCCGTGCTGGGCGACCTCGCCCTGGTGCCGGGCCTCGACCTGCGCCGTGACGTCGTCGAGGGTCTTCACGACCTTCTTGCGCTGCGCGTCCGTGAAGCGCGGCGTCGCGAGGCGGGCGACACCGCCGTAGATCACGCCGAGCGTGCGGTAGGCGTCGAGGAGCTCGTCCTTCGTCGGTGCGGCGACGCGGGTGTACCGGTTCGGCGCCATCTCGATGAGTCCGGCACGGGCGAGCTCGGCGAGGGCTTCACGGATGGGGGTGCGGGAGACACCGAGCCAGGCGATGAGGTCCTCGTCGTTGAGCCGTTCGCCCGGCTCGAGGGTGCCGTCCATGATCGCGTCCCGGATCTTGTCCTGCACGGTGTCACGGAGGAGCTTCCGCTCGGCGGCGGGCTGCGTCGAAGGAACTGGCATGCGCCCAGCGTGTCACATGTGATGGGCCGGACGCGACAGGCGCGACGGCCACCAGGCGCGACGCCCGAGGTCGTACGCCAGCGCCGGGACGAGCAGCGAGCGGACCACGATCGTGTCGAGCAGCACACCGAAGGCGACCACGAACGCGATCTGCACGAGGAACAGGATCGGGATCACGCCGAGCGCCGCGAACGTCGCCGCGAGGACGACCCCGGCCGAGGTGATCACGCCGCCCGTGACCCCGAGCCCGCGCAGGACGCCCTCGTGCGGACCGTGCTGCAGGGCCTCCTCGCGCACCCGGGTCATGAGGAAGATGTTGTAGTCCACGCCGAGCGCCACGAGGAACACGAACGAGTACAGCGGGACGCTCGGGTCGGCCCCGGGGAAGTGGAACACGTGGTCGAACACGAGGGCACCGACGCCGAGCGCCGCGGCGAAGGACACGATGACGCTGCCGATGAGCACGAGCGGTGCCACGATGCTCCGGAGCAGCAGCATCAGGATGAGCAGGATGACCGCGAGCACCACGGGGATGATCAGCGTGCGGTCCCGGATGCCGGTGTCGTTCGTGTCGACGGCGGTCGCGGTCGCGCCACCGACGATCGCGCCGGGGTCCACCCGCTCGACCGCCGTGCGGAGGGCACGCACGGTCTGTTCGGCGGCGTCGGAGTCGGCCGGGTCGGACAGGGTGGCCTCGAGCAGGACGTCGCCGCGGGAGACGGTCGGGGTCCCACCGGCGGCGCCGCCCGGGTTGCCGCTCGTCGTCACGGGGACGGTGCCGGACGGCGCGTCCTTCGCGGCCGCCACGACGCTGTCCACGCCGTCCACGCCGGTGATCGCGGCGGCGAGCTCGTCGGTCCTCGACGCGGCGCCGATGACCTGGACCGGGCTGCCGGACCCGCCCGGGAAGTGGTCGGCGAGCACGTCCTGACCGTCGCGCGCCTGCGAACTCCCGATGACCAGGTCGCTCTGCGGGACCCCGTCCGCCTTGAGTCCGACGAGGCCGGTGCCCATCGCGAGGAGCCCGACGGTGCACACGATCCAGACCACACGGGAGCGGCGCGCCACGAGCCGACCCACCCGTGCCCAGACCCCACGGGCATCGGGCCCGGTGAGGACGGGGTGCGCGCTGCCGTACTTCGGGCGGAGCGGCCAGAACGCCGCGCGCCGGAACGCCAGCAGGAGCGCGGGCAGCAGGGTGAGCGCGGCGAGGAGGCTGAACGCGATGCCGATGGCCGCGACGGGACCGAGTGCCTTGTTCGAGTTGAGGTCGGAGAGCAGCAGGCAGAGCACGCCGACGATCACGGTCCCGCCCGAGGCGAGGATCGGCTCGAGGCTCCCCCGCAGGGCGGCCTTCGTCGCGTCCCACCCGGTGCGGTGGTCGCGCAGTGCCTCGCGGAAGCGTGCGGTGTAGAGGAGCGCGTAGTCGGTCGCGGCACCGATGACGAGGATCGACAGGATCCCCTGCACCTGGCCGTTCACGGTCACGATGTCGGCCTTGGCGAGCCACCACACGACGAGGATCGACGCGCACAGGGCGAACGTCGCGGTACCGAGCACGAGGATCGGCAGGAGCGGTGAGCGGTAGACGATGATGAGGATCACGAAGACCGCGGCGAGCGCCACACCGAGCAGCAGCCCGTCGATGCCCGCGAAGGCCTCGGTGAGGTCGGCGGTGAAGCCCGCCGGACCCGTGACGTAGCCCTGCACCCCCGACGGCAGAGCATCCTCGACGTCGGCGCGGACGGCCTCGACGGCGTCACCGGTGTCCGCGCTCTGGGTCAGCGTGGCGACGATCTCGACCGCGTCGCCGTCCTCGCTCGGGATCACCGGGCTGACGCCCTGCACGTCGTCGCGGTCCCCGAGCCGCTGGGCCAGGGTGGTCGCGGCGCGCTGGTCCGCAGCCGTCAGGCCGCCGTCGCGCTCGAGCACGATGATCGCCGGGGCGCCCGACGCCTGCCGGAACTCGGACGCGCGTTCCTGCACCTTGGTGGCGTCCGCCGATGCCGGCAGGAACGACGTCTGGTCGTTCGTGGACACCTCGGAGATCTTGCCGAAGAAGGGACCGCCGACGGAGGCGATCGCGAGCCAGACCACGATGACGAGCGCGGGGAGGATGATGCGGAGGAAGCGGGACACGTCCGTGAGCGTACTCCAATCGTCAGCATGCTGATTACTAGAGAGGTCGAAGGAACGGGATCCGTAGACTCGGAGCATGGACGACACCCCCGACGCATGGCCGCTGGGGCGCCTCCTCTCCGCCGCTGCCCGGGCGATCGAACGGGACTGGGACGAGCGTCTGCGTGCGATCGGCCTCCCGCACGCGGCGCTCATCGCGATCGACATCCTCGTGCGGACCGGCCCGACGGGCGCGGACACCCTGGCACGGACGGCACGCGTGCAGCCGCAGACGATGTCCCGCACGCTCGAGCGCATGGAGCGCGACGGCCTCGTCGAACGCTCGCCGCACCCGGACGACCGGCGACGTCGGATCGTCACCGTGACGGAGCACGGGCGCGAGGCGTGGGAGACCGCCCGGCACATCGAGCGTGACGTCCTGCCGGACGATGCCGCACTGCGGGGCGCCCTGACCCTGCTGCTCGAGAAGCACCGACCAAACCGAACACCTAGCGGTTGATATACCACATACGGTAGACTTGCGGAGTCGGTAGCACGACCGACCCGACCCGCAGGAGACCCGATGTCCGAGCGCCGAGCAGCCCGTCAGGTCGCCGAACGAGCCGAAGCAGCCGATGCGGCCGAACTGGCCGAGGCGGCAGCGCAGGCAGCATCGATCGCCGCCGCCGACGCCGGCAACGAAGCGGGCACCGACGCCCCCGCACCGCGGGCACCCCGGAGCGGATCGAGCGCCCGCAGGCCCCACAGCAGCGGCTCGAGCCGGAGCGGGAGCCGGGGCAGCAACGGCCGGAAGCGGCGCCGACGCCGCCGGAAGCGCCCGTTCCTCGTCGCCGTCCTCGGCACCGCCGGCTCGCTCGTCGCCGTCGCCACGGTGCTCGCCGTCGTCGCCGGCCTCTTCATCGCCGGCCTCGTCCGCAGCTTCGACGCCGACGTCCTCGCCGACCCGTTCCCGACCGGCGCGCGCCCCGCTCCGACCGAGGGCGCGCAGAACATCCTGCTCATCGGATCGGACTCCCGCCAGGGTGCCGACCCCGACGGCGACCGCGCTGCCGGCGGTCGGTCGGACACCCTGATGCTCGCCCACGTCCCGGCGGACAAGCGGGCCGTGTACCTCATGTCGATCATGCGCGACTCGTGGGTCGAGGTACCCGGCCACGGCACCGCGAAGATCAACGCGGCGTACTCCTGGGGCGGGGTCCCGCTGACGGTCCAGACGGTCGAACGCCTGCTCGACGTGCGCATCGACCACGTCGCCGAGATCGACTTCGCCGGCTTCTCGGGCATGACCGACGCGCTCGGCGGGGTGACGGTGCAGTCACGGACGGCGTTCTCGGCCCGCGGGCACGAGTTCACCGCCGGCGCGAACCACCTCGACGGCGACGCGGCCCTGGCGTTCGTCCGCGAGCGGTACGCCTTCGCCGACGCCGACCACACCCGCGTCCGGAACCAGCAGGCGTTCATGCGCGGGATCGTCGACGGACTCCTCTCGCGCGACACCCTCACGAACCCCGGGCGCGTGCAGGACTTCGTCCGGGCGACGAGCGAGTACCTGTCGGTGGACGCCGGTCTGACCGTCCGCACGATGGTCGACCTCGGCTGGTCCCTGCGTGACGTCCGGCCGTCGGACCTGCGGACGTTCACGATGCCGACCGCGGGCGGCGGGACCTCGGCGGACGGACAGTCCTACGTCGCGGTGAACTCCATCGCCGTGCAGTCACTGTCCCAGGCGCTCCGCTCGAACGACGTCGCCGGGTGGCTGGCCGACAACCCGCAGTAGCCGGACACAGCAGGACGCCCGGTGACCACACGGTCACCGGGCGTCCTGTCGATCGGAGGAACGATCAGGCGGGGAGCTGGAGCTCCTGGCCGGCGTAGATCAGGTTCGCGTCGTCGATGGTCGACGTGTTCGCGGCCCAGAGCTTGTTCCAGCCGCCGTCGATGCGCAGCTTCGTCGCGATGCTGTCGAGGGTCTCGCCCGACACGACCGTGTAGGTCTTGCCGCTCGTCTTGACGGCCGCGGGCTTGCTCGGGGCAGCCGGAGCCGCCTCGGTCGCGGGGGCCGGGGTCGACGGCGCGGCCTGCTGCGGGGCGGCCTGCTGCACCGGCGCCTGCTGCTGCGGGGCAGCCTGCTGGGTCGGGGCGGCGGGAGCCGGAGCGACGGCCTGCGGGGCGGCGCCGGTCGTGCCGCTCAGCCCGAGCTGGGCGGAGCAGGCCGGCCATGCGCCCCAGCCCTGGGAGGCGAGGACGCGCTCGGCGACGGCGATCTGGGTCGCACGGCTCGCGGAGGCCGGGTTGCCCGTGCCGCCGTTCGCCTGCCAGGTGCCGAGGTTGAACTGGAGGCCGCCGTAGTAGCCGTTGCCGGTGTTGATCGCCCAGTTGCCGCCGGACTCGCACTGCGCGAGGGCGTCCCAGGTCGAGCCGGATGCTGCGTTCGCGGGCGCCGCCGCGAGGCCGACACCCGTCGCGGCGATGCCTGCGAAGGCGAGGCCACCGACGATGGTGCGGGTACGAGAAAGCTTCTTCATGGTTGATTGCTCCACCGGGACCACGGATCGAGAGCCGATCGCCACTGCCCGTCCCGACCGATCGCGGTCGTGTCGTGGGGTGCGCCACCGGGGGCAGTGGTCTCGTGCCGGTGGCGCCTCGGTCGGCCACCATAGGAAACTCTTCACCGTTATCAAACCGAGACAAACGGTTCTACCCGTTGGTGCTATGTCTCCGGGGACGGAACCTGTACGCGTGGATCCCCATGGGCATGGTCATCGCGGCGGACCCGGGTACGTCACCTTGGCAATTCCCTGGCAATGACGGCCAGGAGGCACGTGGCGGCGCCGACCCGCGCCTCCCGTCCGCCGGTCGGTCACCCTCGGGACAGCAGCGTCACCGCTTCCAGGTGGCCGGTCTGCGGGAACATGTCGAGCACCCGCGCGCGCCGCAGGCGCAGCGACGGCATCCGCGCGAGGTCCTTCGCCAGGGTCACCGGGTTGCAGCTCGAGTAGACGACGTGCCGGACGTCCGACTCCTCGAGCCAGGTCGACAGCGTCTCGCCGATCCCGCGCCGCGGCGGGTTGACGACGACGAGCTCGGGGACCGCGTCGGGTCGGGCACGGAGCGCGTGCTCGGTCGCGTCGTCCGCGGCGAAGCGGACGCCCTCGAGGCCGGCCTCGCGCGCCGACTGCCCCGCCGACCGGACGGCCTCGCGGCTGGTCTCGATGCCCGTCACCGCGCGACCGGGGCGGGCGGCGTGCAGGGCGAAGCCGCCGACGCCGCAGTAGAGGTCCCACATCGACGCCGGCGCCACCTCGTCGATCCACGCCGAGGCCTGGGCGTACAGCTCGGTGGCCACGTGCGTGTTCGTCTGGAAGAAGCTCTGCGGGCGGAGGTGCATCGTGACGTCACCGAGTCGCATCGAGAGCGTCTCCCGCTCGGTGAGCACGATCTCCCGCTCCCCCTCGGTGACGGCCTTGTGCTCCGGGAGCAGGTTCACGGTGACGACGACGGCGTTCGGCAGCACCCGGTGGAGCGCGTCGAGGTGCTGCCGGAGGCGCGCCAGCTGTCCCTCGGAGCGCAGGACGAACCGCACCATGAGCTCCCCGTCCGGCGACTCCGTCACGAGCACGAACTTCAGCTCGCCCCGACGGCTGGCGACGTCGTACGGGATGAGCCCGGCGTCCGCGATGAACCCGGCGAGGATCGGGAGCGCGTGCTGGATCCCGGGCGTGCAGATGCCGCAGTGCCGCAGGTCCACCCCGCGCTGCCGGTGGTCGAGGATGCCGACCGTCGGGTGCTGGACGGTCCCGCCGACCACCATCTTCGCCTTGTTGCGGTACGCGGACTCGGGGCTGGTGATCGCGGGCAGCCACTCGACCGAACCCGGCCCCCCGGCGGCCTCGACCGCGTCGTGCAGGAGTTCGCGCGTGCGGAGTTCCTTGTCGAGGACCTGCCCGGCGTACGGCTGCCCCATGAGCGTGCACGAGCGGCACACCCCGCGGTCGAAGTAGTCGCACTGCATGGCCGAGTCAGGATACGGCAGCGGCCGCCGGTCGCGATCAGCGCATCAGCCACTCCGCCCAGGCCGCACGGCAGACGCGGTCGGCTCGCGACGCCACGGCACGCGTCTCGTCGCGCTCCGCGGCGGAGGCCGACGAGATCGCGTCGCACCAAGACGACACCGAATCGTCGCCGAGGTAGCGGTCGTCCGGGTAGAGGTCGGCGATGCTCGAACCAGCGGGACCGACCGCGGGCGTCCCGACCTCGAGCGAGCGGATCGCGATGCCGGACTGGAAGAACCGCTTGTAGGGCACGACGACGGCGTCCGCGGTGGCCAGGAGCTCGTCGAGCCGGTCCTCGTCGACGAAGGCGTCCGTCACGGACCACCCGTCGACCTCGGGCCACCGTCGCCCGACGATCTCGAGGCGGTGCGAGTGTCCGATCTCCTGACCGATCCCGGCGAGCAGCGCGAGGTCGCGGTCGGGCTTGAACTGCCCGAGGACCCGGACCACCGGACGGTCGCTCGACATCGACACCGTGTCGGGGACCGCGCGTGGGACGACGGGGTGCGGCAGCAGCTCGGGCTCGGTGCCCGGACAGTCGTCTCGCAGGGCGGTCGCGGCGGTCCCGCTGTGCACGATCAGGCGGACACCACGCGCGAGCGCACCGAACCGACGCGCGACGACGCCGTACCCGCGGGCTCGCACGAGCGGGTGGGGATCGTGCACGACGAGGGCCGCCTCGGCCCGTCGGCCGAGGACGACGCGCATGATCACGCGATCCAGGTGGCCGAGGACCGGCCACGTCACGATGACCCGGGTCCCACCACGACGGCCATCCCGGCGAGCGGCCCACAATGCGAGGAGGTACCGCCGCACCCAGCCGGCACCCGAGCCTCCTGCGACGCTCGGCTCGTGCACGTCGGTGAGCGACACCCGTGCTCCGGAGGCGCTGAGCGTCGCAGCCAGGCCGTTGGCGTAGTGGTGCAGCGCACCGCCGAGTGTGTTCACCACGATGACGTCACGTGCACTCATGCGACGTTTCCGATCGGGCGGGTCGGCACGTCGGCGACGAGTCGTGCCTGCTGACCGTGCAACCAGGCGTCGGCAGCGAGTCGGCCGTCCCGCTCGGGCAGCGCAGCTCGCACCTGCTCTCGGTCCAGCGGGGCTCGCAGGGCGCTCGTGATCGCTCGCGCGAGTCGCCGGGTGAACGCCGGGGCCGTCGGCTCCACGACACCGTGACCGTGGTCGCGCAGCCAGCCGGCGAGGCCGGTCTGGTCGGTGGTCACGATCGTCAGGCCAGCGGCGAGGGCTTCCTTGATCGGCAGACCGATCTGCTCCCGCCAGCGTCCGTCGGCGACCGAGGGAGCGACGAGGACCGCAGACGAGCGGACCACGGCGGTAGCGGCAGCGTGCGGGAGTCGTCCGGTCACTCGCCGCGTCGACGGGGACGAGGCGGCCCACTCGGCCGCCAGTGGCTCGAGTGGCCCTGGCCCGATCAGCACGATCGTCGCGCCGGGAACGGTGCGTTCGACGGCGGGCCAGGCATCCATCAGCTCACGCACGCCCTTGCGCTGCTCCATCGCCCCGACGAACACGCATGTCAGCGGGGTCGGATCGACCGGGGCATCGTCGGGGCGGGGCAGTTCGAGTGTCGACGACTGTTCGATCGCCGCGGTGAACGGGAGGGACGCGTAGGTGGCACGTGCGTCGTCGCTCGCGAACGCGATGCGGTCGATGGTCAGTCGAGCAACGGCGCCGACGAGCAGACCCACGAGCCGGACGACGACGCCCGGCACCCGGCGACGCCCGCCCACGAGGGTCGCGAGGTCGTTGTTCTCCATCGCGTAGGTGACCACCCGGTGCCGACGACGCCGGAGCACCCCCGCAGCGCGGAACCCGGCCGCGAGCAGCACGTGCTTCGGCCAGAACCGCATCCACAGCGGTTCCGGGACCTCGAGCGTGGTGGCCGTGGTGGTCAGGAACCGACGGAGCGCTCCCGTCGAGGTCACTCGCTGGATGCCCGGAGCGAGGTCCGTCCCGGCGAGGTCGTAGTTCACGTCGAGGTAGAGGAGCTCTGCGGGTGTGCCGCGCAGGTGGCGCTCGATGTGGGCGGCCCGCAACTCGGGGACGATCCGCATGCTCCCCACCGATGCGCTCACGCCGCCACCGCCTGGCGGGTCGCGACGCCGGCGTGCTCGGCGAGGGCGTGCTCGTACGCGCCGCAGACGCCCGACCACGTGTACGCCGAGCGGGCGCGGTCACGCACGCTGCCCCGGAGCAGCTCCTGCTCGACGGGGTCGGCGAGCAGGTCGAGGACGGCGTCGGCGATCGCGCCGGGGTCGGGCTGGACGAACCGGACGCCGGTGCCGGCGAGGACCTCGCGGTTGTAGACGGTGTCGCGGGCCACGGTGGGCGCCCCGCAGTGCATCGCCTGCACGAGAGCCGGGTTCGTCCCGCCGACGCTGTGCCCGTGGAAGTACGCACCGGCGTGCTGCCACAGCGCGAAGAGCCGGTCGTCGTCGGACACGTGGCCGAGCCAGGACACGCCCGGGTTCCGGTCGGCGAGGTCCTGCGCGGCGGCGTCGAGCTCCCCGCCGTAGCCCGTCGACCCGACGATGACGACCGGGTGGCGCTCGGCGATGCGCTCCGCGGCGACGAGGAACTCGGCCACCGTGTTCTCCGGCACGAACCGCGCCACCACGAGGGCGAAGGGTCGCCCGGCGAGGTGCGTGTCGTCGGGGTGCAGCGGCAGGACGTCGGACTCCGTGCCGCCGTAGGGGATCATCACGCCGGAGCGGCCGAACTCGCGACGCCAGTAGTCCCCGATGGCGTCGGCGTCGAAGACGAGCCGATCGGCGAACCGTGCGGTGGCCCGGGCGCCGGTCTTGAACACCGCCTTGGCGAGCCGCCCCCACTTCGCGCGCTCCCACTCGATCCCGTCGACGTTGACCACGGTGGGGATGCCGGCGAGCCGCAGGAGCGGGAGCCAGTACCCGTTCGCGCAGTTCATCACGAGCGCGACGTCCGGCCGTCGTTGGATCGTGTCGAGGACGGCGGTCAGGCCGTACGTGAGGGTCGAGAGCGACCGCGACTCGAGGCCACGGGTCGTGCGTCGGGTCACCCGGTGGTCGAGCGACGGATCATCCACCCGTTCCTGTCCGGGACGGCCGTAGACCGTGACGTCCCAGCCGGCGTCGGCCAGGTGCGGTGCGATGTGCCGCACGGCCGTCTCGAACCCGCCGTAGTAGGACGGGTACCCGCGCGTCCCGATGATCGCCACACGCTTGGACATACCCGCTCCCTCGTTCACCTGATGACTGCAATGATATTCTACATTGCAGTTCCAGGTGGCGGAAGAGCGGGTTATTCGGCGGCGGCGTCCCGGGTCGTGGTCGCGATCCGGTAGATCGACGTCGTCGCGGCGAGGAACAGCGTCGTGCCGTCGTCACCGCCGAAGCACAGGTTCGCGGTGACCTCGGGGACCGCGATCTCGCCGAGGCGGGTGCCGTCCGGGTCGAACACGACCACGCCCCGGTGCGACGAGGACCACACGTTGCCGTGGACGTCGACGCGGATGCCGTCCGGGGCGCCCTCGCCGGGCTCCAACCGCGCGAACACCCGACCGTTCTTGAGCAGGTCGCCCCGGTCGCCGCGTCGGTCGTACGCCCGGATGACCGGGTCGTCGCCGGACGAGCTCGCGACGTAGAGCACCTGCTCGGTCGGGTCGAACGCCAACCCGTTCGGTTCGTCGAGGTCGGTGGCGACCGGCCGCAGGTCCGCACCGTCCGGGCCGCAACGGAACACCCAGTGGTCGCCGTACTCCCGCTCGCCCGGGTGCCCCTCGCGGGGCTGGGTGATGCCGTACGCCGGGTCGGTGAACCACACGCTGCCGTCCCGCGCGACGACGACGTCGTTCGGGGAGTTCAGCCGGACGCCGTTCCACGCGTCCACGATCGGTGTGACGACCCCGTCCCGGTCGCGCTCGACCCGTCGATGCCCGTGCGAGCACTGCACGACGCTGCCGTCACGGTCGAGTGTGCGGCCGTTCGTGAACTCGACCCCCTCGGCGTACACCGACGTCTCGCCGGAGTCGGCGTGCCACTGCAGGATCCGGTCGCCCGGGATGTCCGACCACCGCAGGGTCCGGCTCGCGGGGATCCAGCACGGCCCCTCGGCCCAGGTACTGCCCGTCGCGATGCGCTCGACGGCGCCGGGGTCGGGGACGAGATCGGTGAACGACATGTGCTCTCCTTCGAACACCTCGACCCTATTCGCCCGTGCGGTCGATGATCTCGGTCATCGCTCCGGCGGCTCCGTCCGCGTCTCCGTCGGCCACCGCGCGGGCGAGTCGGACGTGCAGTCCGACGTCGTGGAGACCCGGCCGAATGCCCGCCCGGTCGTCGAGTGCGCGCGCGACCACGCGGTGCAGCCGCCCGTACATCGCGTTCCCGGACAGCTCCAGCACCAGTCGGTGGACCTCGCGGTCTGCCTGGAGGAACGTGGCCGCGTCGTCCGGACCCGTGGCGGCGGCGAGGCGGTCGGCGGCGGCGAGCAGCGCCTCCAGGTCGGCACGGTGGGACGCGTCGGACGCGCGCCCGGCGGCTGCCGCAGCGGCCACCGGCTCGACCGCGCGGCGCAGCGCGCGCAACTCCCCGAGGACGACCCCACGCTCCGGACCGGCGAGCCGCCAGCCGATGACGCGCGGGTCGAGGACGTCCCACTCCGACGCGGGCAGGACCCGGAGCCCGACGCGACGACCGGCGCTGAGGAGGCCGAGGCCGACGAGGACGCGGACGGCCTCGCGGACGATGCTGCGGCTCGAGCCCGTGCGGGTGACGAACCCGTCGATGCTGTCGCGGTGCCCCGTCGGCAGCGATCCGTCGACGATCGCGGCGCCGAGCCCGTCGAGCACCCGGTCGAAGATCACCGCTGGAAGACCGGGCTGACCACGAGCTCGTCGACGCGCATGTGCGACGGGGCCTCGAGTACGAACGAGACCGAGCGGGCGATGTCCTCCGGCTGGAGCATGACCGCGCGTGCGGCCGCGTCCGGCACCGAGGGGCGCTGGTCGAGGAAGTCGGTGGCGACGTCACCCGGGCACAGGTGGGTCGCTCGGACGCCGTGCCCTGCCTCCTGCTGGTTGAGCGTCCGGACGACGGAGCCGAGCGCGGTCTTCGACGCCGAGTAGGCGACCCCGGCCCCGGGTTGGAACGACCAGCCCGCGTACGAGGACACGACGACGACGATCCCGCCGGACTCGCGCAGCGCGGGCAGCGCCGCGTCGACGACCGTGACGACGGCGGTGAGGTTGGTGTCGACGATGGCGCGGAAGTCCGGCAGCGACTGGTCGTCCCACCGACGCGCCGGCCTGTTGAGCCCGGCGGCGAGGACGAGTCCGTCGAGCCGCCCGTACTGCGCGAGCAGGATGTCGCGGGCCGCGGCGACGGCCTCCGGGTCGTTCGCGTCGAGGGGCAGCACGTCCGCCGTCCCACCGTCGTCGCGGATCGCGGTCGCGACCGCGGCGAGCCGGTCCGCCCGGCGTCCGCTGAGCACCACCGTCCAGCCGTCGCGGGCGGCCGCACGAGCGCTCGCCGCTCCCATGCCGCTGCCGCCGCCGGTGATCCAGAGCACGCGTGCGTCGTTCATGGGGGAATAGTATGCCTATTGATGCGACCGGACCACGGCCGCACCGACGACGGGAGCGACGATGCACCTCGACCTGACCGACCGCGTGGTCGTCGTGACCGGAGCCGCGCGCGGCATCGGTGCCACGATCGCCGCGCGGTTCCACGCGGAGGGGTGCCGGGTCGTCGCGCTCGACCTGGCGTTCGACGAACCCGCTGCCGCGGACGCGCCCGCCGCCGGGGACGAGGCCGCCGCCGGCGCCGCGCTGCCGGTCGACCGGGTGCGCTGCAACGTCGCCGACCCCGAGTCCGTCCGCGCCGCCGTGGACGAGGTCGTCGCCCGGCACGGCACGATCGACGTGCTCGTGAACAACGCCGGCATCAACGTCGAGGGAGTCGTCGCCGACCTGCAGTGGGACGACTGGCGCCGATGCATGGACGTGAACCTCGGCGGGACCTTCCTGATGAGCCAGGCCGTGGCACCCGTGATGCAGGCCGCCGGGCGCGGACGGATCATCAACGCGGCGTCGTTCGCGGCGATCGTGCCGAGTGTCGGGAGCGCTGCCTACGCGGCGTCGAAGTCGGCCGTCGTGGCGTTCACGCGGGTGCTCGCATCGGAGCTCGGCCCGTGGGACATCACCGTCAACGCGTACGCCCCGGGGATGGTGCCGACGGCGATGAACGGCTTCGCGACGATGCCCGCCGAGGCCCAGGACCGTCTGCTCGACACCCTGTCGCTCCGACGCTGGGAGACGGCCGACGACGTGGCCGACCTGCTCGTGTTCGTGGCGAGCGATGCTGCCGGGTACGTCACGGGGACGCTGCTGGACGTGTCCGGCGGCAAGTTGGCGACCCAGATCCCGGCGCGGGCGCACGGGCGCTGAGTCCATCGTCACCCGGGGTGGTCAGCGCAGCATCCGCTCCAGCAACGCCCGCAGCGCGCCCCGCTCCCCCACGGACAACCGGGTGGTCAGGGGCAGCAGCGACTCCCGGATCGCCGCCTCGAGCGATCGGGCGACGTCGAGCCCGGCATCGGTGATGACGACGTCCACCGCCCGGGCGTCCTCCGCGTTCGGCACCCGCCCGAGCAGCCCCTTGGCCGACGCGCGCGCCACCAGCCCGGTCATCGTCGACTTCTCGAGGCCGAGGTACTGCGCCAGGTCGCCGATCCGCATCCGTCGGTCACGCAGGATCGCGAGCACGCGCAGCTGCGTCAGCGACAGCCCGGCATCCGCCGCGATGCCGGTCAGGGCACCCATCGTCCGGAACGCACTCTCGCCGAGGGCGTCGACGAGCCGCTCGTCCTCCGTCATCTCCTGCATGCCGTCAGCCTACTTGACTCACTTCGTGTTACGAACTACTTTGTTCGTAACGCGAACCTTTCAGGAGGCAGTCATGCACGCAGCCGTCGTCACCGAGTTCGGCCGGTCCCCGGTCTGGCAGGAGTTCACCGACCCCGTCCCCACCGCCGACGAGGTGGTCGTCGACGTCGTCGCCGCCGGTCTCCACCCACGGGTGCGGTCCCAGGCCGACGGCTCGCACTACACGAGCGAGGGGGCGCTCCCGCTCGTCCCGGGCGTCGACGCGGTCGGGCGGTTCCCGGACGGGACGCTCCGCTACTTCGCCGTCGCGAGCGACACCCGCGGCACGATGGCCGAACGGGTCGCCGTGGACCCGCGGGCGAGCGTCGTCCTGCCCGAGGGTGCCGACCCGGTGGCGGTCGCCGCCGGCGCGAACCCCGTGATGTCCTCGTGGGTCGCGCTCCGACGGCGGATCGACTTCGCGCCCGGCAGCCGTGTCCTCGTGCTCGGCGCGACGGGTGCCTCCGGCTCCGCGGCGGTGCAGGTCGCGAAGCACCTCGGCGCCGAGCACGTCGTCGCGAGCGGACGGGACGCGGCACGACTCGGAGCGCTGCCGGCACTCGGCGCGGACGTCGTGGTCCCGCTCGACGACGTCGACGCGGTCGGTGCGGCAGCCGCGGACGTCGACGTCGTGATCGACTACGTGTGGGGCCAGCCCGCCGCGGACGTCATGCGCGCACTCGTCACGGCACGACAGGAGCGCGGACGCCGGCTCGACTGGGTGGCGATCGGCTCGACGGCGGGCCAGGAGGCGCGGATCCCCTCCGCAGCGCTCCGTGCGTCCGGCCTGGCCATCGTCGGGAGCGGCCAGGGTTCCGTCGGTCGGGCGGCGTTCGTCGCGGAGCTCCCGGGGATCGTGGCGGCGATCGCCGACGGGACCATCCGGGTGGACGCGACGGCGGTGCGCATGGCGGAGGTCGAGGCGGCCTGGGCCGGACAGGTCGGTGCTTCGACGGGCAGAGTGGTGCTGGAAGCCTGATCCTCGATCGGCCTCCCTGTCCGCCCACTCAGGAACTCCACATCCCCTTCTCCGTAGGCTGTGAGGGCCCAGTGAGCCGGACTGCAGCCCGACCCCGAGGAGGTGCCCGATGGTCATCGTCCTCGTCGCGTTCGCGATCGTCGCCCTGATCGTCCCCGCCCTGACCCCCGTCCTCGGCCGCCGCGTCTTCACCGTGGCGGCCCTCGCACCGGCAGCAGCCGCGGTCCTCACCGTCGCGCAGACCGGTCCGGCGTTGCACGGCGCGGTCACGGAGCGGTTCCAGTGGGTGCCGCAGCTCGACCTCGCGATCGCCCTGCGGATGGACGCCCTCTCGTGGGTCCTCGCCCTCGTGGTGAGCGTGGTCGGTGCCCTCGTGCTCGTGTACTGCGCCACGTACTTCGGGCCGGACGAACCCGGACTTGGTCGGTTCGCCGGCGTCCTCACCGCCTTCGCCGGGTCGATGTACGGGCTCGTGGTCGCCGACGACGTCATCGTGCTGTTCGTCCTCTGGGAAGCGACGACGGTCTTCTCCTACCTGCTGATCGGCCACGACTCGGTGAAGCGTGCCAGTCGCGCGGCGGCGATGCAGGCGCTCGTGGTCACCACCGCCGGTGGTCTGGCGATGCTCGCCGGTCTCGTGGTGCTGTCGGTGACCGCCGGGACGACGTCGCTCTCCGGGATCGTCCACGACCCTCCGTCGGGGACGATCGTCTCGGTGTCCGTCGTGCTCGTCCTGCTCGGCGCGCTGACGAAGTCCGCCATCGTGCCGTTCCACTTCTGGCTCCCCGCCGCGATGGCCGCCCCGACCCCGGTCAGCGCGTACCTGCACGCCGCGGCGATGGTCAAGGCCGGCATCTACCTCGTCGCCCGGCTCGCCCCCGCGTTCGCGCTCCTCGGCGGGTGGCGCGAGACCATCACCGTGCTCGGGGTGCTCGGCATGCTCATCGGTGGGTACCGTGCGCTCCGGCAGACCGACATCAAGCTCCTGCTCGCCTACGGCACGGTCGCCCAGCTCGGCTTCCTCGTGCTCGCGGCCGGGTGGGGCGCGCCCGAGGTCGCCCTCGGCGGGGTGGCGCTGCTGGTGGCCCACGCGGCGTTCAAGTCGACCCTGTTCCTCGTCGTCGGGGCGATCGACCACGTCACGGGCACCCGCGACCTCGCGCGCCTGAGCGGTCTCGGACGCCGGATGCCCTGGCTGACGGTCGTGGCCGTCCTCGCACTGCTGTCGATGGCGGGCATCCCGCCGACGATCGGCTTCGTCGCGAAGGAGGCCGTGCTCACCGGCTTCATCGACTCGCTGCACGGCCCGGACGCCGGGTGGGCGTGGTTCGCGCTCGTCGGCGTGACGATCGGCTCGGTGCTCACCGTGGCCTACTCGCTGCGGTTCCTGTGGGGCGCCTTCGCCCGGAAGCCCGGCGTGCCCGACACCGAACCGCACGGCCTGCACGGCCTCGGCGTCGTCCCGTCGGTCCTCGCGCTCACGGGTCTCGCGCTCGGCCTCGCGACGCCCCTCGTGGCGCACGGCATCGAGCCGGCCGCGCACGCCGCCGCCCTCCCCGGCGAGGTCCCGCACCTCGCGCTCTGGCACGGTCTCGAGCCGGCGCTCGGCCTCTCCGCGGTGACGCTCGTCGGCGGTCTCGCGCTGTTCGCCCTGCGCCGCCCGGTCGAGGCGCTCCAGCACCGCCTCGCGGGTTCCCCCAGCGCGTCGAGCATCTACCGACACCTCATGCGCGGGCTCGACCGGGTGGCCACGGGCCTCACCGCCGGGGTCCAGCGCGGTTCGCTCCCCTACTACCTGACCGTCATCCTGTCGGTGTTCGTCGCCGGGGCGCTCGTCAACCTGGTCATCGGCGGACCGTGGGCGTTCCACGTCCGGTTCGCCGACTCGTGGGGACAGATCCCCGTCGTCCTCGTCATGTCGATCGCCGCGATCGCCGTCCTCACCGCCAAGACCCGGTTCGCCGCGGCGGTGCTGGTCGGCGTGACCGGGTACGGCATGTCCGTCCTGTTCGTGCTGCACGGAGCGGTCGACCTCGCGCTGACCCAGCTCGTGGTCGAGACGGTGACGCTCATCGCGTTCGTGCTCGTGCTGCGCCGGCTCCCCCCGCGGATCGCCACCGCGAACCCGTCCCGCTTCCGGGTCGTGCGGGCGCTCTTCGCGGGCCTCGCCGGGCTGACCCTCGCGATCGTGGTCGTCGTCGCCGCGTCGGCCCGCACGGCCGAGCCGCTCTGGCCGGACCTGCCGGCGTTGACGAGCTCGTTCGGGCACGGCCTGAACGTCGTGAACGTGGCCCTCGTCGACCTCCGAGGCTGGGACACCCTCGGCGAGCTGACCGTCGTGGTCGCCGCCGCGACGGGCGTCGCGAGCCTGATCTTCGTGAACTCCCGCGAGGACACGCTCCCCCGCCTCCGCGACCTGCCGGCCCGGCTGACCGCCGACCGCGACGAGCGCACGGACGGCGAGCCCCGCGCCTGGCTGCCGACGAGCGCCGCGATCCCGACCGGCCGTTCGGCGCTGCTCGACGTCGTCGTCCGCCTGCTGTTCCACGGCCTGATCGTCCTGTCGGTCTACCTGCTCTTCGCCGGGCACAACGCGGCAGGCGGCGGGTTCGCCGGTGGTCTCGTCGCGGGCATCGCCCTCGCGGCCCGGTACCTCGCGGGTGGCCCGGCCGAGCTCGGCGCCGCAGCCCCGGTCCGGGCCGGACGCCTGCTCGGGCTCGGCGTCGCCACGGCCGCGATCACCGCCCTCGTGCCGATGTTCTTCGGCAGGGAAGCCCTGTACTCCGAGTTCTTCGAGGCCACCGTGCCCGTGCTCGGCCACGTCGAGTTCGTCACCGCCACGTTCTTCGACATCGGCGTGTACCTCGTGGTCGTCGGCCTCGTGCTCGACGTCCTCCGCAGCCTCGGCGCCGAGGTCGACCGGCAGCGGCTCGAGGACGCCTCGACGCCCGTGCAGGACATGACCGAAGCCCCCACCCCGGAAGGGAGCGCCACGTGACCGTCACCCTCGTGCTCGTCATCGCGATGGCGGTGCTGTTCTCCTGCGGGGTCTACCTGCTCCTCGAACGCTCGCTGACCCGGATGCTGCTCGGCTTCCTCCTGCTCGGCAACGCCCTCAACCTGCTGCTCCTCGTGATGTCCGGTGCTGCCGGCAACCCGCCGATCGGCAAGAGCTCCGAGGGCATCACGGACCCGCTCCCCCAGGCGTTCGCCCTGACCGCGATCGTCATCACCTTCGCCGTGAGCGCGTTCCTGTTGGCCCTCATCCACCGCTCGTGGAAGCTCTCCCGCGCCGACGAGGTCGAGGTCGACGAGGCCGACGTCGCGATCGGTCGGGAACGTGACGAACCCGCGGACGAAGACCCCGAGACCACCACCGACGCAGAACAGGAGGCGACCCGATGACCTGGCTCGTCCCGCTCCTCGTCCTCGTCCCGCTGCTCGGCGCCGCGGTCGCGCTCGGGCTCCTCAACCACCAGAAGCTGCAGCGCGCGATCACCGTCGTGGTGCTCGTCGTCGCCCTGGCCGTCGCCGCGACCCTCATGGTGCTCGTCGACCAGCACGGCACGATCGTGGTGCAGGTCGGCGGGTGGGACGCGCCGTACGGCATCTCGCTCGTGGTCGACCGGCTGAGCGCGCTGCTCCTCACCGTGAGCGCGAGCGTGCTCCTCGTCGTCCTGCTCTTCTCGATCGGCCAGGGGCTCGCGGCCGACGACGGCGAAGCGCCGGTCACGATCTTCTACCCGACGTACCTCGTGCTCGCCGCCGGCGTGCTCGACTCCTTCATCGCCGGGGACCTCTTCAACCTGTACGTCGCGTTCGAGATGCTGCTGGTGGCGAGCTACGTGCTCATCACCCTCGGTGGCAGCGAGCAGCGCGTGCGGGCGGGCACCACGTACATCGTGACGAGCCTCATCGCGTCGGCGATCTTCCTCGCGGCGATCGGCCTCGTGTACGGCGCCACCGGCACGGTCAACATCGCCCAGATCAGCGAGCGGATGGCTGCCCTGCCCGAGCACGTGCAGCTGCTCCTCCACACGATGCTGCTCATCGGGTTCGGCATCAAGGCCGCCGTGTTCCCGCTGGCGTTCTGGCTGCCGGACTCCTACCCGACCGCGCCGGCCCCGGTGACGGCGGTGTTCGCGGGCCTGCTGACGAAGGTCGGCATCTACGCGATCATCCGGCTCGAGACGATCATCTTCCCGAGACCACAGCTCAACACCGTGCTCCTCATCGTGGCGATCCTGACGATGGTGGTGGGCGTGCTCGGTGCGGTGTCGCAGACCGACGTGAAACGACTGCTCTCCTTCACGCTCATCAGCCACATCGGGTTCATGGTGATGGGCGTCGGCCTCGGTTCGGTCGCCGGGACGGCCGCCGCGGTGTTCTACACGGTCCACCACATCGTCGTGCAGACGACGCTCTTCCTGGTCTCCGGGCTGATGGAACGCGTCGGCGGGACGACCTCGACCCGATCGCTCGGCGGGCTGCTCAAGGCCGCTCCGCTGCTCGCCGCGCTCTACCTCGTGCCGGCGTTCAACCTCGGTGGCATCCCGCCGTTCTCCGGCTTCATCGGCAAGCTCGGCCTCTTCCGTGCCGCGGCGATCGACGGCTCGCCCCTCGCCTACGCGACGATCGCCGCCGGTGTCGTGACGAGCCTCCTGACCCTGTACGCGCTCATGCGCGTCTGGGACGCCGCGTTCTGGCGTCCGAAGCCCGCGGCCGAGGCAGCTGCCCCGCACGCGAGCACCGCAGAGCCGCACGCCCACCTGCGGTCGCCGGAACCGGCGCCGCTGACCGTGTCCGAGGAGACGGGCAAGGCGTTCCACCCAGGAGGCTCGGTGACGGTCACCGACGCACCGCACGCGAGCCGCGCCTCCAGTCCGGAGACCGCACCGACGGCCACGCAGGACGGCGTCGGCGAAGCCCCCACGCGCGTGAAGCTGCCGCGCATGCTCGTCGGCGTGACGACCGTGGCCGTCCTCGGGTCGGTCGCCCTGACCGTCGTGGCCGGCCCGCTGTACGGCTACGCGACCCGCGCGGCGGAGTCGCTCGAGTCCCCGGACCGCTACGTGCAGGCCGTGCTCGGGGGGACGCGATGACCGCGGACAGCACCCGGCGCATCACGAACGCGCGGCGCATCGCCGTCGCGTGGCGCTACGACGTCCCGCTCGTCGCCGGGTTGACCGTGCTCTGGGCGCTGCTCTGGGGGTCGTGGACGCCACTGACCCTGCTGTGCGGGATCGTCGTCGCGCTCCTCGTGACGCAGTTGCTCCCGCTGCCACCGGTGCCGCTGTCCGCCCGGTTCTCGATCCCGCACGCCGCGTGGTTCCTGGTGGTGTGGTCGGGACTGGTCGTGCTCGCCTCGTTCCGGGTCGCCTGGGTCGCACTCCGCCCACGCGGGGTCCGGCGGAGTTCGATCACGCTCGTCCAGCTCCACACCACCTCCGAGATGACGTTCACCCTGGCGACGCTCGCGATCTCCCTCGTGCCGGGGTCGTACGTCGCCGACGTCGACCTGCGACGCCGCCGGCTGCTCCTGCACGTCCTCGACACCGAGCGGGTCGAGCAGGTCGACGCGGCCCGCCGTGAGGCCCTCGGCATCGAGACGCTCGTCATCCGCGCCCTCGGGTCGAAGCAGGACCTCTCCGAACTGTCCGAACCCCTGCCGGAGGTCACGCGATGAGCGCCGCAGTCGTCGTCATGGGGATCGCGATCGCCCTGGTGCTCGCGCTGCTCGGGACCACCCTCGTGCTCGCCGTCCTCCGCATCGTGCGCGGCCCGACCATCCTCGACCGGATGATCGGCTCGGACATGGTGCTGACGACCGCGCTCGTGGTGATCGGCGCCGCGATGGTGATCCGGCGGGACCTGACCGCCGTGCCCGTCCTCGTGGTGATCGCCGCGACGAGCGTCTTCGCCACGATCGCCGTCGCCCGTGCGGTCACCCCGTCCTCCGATCCGTCCGACGAGGGGCTGACCGTGACCACGCCCGAGCACGCCGACGACCAGGAGCGTCCCCAGTGATCGACATCATCCAGGGGTTCATCGACGGCGCCGGGGTCCGCGCGTGGATCGCCGTCGGGCTGCTGCTCGTCGGGGCGGTGCTGTCGCTCGGCGCTGGCGTCGGGATCGTCCGGTTCCCCGACCCGCTCGTCCGGCTGCACGCGATGGCGAAGCCGCAAGTGCTCGGGCTGGCGTTCGCCCTCGCCGCGATCGTGGTCGCCGTGTGGACGTGGACGGCGCTGTGGGTCGTCCTGCCGATCATGGTGTTCCAGCTGTTCCTCGTGCCGGTGTCGACGCACATGATCGCCCGCGCGGGGCTGCGGGCGGACGACTACCGCCACGAGGACCTGCTGGTCGACGACACGGAGTCGTGACCAGGTGACGGACTGGAGGCGCGGTGCGGGCCCGCACCGTCCCTCCAGGCCGTCAGGCGGTCACGCGTGTGCGCGACGCGACAGCACGAGGTTCGCCACCGCGGCGAGCACGACGACCGCCGCGGACGCGGCCGGCAGCAGCATCGCGGCGTCGGCCCCGTGCTGCTGGGCGACGTCGCCCGTGATCGCCGACGCGATGGACTGCCCCACGATCACGGCGGAACCGAGGATCGTCATGGTGGTCGCCGAGCGCCCGACGGGTGAGCGGTCGGAACCGAGACTGTACTGCGCGACCAGGGTCGGACCGATCCCGATCCCCATCACCGCGAGCACGACCCCCACGGCGACGACGGAACCGGCCTGCGAGAACCAGACGGCACCGCCGAGCAGCACCACACCGAACACGAGCCACCGCCACCCGAGGGCGAACCCGCGCGGGAACGTGGCCGAGCCGAGGGCGAGCCCCGCGGAGCCGATGCCCATCAGGCCGTAGAGCAATCCCGCCTGCGAGGGCTCGCCGTGGGTCTCCATGAAGGCGGTCAGCGCGGTGAGCGTCGAGCCGAAGAACAGGCCGACGCCGAGGATCCCGAGGACCACCACGACGAGCCGGGGCCGCAGGAGCTGACGGGCCGGTGCCTGCTCGAGCTCCTCGTGCCGGCCGACGACGAGCTTGCCGGTCGGGTGCAGCGCGAACGCCGTGACGAAGACGAACGTCAGCGCGGAGGCACCGGCGACGGCGACCCACGGGGCGATCGCACTCGCGAGGATCCCGACGAGGAACGGGCCGATGATGAACACGGTCTCGTCGGCCGCGGACTCGTACGCCATCGTGCCGCTGAGGACCTTGCCACGACGTGCCGGGGCCATCCGCTGCCCGATGATCGCGACGAGCCGGGTCCGGGACATCGGGGCGACCTGGGGCGCCGAGGCCCCGATGCAGAACGCGAGTGCGAGCACGGCGACGTCCGGTGCGCTGCCGTCCACCACGAACGGGAACACCCCGAGCAGCACGGCGTTCACCAGGCCGACGGGAACGAGCACGTTCCGCTGGCCGAAGCGGTCCGCGGCGGCACCGACCAGCGGGCCGAAGACCGCGGCGCCGATGCCGACCGACGCGGAGTTGACGCCGCCGAGCGCCACGGAGTCGCGCGCGGAGACGACGAGCGTCAGCACGCCGACGACCATCATCGCGAAGGGGAGCCGGGCGACGAACGCGACGGGGAAGTACCAGCGTCCGGCGTGGGCGACGAGCGAGCGGTCGTCGGTGGTGGCGGGCGCGGGCGCGGTGGAACTGGTGTGGAGCATGGAGGTGTGCCTTCTCGGCCCGGCCGGGGATCTCCTGGGGCGGACCCATCGGGTGCCGCCGTTGTCCGTCGGGGTGCCGACGGCCGGTAGATACACACTGCGTGTTGGTGGAGCGGCCCCAGGGTACCAGCGGTAACGGTTCGTCACCCGGGGACCGGTGCCACGGGCGTCCTCCTATCGTGGCCGCCATGGAACAGCGACGCATGGGGCGGACGGGGGCTCCCGTCAGCGCGCTGACCCTGGGGAGCCGTGCCGTGTCGACGGTCGCCGAGCGGGACGTGGACGACGCCGTCCGACTCGTCCACGAGGCGCTCGGGCGCGGGGTCACCGCGGTGGACGTGTCCGATGCGGAGGGGGCGGGCCTCGCCGAGACCGTCCTCGGTGCCGCACTCGGCGACCGCCGCGACGACGTGTTCCTGGCGGTGCGGTTCGGGGACCCGGTCGACCGGGACCCGTCGCACCACGGCAACGGACGGCGGTGGATGTTCCGCGCGGTCGAACGGAGTCTCGAACGGCTCGGTACCGACGTCATCGACCTCTACCAGCCGGCGCACCCGGACCCGGCGACCTCGCTCGACGAGACCCTCGACGCGCTCGCCGACCTCGTCACGCAGGGCAAGATCCGCGCCTTCGGGATCCCGGGCTTCCCGGCCGAGGAGCTCGTCGAGGCGCAGTGGCTCCGGTCGGGCGGGAAGAGTGCCAGCGCGACGCACGCCCCGTACTCGATCCTCACCCGGACGGCGGAGCGGACGACCTTCCCGGTCGCCCGACGGTTCGGGCTCGGTGTGCTCGCGGCCGCGCCCCTCGCGGGTGGCTGGCTCGCGGGTGCGTACCGGAACGGCACCGTGCAGCCCCGGTCGCCGCGGGTGGTGGAGCAGCCGCACGCATACGACATCGGCGCTCCGGCGAACCGGCGGAAGCTCGACGTCGCCGACCGCCTGGGGCACCTCGCGGACGAGTCCGGGCTCACCCTGCTCGAGCTCGCGGTGGGGTTCGCGCTGACCCACCCGGATGTGTCGAGCGTGGTGATCGGTCCGCGGACGCTCTCGCACGTGGACGCGTACGCGCAGGCGGCCGAGGTGGTGCTCGACGACGAGGTGCTCGACGCCATCGACCGGGTCGTGCCGCCGGGGACGCACGTGCTGGAACGCGACACGGGGGTGGAGCTGCCGGGGCTCAGCCGGGAGCGGCTCCGCGGGCGCGTCCTCACCCACTGACGCGAGGACCCCGTCAGCGGGAGGCGATCAGCGGTACCGACCGTGCTGACCGCGGCGTGCGCGACCATGACCGGCAGCGCCAGTGCGTGCGGGAGCCGGGCGGCCGTGCGCTCGAGTCGGCCGAGCACGTTGTCGAGGGCGAGCGGGTGGCCGGTGACGCCGGTGACGCCGGTCGCGTCGGCGGTGCCGGTGGTCCGTGCGGGAGCGACCGGACGACTGGTCGTGGTGCGGGCGGTGCGGGGCTGCAGGATCGTGGTCATGGTCGGACCTCCGGGTCAGGAGCCGCCCCTCGCGGCTCGTGGTACACAACATATTGGACATCAGTTTGCATGTCAACTGTTATGTCACGCGATCTCGACGAGCCCCGCGCCGTAGGATCTCGACCATGGTGGAGATCCCGCGTCCGAGCCCGACCGACCTCCTCACGATCGGCGAGGTCGTCGCCCGGACCGGGGTCGCGGCGTCAGCCCTGCACTTCTACGAGCGCAAGGGCCTCATCCACCCCGAGCGCACCGCCGGCGGCACCCGCCTCTACCCACGACACGTCGAGCGGCGCATCGCGATCATCCAGGTCGCCAAGCGGCTCGGGATCCCGCTCAGCGAGGTCGCCGAGCAGTTCGAGACGCTGCCCTCCGACCGCATGCCGTCGCTGCGGGACTGGAACCGCCTGAACGAGCGGTGGCGGGCACGACTCCGCGCCCGGCAGCTCGAACTGGAGCGCCTGCAGGAGGAGATGACGCAGTGCATCGGCTGCGGCTGCGTGTCGTTGAACGCCTGCCTCGTGATGAACCCGGGCGACGAGCTCGGTGCCGAGGGGCACGGAGCCCGGCGGTTGCTGCCGATCGCGGACGAGGTGCCGGACCGGACCGTCTGACGGCCTGGAGGGACGGTGCGGGCCCGACCCGCGCCTCCAGGCCGTCGACCGGTCGCGTCGCGGTCAGCGCGTCGCGTCGCGCAGGTGGTCGTCGATGCGCGTGAGCGTGGCGAACGTCGTCGCCACACCCTCGTCGTCGCCCCCGAGCGCCTGCCGGAGCATGCCGGCCCAGTGCGCGTGCAGCCGTTCGATGCTGCCCGCGGCGAGCTCGGTCGAGTACAGCTGCACGGTCCGGGCGTCGTCCGGGTCGGGCCGACGCTCGACCATCCCCTTCGCCACGAGCGACCCGACCGCGACGCTGAGGTTGCTGCGTTTGAGGGCCGTCGCCTCGGCAGCCGCGCTCGGCGTCGACCCGGGGTTCCGGTCGATCCAGCGCATCACGAGGGCCTCGGTGCCGGTGAGCGGCACGATGTCGAGCGACCTCGCACCGTGCGGGTCGATCTCGCGCGAGATCCGGAGCACGACGTCGGCGAGCTCGGCGAGGAGGTCGTCGGACGGCGCGGATCCCATGCCGTCACCCTACCGACGTCGCGCATCAGTTATGCTTTCATAATCATGACCACGGACACCGGCTCCATCCGCGCGCACGCCGCGACACCCACGACCCGGCAGCAGGGCATCACCACCGGCCTGCTGCTCGTGCTCGGCCTGCTGAGCGCCGTCGCGCCCTTCGCGACCGACCTCTACCTGCCGGCCTTCCCGCAGATGACCACCGAACTGCAGGCGTCGGCGACGACCGTGCAGCTCACCCTCACCGCGTTCCTCGTCGGCGTGACCGCGGGACAGCTCGTCTTCGGGCCGCTGTCCGACCGGTTCGGCCGGGTGCCGCCGCTCCTCGCCGGTGCCGCACTGTGCGTGCTCGCGAGCGCCGCGGCCGTGCTCGCGCCGAACGTCGGTGTGCTCGTCGTCGCCCGGCTGCTGCAGGGCCTCGGCGGCGCGGCCGGCATGGTGATCGGTCGCGCGGTGATCTCCGACCTCGCGACGGGCAAGCCGGCGGCGCGGGCGTTCTCGCTCATGATGATCGTCGGCGGGGTCGCCCCGGTGGTCGCGCCGCTGCTCGGAGGGCTCCTGACGGGGCCGATCGGCTGGCGCGGGCTCCTCACCATCGTGCTCGGCCTGTCGGTCCTCATGCTCGTGGCGGTGCTCGCCGTGGTCCGCGAGACGCACCTGCGTTCGCGCCGCGATGCCCTGCGTGCCGAGCGACGGGCGTCCGGCACGACGGGCTCGCCGCTGCGGGCACTCCGCTCCCGGACGTTCGTCGGGTACACCGCCGTGTTCGGCTTCGCGTTCGCCGTGATGATGGCGTACATCTCGGCGTCGCCGTTCCTGTACCAGGACATGCTCGGGCTCGGCACGGTGGGCTACGGTCTCGCGTTCGGCTGCAACGCCCTCGCACTGATGGGCGTGAGCATCCTCTCGGCGAAGCTCACGGCGACCCGATCGGTCACCGGGGTGCTCGCGCTCGGCATCGTCCTCGTGCTGGCCTCGACCGTCGCGTTCGCGCTGCTCGTCGTCACGTCCGCACCGGTGTTCTGGCTCGCCGTCCCGCTGTTCACCGCCGTGGGGTCGCTCGGCCTCGTGCTCGGCAACGCGACCGCGCTCGCGCTCGGGGCGGTGCCGCAGGCTGCCGGGAGCGCCTCGGCGGTGCTGGGTGCCCTGCAGTTCGGGCTCGCGGCGCTCGTGTCGCCGCTCGTGAGCATCGGCGGCGAGGGCACGGCGGCGCCGCTCGCGGTCGTGATGCTCGCGGCCGCGGTGGTCGCCGTGGTGGCGCTGCTGGCCGCGCGCGGTCGGCGCGGCGTCAGCGCGTGACCTCGCGCTGCGCCGCGGGACCCCGGGGCCGCAGGAACGGGATCTTCGGCATGAGCCAGTCGACCCAGACCACCCGCACGCCCGGCGCGACGGCGAGCGCCCACAGGATCGACGCGGCGGCGTCCGTCGGGTAGTGCACGGCGTCGATCGACACCGCGAAGAACACGACGACGATCGCCACGACCCCGAGTCCCAGCGCGAGGCGGTGCCACCGGGTGTCGCGGAGCAGCCAGATGAGCGCGATCACGAACGCGGTGATGTAGACCGTGTGCCCGCTCGGGTAGCCGGGGTCCGGCTGCACCGGGAACGGGTGCGGCAGCACGGCGACGTCCGGACGTGCCCGGTGCACGATCTCCTTGACGACGGCGGACGGCACCCACGTGATCGCGATCGTGCCCCCGAACGCCAGCGCCGGGCGGAGGTCGCGGGTCCGCCACCAGATCACCGCGACGACCACGACCGTGATCCCGATCGCCGGTGCGGGACTGATGACGTGGTAGACCGCCGTCGTGAACGCCCCGAGGGCGCCGGTGTGCAGCCCGTTGAGCGCCTTCGAGAGCCCGAGGTCGACCGTGCCGAGGGTGAACCCGACGATCGTGATGAGGACGACGGCGACGACGGCGATCGCCACCGACGCCAGCGGGTAGCGGCTCCGGTCGAGGATCCCGTACTCGTCGGACGCTCGTCGGCGGGGGCGGAGATCGTGGTCGGACATCCGCCCATCGTCGCAGGTGCGGCGTCCGGGCGGCCCCGAGTTCGGTGTCGGACGATCAGAGGTCGCTCAGTGAACGGCGAGGATCAGCCGCCAGGACTAGACACGAAGGCATGACAACCGTTGCCGAGAACATCGTCGCCACCCTCCGTCAGAACGACGTCGAACGGGTCTACGGTCTCCCCGGGGACTCCCTCAACGGCTTCACCGACGCGCTGCGCAAGGACGGCACGATCCGGTGGGAGCACGTCCGCCACGAGGAGGCGGCCGCGTTCGCCGCCTCCGCCGAGGCCGAGCTGACCGGGAACCTCGCCGTGTGTGCGGGCAGCTGCGGTCCCGGCAACCTGCACCTGATCAACGGCCTCTACGACGCGAACCGCTCCCGCGTGCCGGTCCTCGCGATCGCTGCGCACATCCCCACGGCGGAGATCGGTTCCGGCTACTTCCAGGAGACCCATCCGCAGGAGCTCTTCCGCGAGTGCTCGGTCTACGTCGAGTACGTCGCCGACCCGTCCCAGATGCCGCGCCTGCTCGAGATCGCGATGCGCGCCGCGGTCGAGAAGCGCGGCGTCGCCGTGCTCGTCATCCCGGGCGACGTGCTCCTCGCCGAGGCCGTCGCGCCCCGCGTCACGACCATCGAGCGCGCCGAGCCGCGGATCATCCCCGCACAGGCCGAGCTGGAGCGCACCGCGCAGCTGCTCAACGGCGCCGACAAGGTCACCATCCTCGCCGGCGCCGGCGTCGCGGGCGCCCACGACGAGGTCATCGCCCTCGCCGAACGCCTGCAGGCCCCGATCGTGCACGCCCTGCGCGGCAAGGAGCACATCGAGTGGGACAACCCCTACGACGTCGGCATGACCGGGCTCCTCGGCTTCGCCTCCGGGTACCGCGCGATGGAGGACGCCGACGTGGTCCTCATGCTCGGCACCGACTTCCCGTACCAGCAGTTCTTCCCCGCGAAGGCGAAGCTCGTGCAGGTCGACATCCGCGGCGAACAGCTCGGCAAGCGGCACCCGGTCGACATCGGCCTGGTCGGCACCGTCAAGGACACGGCGCTCGCCCTCATCCCGCTGCTCACCGGGTCGCACCCCACGAAGCACCTCGAGGACGCGCGCAAGCACTACGCGAAGACCCGCGCGAAGCTCGACGACCTGGCCGTGCCGGCCGGCAAGCACAAGCCGCTGCACCCGCAGTACGTCGCGCGCGCGCTCGACCGGCTCGCCGACCAGGACGCCGTGTTCATCCCCGACGTCGGCTCCCCCGTCGTGTGGGCGTCGCGGTACCTCACCATGAACGGCGACCGGCGGCTGATCGGGTCGTTCGTGCACGGCACGATGGCGAACGCGGTGCCGCAGGCGATCGGTGCGCAGGCGGCGTTCCCCGACCGGCAGGTCATCGCCATGGCCGGCGACGGCGGCCTCGCGATGCTGCTCGGCGAGCTCATCACGATCGTGCAGAACAAGCTGCCCGTGAAGATCGTCGTGTTCGACAACTCGTCCCTGAACTTCGTCGAGCTCGAGATGAAGGCGGCCGGGTTCGTCACCTACGGCACCGAGCTGCAGAACCCCGACTTCGCGAAGGTCGCCGAGGCGATCGGCATCGCGGGCTTCCGCGTCGACGAGTCCGACCAGCTCGAGGACGCGCTCGCCGCCGCCCTCGCGCACGACGGACCCGCGCTCGTGTCGGTCAAGGCAGACCGTCAGGAGCTCTCGATGCCGCCGGCGGTGACCCTCGAGCAGGCGAAGGGCTTCACGCTCTACGCGATCCGCACCGTGCTGTCCGGTCGCGGCGACGAGTTGCTCGACCTCGCGTCGACGAACTTCCGCCAGTTCATCTGACCGACGACGAGGGCGGCGCGGGTCAGGACTCCGCGCCGCCCTCGGCGACGATGTCCGGCGCCGGGTCGAGCGAGGCGCGGACCACGGCGTCGAGCGCGGTGACGATCCGGTCGAGGTCGAGCGAGGGGCCGTCCCCGGCGATGTCCGGGGTGGCCGGGACGTGCACGAAGCCGGCTCGGAAGCCCTCGCGGTCGGCGAACGACATGAGGTCGTAGAACACCTGGTTGCAGGTGAACGTCCCCGCCGTGTTGGACACCGCAGCGGGGACTCCGGCTGCCCGGACGTCCCGGACGATCCGCTTGATCGGCAGTCCGCTGAACGCTGCCGGGGCGCCGAACGGGTCGATCGGCTCGTCCACCGGCTGCGCGCCCGCGTTGTCCGGGATCCGGGCGTCCATGACGTTGATCGCGACGCGCTCCGGTGTCACCGCGGCCCGTCCGGCAGCGAGCCCGGTCGCGATGACGACGGCGGGACGGTGCTTCGTGATCGCCGCCGCGAGCCGCGACCGCTCCTCGGCGAAGACCACCGGCAGCTGCTCGACGACGAGCGTCGCCGGTCCGTCCCACGTGGCCGCGAGCCGCTGCGCGGCTTCCCACGAGGGGTTCACGGCGTCGCCGCCGAACGGTTCGAAGGCGGTCAGCAGGACGGTCGGTTCGGTCGCGTCAGCCACGTCCTCATCGTAGGGACCTGCGGGCCGGGAGGCGCGGTGCGGGCCCGACCCGCGCCTCCCGTTCGTCGGATGGTCACCATCCGAGCGGCGCACCGTCCTCCAGGAAGACACCCGTCGGACCGTCGGGGCCCGCGGCGGCCGCCGCGGCGACCGTCGCCGCACTGACCTCGACCGGACGGCCGTGCGGGTTCGGCACACCCCCGAACTCGGTCGCGGTGTACCCGGGCTCGACCGCGACGAAGTGCACCTCCGGAACGGCACGGGCGTACTGCACGGTGAGCATCGACACCGCCGCCTTGCTCGCGCCGTAGACGATCGCCTGGTACTGCGACGCCGGCTTCTCCGGATCGTGGTTGGCCGCGAACGAACCGAGCGCGCTCGAGATGTTCACGACGATCGGGGCGGCCGAGGACCGCAGGAGCGGCAGCGCCGCCTCGGTGGTCCGCACGACGCTCACGGCGTTCGTGTCGAACACCTCGAGCGCCTCCGGTCCGTCCAGCCCGAGCTTGCCGATGCCGGCGTTGTTCACCAGCACGTCGAGCCCGCCGGCAGCGCCGATGGTCGCGAACGCCGCGGCGACCGAGGCGTCGTCCGTGACGTCGAGCTGCACGGCACGGACCGCGTTCGGTCCCGTGCTGATCTCGTGGGCCACGGCGTGGCCGGTGTCGAGGTCACGGGCGCCGATCCACACGGTGTGGCCGGCGGCGGCGAGCTGGCGGGCGGTCTCCTTGCCGAGGCCGCGTGTGGCCCCGGTGACGAATGTCGTTGTCATGGCCCCAGCGTCGCTCCGGCGAGCGCCCTCGGGGAGCCGTCCCGCTGTCGTAGGACTGCTGGACCCAGGACAGCGGGCGCGACGGTTCGCAGACTGGAGCCGTGGAACACACCGAGTTCGGCCGTACCCTCCGTCGGCTGCGCGACCACGTCGCGCCGGACACGGTCGGCGTCGTCGCGGGGAGCCGCCGGCGCGCGGCCGGCCTCCGTCGCGAGGAGCTCGCCGCCCTCGCCGGGATCTCGGCCGACTACCTCACCCGGCTCGAGCAGGGGCGGGCGACCTCGCCGTCCGCCCAGGTGGTCGAGGCGCTGGCCCGCTCGCTCCGGGTCGCGGACGCGGAGCGCGAGCTGCTGTTCCGGCTCGCCGGGCACGCCGCCCCGGGCGCCGACGTCGTGCCCTCGCGCATCCCGCCGAGCGTGCAGCGGCTGCTCGACCGGCTGTCGGACACCCCGGTCGCGGTGCTCGACGCCGCCGGCACGATCCTCACCGCGAACGGGCCGTACGACGCGCTGATGGGCCCGGTCGGTGCGCTCCGTGGGCACGAGCGGAACACCGCGTGGCGCCACCTCGTCGGTCCGGGCAGCCGGGCGGTGCACTCGGACGCCGAGCAGCGGGCGTTCGAGGCCTCGGTCGTCGCCGAGCTCCGGCTCACGGTCGCCCGGTACCCGCTCGACCGCGGGCTGCGGCAGCTCGTGCGGGACCTCCGTGCCGCGAGCGAGCGGTTCGTCGAGCTGTGGGAGACCGGCGACACCGCACCGCCACGGAGCTCCGGCCGACGGAAGGTCGTGGAGCACCCGGCGGTGGGCCGGATCGCCCTCGACTGCGACACCCTGCGGATCGCGACCGATGACCTGACGGTGCTCGCGTACACCGCGGAGCCGGGCAGTGCCGATGCCGAGCGGCTGGCGCTGGCGGTCGTGCTCGGGACGCAGTCGCTCGTCGGGTGACCGATCCGTCCGGGAGTACCGGCGATCGGTAGGGTGGCGCCATGAAGACGACCGTCCTGGCTGCCGTCCGCCTCGCGCTCGCGGCCGCGTCCGTCGCCGGGGTCGTCACCCAGGTCGTGCTGAGCGTGCGGGTGGACTTCAGCCTCGTGAGCGTCTTCAGCTACTTCACGATCCTCGGCAACCTCTACGCCAGCACCGTGTTCGTGATCGGCGCCGTCCGGCTCCTGCGGGGTGTCCCGTCGTCGCGCGGGTGGGAGGTCGCGCGCGGCGCCGCGGTCGTCTACCTGGCGTTCGTCGGCATCGTGTTCAACACGCTGCTGGCCGGTGCCGACCTCGGCGAGCTCCTGCCGTGGGTGAACGTCGTGCACCACATGATCATCCCGGCCGCCGTCGTGGTCGACTGGTTCGTGGACCGTCCACGCCACCGGCAGCCGTTCACCATGGTCTGGGCGGCGGCGATCGTGCCCGCGGTCTACACCGCGTACACGCTCATCCGCGGCGTGCTCGTCGGGTTCTACCCCTACCCGTTCTTCAACCCGGCCCGCGTCGGCGGGTACGGCGGCGTCGCGCTGTACTGCGCGGCGCTGCTCGTCGGCTTCCTCGTGATCGCCGTGCTCGTGCGCGCATCGGGCAACGCCATGGTCCGGCGGACGGCGGTCGTCGGGTCGCGCTGATCGGCACGCCCGACGACCACCCCGACGTCAGTCCTCGACGTCGAAGACCACGACGCGTTCGCTCGCGCCCTGGATGTACACGGCGACGGGCTGGTGCTCCTCGTGCGGCAGGTACCCGGCGAGCGCCGCGCGGTCCCGGAACCGGACGACGAGCATCCAGTCGAAACCGCCCTCGAGCCCCTCGGTGCTGATGCTCTCGCCTGACCGCACGGACTCGACGCCGTCGATCCGCGGCAGGTGCTCGCGCACGATGGCATCGGCCTGCGCCGACCGGTCGGCTGCCTCGCCGTCCCAGGCGACGAGGACCACGTGTGTCGTTCCGCTCATCGTGTCCTCCTAGAAGGCCGGGGTGCCGCCGGCGACGGTGATCGTCGACCCGGACTGGTAGCTGGACTCGGGGCTGACGAGGTGCACGTACGCGGCAGCGAGTTCGGCGGGCTGACCGGGGCGGCCGAACGGCGACTGCTCACCGAAGTGCGCCACGGTCTCGGCGTCGTCGGACCCCGGCTGGAGGGGCGTCCACACCGGTCCCGGAGCGACCGAGTTCACGCGGATGCCCTTCGGCGCGAGCTGCTGGGCGACGGCCTCGGTGAAGAGCTTGATCGCGC
>Ga0308160_10001198_pt1 | contig 38691 bp, 45 predicted proteins | sample PhyFR1_FD_201036 | JGI IMG/M metagenome (GOLD analysis project Ga0308160, IMG submission 201036) | Phyllosphere microbial communities from UC Gill Tract Community Farm, Albany, California, United States - DLSLF.R1 | ecosystem: Host-associated > Plants > Phyllosphere > Unclassified | place: USA... | reverse complement strand
TTTGTCGGCGCCAGCCTCTCATAGGCGGCTGCTCCGTTCGTTCGCCCTTCCTTTTTCTGGTAGACTCCTCTCCGCTTGCTCAGATCTCATGGGCCATGTACTTCAGCTCTGAGTAGGTCAGCCCTCCCCTGCAGGGCTCCTAGGTCGGGCAGCAGAGCGTTCTCTCGCAGAAGGTAGCATGTCGATCGTCAAGTATGTACGGGGGAGTGCAGCGCGTCGTATGGTATCTCGGCAGATCACTGGCACGCCGGCGGCTTAGAGCGATCCGACGTAGGACCAGTCGACCCACTTTGGCTTGTCCTCGCCAAAGACGTCCTTGAGCGTCCAGTAGGTCTTCTTGCCGTTGACCATGCCAGCCTTCATCTCCTTGCGAGTATACGTCGTTTGAATGTCCGAGTTGTTGAGCCGCGCGGCGAGGTTGAAGCCCGGGCCGTGCGAGCCCGTCTCGACAAACATCGTCAGGTTGGGGACTGCAAGCGCAGAGGACAGCAGCGTCAGTCCCGGTCGCGCCTCTACGATGTCCGACGGAGCGTTTGCCGAATCGACGAAGGGGCTCACCGATGCGGGGGTCGGTGTTGCTCCACTTGATGAAGCCGGCTTTCTCGGCGAGCGGAGAGGAAGGAGTGAGCGTCCCGTATCGCAAAGAGCAGAAAGTCCGAGGAGGCTCACCCGGAAGGACGATGTCGGACATGTAGGTGTCCTGGTAGATGACGCGCGAGGCATTGCCCTGCAAGGAGGAGGCAGATCAGGTCAGACCACGTCATCGACTGAAGGCGCAGACCGCTACGCACCCAAGGCCTTCCGAGCGCGCGTTGGCCGGCTGAGGTCGTGGGAGGAAAGAACGCCGCCTGCGTCAGCGATGGGTAAGGACGGGTGGAGGGCGTCTTGCTCAGACGCACTCAGCTCGAGCTCGGGCAGCGCATCGTCGGCTTTAACGATCTTGCCCTGGTCGATGTAGACTCCAAAGTTGTAGCCGGCTGAGGCAGGGACAGCGCCGATGTAAGTGGTCGGGTTCCAAACTACAGTCTGGGAGCGGGGTAAGAGGCGTCGAGTCAGCGTCCAGAGCAAGAGCAGGAGCGAGCCGAGCGGGCAGCTTTACCTTGACTTCAGGCGCACCATCGCTGTCGACAGCACAGAGGACAGGCGCCGACGGGTCAGTCAGAGGTCGACGAGGGAGTAGTGAAGCATTATGCCTGACTCACGCCTTCATCGCAGTCAATCCTCCGCCGACCTCGCGGTTTGCGAGGACCGGCTTCGAGAACCAAGCCAGGCCGTAGCCGTAGATCTGAAGGGAGAAGGCGCTTCAGGGGGCGTCGATCAACTCAACCTGGGCGACGATACGCACGTAGTCGGTGCCGCCCGAGATGTACTCGCCGACGCTGAGGACGGATCTGAGCGACGGGGATCAGGCAAAAAAAATCAGCCACAGGCAGAGGAAAGAAGGGAAGCCAAATGACGCACGAGTTCCTTCCGACATACCACCTTTGGTTCATGATGGAGAGCAGGGTCAGCGATCGTCCACGACCTTGCTTGCAGGTGAGCTTGCGACAGGACTCACGTGTCCTGGTAGGACGAGTACGAGCTGGCGATGGAGGTAGCGTTCTGTAGAGGAGGGCAGCATGATCAGAATCGATTGCTCGACAGAGGGGCTCACGCTCCGAAAGGCGACGCACGGTCCCTGTGAAAGGGAAGGAGAAGGTCAGGAGGTGTAGATTGCAGAGCGGTGCGAGCAGTCGACTCGCATGTGAAAAATACGGCGGCAGCTGGACCGGTCTGGCCCTTGGCTTCGGTACCGTTGCCCAGCTGCAAAGAGGATACGAGGTCAGAGAAAGCCAGCAGCAAAGGATCGAGCACGACGCACCGTCGCGCGGTTGTCAAAGTTGATCGAGGCCACGGTGAACACTCCCGGAGGCTGGGTGCGTCCGTTCGGGCCGGAGGTTGAGGGGAAGTCGACCGTGAGAGTGGCGGCGTCGCTGGGACGAGTCGGTGGGGTCAGCGGTCGACCAGAGGCAGTCTGCAGCGGCGTCGACTCACGCGTTCTTCTGGTCGGCTGAGAAAGCGGGAAGGTAAGTCAGCCTGACGTTCAGACTTGTCAGACAATACAATCGGGGCCTCACTCCGCTGGTTGGCCTGACAGATCTGTTGAGGCAGATTGGAGGGAAAGGTCATCAGCGATGCTTTTGATGTCGAAGACTTGTACGCGGACGCACGAAGGCCTGCAGCGAAGAGGGCAGGCGTAACGAGGATTCAGCGAAAAGTCCCTTTGCGAGGACCAGCAGGCGGACGTACACTGTTCCAAATGTTGACCTGGTTCTTCTTGTAGTCCTTGGGCTTGTCGGAGATGCCGAGGAGGGCTACAGAGCCCGTCCTGGTGGACGTCAGGTTCACAGCCTCCCTGTAGGTCCCTGGTCCCACCAAGATGACAACCGGAGAGTCGTCGATTGGACTGGTACAAAAACAGAGGTTGAGAGGGTGAGAGTGAGAAAGGACGAGACGATCAGCTGACAGTAGAAGTAGTGCACATGAAGAGCCTGACGAGATGCGCCGAGCGAGAGAGGGCTTCGGACTGACATGGCTGCGACGGCGTCGCTAATGCGGCCGAACGGCGCCTGCGGGTCGGTCTGGCTGACGTACAGCGTGCCAGGAGGGCAGCCATCGAGCTGGTAGCCTTGGGGCTGGGAGAGAAATCGAGGCGATTAGTCAGAGCACAACGGACGACTTCACTCTCGAGACGGACCTTGGGCTTCTGGCACTCGGCGAGGCCGACCGGGCCGTTGTAGGTGCGGGTCTGGTTGAAGCCGGGCAGGGTCGGGCACTGGGCCGGATCTGAAGGGATCGCAGCAACGAGGCCGGCGAGAGGAAGGGCGAGAGCGAGGGAGAGCAGCATCGGGGGCGACCGCGAGTTAGCCTGGCGTTGGAGGGAGCTATTACGGGGTCGTTGAGATGTCGAGCGGCGCCTTCCCTGCTTGCTTTTGAAGGAGAGGGACGCGACGCAGGCCCTCGTCGGCTCCCCTCGTCCGGCTCGAGTTCCGGCTCGTCGCCGGCTCGTCCTACATCCGGAGCTCCCTTGGGCGCTCCGCGGTGAGCAGGAGCAAAGGGCGGTCAGCGTGCGCCGGCGATCTCGTGAGCGTCGGCAGACTGAGCGGCCGGTCGAGGCCGCCCAAGCAGAGGGAGGCGGGTCGGTCGGTCGGCTTACGCCGAGAGCGAGCTAAAGGGCAAAGCCTCCGAGGCTCCGATGGCCCGAACGGCCCGGCGTACGAGCCGGCGCCCAACGTCCAGCGAGGCGAGCAGCAACTCAGAGCAGCAGGGAAGGCGGCGCCCGAGTACAGGTGCAGCAGAGGGCGAGACCGCGACGACAGCGCGCCTCCCACGCCGACCAGCTGCCTGTCGACGGCTTGAGGCAACGACCCCGACTGCGCGTACGCCTCATTACGCCGCACCAATGCTCGCGGTTCTCGCTAAACGCTCTACCGCCAAGACCGACAGCAGCACGCTCCTCATCGGGCATTGCGTTGCGGCGCAGTAACCGTCTGCCCTACCTGCCCCCTTGCCCGACTCCCTCCGACCGCGACGAGCCGAGCGACCCGCCATCTTTGCCGTCTTGAGCAGCCTGCGCCACCGTCGCGTTGACCGGACCGAGCCCAGTCGGGCACACGGCTACTGGCCCCTTTTCGATCCTAGTCATCGTTCGTCAGACCCAGGTCTATCTTGAGCTCGTTTGCCGTCCGGCCGACGAGCGCGCCGTACTGTGTGGCGGGCGGGAGGATCTCGGCGGTCAGGCTGGGCAGCCGCCTCAGCCCGCAGGGACGCATACATCCGACCCCCTTCAGTCCGACACTCTCGCCGGCGAGAAGCGCACCTTGTCGATCATGTTCTGTTCAGCGCAGCGAGAGAGGAAGGGGAGAGGTCAGCTTCGGTCAGGGCCAAGTAGGTGGAGACTCCGAATCAGAGGCGTCGACGCCAAGATCGGCATCCTGCGCAAAGGGCGATGGCGAGACGTACCTCGACCGCGTCCCGGACCTCGTTGTAGGAGTGGAGCAGTCCGAAGTGCGCCTTGACGACGCGCTCAGCCTCCCGCTCAACCTCGAGGTCGGTGCGGTCGTCGGTGCAGCCGACGCCGTCTTGGCGCGCGGCGGCCACCGTGACTGGTCCGTCAGGGACGAGCGCGCGATACTCCTTCTGAAGGGCAGCAAGTTGAGCCTGCGGTGAAGGAGCCTGGACGGCCGATCGCAGCGCCGCATGCGCGGCCAGCGAGGACGTGGAAGAGACGAGGGGAGCCATGACTGGGCGGCGGGGGACTGCGAGCCAGAGGGAGACGAGGTCGCTGTGAGGGGCGAGACGTCGAATGCGACCTCCCGCACCGATTTCGTTCTTCGCAAGTGTCCCTTCAGGACGAAGCGCCGTCCCAGTTAGCGTCCGGTCACTCTACGGTGATCAGCATACAACCGCCCTGTGATCGGCGGTCTGAACAGCCACCTACGCCGGAGCGAGGGTGCAGCCCGATCAGCCCTGCGGTCAGCATCGTCTATGACCGGCAGCGCTGCCGTTTCCCGACAGACCCTCCTCCAGTATTCGTACAAGGCAGCTTCATCTGATCCGCTGCGCGCGATCATGAGCTCTCCGGTCCCTCTCCTCCCGGCACGAGCTGCAGAAGACGGGCAAAGGGTCGCGGTCAGCCCCGGCGTCGGAGGACAGAGGGTCGCGTCGCGCCCAAGCGACCAAAGTTGGACGGCCTCGACGGCCTACGTACGATCGCGATGTTGCTTCCGTTCAGCAACGTCTGATTAAGAGAGTTCTTGGCCATGCCCTGCTCCGTCATTTGGCTGCAGCGGGGGACGTTGAGGGTCGCGCATGGTCAGCAAGCGTGCTCGGCCATCTTGACGAGCGCGGCGCAGCTCCGGTCGGACGACGAGCTCGGATGAGCTGGACTGACTACTCGGTCACATCCTCGAGAACCATGTCTGAGGAGGGGGCGACGTAGATTCGTGTTTGATGTTAGCGGCAGACGATCGCACGGACGACGAGCGACCAGGACGACCTAACTCACTGACGTACTCGTCGAACCCGGTCAGGGTCCCGACGAACTCCCGGTCGCTCTTCCTGTAAACGCCAGGTCAGGAAGGAGGGTCAGCCCACCGCACGCCCGTCCAACTGACGCCTGCGCAAGCAGACTAGAGCGAACAAGGCGTACATGATGACGTGAATCCGCGAGCCGATGCACCGGTCGATGAGCTCTGTCGGTCGCGGGGGTTGACGGGTCGGCGGCAAGCGAGGGCCAGGCGGGTCAGTCAGAGCTGCCCGAGCACTCGTCCGTAAAGCTGCGCGTCACCAGCAGGTCGTACGGACCCAAGGGCAGGATCTGGGACGCCATCTGAGCAAGTTTGAGCGAGGCAAGATGGAGAAGAGGCGGTGGAGGGTGTCGTGGTTCGGGGCAAGGTCGCAGGCCGCTCCGGCGCCGGCTGTCATGAGCTCGTCCACCGCCGGCGCACTATCCTGACCTCTATCAGCCATCTCGCCCTCCGCTCCCGCTCACTCCCAACAGACACACCCTACCGGACCATGGCGGATGCCACAGTAGACTCTCCGCCTCCAGCTGAGGCTTCCATTGCTGTCCCTGGTGCCGACGAGGCGCCTGCCGCGGCCAGTGGCGATGCGGGCGAGGATCCAGAGGAGGCGCTCCGCAAGCGGCTCCTGGCAGAGGCCGAGGGCCTCGGGTCCGACAACGAGGTTTACGAGTTCTCCGAGGGAGAGACGGTGCGTCTAGGAGACGTTCATGTTGCGGCAGCTTTGCCTTCGAGAAGGGTCTTGAAAGAAGATGCTGATGCGACCACCGTTGCCTGCGTCGCACGCGCGTCACCGATCAGGACTCCGAGGACGACGAAGGCAGCGAACCAGAGGGGCCTGGCCTTGCCTACCTCTACGTTCGTATATGATTGCTACCTGTCTGCCTTCGATCGCAGGCTGACTCGTATCGACCATTGCTTGACCAGCGGGACGAGGCCGACGCGCTCGGCGAGGGCGCCGACGACGATGATGACGACAGCGACGACGACGAGTACAAGGACGAGGAGAACCTCACTGGCCCGGACGCCGGCCAATACGACGACGGCGCTGGTCAGGAGGCGGACGAGGAGCTCGACGGGGCCGAGAAGCGTGATCTGCCAGTCTGTCCGAGTTTCCTGCGTTGTGACGCGTGACGTGCGCCTGCGCTTCCTGCCGGCTGACCCGACCCGTACGCCCCTTGTGATGCAGCCGTCCGAGGACGCTGCTGCGACAGCACAGGATGAGGAGGACACCGAAGGGTCTGGCGTCGATCCTGGTGAGGAGGAGGACGGCCGACCGGCGAAGCGGGTCAAGGTCGCAGCCTAGCCGAACCGACTCTTTGACAACCGACTGTATCCCTGGCCCGCTGTATCGCTTCGCAATCTGTGTGCATGAGTCAACCGTCCCTCGGCCCCATATCCAAAGGCTGGTGGATCTCCGCCTGGAAGAATTGAAGAAACAGAGGAGAGTGATAGTGTCCGGTTCGGGATGAGGATGGGAGGGCGCGCCGGAGCGATCTACGGCGGCAGGGTGGGGGTTGACAGGACGGGTGGGGTGATCGGAGAGGACAAATGGCCGTGCGGGTATGCAGTCACAGATAAGGGAGGAGGGAAGAGACGGAGCAGCGCTGCGAACGGCAGTTTGGCGGCAAGGATGACGAAAGAGAGAGGCGGAAGGGCAACGCTGCGGCCGGCGCAGGACCCGAGCGGTCGCTATCGCGGGTCGCGAGGGCCGCGCGGACCATAAGGGTTGCTGTACCGCGGCTGCTGGGATACTGGCGCGCCGCCGTAGGGGTTGTAGGGCTGCGGCCCGCCCGGGTTGAACTGAGCGAGGCCAAGTGCAGGAAGCTCAATCAGTCTGCCAGCTTGAACTGTCACGTCGAGCAGGAGGCACGCACACTGCCGATACTCGGAAGCTGTGCTGGCGGCCCGATGTTGTAGTCGAAACTCGATCGATGGTCGTCGTACAGAAAGCCGGCCCGCTCGTCTGCCGGTGCGTGCAGGTTGACCTGCGAGGTTGACGGGTAGCCGAGGTCTCCGTGGGCCGGGCCAAAGTTTTGCCACGGCTGCGTGTTGTTGCGGAAGGCCTGCTGCTGGGCGACTGGAGCCAGCGATAAGCAGGATCTGGATCAGCGCGGCGCAAGACGCGGGGTGGTGAGGATCGGAGCGCGACGCACGAGGAGAGGTCGGCAGCGGGCGACCGCTGTTGAAGTCGGTCGAGCCCATGCCGCCGTCACCATAGCCGGTGCCCATGTCTAAGAGGGCGGGGAGCGAGCAGGTCAGGCTACGGCTGTCAGGAGAGGGCTTGACATCGACGTACACTGCCGGTCGCCGACGTTGACGTCCTCGTACGTAGCGAGCGGGCTCCGGCCATGATGGTGGGCGGTGCTCGTCGACTTGGGAACCGTCGTCGCGACCGAGACCTTGCTCCGGATCGAGCTCGCATCGTCCGACTTCATGCCGCCCTGCTTGAGGAGCGCGGCATGGTGCTGCTTGAGCTCGTAATCCTGGGTCGGCTGGTTCCAGAACGCGCGGAACTTGGATGCCCGGCGTGAGTAGCGGATGATCCAGCCGGCGCTGAGGCCTAGCAGGATGACGGCAACTACAGGCGAGGCGAAGCACGAGAGAAGAGTCAGCACACGGAGACGCGGCATCAGCCGGAAGCTCGACCTGAAGGCAGCGAGGCTTGGACGGCAAGTCCGACGCCAAGGGGAGCCAGGACGAGGGCATGCGGCTGCTGCGGTCGAGCAAAGGAAGAGGGAGCCTCGGACGCACGGACAACAAAGACGGCGATGGCGACGACATAATCGGTCGTCCCGTAGACTTTGCAAGGCCTACCGCGGTTGTCGTAGGCCTTCGCGTCTATTCAGAGCGCCAGCGTGCATCGTCGTGAGGGAGGGAGATGGTCAGCGTCTGGGCAGCGCCGAGCCTGCGGCGGCGGCGTCGATCCCCCCCGTTCGCTCGGCGGACCACAACAAAGGACGCGACGCACAGGGACTCGTTCCTCTGCAAGGCGGGCGCGCAAGAGCGTATGGAAGACAAGGGTCAGCTCTCCGCAAGGACACGAGCTGGCGTGCAAATGAAGTGGCAGGCGCCATTGCATCCGGCCGGTCCTCATGACTCTCGGAGGGACGGTGACGGCGGCGCGCGGCGGCGGCACCGGGCGAGACGAGACACAAACTCACTTGACCCAGCAGGCGTCGACCATAGTGCGTCCGGCCCGGATTGTTCAGCTGCGAAGAGTGCGCTGGAAGATATGCTGCCGTTGCGCGCTGACGGGTAGCTGGGGCGGCTCTTTTGAGGGACTGGAAGAGGATGGCGGACAGAGGGATGACGGGCGGGTCGAGCTCGAAACGTCTCTGGCTGCCGACGCGCCGCCTGCGCGCCGAGCCAGAGGGCCGCCAGCTTCGGCAGCAAGAGGAGCCCCGTCAGACGGGCCTGTCACCGGCAGCCAACAGCAGCACGACCTAGGGACGGCTAATGGGAGACCGGCAGGTCATTCTACGCAAGTCACAGGCGCGCTCTCACTTGTGTCACAGACGCTCCCCGTTCAGCAGGCCGAGACGCTCATTTCACAGACAGGGTGCGCCCTTTGCGAGCGCCCGTCCTTTGCATCGTCCTCCCTCGCAAGGATGACCCGCTCGCACGCCCCTGCCGATGCGCCGCCTCCCTCCCTCCCGAGTCCTCGCTCGCTCCAGAGCAGACAACCTTTTTATTTTGGGGTCATGGACATAGCGCGGGGGACAAGGGCGTTGAGCGAGGAGGTTTACTCCGACTCGGCGCCGTCGTCCTCAGCCTCTCCAGAGCCACCGGCGGCGGCGGCAGCGCGCTTGCGCTTGACGCGGCCGGCGCGGGCGCCGCCGAAGGGCGAGGTGAGGGCGAAGTCGATGTGCTCTGCAAGCAGGACGAAACGTAGGTCAGCAAGCCGGACGTGAAGGAGCGAAGGCTCACCTGGACGAGTGGAGGGAAGCGGTACGCACTCTGCGACTCGAGGCGGACAACGAACGAGGGGACGTTGACGACCTGCTTGCCGACGCGGATGTGGCGCTGGCGGATGAGAACGCGAGCGTGGTGAACCGACTTGGCAAGACCCGACTTGAAGACCTGGGTCTGGAGGCGGCGCTCCATGAAGTCCTCGGTCTTGAGGGCGAGGACGTAGTCGAGACGCATGCGCGAGTCGTCCAGGACACCGATGCGTACCAGACGGCGGATGAGGGCGTTACCCTGGTGGGGCGAAGAGCGAAAGGAGGAAGGAGGTCAGTCTGTCGGTCCCTTACGAGAGGATGCCCTAGGAAGAGCCTCGTTCGGCACAGCCTCCCAGCCCGGCTGCTGTGACAAGACGGCCGCTCGACTGGCACGAAAGACGTGAGGCCTCTCGCGACGCAGCAGCCCTTTTGTCCACACGCCAGCCGTGCCCTCCCGACCCCCTTGCTTCCACAGCCCTACAACGCGTGACGGAGGATGCAGCGACGCACCTCGAAGAGCCGCTTGGGGTCCTTAGCCTCGAGCTTGAGCAGCTCACGGGCGGCACGCCGGATCTTGGAGAGCGTGAGCTGAATGCGCCAGATCTCCCGCTTGTTCCGGAGGCCGTACTCGCCGGCGAGCTTGAGCTCGGCGTCGAGACGAGCCGACTCGAAGGGACGCCGGGGGACCTTGTAGGCTGGGGAAGAGCAAGGCGGGAAGAGTCAGGAGACGCTCCAGAGGCGGAGGGGCCGGCGACACCAGGTATGGCAGGCAGGCCAGCGGGGCACGCGAGTCCAGCAGCGGCGGCGCAGAAGCAGCAGCGGCGGCAGCGGCGAGGGTAGGTGCAAGGGCTAGCCCTCCGACGCGCCGGTCGAGAGGCCTCGAACCCAGGAGGTGGGATAGGAAAGGGTGCTGCTGCTGCTGCTGCTACTGCACGCCGAGTGCGACCCTAAGCCCATCCGAGGGCCCGGGGTCGGCTGCTGCTGCTGGAAGTGCTACTGGGCCTGCGCTGGCTACTGGTGCCTGCCTGGGCGTCGCGACGGGACCGGCGCCGGAACGACAGGAATGGCGGCGACTAACTCTTGGAGTGGTTACGAGGAGCACGGGGCATCTGGTCCGAGGAGCGTTGGATACGAGGTTAGGGACAGGCTAGGCGTAGGGCGGGGGTGCTGTACTTACGTTGCTTGTCGGACGTCGGCGGTAGCAAGACCGGCGGCGGCGAAACGACCAAGGTGGGGGCGGGCGCGGGCGGGCCTCTGCGCGCGCGCGCGCGGGGGCGGCGGCGGCACGGCGAGCCCGCGCGGCGCGGCCACCGGGCTGGCATGATCCGGGGTTTGGGTCCGGGCTCGATCAGGGTTTACGCCCAGATTGAATTTCGTCCGCCCTCTGCTTGAGCTCCTTCTCAAGGGCCGGTTCGATGCTGCAAGAGGTCGACTCGCACCGCCTCGAGGCTGAAGCTCAGGGCTGCACAGGCTGGTAGAAGGCCGTGCGAATGCGCCGGTGCGCCATCCTCTGCTACGCCGTCATTCGAGCAGAATGTGGTGGACTGGCGGTCGGGTTGCTCGGCGGCAGGCTGGGCATGCCAGCCCGAGGGCGCTCTTGCCCGCGACAGAAGGCCCACTCCTCGCATTTGTTCCACGAGGATACGCACTCACGGGCAGACCACTTCTCCTCCACAGCGCGCCTTCGTCACGAGGCGATCAAGAAGTAAGACGATCATGCACATCACACCCTCTCCGAACCCTAGAAGGTCCACAGCTCCGCGACGGCATCGCGGCCGACAAAGACGACCTCCTCGCCCTCGTCGTCGCGCGCGCGCTTGGCCGGGAAGGCGGCGCCCTCGACCGGGAGTGCGAGCGCCGGGTCGTTCTTGAGGTGCCGCTTGGTCTCGGTGTCGAACATCTGCGCAAGGGGGCGAAAAAAATGTGAGTCAACTTGGGGCTTCGAAAGACTGTGCTACCAGGACGAGGGACGTACCGTCATGTACGTGTGGTCGAGGAAATCCTCCATGCCGTACTTGGGCTTGGTAAAGACCTCGCTAAAGATCTTTGCGAGCGACGAGATGGGCGAGAGATAGTGCCGCTGGAGGGCGGCGATCTCCCAGAGCGACGAGTCGAGCGCCTTGGACTCGAGCGGCGACGGGTTGGCAGGGTCGTACGGGTCTGAGGGAGGTGCAATGCGCACGCAAGGTCAGTCTCGTCGATCCGCTCCGCAAGCCAACTCGAGTGAAGGCAACGAACCGGAAGCGCCGGTCGGGCTTGAAAGCGAGAGCTCCTCGCCGCCGTACGTGTCGCGGTGGATGAGGACCATGCACGACGGGTGCATCTTGAGCAGGTTGTAGATGAAGGGGATGACGATGACGACACCTGCAGGCGGTGCAAAGAGCGCGAGCCGAGCCAGTCGCTTGGCGAACGAGGCGATGAGCGTGGCGGGCAGGTGCCTTGGAGAAAGGATAGGGTTCGTCTGTCAGCCGAGGGCCTTCAATGCACGGGATGAGTCGAAGAGGACGCACGAGGACGACAGGAAGGTCTCGGTGAGACGGAAGAAGCGCGCGCGGTACTTGACGTGCAGGACGGCGCGGTCGACCATCGAGTAGAGCTTCGTGTAGAAGTCGGGGTAGTCGCTGAGGCATTGGTGTGGAGGCGTCAGCTGCATGGCCGTGATGTATCTAGAAGACAGCGCGTCGAGCATCACGCACAGGTTGTACTGAGTGATGAGGATGAAAAGACCGTTGAGCGCGAGCAGGCCGAGCGGTCCTCCTAGAGTAGCGGGAGAACAGGCAGGCATGTTTGGTCAGCGGCCGGCAGGAGTCGCAGGAGGTCGAAGTGCTAGACGTACCTCGGTCAACCCACTCTCCCAGCCAGTCTGCTGTCCGTACCGCACGGCCCTTGGTCATGTTGGGCAGGACCTGGTGGTGGAGGATAACGAGGATCTGCCGGGCGATGCTCGACTCGAGCCTGGAGGACACAGAGGGCAGGGCATCGTCAGCAGGTGGATGCGTGCGCGGTGCGCGATGCCAGCTGCAACACGTACGGGAGGGACAGGAGCGCCATCCAAGCGCTCGTGAAGCCCGCCCGCAGGCTCTCGAGGCTCCAGATACCCTCGTGGACCGTCATCTGCTTGACCCGGCCGCCGAGCTCGCGCTTCTTCTCGCCCTTCTTGCCCTTGATCTCCTTGCGCTTGCCCTTACCGGGCGCGCTCGGTCCACGAGCCTTCGGCGCGCCGTCGTCCGACTCCTCCGAATCCGAGTCAAAGTAGGCCCGCCAGTCGTCCGGGTCAGCCTCGCCCTTGGCGGCCTTGGCCGCGGCAGTGATGAATGGCCGGGCGGCGAAGCCGGGCAGCATGACCGGCAGCTTCTCGAGCGCCTTCTGCGTCGCAGGGAAGCCCGTCTGCGTAGCGAGCAGCGTGAAGACATTGGTCGCGAGGTACGGGTGGGCCGACTCGGGGTCGGTCATGTAAGGCCGGAGGAGGAAACTGCAGAGATTGTCGCCGGTGAAGGTTGCGCTGCGCGTCAGCTCATGCACGATAGCTCTGCGCTAGACCCTAGAAGCTACGAGGAAGAGACGTACGAGACCTCGCGGTAGACGGCCCACTTGATGTCGCGGTTCGTCTCCATCGTCTGGCCAAGCTTCTCTGCCATGTCGGCCTCGACCTGCATGCCCTTAATCTCGTCCTCGTCGTCGTCGTCGTCGGCGAGCGAGAAGTCCTCAGAACCGCCGCGCTTCGATGGCGAGGGGAAGAGGAAGGGCTGGAGGAGGGCGCGGAGGTGGTCGACCGGGTACTGAGGCTGCGGATTGCTTGATGATGAGGCAGCCGAGCTGGAGGCGGTTGGGACCGGCGAGAGCGCGGGCAGGAGGCCGAGCAGGTTGGCCAGGCCGGCGGCCTGCGCATCGGGGACAGCGAGGCACAGCGTCAGGGGTCAGCACCCAGCCGGACCGGCGTAGCACGGCAGCTTCAAGGTCGCTCGACGTACCCGGAGGTCACCCTCGACGTCTTTAAGAAGGCCCTGGCAGAACGTCACCCACTCGGTGAGTCGATCGGCGAGCCACTGGCGGACCTTCTGCTCGCCCTCGGCGACGTCGCCCGCTTTGCGCGCGCGGCCATCGACCGCGGTCTTGCCGACGCGACCTTCCACGGCGAGGTAGGCAAATATCCGGCCGCAGGCATAGACGCCCTTGTGGACGACCTCGGGCTCGGCCGCCGTTGTCGTCAGCCGGAGCAGGTCGACGAGCGGGTTGAGCGAGGGCGAGCGGTCGGCCGCCGACGGCAGGAGCGACTGCTCGAGCGCCTTGACCTGCGCAACCTTGGAGCTCGAGGCAGAGCCGGCCGAGCTGCTCGATTTGAGCTTCTTGGACTTGGGCGGCGGCATCGTGGCTGCTGCTGGTGTGGGAGGTGGGAGGAGCAAGTGCAAGCTGCGTGTCGTTCAAGCTCGACCTGCTGCCGGCTGGCCCGAGGACTTTCGACTGGCGCGCCGAAACATTGCCTCCGACCGCCGTTTCAGACAACGGGCGAGAGCCAACGGGAGTGCGAGACGGTCAGGCAGGAGGCACAGGCCGAGGCGAGGTCAGGTCAAGTCGACGAGTAGCTCGAAAGAGGACCAGCATCACTTGATGAAATCTCACGCTCGATCACATAGGAAAGGGAGAGAGGGCTGCCGAGGAGGCCGCCTCAGCGGAAGCGGAGGAAAAGGGGCCGCGCGCCGCCGAGGAACAAGGCGCGCGCGCGGTCGGCAGAAGCCAGCAGCCAAGTGCCTGTCGCCCAAGACAGCCACCACCTGTCGACCTCGTCCCCAACCCTCCCTCGGCCCCCTTCACCCAGACTCTCAAGATCAGCTCAGTCCTACCTCTCTCACCCTGAAGACCTCCGCCTCCTCGCACGCCGCCAGCTTTCGCAATCTTTCAGCGATCCCTCTCGGCCGCCTCCGGCTCCCATTCCCTTCGCCCCTTTCATCAGCGATACCTCCGCCGGCCATGTCGAGCACGCCGTCCGAAGTCGTCCGCGACATCGTCCGCGACTCGACTTACTCGACCGGGACCTTCGGCAGCCACGGACACCCCAACTCTGCCGCGGACGAGCTCGGCCTTGAGGAGCTCCGCCTGAGCTTAGCGAGCTCGTCGGGCGCGGGTCACCTATCAAGGGAGGACCGAGCCGACGCTCAAGCCCCAGGTGGCCACCCCCCACAGAGCACGGCCGACGAGAACACCTACGAGAAGCTCCCCAATCCTCTCGAAGCAGACCGCCGTGATCAGCAGCAGCAACAACAAGCACCTCGGCACGGGCCGGGCGACTCGCCTGTCGTGCCAGCGGCGGCCGAGGGCGCCTCCCAGGCGGCCTGTGCATCCCCTCCGCCCGGCCTCGCCATCTCGCCCAGCTAGCCCGCTCCAGCACCGACCCTCTCGCACGCTTCGAGCCCAACCGAGTCGACATCGCCGAGCGTCCTCTCCAACGGCTCACAAGACTCGGGCTCACCCTTGATGGCGACCATCGCCGAGCGCTCGCCAACCCCCGGGCCGGCAGCCACTCTCGCTCGGGTCGCCGACGTCGAGGGCGCGATGTTAGAGCGACCCGTTCTGCCGGCGGAGGGCGACGCAAGCACCCGGACGACCTCAAAGCCCGACGACGGCTCCGTCAGCCTCTCGAGCGAGGGCTTAACAGCGAAGGAGAAGGCCGTGTTGATGCGGCGCGCGCGCAAGCTCGAGAAGTGCGCCTGATTCAAAGCATGGACTCCTCACGTCTGCCGAGCCTGACGGCTTTGACGTTCTTCTTCCAGGGTCCTCGGCTCAACGCTCCAGGAGCATCAAGTCACGCACTCGCTCTCCTACCCGCGGGCCGCTCCGCTGGACATCGTCAGCGAGCCCTCGCCCGCTTCGCGTCGGCTGAGCGACTCGGCGTCGTCGCCCTCGGTCTCGTACGCCTCGTCACCCTCATCTCCGCTCGGAGCAGAAATGCGCCGCCGGTCTGCCGCTCTCTCCTTCGACTCATCGGTCTCACCGTCGTCGGACCAGTCGCCATCAGCGTCGACTCGCCGGCGCCGCTCGTCCGTTTCGACTCTTGACCAGCGGGCCTCGTGGTTCAGCGTCGACCAGTCTTCGCCGACGAGACCGAGCATGTTGCTTACGCCCCTAACGGACGCCCAGCGTCGGCTGAGGCTGAACAAGATCCACCACCTGCTCGGCACCGAGGTCGGCGCCGAACACGTCTTTGCCTCAACGCCCGGCGCCGGCCCCTGGCTCGAGGTTTCGGATGGCGGCCCGGGCCTGTCTCAGGACCTCCCGGACGAGGCGAAGGGGGGCTGGAAGGGCGCACTCGGCAAAGCCAAGGATACGCTCGGCAGATCCGCTCATGCTTCGAGAAACAAGGGCCAGACGGAGGATGCAGTCGACCTCACCAGCGGCGACGAGGGTGACACTCTCTCCGGCTCCAGAGTCGCTGCAACGGTGACCGGATGGGAGGCGTCAAACGCGGGGCCAAGCTGAACAACGTAGGTTTACATCCCCCTGCCATCCTCCTTCGCTCGCGCTGACTTGCGTTTCTCCAGATCTTCGGCGACTTCCCGCCTGCCGATCTCTTTAACCTTCGGTCACCGGCCGGCACCGACGTCGATGCTGCTACCTTGCCAGCCAGCGAACGCCTGTCGGTCAGCTACCTGCCGAGCAGCCTCTACCTCGCGGGCCGGCGCAACTCGTCCCAGTCGTCCTTCTCGGTCTACGACGCCTCGATTGCGCACCTCGACCACCTCCTCCGGACCGACCCCGAGGCGCTGAGCGCTATCATGTCGACCATTAACGATGGCGCCGATCGCTCACCGACACACGAAGCGCCCGGCCCGGCGTCGCCGTCGGACCCAGCCGCTTCGCTTCAGTCGGATGTCGCTCGACGTCGTCAGGCGGCCAAAAAGCTCTCGCACTTCTTCGGCATGCCGGCCTCGGCGCTCGGCCTCTTCCAGAGCACGCTCGACACGCTCCAAGAGGGCGTACGCGAGGAGCGCGAGTTAGGCCTGCTCGCTGAGGGCGAGGAGCGCGGGCTCTTGGGCCGGCTGGACGGGCTCAGGAAGCGTGCAGCTCGTGAGCTGCGGTTTGAAGAGGGGGACGAGCGTGAGGAGTGATGGTGCGAGGGGAGATCCTTCTGACGTAGCGTTGATGAGTTTGCTGCGCAGAGTCGTCCGATGGCGAGGTGGAGGGCGAGTCGTACAGGATGAGGGCCATCGTATCGTTTCCAGGGCAGATATCGCAGCATCGGCAGATAAGACGGCCGAGGTGGCGCTCATCGAAGGTCGCACCAGGTGCAGCGCGTGCGTTCGTCAGTCACAGGGTCATGGATGGCGGAAGGTCGTGTGAGGTTCTTGTCGCAGGGTGTCGCGCGAGATTAAGAAGAGAAGGAAGGCCGAGGACGACATCAGCCAGGGTGACAGCACTAGAGCAGTAGCAGCGTGCACAGGTCGACTGGTCAGCGTTCCTCAAGTATGTTGGCCAAGTCGGCTGAGAGAGTGTCAACGCACCTCAAGCGATGACGCAGCCGTTCTTGTCCTGCTCCTCGCCGTCTTCGTCACCGTCGGCAGGGGCTGCCAGCACAGCACGGGCCACCTGCGCAGGTGTTGTCGAGCGCCCATTGCTGGCCTTGGGCTCGTGCTCGCGCGACTTCTTGGTCGACGGGCTCCATGTCGCGACAAAGTTGTCGTCGGCCTTGCGCTTAGACGAGAGGGAAGTGGATTGCGGAAAGTCGGCGTTGACTGGCGGCTGGTCGTCGGCATTGAAACCTGGCGCAAAGGGACTGTTTGATGAGCGGCGGCCGTCGAGATGTCTGTCGCGTTGGTGCAGCGATGAAGCTTGTCAGCTTACTCCACCAACGGACGAAGCAGACATAACGTACCCGGCTTCTGCCCGTGCTTGCTCCAGCTCGAGCGTCAGCTCCTGGAGCGCGTGTCGCGAGGTGTCGCGCTCGGACTTGATCGTTGAGACGAGAGCGTCGCGCTCCGCTGCGAGCGCTCGAAGCGATTCGACTTCGAGCTCAAGTAAGTCGATCGACTGCTGCTTGAGCCTGTTTGCGGGGTGCATCAACGGCGGTCGTCAGCTCTGACGACCCCGCGGGCGTCGATTTCCTCCTTCTGCTTAGCGAGCTCGAGCTCGGCAAAGTAGATGGTGGCGTTGCGCTTTTGGATCTCGGTCGACAGCGTCTTGATCTCGACGAGCTCATCGGAAAGAGCCAAGGCGTCGGGCTTTCGCCGCTCAACCTCGGCAGTCAGGGCCTCGACCTCGGCCTGGGCTGCCGAGAGACCGGCCGTGTAGAGGTCGATGGCCTTCTGCTGAGCGCCCTGCTTCGCGGTGCCAAGGCGAATCGCCTCGGCCTGCTGCCTGATCGACTCGGTCAAGACCTCCCTCTCGGTCTGCAGGTCGCGCATGGTCTGGTGCACCTTGTCGAGAGCAGCGCGCAGTGCAACCGACTGGAGAAGTAGGTGTCGATCAGCTTCCATTTGCACACGAGAGCGAATCTTATTCGCCGACGTACCTCGGCGTCGGCCTTGGTCTTCTGCTCCACGGCCAGTCGATCGGCTTTGGCGATAGCATCGCGTTGCTCGGTGAGGATCGTCTCGGCGCGCTCGACGGCCTTCTCCTGTGCGATCGCCGACAACACATAGGCGGAGATCTCCTGCGCCTGCGTGAACACCTTCTGCTGCAGCTCCTTGACCTGCTGCTGACGCTCGTCCGCGGCGTGCTGGCTGTCCAGAAGCGCCTGTTGCAACTCGTCGGCCTGCTCCAGGCGGGCGCGCCGGGCCTCGGCCGCCGCCATCTCCTGCTCGATGTCGGGAGGGCCAAAGATGCGGAACGCGACGCGCTGCAGATCCAGAACCTCGTCATCGTCGTCGTCACTGTCGATAACGATGATGTCCTCTGGCCGGACCGTCTTGCTCGAGGGCGGCAAGACTTGGGACCGAGTGCTGAGCGGACGAGAGGATGAGGAGGCCGTGCCTGATGGCGGATTTGAGCGGCGAAGGTCAGACCGCTGCGACGAGGGGCTGATGCTGAGCCGTCGGCCGCCCGTATGCGAGACGCCGTACCACAGCGGCCTGTGGAGAGACGAAGTTGCGCGTCAGAAGGTAGCTTTAGACGCTCGAGAGGCGAACGCACGGGATTGCTGGCTTTGCGGTCGGTGCCGGCTTGGTCGTCAGAAACTCGTGCTGAAGCAGGCTGCTCGCCGTAGGCCGGTCGGCTGGGTCGAGACTCAGGCACGCGCTGACGAGCCGCCCGAGCGGAATGCTGCGACTGTCGAGCAAGGACGAGGAGGAAGGCTGGAGGTCAGTCTCGCTTCGCGTAGCAGGATGTAAGGACCAAGGTGGGAGGAGAGGAAGCGAGCGAAGGAAGCGTGTGACGGTGCGCATAGCCGACCGCCGCCGCTACGCTCCCTCGACTGGCAGCACCAGGATCCGCCCCCACCCAAGAGTCACTCGGCAGAGAGGACAAACGAGCTGTAAGCCGCCACGTGATACTGCGACGAGTGCTCGCCGAGGGAGGCGCCCCCGTCATCGCCCGGGCAGCCGCCGTGCCGGTTCCACTCCGGGAAGCGCTTTGTCGACGGCCGTCCACAGAGCTGCCAGATGAGAGACATCTGGTCGGCGTCCGATACGCCAGGCAGGATTGGACGCTTCGTGGCCATCTCGCCGATGACGCATCTGCAACGCGACGGGCGGGCTTCTGTCAGCGCTTAGTCTGTAGTGCTGCCCAGAAGCCGTAGGAGCGAGCTCACCCAACGGCCCAGACATCCATGCCGGCCCCGAGCTTGGGAAAGCCCAACATCAGCTCCGGCGGCTTGTACCACCGCATGGCCGAGTTGGGGGTCAGATCCAGCCGGGTGTGGACGGTCTCGTACGATCCGCCGGCGGCCTTTCGTGCCGAGCCGAAGCCGCCGAGCTTGAGGACGCCGTCGTTAGTGACGAGGATGTTTGTAGGCTCAATGTTGAGGTGAAGAATGTCATTCTGGAGGGGACGGAGAGGGGGTGGCCAAGGTCAGCGGAAGCTTGGGGGTCGCGATCGTTCGACGGCGGCACGCACCTCGTGCAGGTGGGCGACGGCCGCCATGAGCTGCTGCGCCATCAACCTGACGGTCGACAGCTCCCAGAGGGTTCCTCCGTCATCGGACAAGAGAGCCGCAAGATCGTGTTCGACGAAGGGGAAGATGGAGTAGACGAGACCGTGGTCGTCGGCTGTCGCGAACCGGCGCATCGCCGTCAGCATGATCGGCAAGGATAGGCTAATGGAGCGCGCTTCTGATATACGCACCTTTGACGCAAGGCGCAAGCAGAGCGATGATGTTCTGGTGCCGGCCCTCGTGTAGGAGCTTGAGCTCGCGCTTGATCTTCTCGGACGTCTGGCTCGACAGCAGAGGAGGTCGGGGTCAGTCGAGACTCGGCCTCCACGCCTCCAGCTCTCAGAGAGAAGGACATACAGCTCCGGTCGAGCTGTCGATGATGCAGCGCTTCATGGCGATCTTGTTACGGTCAGCTCCTAAGCCGACAAAGACTCGCCTGCATGAGGATGAGCAGCAAGAGCGTCAGCCGGGTCGCTCAGGGTCGACGGCGGCGGCGCAGCACGAAAGGGGGGCAAGGAAGAGCAGCTGACCTTGAGCCGCCGATGCCCTCATTGCCCTCGAGCTTGTAGCTCGGCAACTCGGTGCTGGCCTTCCTGCTTGGCGGTCGAGGCAGCTCACTGACCGAGGCGGCCTGCTGGGAGCTGCGGGAGTTTAATGCCGAGCGGTCGCGCACGCGGCCCTCGCCGCCAGAGGCGGCCGCTGCCGTGACGGGGTCCGCTGCCTGAGTCGCAACCTCGTTCTTCGACGAGGAGTCGCAGCTTGACTGGGGCGGCTGAGGAGCTGTAGCGGAGCTCCTCGACCCGACGTGACTGGCGGCGATGGTGGGCGGCACGGTTGAGCTGCTGCCGTCGAGGGCCTACTACACCAAAAGGGGTCAGAGCTCAACTCGGCCGAGCGAAGCGAGATGGAGCGGACGTACCGCAGATGCCTCAGGAGACATGGACGATCAATCGGGTCGATGGGAAGCAGCTGTGTACTGAGAGAGCGAGCTCCGGCGCCTGGGAAGGGGAGGAGGTCGTAGTCGAGAGGGGAGAGCTGCAGGCCAGGACGATCTGGAGTGCCAGCATGAAAGGGCAGATGCAGGAGGCCGGGGCCCCGCAAAAACGCACGGGCCACTTGCACTTGCGCCCCCCCCCCCCCCCTTCTGACCGACCGACGACTGGCACTGCACAATGCGCTGCCAGCGCGCTGACGGAAAAGGCGGATGTGAGATACAGAACCTCGAGCGTGAAGAGCCCGGATAGATGTGTCGGCGATCGCAAAGGGCGGCAGAAGAGACGACGGCCCAGAGCGCGAACGAGCCGCACTCGTTGCGATCACAGGGATGGGGCGTCTGGCCGTGGTAGAAGGAGCCGTGATGGATAATCCGAGATTGGATGATGAGCAGAGGATTGAGTGCCGAGCGAGAGTCAGCCAGGGCCTGCTCGGCCGGGACGCAAGTCCGCGTACTTGTCGTCAGGGGAGAGGTGATAGTCGAAGCCGCCCCGTAGACGGCAGCCGCCAGTATCGTGCGTCCCTCAACAAGGCCGACCGAGCCGGTCACAGCGCTTCATCTACGGCGGTGACTGCAGGTGGCCGTCAGCCGTCTCGCGGCCTCTTCGAAATCAGTTCCGCGACGCACACACCTCGGTCACGACCTCCTCCTCTGATGTCGAGCGCGCTCTCTTGCGCAGCGGCGAGTCCCCGTCCTCAAGGCCGCGCTTGCGACCTTCGAGATTCGACTTGGTCAGGCAGAGCGCAGCCCAAATCGCTCGGAGGGCGCCAATCATGTCCCTTGCACCGAGCGTTTGCGGGCGCGCGACTGGGCTCGGCGGGGGGATGGTCTCCGGCGAGGACGACGGCCGCACGAGTGACGACGCCACCGAGTCAGTTCTGACCTCGACGGCCGATGACGACGCCGATGTGGTCGGCAAAGCTGGTTGAGGCGATGTCGACGCCGAGGCTGCTGCGACAAGATCTAGCGGTGGCGCAGGCGAGGTGAGTTGACTGCCCCGGGCCGGCGTGTCGTCTGACCGAGAGCTTTCGGCTGACGAGTTTGACCTGTTACAGGGTGAGAGGGCAAAGTCAGCGACGCGACAAGCGAGAGACGAATAGAGCTTGGCTTCCGGGGGACATACGAGGCTCGGGTAGCGAGGTGGTCGACGACGGCGCGACGCGCCCTCAGCTCGCTGCGCACCGCCTGCAGCTCCTTCTCGGTCTGAGACAGCTGAGCGGTTCGCTGCTCGAGCTGGGCACCGTTGGCCGCCAGACTCAACGCCAAGGCGCTCAGTACACGGCCATTGCTATCCTTGGCTCTGCGAGGGGCACAGCGGCGGGTCAGCGGCACCGACCAAGAAGCTTGAGCATGCAGGGTCGACTCGCCTCGCAAGGCTATCCCGCTCTTTCGTCAGCGCGTCGACCGATTGCCGGCCGAGGGAAACGTAGTCGTTCAAACGACCCTCGGTCTCTTTGTAGGATGCGCACTCCTTGGTCTTGTCGCGTAGTGACTGTTCGAGACGGCTGCAAAGGGGCAGGAAGAGTCGTTAAGGGCAGGGCAATCTTTGATTGCGACGAAGATGAGTCGCTCACTCGTACTTGGCATTGGCGAGCACGAGCTCCGTACTCGCCGCCTTGAGCTCTTGGCGGGCCGTGTCCAGTTCAGAGCCTAGCAGAGCTTTCGCGTCCTCGAGACCCGTCACGCTCGCCCGAGCCGCAGCGAGGCCTTGAGTCAGCTCAAGCACCTCGGCCGCACTGCGACGAGCGGCCTCCTCTGCGGCTTGCTGCATGCTCAGCGCCATAGCGCTCTCCCTGCGGCCGGAATCAGCGGCTGAGGGTGCTGATATTGAGACGATAGGCCACTCACGAGTCGCTTCCAGTCCAGAGGGCTTCGTCCGGCTTCGTCGGTTCACGCGAAGCGGTCAAAGCGCCTGCAGCCGGCCTGCGTACGCCCACAAAGGTCAGCACTCGCTCGGCGAAGAGCTCGATAGAGGTCACACGACGCACGCGACTTGAATTGCCTTGTCGACCGACGCGACCGCCGCTGATGGCCTCGAGGGTGTGCGAGCGCGGGACGAGGACGCTCGCAGCGCGTCGTTCTCGGCCCGGAGCTGTTCGACATCGGCCTTGAGCGCGACGATCTCGTCCTTCTTGCAGCGCATGTCGACCTCGAGCTCGCGGGCCAAGCGTAAGGACCTCTGAGCGCCCTGTTGAGCGTCCCTTAGCCGGGAGATCTCCCGCCGGAGCTCTTCGCCCTCTGCCAGCGAGACGGGCGGGCGGCCATTTGGCCGGCTCGAAGCAGGGCCACGAGGTGGAGAAGGGTCTCGGGCGTGCAAAGTCCAGCTCGAAACTGAGCTGCCGCTCGACGGGGCAGAGCGGCGTGTGGGCGGCGGAGGGCCACGAGTCGGGTCGCTTGAGGGATGCTGGGAGGGCTAGCCGAGAGGGAGCACGAGCGGAAGGCACAAGCAGCCCCCGAGCGCGTCGGTCAGCTTTACGCGTCCGTTCGTCCCCTTCCCGAGTGCAGCGCACGAGGTCTGGCGGGACGTACCTTCATCGACGTGAGGGTATAGGACGAGGCGGCCAAGACAGGTGGTAGTTGAGGGGCGATGGAAGGACGACGTCGGTCGGTCGCTCCTCTCGAGCTGGCTGCGCGAGCAAGACGCGACGCGCAGCAGTCTTCGTACGTCCCCCTGTCGCCCACGCACTCAAAACGGCTGCTCCTAAGCCTCCAGAGCCCTGGAGACGATCACGGCCGTCTATCTCCGGGTCAGGCACCGCAAGCCAGGCGTGTCACTGGGGAATCTGCGCATGACGATATTACTCTGCGGAGGGGCGGAGGACAGGGGTCGAGGTGGGGTGTCAGCCTCGCGCTTCTATCGAGAGCCGGGGCGACGAGACGGGCTGACTCACAAGCAAAGGGTACGGTAGAGTAGTGCGGATTGCGGACGGTGCAGGAAGTCGTGGGCGCGTCGGCCGGGTCGTAAAGTATCGTCTCGAGTGGGTGGTCTTACAGTCGAAGCCGCTCAGGCCTCCGTCATCTCGTCGTCTTCCACCACTGCCGCCGCCTCTTCGGCCACTGCCTCTGGTCGGGGCGAGGGCGTGCCGCTCTCGGCCTCGTCCTCCTCGCCACCGGCCTCTTCCTTCTCGCGCCACTCGCCCATCTCTAGGATGCCGAGCACGCGCCCGCCGCCGCCGCCGACACTGCGACCCCAGCCGCTCGGCTCAGGCACCTTGACGGCGAGCGCGCTCATGCCCTTCTCGAGCATCGACAGCATCAGCTCCTTCATCCGCGCAAACTGCGGGTCGTCCTCCTCGGCCTCGTCGTTGTCGTCGGTCGACTCGCCCGAAGCTGAGCCCTGCGACGAATGCGAGGATGACCGTGAGCGGCCGAGCGAGCGCCGCGAGGACGACGACCGAAGGAGCGGCGGCGGTAGGTTGGTCCCGGAGCGAAAGCGACGGCGCAGGTCGCGGATCTCACGGGCTGGAGGTCGAGACAGACAGTTGTTGTTCGTCAGCGACGCAGATGCCGCTGGCAGATGCAGATGGCGCACCTTGCTTGGCCTTGGCTGCCTCGAGCGAGTGGTTGATAGCCAGGAGGCTTGCGTTCGAGATTTCCAGGTCGGCAATCTATGTAATAAGAAGCCATAGGCAGCCGTCAGTATGGCAGCTCGGCCGAGCGCAAGCATCTGTACCCGTGATGACGCACCTTGCGGTTGACTTTTGCGTCCTCCTCCTCTTGTCTGCTCAGCGGGTCGTCTTCCGGCGCGTCCTCGGCATCCACGCCGGCAGTGCAGTCGACCAGCGAGGGCTTGATGGTCTCCTGTGGGCTCTGCGCGGCGACGTCGAGACACGAAGCCGACGGAATCGAGGGCAGGCCGTTGAGAAAGTTCGGCGACACCGGCGGCGGGTCGTACGAGACGCTCGAGAAAGACGAGGTCGAGACCGGCTGGGAAAGGGCCGATCCGGCCGAGGGCGAGAACCGTGAGTCCGGAGAGCCCGAGGACGAGAAGGAAGAGGCTGACAGGCGGCGAGCCTCGAGATCTCCGCCAATTCGCCGATCCGGTGTACTCGTCAGATGAGTAGTGGCGCCTGTGCCCAAGCTGTGGACCGGCTCCGCCGGCTGCGGCAGTAAGGGCGGCAGCGTAGGCGGAGGTGAGTAGGACAGATAGCGGTCCTGGGGGATGGACGCCGAGCGCTGCTGGCTGAAGTACTGCGGCGGCGACTCGGCGCCCGAGCCGCGCTCCGCTGCTGGCGGTGACCGACTCTTCGAGACACCTGGCGAGGGGTGCGACTGAATCTGGTAGAGCGGCGTCGACGGTGCTGATGCAGAGGGTGGCCCGCGAGGGGCGGATGTTGAAGCACGGACGGACGCCGTCAGCGGCCGAGAGGAGGTGGAGGCCGAAAGGGCCGACGAGGGCACGTTCGGCGTCCCCGATCGGCTGGCCGGCGACGACAGCGACGGCAACAGGGCGTTGAGTCCTGCCGAGTTGGATCGGACGTGTCTTGGTGGACCGGCTGAGCCTGGCCTCGAGCCGACGGTGGGCGCGACAGGGCTGGATCGGGCGTGGACCTGACCAGGCCGAGCGCTGGTGCCGCCGACAGCGGAGCCGGCGACGCGCGGGGAGCTCGTGACGGCCGACCTGGCCGGTCCGCTGGCGAAGCTTGAGGCCGGGCTGGGTGCCCGGCGACCGACAATGCTGGGACCTGCGCCGCCGTTGCCGACAGCCGAGCCGACCTCGCTCCCGCCGTCACTCCAGCTGTAGCCGGCCGAGGGCGAGAGGGGCGGGGCAAGGGCAGGCCCGGACCCGTCGGCGAAGCCGGCTCCGCCCGTGAGCTTGACGCGCGCCTTGACGGCCGTGCCGCTCAGGCCGGTCGCCGTGCGCGATCTGGCGATGGATGTTGAGGAGGCGGGCGATGACTGTGTTGCCAGCGGTGGGCGTGTTGGACGAGCGGTGCCCGAGCTGGCGGAGGAGGAGGGGGTGGGCGAAGCGGCGGATGTCGTCCGCTGGATGGACCCCACGATCTGATCGGGCCCGCAGTGTGTCAGCTCGCTGAGCTCTCATCAGGGAGTGTCACCAAAGGACGTCCGCACCTTTCTTCGGGCTGGTGGGGGATCCATCCTGGCTGGATGGACGGGTTTGGAGTCAGGCGGTCCTGGGCGTTGGGTGACGACGGCAAGCGCAGCGCAGCTTGAGCTCGAGCTCGTCGAGCAACACGGCCGACGGCCGCCGCGCCGACGTGCCAGGAGCCGGCTGATCGCTCGTCATGGTGCAGTCGTGTCTCCTGTCATAGCCTTCTCCTCATAACTAAGTAGCGCATAGCAGATTGAGAACCGTTGCAAACCCGACCTGAGCTGCTATCGAGGCTGAGCCTGGTCTCGGAGGGTTCATCATTGCCGGCTGAGGCTGCGATGCTGCTGACGCGCGCGCCGCGAGAGGCGTAGCAGGTGGCAGGATAAGCTGCAGCCCGCCATGAGCGGGCCGGTCGACATGGCTGCCCTTCCTCCCACGAGCGGGATCCTGGTCGCCCTCCAGTTCGCGGCGGCGACGTCGCTCGCTCCCTCTAGGCTGACTCGCTGCAGGAGCTCGCTGCACACCATGCGACGCAACGGCTGCTGCTTCCGGCTGCGGCGGCTGCGCCCTCCGAATCGACGCTGGCTGCTCGCTGTCGCTGCTGCTGCTGTTCCTGACCTTCTACCTCTATCTCACCTCAACGCCATTCAGTCATGACTTCGTACCAGGTCCAAGCACACGTCGGCCGACAGATCCATCCTTCTTGGGCGGACGCATCGTCCTCCGCCTCGAACGGCAACGGCTCTGCCGCCGCCGCCGCCGCCGCCGCCCACCCGACGGCCGATCGCTCGACGGCCGCCACATCGGCCGGGCCCGCCTCCTCATCTTCGTCCTCAGCAGCACCGTCCGTCGCCCAGTCTACGACGACGGCCCTCGGCGCCGCTGGCGGCACGCCCATACCGTCAGAGTACGACGCTAGCTGCGCGTTCTGCAGGATTGTCAAGGGCCAGGGCCAGGGCTACATCGTCTGGGAGGACGAGCAGACTATTGCGTTTTTGGGTGCGTGGCGAGAATCACCTTCGGCGCCTTGATGTCTTTGATCCGAGCTTGGCTAGGCAGCGGCTGACACCCTGTCCGGTCTCTTCTGGCGACAGACCTCATGCCGATCCGGCCCGGTCATACGCTGCTCATCCCCAAGTAAGCCCGCCTGCCCTCTATGCCGACGCGCCTCGACTGATCAGCCTCGCCACCGCCGCTGCCCTCCTGCACTCTAGATCGCACTGCCCTCGGATCTCAGACCTCGACCCGAGGACGGGAGCCTGCATCGGCTCGGCTATTCCGCAGATCACAAAGGCCATCACAAAAGGTGCGTTGCTTTGGTCTGATCGGCCGTGCTGGACGGTGCGCAGCACCCCGTGTGGCAGCACGCAGCGGCTGACCTATCGCCCTCTTCTCGTTCACGACGCGCACTTGCTCCGTAGCCACCGGCAACGACGACCTCAACGTCGTTTTGAACCAGGGCTACGCGCAGGCCGTCTTCCACGCCCACTTCCATCTCATCCCTGCCCCTTCCGCAGCGCCTCCGTCCGTCCCGCGCTCGTCCAAGCCGTCGTCGAGGTCAACGCGCAAGGTGGCCGACTGGACGGCGGCCGAGCTCCAGCAGTCGCCGCCGAGTCATCGTGAGATGCTCAGGGGCGAAACGGACGCCCGGAGCGGCTACCTGAGCGAGCGCGACGGGCTCGACATGAGCCAGCGAATCAGGAGCTTCCTCTAGAACCGCCTTGGCCCGGTCCAGCGCCTCATCGGTGTCGATCTGTATCCATCTAGCTCGCCAGGACCGACTGTCAGTGCTTGCAAGGAGGGGAATCCTCTTGCGAAGCTGGCTGACCAGACGGCTGACCTGTCGGTGGCTTGCTCAACATGTCGGCCGCCCTGGGCCTCGCGCTTCGCACAACACTGACATCGCAGCTGCAACTTTGCGGCCGTGGAGGAAGACGCGGTTTTCGGCGCAGTCTTTGGCCAGAGATGGTCGGCGCGGGGGGCGGCCTGCGAACGCGCGCCAGCCCCGACGACGACCCCCTCCGAACAGCACCTCGACCCCTCCCCTCTCCAACCCTCCAGCACACCTTACAACGGCTCATCAACATGTCTGACATCGAGGAAGACGTCCGTTCGCGTCTTCTCGTCTGCTCCGCACCCCGGGCTGCGACTCTGACCAGCGCGGCTCCGATCACGACCCGCAGGAGGCTCTGCTCTTCTTCGTCCACATCGACGAGATGCAGTGCGCCCTCTTCCTTCTGAGCTCGTCCTTGAGCGTATGCTAATCGGGCTTGAGACGCTTGCTGACCAGGTCACACGTCCCGTCCTTCCCTCTCCCGCCCGGTGAAGTTGCTGCCATCAGCGGTGGAGGTGCTGATCGGCATCGCATCGTTTACCGCCCTCCCTTCCCGCTCCAACCCTTCAGGGCATCAACGCGCAGGACATCGCCAAGCTTAAGGCCAACGGTCTCACTACCGTCCAGGCGATCCAGTGCGTGCACGGTTCTCATATGTGACTCGAGCGCATGGCCGCAGCTTGGGCTGACCATGGGTGTATGCGCGCTTAGGATGACGCCCCGGTGCGCCCTTTGCCCCCTTTGCGATCGCCACCAAGACTAGAGTGGTCCTTATACCCTATCCGCGTGTCGTCTCGTGTTCTTCAGCCGATCGCTGCTGAAGATCAAGGTGCGCTTAGGTTTTAAGCGGCGCCCAGGCCAGCGCATGCATGTAAGCCATTGACTCTGACCTCCCGCGCTGCCGCGCTGCACGATCGCCAGGGTCTCTCTGAGGCCAAGGTTGAGAAGCTCAAGGAGGTCGCCGTCCGCGTCCTTCCGTCGGCCATCATGTCGGCGACCGAGGTCTCGGAGCGGCGCAAGTCGGTCGTCCGCATCAGCACTGGCAGCAAGGCTGTCGACGCCGTGGGACGATCCGTCCCTTCTCTACAGCACTCGCAGCAGCAGGCTCTGACGCCCTACACGTCACAGATCCTCGGCGGCGGCATCTCCACCCAGTCGGTCACCGAGGTCTACGGCGAGTTTCGGACGGGCAAGACGCAGCTCGCGCATACGATGGCCATCACGAGCCAGCTCCCGATCGAGATGGGCGGCGGCGCAGGCAGTCGGTTCCTTTGACTTTCACTTGCGCCTCGATGGCTTACGGACTTGCTGACCGGCGTTGTCTCGAGCTGCTCCAGAGGTCGCCTACCTCGACACCGAGGGCACGTTCCGCGACGACCGCATTCGGGTGGGTGTGCGCACGCCGAGTCTTACACCGGCAGCATTGATGCTGAACTTCACTGACGAGCAATAGACGATCGCTGAGCACGCCGGCGTCGACGGCGAGACGGCCCTCCAGAACATCCTCTACTGTCGGGCTTACAACAGCGAGCAGCAGTGTGTCCTTTTATCCCGGCTTCGCCCACTTTGTCCCTTCAACTGACCGCCTGTAACCGATCCTGTCCGACAGGCTCGAGCTCATCAACGAGCTCGCCCTCCGTTTTTCTGACGACGGTAACTACCGGCTGCTTATCGTGCGCTCTGCTGGCTTCTCTGGCGTCTCCATCACAAGGCAGTGCTGACGGCCCTCTTTTTGGCGACTACAGATCGACTCGGTCATCAACCTCTTCCGTCAGGACTACAGCGGCCGAGGTGAGCTCTCTGAGCGCCAGCAAAAGCTTAACCAGATGCTCTCGCGGCTCAGCAAGGTGCGTGGTGTGGTAGGGGTCGACCGCGCTGGGGTGGCGAGGCCGACTGCTGACGCTGGGTCGCGCCCTGCCCGGCGTCTCAAGATCAGCTCCGAGTACAACATCTGCGTCCTCATGACCAACCAGGTGCGTCTGCTGCAGGGTCAATCTCCCTTTTGCCCCGTCGCTGAGTCTTGTTGACCCTTGAGCATTGCAGGTCCAGGCCGACCCCGGGGCCCAGCTCATGTTTGCCAGCGCCTCCTCAGCCAAGGTGCGTCGTCTGCCGCCGTCCTTCCGGAGAGCGTTCTCTGGTCTGACGAAAGCCCACGCCTGCTGCCCAGCCCGTCGGCGGCCATGTGCTTTCGCATGCTTCGGCAACGCGGATCGCCCTCCGTAAGGGCCGTGCCGACGAGCGCATCGCCAAGGTTGTCGACTCGCCCGACATGCCCGAGGGCGAGGCCAGCTACCGGCTCGGCCCTGGCGGCTGGGAGGATGTCGCTTGAGGTGGCCTTAGTCGAGCGGGATGCCCGCTTGTTCCGTGTCTCGCGTCAGCATCGGTCGACCGAATGATCCATGTCTCCTTTCCTCGTCTGCGCTGCCCGCGCAAGTGCACCTCGACGCGCAAGTACTCGATCGCGTCCGAGTGGCCGCGTGACCGGCGGCTGGCGACGGTTGCTAGGAGGGATTTCCGCTGGCCGAGCAGCTCGCCTGCGCCTTGCCCCCTCCCTGAGCTCTCCTGTTGCCAGCACTTCGCCTTCTCTCTACCTCGCCCAGTCCAGCTCTCAGGCAGTTCTCTCGCAGACCCGCAGCAGCACATACAGCTCCCGGCGCGTGACTCAAGCCGAGCCTCTCTGCGCCTCAAGCGCCTCTCCCCACCCCTCTCCGCCTCCACCAGGAGCACCATGTCCGACTACTCGAACTCGGACGACGACCAGGCCGACCTGCCGCAGGATGACGACCTGCTCGCCTTGCTCAAGGGCTCGGCCTCAGGCGGCCCCTCCTTCCTGACCTCGGTCGGCGCCTTGGCCGACCCGGATGACCCGTCTCGCAAGAAACGCAAGCGCCAGGTGCGCGAACAGGAGGCCGAATTCGAGCGCAAGGCCCGCAAGGGCGCTATCGACCCGGACGAGGTCGGCGCCAACGTCGTCAAGCGGCTGCCGATCAAGCTCGCCTCGGGCCAGCTCCAGGCTCGCGAGGGTGAGACGGTGCTTCCCCGGCAGACGTCAGGCCGCAAGGGCGACTCGGACGACGACGACTCGGAGCCGGAGGCAGAGGAGGAGTGGTCGGCCCCGCGCTACCAGCCCGAGGGGGCTGGCCTCGGCACTCGTTGGGGTCGGCTCGCCGTTGCCGATGTCGTCCGCATCAAGAACCCAGCTGAGCGGAGGCAGGTCGCCAAGGAGCAGATTGCAGGCCTCGGAGCAGAGATCGTCGCCGGTGGCGAGCTCGTCGACAACGTAAGTACCTCTGTTCTCTCAGTCGGCGCACCTTGCTTCTCTCATTGACCACTCAACACCGTCCCTCCCCTCGCTCGGCCGCCCAGCTGCCACTCCTTAGTCGGTTGTCTGCCTTTGGCTTCGCGACCGTCCCCAACCCGGAGCCCTCGGCACCCAAGATCACGAACCCGGTCTCGATCCGGGCGCTGGCGATCATGTCGCTCCTTGCCGTCTTCAAGGACGTCATCCCGGGCTACCGGATCCGTGAGCTGACGGCGGCCGAGGAGGCAGAGAAGGTCCGCGAGGAGGTCCGCAGGCTGCGCGACGGCGAGGCCGGCCTCGTCCGCGCCTACGCGGGCTACCTCAAGATGCTCGAGCGCGAGATCAAAGGTCGGTGGCTTGCCACGGCCCGTCGTGCCCGCCGCCGAAGCTGACCGACCTTCTTCCACTATACCTGATGCTCTGTTTTTGCAGCCAAGAGCCAACTTGCGAGCCTCGGCCTGCGCTGCATGTGCGAACTCCTGACGGCGGTGCCGCACTTCAACTTCCGCGACAACATCATGGCCGTTATCGTCGGCCGCCTGTCGCGCCGCTCTTGGGACGCTGTACGTGCTGTTGTGCTGGTTGGCGCATCCGGTCCGAGGACTACCCACTAATCAACACGCTCGCTGCGTCGCTCGCACAGGAGTCCGACATCTGCCTCCAGGCCATCACGACCATCTTCCAGACCGACATGTCGTCGACACATTCGCTCCCGCTTGTCCGGCTCCTTAATCGGATGATCAAGGAGCGCCACTTCAACGTCCACCCGAACGTCCTCTCCTGCCTGTGGCACGTCAAGGTCCGGGCCGCGCCGAGCAAGGAGTCGTCGGCGCCGCACAAGCGCCGCTGGGACAAGGACCGCGACTGGAAGAAGAAGGCCGAGCGCGGCAAGGGCGTCAACAAGGAGCGGACGGCCTACGAGCAAGGCGGCGAGTGGGCTGAGAAGAAGCGAGAGTGGCGGACCAAGAAGATGCGCAAGGACATGAAGGAGAAGAAGGCGATCGAGAAGGAGATGGACGAGGCCGGCGCCGAGATCGACGAGGAGGAGGCCAACCGCAACCAGACCGAGACGCTTCAGCACCTCTTCGTCCTCTACTTTTCGATCCTCAAGCAGACACGCCGGACGCCGCTCTTGCCGGCCGCCCTCGAGGGTCTCGCTCGGTTTGCCCACCTCGTCAACGTCGACTTCTTCCGCGACCTGCTCGGCGTCCTCCGAACGATCGTCAAGGGCGACCGGCTCGACGAGCTTGTCGACGCCGAGGACTCGGAGGACGAGTCGCTCGACACCCAAGGCTGGGGCGCCGGTCGCGGTGCCGAGGACAAGACCCGGCTGCGACTGCTCGCCATCGTCACCGCGTTTGAGCTGCTGAGCGGCCAGGGTACGTCAGCTCTGCCTGCGATCGCACTCTCCTCCTCCGGTGCTGACCGCTCGCTCTCTTTTTCTCAGGTGAGGCGCTCAACATCGACCTGTCTGACTTCATCACCGACCTCTACGGCGTCCTGCCGCATCTGTCTTTCGACCCGCGGCTCGAGGAGGTGCCGCTGTCGACGACGACGCTCACCTCGCTTAATGCCTCGGGCGCGCGCGTCCTCCACAAGAAGTCGCAGCTGTCACCGTCGGCCGACCTTCTCTTCCGGGCGCTCTCGCTCGTCTTCTTCTCGCCCTATGCCTCACACGCGTCCTCACCGCCGTGGCGGTCGGCCGCGTTCGCCAAGCGGCTTCTGACGTCGGCGCTTCAGTTCCCGCCGTCCTCGGCTTTGCGCTCGCTTGACTTTGTCAAGCAGCTGCTCGTGCGCGAGCCCAAGGTCGAGGCGCTCCTCTGCTCGGATGACCGGACGGCCGACGGCGTCTACCGGGCCGACGTCGACGACCCCCAGGTCTCGAACCCGTTCGCCGGCAGCTTCTACGAGCTCAGCCTGCTCGAGAGCCAGCACTGGGACGAGCGTGTGCGGACTGAGGCCGCTCGCTTGACGCGCTATACGGGTCAGTGAGGGCCGAGGGATCCTGACGATCCATGGTCTCCAGCGCAGTTCCCTCCCGTTTGTTGCTTCTGTCTGCATTGCGGTGGCGGCTGGGTAGGTCCAGGTCATCGAATAGAGGCGGAGGTTGCGTAAGGACGGCCGCGCGCTGTAGCAGAAGACCAGGGGCAATCGCTCTACGTAAGGTCTGTCGTGGGCGGGCGCAGAGATGGATCGTCAGCCCGATGCCAAAGAAGGTCGGTCAAGGCGGCAGAGCCGAGACCTACTGTACTTGGGACCACCGCCGCCTTCTGGAACGGTCCACGTGATGTCCTGCGTCGGCGTCTTGATCGAGCACGTCTTGCAGTGGACTGTTGATTGCAGCGGGGGCGTCGTCAGCAACAGCAATGGCGCCCAGGCTATGGGAGACCAAGTGAAGAGGAAGAACGCACTGCAGTTCTGCGAGTTGATGACAAACTTCTTGCCCTCGGCATCGGCGTCGGCGCCCTCGGCGTCGACATACTCATAGACGGCGGCCGGGCAAACGCGACCAAGAAGGCCAGCGTACTCGCCGACGTTGGCCGCCGTGTGGGCAGCCTTGGCGCCGGGCGTCTCGGGTAGACGGAGGTGGATCGGCTGGTTCTCGGCGTGGTTGGTGTTGGTCATTGAAACCGAGGTCAGGATGTCAAACGAGAGCTTGCCGTCCGGCGCAGGGTAGTCGATCGGCTTGCACTGGCTGCAAGCGGACAAACGGGTCGGGGAGCGTATCAGTCTGATGATCCCCGTCCAGGGACTTGCAGATAGCGACGTACGAAGCCTTCAGCGTCGCCTCGTGGTCCTCAATCTTGTTGCGGAACGTCCAGGGCGTGCGGCCCTTGAGCAGGAGGGTGTCGATGCCAGAGTAGATGATGCCGCCGAGGTTGCCGAGCGGGTTGTGGAACGACGGCCGGACGTTGCGGACTTCGTAGAGCTCCTTCCAGATCCACGACTCCTTGACACCCGTCTCGTACGACGACAGGTCGGCCGCGGCCTCGCCCGCCTCGACCGCCGGGTTGGAGAGCGCCGCGAACGCCGATTCGGCTGCCAGCATGCCCGACTTCATCGCATTATGCGTGCCCTTGATCTTTGGGACGTTGACGAAACCTGGGGCGGGTCGTGCAGGCTTCCGTTAGCATCGAGAGGCCTGTCTGCATGGGACTGCGGCACTAGGACGCACCGGCCGAGCAACCAAGAAGGGCTCCACCGGGGAAGTGCAGCTTCGGTATCGACTGCAGGCCGCCCTCATTCAGCACGCGCGCTGAGCGGATGGGAAGAAAGGACCGTCAGCGAACGTCCGCAAGACGGGGCGCAGGCCAGGGTGGCTGACCTCCGTAGGCAAGGCACTCGCCGCCCTCGAGCAGCTTGGCAAAATAAGGGTGGTGCTTCATGCGCTGTGAGAACGATGGGGAAAGAAGTCAGCGATCATTCCGATGAGACACTCGCTGGGAGCACAGGCGACGCACCTGAAACTCCTTGTACGGGCTCAGGTAAGGGTTGGTGTAGTCGAGCGCGATGACGACGCCGAGCGAGACGAGGCCGCCCTCCATGTGGTACTCCCAGCCGCCGCCATAGGTGGCGTTGTCGATCGGCCAGCCGAGCGTGTGGCCGACCTTGCCGGCCTCGTACGCATCCTCGCGCACGCGCCAGACCTCCTTGAGCCCGAGGCCGTAGGTCTGCGGGTCGCAGTCCTTGCGGAGGTCGAAGCGCTTCATCGCCTGCTTGGAGAGCGAGCCGTGGGCGCCCTCGGAGAGGAGCGTCACCTTGGCCCGGAAGTCCATGCCGGGCTCGTACGACTCCTTCATCCGGCCGTCCTTGTCGAGGCCGACATCGTTGGTGCCGACGCCGGCGACGGCGCCATGCTCGTCGTACAGGAGCCGGGCACCGGCAAAGCCGGCATAAATCTCGACGCCGAGCGCCTCAGCCTGCTCGGCCAGCCAGGCCGTCACCCGCGAGAGCGAGACGATGTAGTTGCCGTCGTTGCCCATCTGCGGCGGGTGCGGGATCGGGAACGACGAGTTGGGCAGGAGGTAGCGCATCTTGCTCGACGTCGCCATTTGCGTGATCTAGACAAGAGCCGAGATCGGAGGGCCTGTCAGTTCGGCGATCGACAGGCAGGTCGAGGGCGAGAGAACGCACCGGTGCACCGAGCTCCTTCCAGTTGGGCAGCAGCTCGTCGAGGGCCTTGGTCTCGATGACGGCGCCGCTGAGGATGTGGCTGCCGACCTCGGCGCCCTTCTCGAGGACGATGACCCTGCGCTCCTCGGCACCCGGGTTGGCGAGCTCGAGCTGCTTGAGCCGGATGGCAGCGCAAAGGCCGGCCGGTCCGGCGCCAACGATGCAGACGTCGACGTCGTCCTCAGCTCGGTCGGGCGTCGCCGGCGGGAACTCGCCCTCGTCCGACGAGCTCAGGCGGGGGAGCGTCGTGGCGAGGAAGCGCCGGGCGGCGAGCTGCGGCCGGCGGGCGACGACGACCGGCAGGCGCGACGTCGAGGCCACCGGGAGGGCAAGCGGACGACGGAGGGCGGCGAACATGGGCCGCGACTGCAGGTGTAGCGAGAGGCAAGGGTAGCTGGTGGTGGTTGCCGGTCAAGGCGGGGGGTCGGCCTCGTGCGAAAGTGGTAGCCGACGCCGGCGGCAAGCGACACAGCGAGCTCGTGATTCGAGGACGGAGGGCCGGGAGGCCTGCAGCCGCCCGAGAGGGTCGACCTCTCTCTTGGGCTCAAGTCGCCTCGTCGCTGCTGGCGACATAGATCGTCCAGACCCTCTTCGTCTCGCTCTGCTGCTCGCTGCAACAGTACCAGGCCCTGGCCGATGTAGGGCTGGGGCGGCGCGTCACTGCGGCTTTGGACGTCGTCGTCCTGCAGTGGGCCGGGCTTTTTCTTTTTTCACGTTGACCCGAGGCAATCTCCGCCCGACGCGTGCGCTCGCGCGCCGACGCGTCCTCCGACCAGCAGCTGCAGCACACGTCCGGCCGACCGACACTCGACAGCCTCACGACCCGAACGCCCCATCAGATCTTCCTCTCTTGTACGCACGACATGGCCGACACTCACATCGCCCAGGGCAACGCCCACTACAAGAGCCGAAACTACGAGCAGGCGGCCGAGAGCTTCACCTGCGCGCTCGAGGAGCTGTGCGTCCGGCCTCCCTGATCCCGCTCCGAACCAGGCCCGCTTCAGTCGAGTCCGGCGATCGTCTCCATCGGCTGACCATCTCCCCTCTGTCTTCGTCTTACTCACTGTCCGCAGCGCAAAGATCCACGGCGACTTCTCGCCCGAGTCGGCCGACGTCCTGCTCGCCTACGGCAAGACGCTGCTCGAGCTCGGCATCGCCTCGAACGAGGTCATGCGGGCCTCGGGCGGCGCCGGTGCCGGCCCCGGCGACGTCGACAGCGACGAGGGCGAGGGCGCCGAGGGCCAAGCGGCGAACGACAACGAGGGTGAGGAGGACGTCAAGTCGAGTAAGTGCCGTCTTACCTTCGTTCGCGGCGGGCTCGCCAGGACGCTTCCGTCGCCCTCCGAGCTTGCCGGTTGCTCAACGTCCGCTGACCCGGACACCTGTCGTCATCCCTAGTCGCTAGCAAGGCGTCGACGCTCTCGACACACGTCCATCTTGCAGAGGAGCAGCAACCGGTCGCATCCGGCTCGGGCTCGGGCTCGGCCAGCGCCAACGGACGGGCAGCCGACGACGCCAAGCCTGCCAGCGGCGCAGACGACGTCGACGAGGCACCCGAGGACGACTTCAACGCCGCTTGGGAGGTCCTCGACGCGGCCCGGACGCTCTTCTCAAAGATGGAGGGCGATGAGGCGCGCTTAAGCGAGGCAGAATGCTTCCTGACGCTCGGCGACGTCTCGCTCGAGACAGGTGCGTCGCCGCCGTCAAAGTGTCCTCGTACCACTCTCCCCCGGCACGCCGCCACCGACTAGTGTCTGACCAGTCGTCCTTCTTGCTCGGATCACAGAAAACTTTGCGCAGGCAACGCTCGACTTTACCTCGTCGCTCGCGCTCAAGTCGGCCCTCCTCCCCCCGTCGTCGCGTGAGCTTTCCGAGGCCCACCTCAAGCGGGCGATGGCGCTCGAGTTCGATCCGACGCCGGGCGCGCGCGAGCGGACGGTGGGCGAGGTCGAGCAGAGCAAGGCGAGCCTCGTACTGCGCGTGGAGGAGCTCGAGCGCCAGGGCGGGCCGGCCGCGCAGAAGGAGATTGACGACATTCGCGAGCTGATGGAGGACCTCGACCTCAAGGTGAGCGCGGCGTTTGTCTCGCGCAGTCTGGACAAGTAGCTAGACTGCTGCTCACTACTCGCCTGTCTTGTCTTGGAACAGATCGAGGACCTCCGTTTGGCGCCGGCGATGACGACCGGCCTGCCGGCGCTGCTGGCCACGACGAGCGCGACGGCCTCGACGAGCGCGACAAACGCCTTCAAGCCGATCACCGAGGCCGAGCGCCAGGCGGGGACCGTCAACGAGCTCAGCGGCAACGTCGTCCGTAAGAAGCGCAAGGCGCCGGAGCCGACGGCTGCCACTGGCGCCGAGGGCGAGGCCGACGGCAAGAAGGCCAAGCAGTAGAAGAAAGGGGTGGGAGGGTCTCGATGCGACAATGACCCCTGTCAACCTCGAGGACCTGCAAACAGACAAAAGAAGGAAGCGCATCATGCCTGTCCTCTCAAGTACGGCTGTCTCAGTTCTGGACGAACGGAGCGGGCCGCTGCTGTACGCGCGCCGGCGGCGGCAGACGCGCGCGCCTCGCTCGGCTGCGCCAGCCCGCCATCTCCTCCCTCCGAACCGCTGCCTCCTCCGTCTCTCGCCGCCCTCGCCTCGCTACCGCCGCCCCTCTCCTCAAGCCCATCATGTCCCGCTTCATGAGGTCCATCTGCGCATCCATTCGACGTCCTTGATCGCCTAGTCTCGAGCTGACGCCCTATTGAGCCGGCTCGCAGACAGAGCAAGTACCGGTGCGTGCCGCCGAGCTCGCCATCTCCAGGCCGTGCCTCGCCCGCGAGTTCGAGCTGCCTCTTCCCAAGTTCATCTAGCTGATCTCGAGCTCCCGACCTTTCCCACCCTCGCTCTAGGCATGTCTTCGCCGACAAGCCGAAGAAGGAGAACTCGTACGAGAACGTCAAGGTCTCGGGCTCGGCCTGGGACACCAACCTCATCGCGGCCGGCGGCGTGCGTACCGCCTTCGTCGACCTCCCTCGCCAGGCGGTTTGCGTCCTCCGTAGTCCCGTACTCGAGCTGATGACAAGCCATGACCTCCAACTGGCCTGGCACAGAAATACATCTCGATCAACTGGAACGTCTCGGGCGGCGGCGCTTTTGCGATCCTGCCGCTCTTGTCGCCATTCGGGGCGGCCTCGAACCCGGCCGGTGCGCCCTCGGTGCCGTCCAAGGTGCCCGACATCCTCCCGCTCGCCCGGGGCCACTCGGCCCCCGTGCTCGACACGGCCTGGTCGCCCTTTGACGACTCGATCGTCGCCTCGGCCGGCGAGGACGGCAAGGTCTGCGTCTTCAAGGTCGCCGAGGACGACTTCAGCCTGTGGGGCGACGACAAGTGGACGCCGCGCGACTGGGAGCCCGAGACCAAGATCAACGCCGGCGGTCGCAAGGCCGGCCAGCTGCTGTTTCACCCGACGGCAAGCAACGTCCTCGCCGTCGCCTCCGGCGACCACATTGTCCGCGTGTTTGACATCGAGAACGCCGGCGGTGGGCCCAAGATCGCGCTCGACTCGCACGACGAGACGATCCAGGGCCTCACCTGGAACCAGACGGGCACGCTGCTTGCGACGGTGCGTGGCGCTCTAGCCTACTGCTGCCTGCCTGCTCTTCTCAGCTGGCTGCTGACTTGTCGTTGACTCGCCTTCTCCAACAGACGTCGCGCGACAAGAAGCTGCGCATCTTTGACCCTCGCGCTGGCACCGCCCCTGTCCGCATCGCCGACGGCCACGCCGGCGTCAAGGGCTCGCGCGTCGTCTGGCTTGGCGGTCATGACCGCATCGCGACGACTGGCGTGCGTCGGGCTGCTTCTCGCCATGTTCTACTCCGTCGCCGGAACGGCCCGCTAATTCACTGAGACGCTGCTGCGCGGCCTGTTCTGCGACCCTCTGCAGTTCAGCAGGCAGTCGGAGCGGCAGCTCAAAGTCTGGGAGACGGGAAGTTTGACCGAGGTCAAGAGCATCACGATCGACCAGTCGTCGGGCGTCCTCATGCCGTTCTACAACGACGCCAACTCGATCCTCTTTGTCGCCGGCAAAGGCGACGGCAATATCCGCTACTACGAGTACGAGAATGACAACCTCCACTTCCTGTCCGAGTTTGGCGCCAAGGACCCCCAGCGGGGGATGACCTTCCTCCCTCGGCGGGCGCTCGACGTCTCGGAAAACGAGGTCGCGCGCGCGTACAAGATCTCGGGCTCGACCGTCGAGCCGC
>Ga0308160_10001197_pt1 | contig 38708 bp, 39 predicted proteins | sample PhyFR1_FD_201036 | JGI IMG/M metagenome (GOLD analysis project Ga0308160, IMG submission 201036) | Phyllosphere microbial communities from UC Gill Tract Community Farm, Albany, California, United States - DLSLF.R1 | ecosystem: Host-associated > Plants > Phyllosphere > Unclassified | place: USA... | reverse complement strand
TGGCTTGAAGAGGATGTTGACCGGGTTGAGCAATTTGGTATTGATCCAGCCGAGCAAAGAATGGGAAATCTTGGGTCGACCCAAAGCTGGTGGTTGGCTTGGGCAAGCAGCATCCAGCGGTCAAATCCTGGTCCACGATGATAGGTGGTATGGAGTCTGCGGAGGGGAGCCCGACTGATAAGCTGGACTGTGGCGAGGGTATCCCTTGAACCGGCGTTGATATTCCTCCGGTGATATGACCAACTCCCAGCAATCAGCATCCACTGGCTGAGGATTGAGACTGACGATGGGAGGACTGTCTTCTGAGAGGTCGGACAGGATTGAGAATTCCTCAGCAAAGGGGAGATCAAGATTGACCATCTCGGGTACAGGTGTTGGAGAAGGTGACATTGACCAATCAGGGATTTGGTCGGCCTCAGGACTTCCTTCCGGCATGGGGTCATCTTCCTCAATATCAACTTGTATTGCTGTTGTTGACAGAGACCTTGACGGAGATCGTGAGGCGGCATTGTAGACAGGTGTTGGCTGTCTGGGCAAAGAGGAATTGATAGACAATGGAGGGACAGTATCAATAGACGATGGTTGGTAGCCTGGTGATGATGACTGCTTCAGTCAGCGCTAGTAGCACCATAGCCGGTGATGGTGACATACAAGTAAAGCACATACTACCTGAGGTCCCTGCCAGGTGTTCTCCGTTATCTCTATATCCTGCCCGCCTCCTTCCTCTGACCACAAGTCTTGTCCGCCCTCAGCATCCATATCGTCCTCTCCAATAGGCTCTTCCTCATCATCATCCATATCGTCCTCCCCAATAGCATCATCTCCACCTATATTCACATCCTGTCCCCGGAAAGGATTGTCTTCAAGTTCCTCCTCCTCCTCTTCATCTTCATCCAAAATCAACGGCATTGTGCTAGTCGATGCCACAGGAGGTATCCGTCTGACTGAACTTGGCATCAAAGGGTTGTTATCAAGATTGACTGGTCTGACCGTGATACGTGAGATGGTGGAAGATAATGGCGTCAGGGTGGAAGACTTTGAGATAGAGGTGGTCGAGCAGGGATACTGGGTCGAGGAGAGCTGGCTGATAGGGACGTGAGAGTTGAAGTTGCGGCTGATTGTTGAATGGAAACCCTTTGTGCCGTGTTGGAAATTGATAAGCAGCCATATCGTGAGTGATGTTTGGCAGTCCATTCCTGTTCCGTACAACCCTCCCGCAAACACAAGCAACTAGCCCGTATTCCTGTACTTCCTCCTGCTCAAATCGATCATGTTGATGTCGCTTGGTGATATGTTCAAGGAGATCTGTGTAAAGCCCATCACATTTGGTGCATTGACCGGGACCAGATTTGGATCGTAGAGGCATTATTGGTGGTCGGGATGGGGTTTTGGTGTGAGCGGCTATCAATATCAGTGATTGGACCCTGACGTTTGATAAGCAATTTGGCCTACCTGTGACGTGTCATTGACTTGAAGCACACAACATGCATCACTTCGTCATCCACGGCAGACAAAATGCAGGTGGATGCTCAAGAACCTCCGATAGGTGAGCACAGCTAAAGGTGGTGACCACCGTCCGATGTTCCCTTTCTGCTTCATCGAGCTTGATCACCAAGTGGGGCAGTTCCGATGCGTTGAAGAAGACCATATTCCCAATGTTCATTGGTACTATGATACCAAGTGTCGGGAGGTATAAGGAACCTTGGTGATGGCTGTCGTTCCATGGTTTGGTCTTATCGCCAAGCACCATGATGCTGGTATATAATGCGTTGTTGTCGTTCAAGTCGAGATGAAGTTTCTCCGATTGACCACGGCCAATGGCTACACAAGTGCCAAGGTTGCCAAACCGCAGTATCCTGGTCACGTCTTCAAGTTCTGTTGCAGGTACTAATTTTTTTTTCAAAAAAAGAAAGGCTCGACATGCAATCAGCAGCTCTCACTGTAGAATAGACAAAGAGCCGCAGTCACGTTTGAGGGATTCACGAGCTGCGAGACATGCAGCCCACGGTGACAGGCGAAACGTCCTGACCGGCTAAGACTGCACTCTAGTTCACTTCAATTAATCACTTCCGTCCGGATAATCTCATCCTGCCTGCTCTTTTCAAGGAGTCATTCATCAGGATTACAGTCTTCGGGTTCGGGACAGCAAATCCTGCAAGAATATATAGACTCAAGACGCGAATATTCCCGCTGTCCGATAACACAGCATCAGGTCAAAAGCTTGTGGACGTCAAGCACGTGGTTAACCTCCTGGACAGATCCGTCGAAGTGATAGAGACAGGAGGAACAGCGAGGGAAAGCCCTCTCCCTTTCAGCCGTATGATGCGGATATAGTGAGACGAAGAGTAAAGAGTATGATGGCCGACAGCGTTATCGATAGGTGACCACTGTAGTCACGAAATTGAGTAGGCCCAGCTAGATAAAGCCGAATGCAGAAACGGGTTCGGCGGAGAACCGGTTGGTTTTAGCAGATCCCGTCGGATAATAATCGTCCGCATTTCACTTGCCAGATCTGACACTGGCCCCCAGGGAAAAGGGAACGCTGCAATTGTGACTGAATGAGAGGCGATTATTTACGTTTCTTGCTCGAAGGGGGCCTCGAATTCTATCGCAAACGGCCGGGTAAAGGCAGTGAATGCCGAATGCATTCAGATATCGATAACGATACCAAGGGAAAAAACCGCGGGAGGTGATTATTTCATTGCTTGAGGGAGAGGGAACGTGCCTTCGCCGACTGAGGGGTCATGCTTGAGCGTGGATCACACCGATGGAACTGACCTGCGAAGCTATTTATACGTTTCCACCTGTGATGCGTATCGGAACCGATCACTCGTGGGAGTGCTAAGCTCCGCAGAAAGGCGGGAGCTATGATATGCTTCTTCCATTGTAGATCGCTAAACAGTAGCACGGTAACTGTCTGTACTGTGTTGGTCCAAATATGCCACTTGGGCTCGCGGTCGCAACAGAAATGCTGTCGAGTAAGCAGGGTTGGTTGTCCGATGACTTTTAAGATCGCGAGCTATTTGTCGTTGCAGGAGCTGGAGTGAAAGCAAGTACCGGTGAAAAGATTGACAAAGGGAGTATCTACCCATTTTAGTAGAAATGATAACAGAACCCCTTTCGAGATTCGGTCTCGTTGTGGAGTGGCGAAGCTGTTGAAACTGACACGTTAATCGGGAGTTTCTGAGATCTCGGGCAGTCCGTCAGGGGAATCAGGCGCTATCTTTGTCGGGATGATATACCTCATTAGGATGAATGGATCCTCACAGTTGGGTGAATCATGATGGACCTTTTCCCTTCTGCATGCCGTTCATGGCCATGGAGCAGTCTTTAGAGGTGGCATCGGGCTGGTCGAGCCTAAAAGCGCAAAGATAGTAACGTAAGGCTGGTTAAAAGTGGTCGACGCCAAGTACTGAAATGGTGGAGAGCTAGCGGACGAAACACCTAGAACGCATAAAAACGAAAAATTATGACGAGGCAGGTGCCTTCATTTAGTCAGGACCCGTGGGTTGGGTTGAATTTTGGGTGTTGGTAGTCGTAAAACTTGCACTGGTAATTCCTAGCGGTCATCATCGGAGGCCTGCTAGTAGATCCAGGCGATAGGAGTCTTACAAGCCGCCACATAGTGGGAAGCTTGGGCTCGTTGTCTAAGAGTGATCCGTCTGGAGCCAACGGAAGCACTCAGTCGATTTAGTGGATGCAGTGATCATATTATCTCAGTGTCCACTCTTTTGCGCTTGAGAACTAAATGAGCACATCATTGGTGCGTGTTCTGGTATTTTCAATCGATTCCCGACCGCCGTTCGGTGTATAAGCCTCTGTGTGTATCGTATGATATTACGGAGACAGGCTGTCTTTTGAGATATGTGTGGCAAACAACACAGCAGACTTGCTGAGATTCACATCGATCATGTCCCGCTCTACTTCGCTCCTGAACCTGACAGCGTCCAAGCAAGTGTCAGATCGAGCATAGTAGTTTCAAGCGTCCTGCTGAATTTCACAGCTTGCCCAGTTTGTGCATTAGCCGTGCACCGACGCGCTTAGTCGAGGCCAGCAAAGTCGCACGCGGCCAACTCCAGTCGTCCCGTCATACTGCAATATATCCACAGAGAAAGGCAGCTGATGCCTCGTTTGCGCTCAGCTTTAACTTCGAATTCTCCTTCGCTCTGCCCGTCTGGGTGTAGCTCGAAGCGGATAAGCCACTAGCCTTCTCGCCGAATCGCATTCATTCTCGACATGTGAGGGGAGCTGGAATTGGATCTGCTGACCATAAATCCGATACCATTGTAAGCAGTATCTGCCATCCAGCCCCTTTTTTCCCACCATTAGACCCGGTCGAACTGAGACCTTCATCCGGAGGCCGATTAGAAAACAGGACATAAATAGCAGCAAGAGTGGGGCCAATGGCCACTCGCGCCCAGCTCCAGGCTATCCAACTTGAATTCGCCCCGTACAGGATGCGTCGATCCGGCGCAGTAAATCTCTCTGGTAGTTGCCAGGCCAGGCGCGAAACCTTGAGATCGGGCTCGTACGACAGCAGGCCAGGATGTAGGCGTCGATAAACGCTGTCTTGAATAGTCACGGTGATCGCAGGATGTATCAAAAGCAGCGGTCTGTTGTCCGGGAAAGCGAGATGACCAGCGATCTGCACGATCAATTCCAGAGGAAGTTTCCACATATAGTTCCGGAGAATGGCTTGAGTGATTGAGCGTTCAAACGATATTGATTACCAAAGGGGTATGGTGCTAGTCCAGCGAGATCAGAGTAATGGTGTGCAATCCTTTTTTGGTGGATCTGAAAAGCAGTGACGAAGTATCTTCACATTCTTTAGCGCTTGTTCTCCTTTTGACGGGACCTAATTAGGACATCATAGCACCTCCCGCTTTTTTAGGCGCACGTCCGGTCGTCGGTCTTTCCACAAAAAAAAAGGAGCAATATCCCAAATCACTCCTCCCACGCGGATGCGCCGATCTGCTGCTTAACACTGCGACCGGATTCTACCTCTACTCAGCCCACTCAACAGATCACCAGCCTATTTGTTTGGCGTACTGGGAAGCAGAAGACAACCCTCGCGATCCAGGCGTCCTGATTCAAACTTCAGCCCGACCTGTTCTGAATGTCCGCGGTGAAGGCTATGTGCGACCTGACACATGTTCATTGAATAAGGGTCAGTTACCAGCATCTTGAGTAGGCCTTCAGTAGGCCCGTTGGCCGTTCACAAGGGACCCTCTCAACTTCTGCGCGAGATATATTCTCTGATTCGAATTAATCATGTAGTTCTTAGCAGTGTCAGCCATACTTCAAGGCTGTGATCAGGCCATAGTAGTTGTTTCGTGAAAGCCACGAGATCCTGATCCGGTCCGTCTGTCTGTGGTACTGGGTAGCTCTCCGTTCACCAGGGATGTCTCAGCTGAGAACAAGTATGGCGAAGCGGTCAAGACTCTTCGATGGATATATTGAACGTACAGCCGTCCTATCTGTATTGCTTCAGCGGTCAACAACCTTGTCCATCGCTTGTCATACTCCATTCCAGGTGATAAGGTACACCTGGTGAGAGCAACTCTGTTTTTTCTATTAGAGGCTAGCTTAGGGAGATTCAATGAAGTCGATGTGATCGATACATAGAAAACATGCAGTACGTCAGAGATATGTGATCAGAGGGAGAACGAGGTGCAAGACGTGCTCCAAGAAAGCATTATGAAACACTATCCCTTGATCGCCAAGTGAAATCGCTACATTCTCACAATATACGGAGCTTGTTCCAAAGTTTTCTTGTTTGCCCCATTTTGTGGACAAACATAACTTTGAAACCCAGAAATTGATATTGACGGTCGATGACCAGATTCGACAGGAACGAGACTGTGAAGCTGGAGAGGCTAAGCTTGAGTAGGGGAGACACTGCGCGCTTAAGAAATCACGTCTTTTCCTGCTACCAAGAGGAAGGGAAGCGACGGTAAAGTTGTCTCCAAGTATTTTACTATTTCAAGATGCAGAGAGGCCCGGTGATTGGCGACAGACAAATATTCTCCTTTGCAAGGGACCTCGCTCATAACGATGCCTGCAACATGTTGTGGGACATCGTTATAGCATGTACGATCTACAAATATGAGATGAAGTATTGAAGCATAGCCCAACCTCTCTCCTGCTTTCACCGAACCTTACTAGTGGTATCAGTCTGCCCTGAAATCTGCCGCAATCATCGCGCTCCATTCGACGGGTCGAGGCGGCTTCCACCTTGATACCGGAAACGGGGCCAGACGCGATTCGCAATTATCAACGTGCTACTCGGGCTATCGATCTATTTTCTCTCAAATGCAAAAGCGATGTACAAGCCTGAGGTCCGTCAGTTACGACAACGAGCTAAACAGGTTTGACAAAGCTTACGTGCTATGTCCCATTCAGCATCGCTCATCAGGATTTCCCCGCTCCCGTTCGATACGCCCATCTTTTTGAGCAACACTCCGCCATGCCCATACCGCTCCTCTTGGAAAACTTCATGGAATGTTTTCTTGTATCTGATACGGAGACGATATTCGGCTGCCAGGGCAACGAAGTCGTCCCACAGAACAAGGTGCTCACCAACGTCGACGGCGTCTTGCAAAAAGAAATTGTAGGAACGACCGTAGACCCCGCGTTGATCTCGGTCTTGGAACACGATTTGATAGTGTTCATTGCCAAACGAGGTCTGGTCTTTTGGTGCCTTTCCCAAACAGTCACTACTCGCGATCAGTCCACTTGCCAACACCTGTCGCGAATGACACTCACAGTAGAAATTCGGAGTCGGGCACACTGCCGAGGAATATTCCTCCAACGCGGAGGGATCCGGCAATATTTCGCAGCATCATCCTTACATGTTCTATGTCTCCGAAAGCATAGTGCATGCTAAATTGCATCGACACAGTATCGCAAAACCCCTGTGAGCAGAAATGGTCTGGAAGAACACAGCTGATAGGGTTCTACATCATCAGCATTTTGAGCTGAATAGCACGTTCACTCACCGAATAGCAGTCCAGCAAGTAGAAAGCCGCTCTGAAGGCGTTTCGACTCATCGAGCGGTAACGTTTCTCAGCCTCTTTGATCGCCTGACTAGCGATATCTTCTGGTCAGCAAGGATCGACCGTGAATTTTGCCTTGAACATACCGATCCCGATATACTGATGAGCTTTCGCCTTTCGCCATTTATCCACATCACCTCCTTTCCCACATCCGATATCTAAGACAGTTGGTTTACTTCCTTTTTGCCAGAGTTCAGCAGCCTTGCTGATTTGTACCGCTTTGACCCAATTGTTGAACTTTCGTAGATTGATCATAGGTGATACTTCTCTCTGCGATCGTCCAGTTTTTTTCTGCGTGTTATCTGACACATCAGCCTGATATTACGTCCGACGTTAATTGGATCGCGCTTACAGAAATGGGCGACCTTTTCCATTGGTTGAGTGTCCACTACACCAACTGTCCGCACCAAAGTGTGCTTCTCCTGTGAGCCAATAAACCCCTCCAGCATGTCCTTTGTAGGCAGTCCCTGCATATCCTTCCACTATGATCCAGCTTTCGATTAGACGTCCGCTCGATGGAGACAAGCCAGCTACTTTGAGGTTATGGTTACTACGAATACTCTCAAAGGTAAGGACTCGTAGGAAGTATAGTCTGGATATGGGAGATAGTCCTTTGCGAGCGACCTTACCTTCACGACGTCGTACAGATACCCTGTACATTCACTGATGTGCTGATGGTGCGATCTCCGGCATAATTGCCGGGGCATGGCATGACCTCGGGACTATGATCTGCCAAGGCCATGGAGCACGCGTCCGTCGGCTAATATACAATGCGGTCTCACGCGAGGCCGGCCGAATCCCTCGTGTGCCTGGAAGAATATGCTTTCCGGTATATAGCAGAGCAAACCGCCCCATGCAAACCACCGACAAGCTTGATCTATTCCAGGAATAGAGATATCGGGGCTCAGTAGGACCTGCTTTCAGCCAGGAACAGATAAGCCGGATCACAATTATTCCTGCTTTCAGCTTAGCGTATTCTTGTATTGGAAGGAGAACGCCTCGAATCGAAAGATTCGTTCATTTCATTGGCTGAAGGCTCCTCGAGGGATCGCTGAAACACGACTACACCCACACCATAACGGCATTCCAACCTCGCGCTTCTTGTTCACCCGGCCTGCAACCCAGCCAGTTTTCACATTGCTGCAACACTATCTACGTTACTGCTGACTTCGGGGGGCTTGTGCCTGATAAAACGGTGGCGGCATTGCAAAGTCCTGACCCTCAAGTCCATCAACGTTATACTCGCTCGGAACGGGGGCTTTAGTACTTCGTGATCAGAATCGTTTGCGCTGATGATCAAGGGGCTGTCCACAACTTCGAAGACTGATTCATCCATCTAACAAGACTTCCGGGCGCCAATCCCATGTGATTTGCCCCTTTCAGATGCTGTAGATTACAGGGAACCAGGAACAGCCTTCTTATGTGATTTACCCGGGACCAAGCCCTGTCTTGGTCGGAACATTCAGGGCAGATCCGTTACTTGAGGGCGTCTTGTAGACGTCTGAGCACCTATATAGCTGTCTCGTATGGGATCGAGACGGCGCATGACGCTGTCCAGCCTTTCGCACTTGTTGTTTATATCGTCGCTCCCACATCACATTCGGTCTGGAACACATAGACACTGCTGCACTTAAAGGACGAGCCCCGCTCCGGCACCCACCACTGGCCCGTCGACGCGAACGAAGGCATGGATTCCAAGCTCGGCCCTTGTCCAGGCAGTGTCTTGGTCGAGGGTGAGGTCCACAAAAGCGTTTCTAGGAAGCTTTATTCGATCCTGCGATCGCGTCACAGAAGGTGAATCGTTACCTGAGATTTGCTCCTACGTCAAAGACTTCGTTGCTAAGCGGTGCAGGTTCCCCGGAACACAGCCTACATCTTTCTCGGCTGACTCGTTAGCCGTCATTCTAGATGATGAGTAAGTGCGACTCTGACAAGAGGTGTCATATCCTTACGCTGGAAGGTATTGGGTATGCGAGAAGACGGACGGTATTAGATACATACTCTTCGTGGAAGGGACGCAAGCTGCAGGCGGTCATCAGCGGATCTGGCTGGTCAGTCACTATTCCATGTTACAAAGCTGCATGCTGTGCTGACTGCTCCAGATCAACCGCAACCAACAAATCTTCTCGCTCGGTCTTTCATGCTTTCCCCATTGGCATCGTTCGAAAGAGCATCTGAATGATACTGTGATCGACGGAGAGCTAGTTGTCAGCACACATCCTACTCAAGGCAAAGTGAGTGTTTTCCATGCAGTCCGAGCAACCGTTATTTATGCGCTCTAGCAGGAAACAACTTACTACGCATTCGATTGTTTGGCACTGGATGGTAAAGGCTTGGCCAAACTACCTTTCGATCAAAGATACGATGTGAGCTTGAGCCTTGTCATCGGAATGCTTACCGAATCAGAGGCTGAATCGATGTGTCGTGATCCCTCATCGCTCGACCTCACTGTGCGACCTAGCAAGTCGGAGTAGGAGCAATCTTAAGTGAGCTGTTCTGCTTTCATATCAGGGGTATAATCTGAAACAGTAGTATATGCGTCAAACCGCAAGAGCGATCGTATGACCTGCAGAGAGTCATCGGCAAGATAGCTTTAGGCACTGCTCATCAATCTGATGGCTTCATATTCAGCTCAGTGCACAGCTCACTATATGACGGGCAAAATAGGGTGTGAGTGACCGAGCTGTATCTGGCTTAAACACGTTACCAATATGTCGCCTAATCTGCAGTATCAAATGGAAGCCCCCAAATGAGATATCTATCGACTTTCGGATAGAGCGAGCACCATCACCAATCGAAAAAGTACAGGTACCCTCGAGTCCTGAGTACAGCTTGTACACTTGGAATGGTGGAGACAGTTACGAGTATTTCGATCGACTAATCGTGAATCCTCACCAATCCGAGCGGTAAGAGGCGACACTGCCCGGCGCCCGGGCGAATTTGATCACAACAGGATTGCGGGCTGATATATAGCCTGTTTGAGGGCCAATCCAACGTTCATGGGCGGATTGCTGAGGTGGCTTGGGATCCAATCATGAATCAATGGACGCTGGTCCGCATCCGGAAGGACAAAAAATTTCCCAATCATAGAGACGTGGTGTGAGATCATCAAGAGCATCAAGGATGGAGTCGATCTGGAAGTGGTGAGTCTGCCAGGGGCGGCCTCAACGTTGCTGTTGCAGTTGTGAGGTATACAACTTACCAAAAAGTTACTATCACAGGCGGAATGTTGGCGATCCGCTTGGAAAGCTCGAGAAGCTGGACATCAAGGGGCCAAAGGTGGGATTCTACTGCCAAGGCAGCCAAGCTAAACGGAACGGCTGAATCGAAGAAATATGGAAATGTTTGCCGGAATTTTATTTACACCCTTCGCGGAGCTGAGTTGGTGAAAGAGTGGTAGTCATGATCCACTTAACACCGATGTATAATGAAACCGCGGTGTGACCTGTAGAGCGGACGCTGTGACACGAATTGGCTTGAGACTAATCGCCCTATCTAACGTGGTCTCTGCTACATACAGAGCTTGCCATCCGATACATCGAATTGTATTTTTGACACTTGTTCTCACATAAAAAGCGGTCCCGAGTTCAGCAGTATTTAGCTGCTGCAAGCCATGCCAGCCCCGGCTACAAAGTCCTCAGTATCGGAGTCCGGTGCTGCCGGTTCATCGATGAATGGTTCTTAGGCCACGTGTGTCCCCGATTCAGGGGAAAAAGCAAGACTTGGCATGCGGATCCGTATGACATGCTCCGCGACTCACCGTAAGACTGGCTCCACGTGGGGAACTCCGGTCGGTCAAGCAAACAACGCAGGAAATATCGTCATTAACCCCTTCTTGAGCTTGACGGTGTCTTCTATGCCTACGTCCCGCAGATTGGATACATTTGGTAATGGAGCGTCTACAGGGTAATCGCGGCTCCTCACGGCAACCTGCGTTGTTGTCGATATCATTGCCAGCCGGTGAGTCATGTGTAGAACCGCTTCTAACCAGGCTCGTTGAGGCCTACAAACGATTTTCTCTTGATCTATAGGGTTAGGGGGTTACATGGTGGTCTGGGGTAGGGGGGAGTCGAGATGAAAAATTTCATGTATGCATCTAACACTTGTTTCCCGTTCAGAATCACTAGGTTACTCAGAACTGAAGGCAGAACTGATGTAAGTGAAGGTAATCAAATAAAAGTAGACTCACCGTAGCGTGACCCCTTAACGCGGGAGCAAATTACTCAACGCAACCCCGTCGAGGCCTCATTCCCTCTGCTAAATTCTCACCATCTATAACCTCTCTGTCCACCAGAGTGGCTTTGTGAGCACTATACCAGAGCGGCCCAACCTGTGATAACGACCAGGTATACGAACACCGTATTCGATACGGCGATTTGTTGTTGACTTGATGACGATGTGATGGGTCTTCAGAAAAGTCCTTGCAAGGTATTTGCCCTGCAGCGTTTCTTACAAAATGGAAGAGCCTCTTAATTTGTTCATCGGTATGGAAGTTATTGGCCAATAATTGGAAGATCTCGGGTAGGTCGGTGTAATTGTCTTTAAATCACCACACATTGGGATCCAATGATTTACTTGGTCTCCTTATTCCAGCGTTCCAGCCAAGGCCATTCATGATGTCAGTTAAGGCTGTGACTTGTATTACTGATGAGCGCCGATTGTTGTCTCCGTCAAACTTGTCTAGCTGATTTGCTTGGTTATATACCCAATTGGCGTTATCATGTAATCCTTTTTTGGTGATGAGCTGCGTCTTCAATAGTTCAGGAGCGAGGGGTCCGTCTCCTTGCCCAAGCCAAAATTCGGGTCCAAGAACCTAGATTGGTCCACTATTCTCTTTGCCGCTTTGACAGTAGCGGCCTTCACTGTGACTTCTCTCCTGGATCCACCCAATGACTTGTCATCCTTTGTGCTCAGATTGTGAATCATTGTCAAAGCAGCCTTGACCTGTTGTCCCATTCCATGCGTGGTCTTTGGAAATCCCCCCTGTAAATGTGTTGAGAGATTTGAGGACGTATACCATGTGAGGATATATCTTGACAAGAAGTTCCGACGTTTATATTGAGCGGTGATGTTCACTTTTCCGTAATCTAGCTAGGCGGGAATGGTCAGGGGGTAGTATCGGATTCCATATACTCTGTCCCTTGCGGCACGGAAGAGCCAGATCTTATCGGAAGGAAAGGTGGTACCAATGTCCCACTCATTATGCTTTGCCCATTCATGATCCTCCTCCGCCGGTTCTGTCATCACAACTCTGTCGTCTAGTGGCATCTTCTGACCATACGCTTTCAGCCTGAGAGTACGGCAGCCAGATGCCATGAGACAGTATATGAATACTGACGTGGAAACAAGTGCTTGACCTGTACTTACTTGAAGAGGAAGACGGCCAGGTTGAGCGGTTTCAGACTCAAGAAAGCTTTTCTTTGTGAAGTTGCTCACCCAGATCATATTATTTGAATGACCGAGAAGCATCCATTTGTTGAAGGCTGGCCCGTTGTTATATGTCCTTACCAGCTGTCTTGATGGTATCCGATTGATCAACTGGACTATTGTGTCCTTGAAGCGATTGAGGTATTCCTGGCAGGATATGACAATTTCTCATCGGTCCACATCCATGGCGTTCCTATCCAGTCCAGTCACCATGTTGGTCCTCTCTTCCTCTTCCATATCCACAAGAAAAGTACACTCCTCCATGAATGGCGGATTCAAGACGGGGTGCGGTAAGACGTCTGACGATTCACTTGAGAATTGGGAGCTTGATGAAGTTGACGAGTCCCTTGATGAAGAAGGTTGCCGGATTGACTGCCTATTCTGTTAGCGCTTTGCAAGACCAGGACCAACGAGACTGACTCATCCCTTAACGGTGGCTGGTCATCGACTGTATCCACGCTGCTCGATCCAATACTCCGCTTCATGTTGTCCTCCAGATCCTCATCGCGGTCTTCCACCACTATCACTCCATCATCTGACTCCTCACTTTCCTCATAATCACTTCTCCCGTCTTCTATTCTAACCAGCTCCATTACAACGTCCGTATCCAGATCCAAGTCCGCTTCACTATCCTTGCTCATGTCTTCACTTGACCCCGTGAAGTGGTCCAACTCCGTGTCACCCGCCTCTTCCACCTGGTTCACATCATTCTCCAAGGCCTCCTGATCACGCAGGTCATCCATGTCGTATTCCAATGACCAATCATCCTTATCTATCTGTCAACCACTGGCACTGGCACCAGCTTTCATCCAACACCTCCGTCCTGTCATCCACTAGCCCTGGTGACACTGTTATGACTCCTTGTTCTGTCGCAGACACCACTATTCCTCGGAGGCCTAGTGATTCTTCTTCCTCCTCAATATCGTCAAACTGAGTTTGAAGTTGTAGCCGACGGAAAGCGTTGCGTACTTGATTAGACTCATGTTGTGATAGCGTTCTTGATGAGACAGACGAAATGGTGACAGTGGTCAATGGGGACAAAAAGGTACCAGGGGGACGTAAAAGTTGGGCAGAAAGGGTCTTGATAACGGCGTGAATGATGAGGATGATGGAGAGGCGGTCCTGGCTTGTTGTGCTGCTAATGCAGATATAAGCTGCTGAGAAGCTTGATAGGAAGCGGGATTGATACGTGAATGATGCCCGTTTGATGATGGCGCTGTCGATAAGCGGGACGAGGCTGTTGCTGACCTTGTTCTTTCCTTAACCCTCAACGTAGCTTCCTCTCAGCATCCCTCCTCAAGCATCGATACCTCAACTGATGACGAAGGATCCCAGACTTATTGAGCAGCACCCGCCGACATTGACAAGCCACTAATCTAGCCTTGTCAATGTCTTGTTGAGTGAACTCATCATCCCCATGCCGCTTAGTGATATGTTCAAATAGGTTACTGTAAGTGAAGTCTCATCGGGGTCGGGGGCTGAGCCCAGGCTTGCCGTTGTTCCCCATAGATCATGTCAAGTTTACAGAGTATCATGCTTGTCGGCCGGTTATCTGTATCAGTGATTGTACCCTGATTTCTGATAAGCAGTTTGGACGACATGTGACGTGTCATTGCAACATTTGACGCAAACACGCACCATAATGCCAACCATGGCAGACAAAATGCAGGTGGATGCTCAGGGACCTCCGATAAGTGAGCACAGCTGCAGGTGGTGACCACCGTCCGATATTCTCTTTTTGATTCATCCAGCTTCATCACCAAGTGGGGCAGTTCCGATGCGTGAAAGAACACCATATCCCCGATGTTCATTGGTACTATGATCCCAAGTGTCGGGAGGTATGAGGAGCCTTGGTGATGGCTGTTGTTCCATGGTTTTGTTTTAGCACCAGTAACCATGATGCTGGTATATAATGTATTGTTGTCGTGCAAGTCAAGATGAAGCTTCTCTGAGTGGCCGCGGCCAATGGCTACACAAATGCCGAGGTTGCCAAACCGCAGTATCTTGGTCACGTCTTCAAGTTCTATTGCAGGAAGTGGATGCAACTGGAGCCGGCCATAATCAATAGCAAGGTGTGATTGGGATCAGATTGTTTTATGAAGTTGTCGAGATCGAGACTGGGTCGTGAGCTTTGAGCGTTCTTTGTCCACGTGTATTGAGTGCAACAAATAGCTTCACCATAGCCTTCATACGCATGGCTTATTGCTCTTGACTCTTGTGGCCGGTTGATGTCGGAGGTTGTAGTGTATCTTTTGGAACCCTTGGTGATGATTTGATAGCGGAAGGTTTTAGAAGGCGCCGGCATGAAAAGCTGAGAATCCACTTGATCTCTCCGCTCCTTCGATGTGCGGTTGACAGCCTACGGTATTGCCAGTATCACGACTGAGGGGTACAATGAGTGTCGAGCTATCAGATGATGACCGAATATGCATGCATCCGTTTTTCTGGTTGGCCTCTCCCCATCCCAGAATCAGTATGTGATCCTCGCTCTAGTTACCATGCCGATCTCCCCACCGATATTATTCACTTGTCAGTCCAGTATCGATAACGGGACGCATAGCTGAGTCAGCCATAGCTTTCGAGGGCAACCTCATCTCTGGTGACCATAAAGTTATCCAGCTGCGCTTCATGGACGTCTATGGACCGTTGGAATTGTGAATGCGGGCGGCTACGTACCTACTGCTGGCTCGCAAAAAATTGGAATTATATACGCTTTCGGTCGAATGGCACGATGTCGGCTGCGAGGAAGATGTCATCAAAGCTTACCGATGATCAAAACGGAGGGGCTGTTCTAGGTACCAGTAGACCTAAAAGTCAGATGTAAGGCTTGGAAAAGCCACCAGCATTGACAGGTTGGGGTGATTTCGTGAATCACCCGTCACCCAATGGCTGTATTTGTTGTAAACTACCAAACCTGCTATGAATCGGAATTGAGTATGGGATCCTGGTCTCAAAGATGTTTCGGGCTCAAGATCAACTGATTCCTGTTTTCTAGAGGATGTACGCGCCGTTCGATGGTAACTTTCAATCTAAATCTTTGCAATCTTGTGTTTCGGAAACAATGCAAGAGCGCAGTAACTTTGTAACTTCGGCAATACTCGCAAAAGTAATCAACGCATTCACTCTCGTTCAAGTATTCAGGCGACAACAGTTCTGCCGGGTTTAGAGCAGTACGAGAGTTCGCGGTCCCTTGGCGTGTCATGGCGGCATGCAGATACTGAGTCACTGAGCCAACATCTGACAAGGAGAAGGAATCCTGGATCTCCGCATAATGTATGTCTGCTTTCACTGAGCTTTTCAAGGACAAAGGTAACAATCTTGGACGCGGGCAGATTCAACAAGTCCGTGCAGAAAGATCCATGAATGTAATTGCGCTCTAACAACGCATCTTAAACTAGAAGACTGACTGTCTCTTCACGTTGGCTGTCCAGGAAAACCCGGGCGCATTGTATAGAAAGACGTTTAGAACTTGAAGGTAATCCACTGTCGTCTTCAGAGGGTGAATCTAAGCGATCGAGTGGAAATTCGAGATAGATGGAGAGGGAGCTTCCGGAAAGATAGACAGACTGGCGGCATTTGCATCACAATTCTGTTCACATCAAAGGAACCGAATTGAGGCTGCAGAGGCGCACCTCGCGGATTCGGTGACAAGCTGGTTCTTGATTCATACAGGAACGAGAAGGGACATCCCGCCAATGCGAGCATGTCCGTTCCGTGTCTCATTCGTCACAGCGAGCTTAGTGGGCCAGACCACGTACTGTTTGTTTGGTGGTGTCTCCGTTCCTCGTTACTTACAGCCGTATCTTGTTGGCTAGTGTGCTGAGACCAGGGTGTCTCATCCCGACGTCCAAGCAAGCGGACCCCGATCCTTCTCATACAATCACGGGTGCCGAATTGTGCCTCATACATTAGAATGCCTGGCCCACGGCGTCAAGCAAAGAGTCTCCGTGTATCTCCGGCAAAGAAATACCATGGGGGTCGAGTGTGAAGACGGAAGCCATCACCGGTGCCGGATCGTACCTCATATCTTCCAGTGCCTGGTCGACGGCATAATCGCGATGGAGCGCCACCAAACTCAAAGCTGCGCCACCAAACATCAAAGCTGCAAATGTCCCCGCAAGAATCCGGGTATGGTTTGGCTTGAACAAGGGGTAGCCAGGCTGTCTTTTCGATGCCTTTTTGCTAGCCCGCTTTGCAGCTCATTTGCAAATGTTCTGGGCCCGAGATAAGTCTTTTTGGATCTGCTTCCTGCTAAAGGCGATACAACACACAGCCTGGCTTGATTCTCTGCATGACTATCTGCTTCAAAGTACATGGACTGGAGAATATATGGAGAATATCTCCTCACGCCTATGAATTCCGGATTCGATTTGTACTGCTCTCGAACACGTTAAGGGGGTGTCCAATTCATCACTACCTCATGAAACTTGGGAGATTTGTGAGCATAGTTCTCACTGTGTAGTCGGCTGACTAATTTGGTCAAACCGCCAATACGGCTAGATTGTTTTGCAGTGAATTCTTTCAGATGCTCCAGTCGATCGGCAGCCTTGTTCTGTCAGACACGCGAGCTTGAACACAGCTATCGTAGTGGGACGATGTGTAGAGTGACCTACGTGTTTACCGGCAGCTTTAGTCCTCGCTCTAAATGCCCTTTGGGCGTCCAACTTGTTTTGCAATCTCTGTTTATCTCCCTCACAGAGATCATCGCCCGCAAATGCCTGAATTTGTCTTTCGTCCGAATCAAGTCGGGAAACTGATCTCCGTCGTCCATAGACGCGATTGTGTGGCTCGATGTCAAGTACCCTCGACACTTTCGGGGACCAGTGGATTGATTATTGATCGTGGTGTCAGGTGATCGTCTTTCATAGTCTCACTATGATGATTTAGGTGACGAAGTTCTTTCGACTTCGTATGACGGACTAGGGGCGGCCATGATGAGCTTGTTTTGCGCTTGATATTCTGGGATTGACAAATATTTTATGTTAAATGACCTCACATAAACCGAGAGTCCTCAGAGGAGACATATATTTTGGGGGCTGCCAATGTTATTCGGAAACACAGCTTGGCTTGGGGCTGACGCAGGCACTTGTTGATTGACGACTGGATCCATAATTGAGAAATTTTGGTTTCCGATCAAATTGTGAACGGCCAGTAAGATAGCAGCGTTGCTGCTCTGGTGAAACACATTCTCGACGGGCAGTGTCACAGACAAGTCTAGTCGGCTATACACAAGCAGGCATTGATATGGAGTGAAGGTCGAGACACTCACTATTCTGCAAACCTGAATTCACGTCGGTGAGATTTTCAATGGTCAAGGCGGAATTTGAAAGCAGAAGTATCGATGGGGAGAGTACTGATGAAGGTCGATGCCGTGGTTATTGTTATTGGAGTGGTCTAGGATGTAATTGTCAAAACTATCCTTAATAGGGTACTGGGACGGGAAGGGACTCAAGTGACTGTCGCTGGCGGTCTCGTCAAAGCATGTCGTCAGATCGACATCCATCGCAGCCAATGTTTATTCTTCAGCCATGACAGACACAGCATCGGCGGTCCCATCAGAGGTCGAACTGAGCTGCGAGAAAGTTCCCGGTGACATAGATTCGTTAGACATGCCAAGTGGGTCGGTCCTCCCCGGATCGGCTACGGCTCTATCCTGCGCTAGTGTCGGGACAGTTTGTACGTTCACTGAGTCGTCCACCTAGACGCATTGCTGGTAATTCCACTCGTTTCGCGAGACATATCAAAGGCGAACGAAGGGGTTTGAGCCAATGGACGATTTGAGAAACACGTAGGTCATTGCAAACACGGGTATGTTGAAAACGGAATGAGGGCGATGACATGGCTCAGTTGGAACGAGAAACGATAAGAAACACGAAACGGGATTCAAGGTAGAGTTCTCGAGGTGAAACAGGCATTTGGATTAGAATAGGGGCTAGATTGTCGACCAAGCCCAAGAGTCTGTGGTGAGCCGGTACGTCACACCTTCTCAGATCAAGCGCTCGAGAGCCCGTCACCCAGTTAGGAAAAGGCTCATGAAGAAAAGTCAGCGTTCTCTTGTTACATTGTCGTCACAATGCAGAGTTTTTGCGAGCTGGTAGAGTAGTTGTAAAACGATCCGTTGATTGCTAGACGAACGTAGTCCGACCTGATCTTGCTTCGGTCAGAGCTCGCGGAAATGTGTCTGCAGAAGTCCGGACTTCGAGCCAGCTGAATCTGAGATGTCTTGTCGTCTTACTTGCAAGCAGGCCATCACTGTCGTAACAAGAATGAGACATACCACGTTGTATAAGGCTGAACACTCCAGCTCGTGGGAGGCTGTCTAGGCTGACCGCTGAACCATCGCGGTCCACAAGGCGGTCCACAAGGCGGTCCACAAGGCGATCCACAAGGCAGAGATCTGTCTAAGCCTGTTCCAGGCAGAGCCCGACGACGTGAATAATGTATTGCCAATTTACACGCTTGCAGCGAGGAAGTCCAGGGGGAAATGCGGCAAGCCGATTACTGTTGTGTCACCACCTGTATTGACTCGCGCCCGATGAGTGAGCAGCGGTGAGGTGAATTTGGGTCATCGTCATGGCATTGATTGGGGTCGTGCGAATACAAGGCAATCAATCCCTATTGAAGCGAAGCGAGTGGATCTCACATTCAGGGTACACGGGATCGGCGTTTCCGCCCAGGCGCCCGTAAATCTTGAAAATGTGGCACCTTAGCTCAGTACAACGCTGCCTAAGCATTCCTTGAGGTGTATTCGAGCCCTTATCCCGTTCTTCACGGCATCCTCAGACGGTGGTCGTACAAGAGGCAATAGACAGCAGCCAGGTCTAAACATACCCGGATATTCTTCGGAGGTGTCTGCTGGTACACTAGCCTCTAAGGTAACGCCGGTACGGTCACGCCCGGAGTCGTGCATTCCTAAACCTCTGACCATTTTCAGTCGGCTGCTGGCCGCTTAGATGTGCCTTCACGTCCGTAATGATTTTTCATATTGCTTTAAGAAGCCATTGATTTCTCCCCAGAATCTTCAATTCCGAGCTCAAGCTGATGAGCTACCGTGGCTTGATATCATTAAAGATAGGGCTCGGACCTAAACCCTGAATGCAAACACGGGATACTAGCCCTTATATTACTCCGCCAGCTTTTGGAACAACATGTGTACTTGTGTCAGTGTGGAACAACGGCGAGGACAGGTGACCGACCCGGACGAGCAGGGCAGACAAACTGACTAAATAGGGAGCGTATATAAGTTCAGTACGCATGCAGACCGGTTAAACTCTTTGTTCATCTCATAATTCACTATAACTCAAAAACCCTGGGATATCACTCTGCTGGCAGTCATTGTCTATCTCATTACGTTCTAAACATCATCGTCACTCCAAGCCGATGGAGTATCAGCTAGCGCAGGAAACTTGGAAGGATGCTCAAGTCACATCAATCTACGCTGCCGACGGTCGCTTCCTCGCCGAGTTCCCCATCTCATTTGTCCGTCGCGGAGGTGTTGACACCTGGGCTTACGTACTGGATGTTCTTTCCCAGCTACTAGAGTCCATGACACGACCTCGTCTTCTTGGCGCCAATCGTGAGATTGTGTCCCCGGACGACAAGGTCGAGGCAGGAGATTACACCCTTCAGGTTGATGGTGAGTCTTCATCATGAGCGCTCGGTTATCTAATCCTGTAGAGTCAAGCGTTTCTTTCACTCGCGGTCCGGAGTATTTCCGGAAGGGCATCGCGCCAAATACCGAAGCCGGTCAGTCCACCCGATCGCGTTCTAAATCTCGATCAACCCCCAACCAGGTTAGTCAATTCTGGACTTCACCACACCTGCTGATCTATTCTTTCGTAGAGTAATTTTCGCTTCTTTGTCAGTGTTCGGGACTCGCAGTGCCTGGTGACTGGAGCAGAGGCAGAGAATTGCACAGCCGCCCACATAATACCGCAAAGTCGTCCAGATGTGAGTTGCTTAGGGTTACGATTCATCGACCAGCTAACTATTGCAGCTGTATCAAAAAGTTCTGAACTTACGACGGAATCCGCCAATCTTCAGCCCTTCCTCGGGTATCCTTCTAGAGGACGCCTTGCATCGAGCATGGGACAGGTTGCAATTGTCATTCTATTACCATGTGCGTCTTGTCAAGTGAACCTGACCGCCGCTAACAAACAGAACGAAGTTTACTATGTGCACTTTTTCGATCGAGATCTACCAGGCGCTGATGATTTTCACGGTAAAGCTATCCATTCGACTCGTTTTCACACCCGATCGTCGAAGCATCCTGATCCAAGACTGATCATGTGGCACTACAGGCAATGCGCCATGGCCCGCATACGTGGTTTCGCTAGTGGAATGGAGATTGCGGCAACCAGTGCTGCAGCGATGGAGCAATTTCGCTGAGGGGGCATATCTTCATCACTTGGATTGATCTCCAGACGCGATTCTCGGGACTCACACATCGTCGATCGTCTTTTCGAATTGCACGACCAAACGAGAGGGGTAACAAAAGTCGAATCCTGCTTAAATATATTGCTGAGAGGAGTGGAGGCGGATGGGAATGATACGGACCATTTGCCGAAGATTCTCTAGATCGATGCATATGTAATTACTTCAGGCCTGGGTGACAAGGCAGCTGTTTGTTGTGCATCTGGCACCAGGTCTAGGGTCACAAGAGCCTATATCACTGTCAAAGAAGCATTTTCAGACGTGGTCGCGACATACCTCTTTCAACCAGATTGAGTAGATGGTATGACGGTCCAGGAAGCTCGCGCGAAGCGAGCATAAGAGGAGCCTGGTAGCTCTGCAGGTGTAATGCCCTCTATGTAGTCCTAGAGAGAACTCCTTCAGCCTGCCGTTCTCGATCGTATCCGTTTACTTACCCGTAGGACTGGACTTAGAAGGCAATTAGTGCATTCGCTGAGTTGCAACTCCGGCAGTCCACGTCGGACTTGTTATATGTTGTACGCCCCGAGGACAATGTGTGTGGTTGAGAGAATATCCCCCATCAGAGCTAAGCTAAATTCCACGACACTAAGACGTCTGCTCTGTCGGCTACATAAATCTTATTAAAAAACGCGTATTGCCTTCTTTGCGCTTGGTACCACTCTGAGACTTTATTAGCCATTTCAAGTATTGTTTGAGGTATCTCATGAGACTTACTCTGGTACAGTTCAGAACAACGTATGCCGCTTTTCTATTGTCTTCGGGCATCCATGTGCTTACTGTGTGGGACGTACTGTGGACCAATTACTCCTAGCGAAAGCAGGCAATCGGCTGTGTTGGTTGTGGCCGGTCTACTTTTGGATCCTCGAAAAACACGGACCGGAATCAGCTCGGTTGCTGTGTCAGGGCGGCAACGGCCATCTTATAAACGCCACGCCTATTCAGCTTCGACTTTGCACGCCTAGTCGTTTATCAGCGCGTCTAACGTCTATTCGAAATCGAGTTACACACACGCCTAGTATTGTTGACGCGACGAAGATTGGTCTTGGCGGATCAACCGCTCAATCAAAATCCCTCGAATCCGCTAACACTTTTCTATTCCTTCTATTACTCCGATCAATCCTTCCTACTGGTCGAACAAACACCTTCAACACCGCTACTGCACAAGTCTCGGCGAGGTAGCCGATAGCCATTACCGTTCGGACACCGCTATTCTGAATTAGCTCGGCGAGTACGCGATGATCAATTCCTGCCAACGAATGAACGGGTCTCTGTAGGAATAGAATGGATAGGAGCGGTTCTGTATAAATCTCTTATTTGAGGTCAACATCTAATTATCTTACTCGTGTTCAACTTGCATCTTTGCTCCCAACGGTATTTCTAAAGCTATTCCATTCCACAACCTTTACGTTCGATTACTTCCGGGGGGTGGGGGTTAGGGAGTCTCAAGAACCGCAGTCGCCAACCTCACCTTCGACATCCCGCGCAGTCTCACCATTGACTCGAGACATGCTCAGGGACCTGATACCTCCCGGTCCGTATTATGGTCTCTTCAAGCACTGCTTATCTGTTAAGCCGGATGGGCTGGCTAAACCAGAGGGGTGTTTCTCTTCCACAATTCGTCAGATCCCTCTTGAGTATTGTGTCACAAGGCGACCTCGGCATCTTGACATGTCTTTGATAGGTAGTCAGCTGAATGATGAAGGGCAAGAGGTTCATGCGGGCGTGTCAGCTATGCAAATCAGCCATCATATGACCGATGACGCGGCACATGGTCACAATCGAAACTCTACCGGCTAAAGACACCGACTGAATCACCGTAGTTGACGCCAGCCACCCGCGACTTGCCACGTGCCTTTGATGTCAGTGCGATTCCCATCTGGGCTTGTTCCCTTTCCGGTGCTATTATGCTCTTTCGGAAGCGTTGTGTGCGAATCAGCGGCTTCGAGCAGTCGGACAACATGACCTCGCCCGAGAATGTCCGTCAGATGTCTCAGATTCAGATCCTGGTGCTTGCTGCGCTCGACGATGTCTGCCTAGAGATCGCTCTTCAGGTTTCCGAACAACGCCTTTCGATGTTCTTCCCACATGCACCGCTTTCCGATCAGCGATCCCCTGGAGTACAGTATGGGACAGGTTATTTTCGATAGTCCGTTTTTCCCGACTAAGCCGCCAGACGTCGGTGAACGATGAGGACGCGGCCAATCCAAATGGCAACGCATACCGGCGAGAATTGGGCATCGACGTTATGTTGGAATGGTGTGTTCACTCAAGCGAGAATTTACTGAACATCATAGCGCAGCGGAAAGTCCACTCGTAACGGTTCTGCCTCGTCTTCAGAAAGGCAAATTGCTTCGCGCCTGGATGAATTTTCTGCAGGACCAGAGTCTGGAAATCCACCGTAAGGATCGTTACGGTCGTTCCCAACTAGGCGTACTCAAGACTCGAGCGAACGTTGGCGAGATCTCTGCCTTGACCTTCCTCAGTGCCGCTTTACATCCAGCCATGTTTGCCGATGATCTCGCGAAAGTCGGCTTAGGGCAACGGCAACCTCAGTCTGTTCCCGCCGTAATGATACAGAATCGCAAGGATGGGTTCTAGCGGAGCTCAAACGGTTGAGAAGCGCAAATAGCCGCCCAGCTGTGTATATCGCCAGCCAGCGATCCCGAATATGATCACGGAGGGCAAACTGACCGCCGTCTTCTGGAATATAGCAATGCGGTCGAATCAGGACCGAGACAGCTCCGGTATGTGCAAAGCGGTCATCACGGAATTAGCGCTCAAGCCCATTCAGCAACGACCGACGGCCAGCACAGCAGTAGGAGGCGTGCTGCTCGGCGCGATCGCCTGAGTCGATGTCATAGAGGAGGCTGAAGGGGGAAGTGGCCCAAAGGGAAATCGGATGACTGCTCAGGATGGGTTCAAAATCACTAGGCGGGATGGGCTCCAAAAGGTCAAGTGGGAGAGCAGGATTTTGGGCCGACGCAGCGATCGTTGATTATGGAAGGCATCGTGTACGTCGTGCTAGGCAGGGTTGAAACCTAGGAAAGAACATGAGGCGGGGCAAGATTTTCGATCGATGGATGTGAGAAAGGCATTCATGGCTCATTTCACGGTATATTTCCTCTCTACAGTATCATGATGCTACCAACCAGACCGGCTGATATCACAGGAAAAGGCAAAAGCAAGCGGCAAGCAGGTGGTACTATTTTGCACAAGTGAGGTCTGCCTGGTCGTGCTTCACGCGGTTCATGGTGGACCGTGTTAAAGCCAATCCAATGCTATGCCAGCTTCGCTGACCCTTAAATGACCCCCCCGCCTTTGACTTCCGTTAGGAGCGGGGAGCGTTTAAGGGTAGAACTAAGAGCAACACGCAGTGTGCTATCTCATGTACCCCTGACTTGTTAGACCACCATATACTCGATCGTTTGGCGAGGACTGTGCGGTCTCATATACAGTATTAGACAGCCACTAGATTGATTTTATCCCAAAATTAGCGCCATGGGAAACCAGATCTCCGCATGGCTGTTCCCATCCTTGAGTTCGACTCTGGCCGTCCTTGCATTTGCCGTCGTACTACTTCGGGCGTCTGCAGAGTCCTCGCGATGGAGCCTCTTCTCGCCTATAGTGAAGGTGGAGTCAAATCTTGGTATGCAGCTAATCAGTAGGCACGCCTAATCGAAGATCGAGGCCTGTTGACGGATGGCACTGAGATTATTGGAGAAAACTGGCTTACTTCGATAAACTGGCTGCGACTCGCCTTCGTAGAGCCTAAAATTCGTCTACCCATATGGGGCCTTTTCGATCAAATACTCATTGAGTATGCACAAGGAGCACGATCTGATGAGGAAGAAAGGGAGAGAAGATTGGGCGCACTTGCCAAAGATTTTATGGCAGTCCATTGCTCGGCGTACCGCCTCGCGGATTCGATCGAAAGGGCGCGTATCGTGACCGGATCTAATACTCTGAACGCGCAAGCTTATCAACTTACAGAGATCTCCAGCGGTCGCATTGCCGACTTTCAACAGACATATGGCATTCGGATAGATTTCGCATCGTACTGGCGGGCATTGACCTCGACGCCAACCAAATGGGAGACCGGTGACAGCAAGACCATAATTGCACGCTCGGCGTGGGGATCTACCCATCTTCAAATGCTACCAGGCAATACAGCTGTAATCAGTTTCCAGGCTCCGATACCGGGCGAGACCGACACATCTCTGTTCGGCACCGCGGCAATGATTCATCTCGATCGGGCGTACCCAGTGGAAAGCCTGCGGGCTTCAGACAATGGTCGTCTCGCGGTCTCGCATGAAGCCTCCCGTCCGGTGGTCAGGCCGAACAATCATCTCCATCTGTCTGATATGATATGGCGGGGCATTTACAGTCATGAAATTATGAAATGCGACGTCGTTCACTTGACCTTCAACTCTGTGAAGGGGATCAATGAGACCTTGGGTCTGTTGTATGCTAGGATAACGGAACAAGGAAACGGAGCCAAGGGTTGCTGTATGCCAAGAACGTGGCAAGCATTATCCGACGTCGGCCCTTTGACTGGCGACCGTAAACCGCACGAGGCAATCAGCGTTATGATTATGCAGTGGGGAAGTGAGTCGTTGCGTTAGTGAATGCCACTGACAATGCCCAGGAAATCACGATTCGACGTGTGTGATTCGCTTGCAGATTGATGCAATGCTGCGGTCCAAGGACCTCTACCAGGAAAAACAGCACTTGACACCGCCCACACCAAGGTCATATACCTTGGCAACGGGGAGTCCATACAACGAGCACGCATACGACGAACATTTCCGGACCATCGATACCTTGAAGATCTGGGCGCAAAGTCCCGAATATTTCACGCTTCATGCGAACATGGCAGCGGTGGAGTGGATTGCACGATGTTCATTATTCTCACGAAAGTTGCTGCGCGATTTACCACCTGTGTCCGAGGAGATTAAGCCTTGGCAGCTCAGGACCGCGTATGTAATATGAGGTGAACCATTGCGATGCCCATGACAGATTGTCTCGCCTTCAATTTTGAATATAAATCGCCCATCTATGTGTTCTGTCTGTACTCTCAACCAGTAGTATGCAAATTAAACGGAATAACTCGTCAGCCAAGGTACACGAGGCGGGGCCTTCGTTGACGGTTCGGAACTTCAAGTGGAGTAGGCCTCCTGAAGAACCCCCCTGCAGTGTCGGGATCATGGAGTGTCAAGTATGGCTATTAGCGGCACCAATACACTCCGGTTGTGCAGAACACGGCGAGGTGAAAGAAGATGACCTTGATGGTTGAGTCAGGCTTCCTAGTCAGATAATGCTTGCATTTCGTCTACGGATTCAGTATTTGCTCTGCTCCGCCGCCCAGACTCCCAATCGAATCATGACCCAGACTGCGAAAAGCAGGACCCTACCCTCCGAAGTGTTTACTGGGATTAGTCAGCTGTCTTGTCTGTCAAAAACGGAAACAGGACTTACGGGTTGCCCGAATCACAACGAACAGTGCCTCTTTGAGTTTCCGCCAGGAAGTGGCAGCCGTTGTGCGATAGTATACGGCATCTTAGTCCCACGGCGCTCGGTGACGAGCCCTGTCCAAGTCGGTGAGCATCGCGAACCGCGCTAGCCTGTATAGGGTAGGAAGGGACAGCACAGCGAAAGCTGCTGTGAACCCAGTCGAGACGATTATTGTCAAGGAGAAGATAGCTATAAGCCCGAATGCCGGCAGGACTGCTTTGACGGTGTCGACGCCCTTTTGAATCCAATGATAGCTGCATCCGAGTCCTCTGGCGACAACGAGGATGCAAAAAGTGACGATGACAGCATCAGCAAGTCGGATGGCAGTCGTGTGCTTGCTAGCAATCAACGAAAGACATTGGCCGAAGTGAAAGTTGAAGTGCCGCAAGATACCAGTCTTATGGATGGTATCTAAGTATGCGCCCGTGGTCTCCGGAATTTTGTAAGAGTGCGCCGGGAGAGGCGTGTAAGAGAGATCGCAGGGTTTGTTGCTGCGATGGGCTTCTGAGCATCCTTGAGCGTCTCACCCGCCCATTTTCCAGCGGGGCCCCCAACTTGGGTGTATCACCTCGGCACCCGGGCATCCAGGTCAGAGGAACACGTGACGCTTGATACGCAGATAAGACTTCGACAGATTTGCGCTATCACGAGTGCCTTCAGGAAGTGTTCATCTTGGCACAATCTGGCAATCCAAGATGATTCTATGTGCGGGTGAAATATGGCCGCGCTTCGTCCCGTAGTTCATTCCCTATTGATCAGGTACTGGCACGGCACGGTCACGCCCTTTTTCCGGCTGCGCTCTGTCCGGGAATAAACAAGATCAATATAGCGCAAGTTGCATGACGTTCTCACTTACGCAGGGACCAAGGCAAGCTGAAGAGTTCTTTAGTCAGCTGAATCCGATTCTTGGAATCAACTGATATATGAGGTTGGACTCTTTGTACGGGTCGAAGTCGACTTTGAAGTGAACGACAACGTCTCAACGAGAAAGCCGGCTTTCAATCGAGTTGCGCGAAGGACGTCCGCGTGGCATACACTACACTCGTGTCGATACACATGCTCGACCAGTCAACTCAATCGGCAAATGTTTGGGCAGGAAATCATGGCTAGCGAGGAATGCGATGTACGATTCCGCCCTCTTAACAACGGATTTCTCGGTGATCTTGACCTCTTTGTCAACTTCCAAAATTCACCAGAATACATAATTTTGATTAATATTATGGGATATAGGCTCTATCATGCTGGAACTCTCAGTCACGGATCATCAGAGGAGTCTGGTGAGATAAGCGGATCAGACTCATAGTTGGCATTTGCCTGACGACCAAGTACCATGAACTATTAGAGCGAAAGCCATAGATCTCTCCTGCTTGGGGGTATAGGGCAAAGTTTATAGCGCCAAGCAGATCAACTCATATGAGAATGCTCGTTGATTTCGTTATACAATCGATCCCAGCGACGCCAAACATAGCCCCTCGTCGTTTGAGGCTTCGGTCGATTTTGATTATTAACGGTTGCCTGAATTCTGTCTCGAACAGAGCAATTCATTCGTAAATAAGAAGACGTCCGCAACCAAATCCAGTCGAGCAAATAACAAGAAGATGCAGAGTAAGCATTGCAGAGAACAACGAGAGACCTGAGCAACTGAGATACGGCAATCTAGGTGATGAGTTCTCCACGGGCATCATGTAGTCTTCCTAGCATGTTTTCAGATGATCTGGTGCTAAAGGCAAAAGCATGTGACATACGCAACATACCCGGATTCCGAAGAAACCTAGACATACATGTTTTTCGGAAGCGGAGACAATCCCTCGGCTTTGTTGGTTATTGCAAATGCTTCCTGCTCAACTTTACAGCTTGTCCTGCATGTACATTGGCTGCGCTCACACTAAACTTTCCATGCGGAAGTTACTGGGGTCTCCAAGTAAGCTCTCCCAATCAAATGACGCAGGAAGGCATCGGTGGGTCTCTCTTCCTATTCTTGACCGTGCTTCATATGCCCACGCCTCGCAAATCGGCTCCATTCGGTCTCGAAGTGACACGAGGGCGAGCGCAGCCCTCGCGCCAACCCGCGGTCTACGTCGAAGTCATCCACAAAATAGCGGAACTGGAACAGTAAATACTCAATATAGTTTGTGACCATCGTGGGCTTAAACTGCCGATTGTCACATCCATGTACATTTCGGTACAGTGCTCAAACTATGAACGAACTCACTTGAGAAACGTTTCACCTGGGATGAAATATGACACCGGACAATCGGGAATCGTTGACCGATGAATTGGTTCCAAACAGGACAACGGTACACCATCCATATACGCCGCGTCCGTGACTAATTTGGATTATTCACCTGTAGAGGGTCTCATCCAGCACACCTTCATGGACAAAGAGCTGCAAAGTCAAACGCAACAGGATCAAACATTTCAGTACAGTTTCTTTTGTTCGTACATTTCGGTCCACCCGGTCCAAAGGCACAGCTCTCAGCCAGTTTCAAGGACTAGTGACAAAGGCGACTGAAACAAAATCGGCTGAAAGAGTCGGTCAGCGCTGACAACCCGAGCGCAATTTCAGCGCGCCGCGGGATCACATTCATGTCAGGATTAGAGACATATTGTCACCCAGATCGCCTGACACCGAATCTTATACGGAAGCCTCATTTCGGGATAACTGGGTCAGACCTAGTTCCCCGTCTTCTCCGAAGATAGTTCGCCATCCGAGAAACACTTTAGATATTGTTTTTGAATATACTCAAATGAAAATCAACAAAATTCTCGGCGAAACAGAAGAAGTCCTCCTTTCGAAGATGAGGTAGTTATGATTGACTCGCTCTGATACAAGCCGAAAGATATGCTCAGTGTCCAGCTCCCAGCCACATAGCAAGCAGTACAGCAGTAAAGTGGCTTAACCAATGGGACCATAGTTATTTTGCTTTCAGTCTCTAACAGCAAAACATGCGTACAATGGAGCACTGGGCTGGCGGTAGCAATGATAAGCAGAATGTTCGGAAACACACCTTCATGGCTGGCACAAGAACGACAAATATTGCCTAGACGGAATGCTGTAGCATGACTGAGGCTGCTTTAAAGCTACTTCGACCTAAATGACGAGTGGAACATGGGTCGAGGGATCGGAAATCGCGGTCAGTCTGAGATGGTGTCCGGGCGTAGACCCATGTAGTGAGAAAAATATACGGAATTTACTGGTGTTGAGAGAGACTATCTTAAGCAAATCAGTTACTGGGCCCTGGGGCGACCGGATAGTTTGCGGATATAATGTGTTGTTCGCAGCCCGGCGGCAAGTGATTAGGGAACTCCTGATTGGACGGGATATGCAGCCCTTCATAAGCAATCCTAGCTCGATAGGTATCGATAGCTGGTGTGATGTATTGAATCTGCTGATATATCGGGATTGTCGTGGGTGTTGTCTGAGTTGGTGAATTAGCTTGACTAGCATATGGACTTGGAGTTTGGCTATATCCTTACCCAAGTCCGTATGATCCATCGAAGCATCCCAAAAGCATCCCAATATCCATCGTGAATTTCACTAGGTCCAGCCGGATTTTTCATCAACGAATTCGGCCATCCATGTCCTGGTAGACCCGTGTACCTTTGCCCCCTTCCCGGGATCCCAGCAATTCCAAATCCAGGATCGTGATATCCCTGAGCAGCCACAGACTGGAGTGTACTATTGTAATTCGGAGGATACTGATCCTGAGGGGCATGAGGATGAAAAGCCTCATGAAAGAGCTGTTGATGATTGATATTGAGGGCAGCTTCATACCACGCCGTCCTGTCTTCTATCGGATACTGGATCAAAGGGGGAAGGTATGTGACTTGCTCGTAATGAACCGGTATCACCATTGATGATTGAGTCGATGGAGGCATCCCCGATGATACGAGCGGTACAGAGGTCAAGCAATGTCTTGCAATATCATTTAGTTGTTCCGACGTGCCCGTAACTGTACCTGTGCCTATACTGTCACCACGACCGATGTTCTGCGCCGTAGTCGGACCGTAGTATTGTACCAGCGAAGTGGTTGAGGGTGATAAGGGTGATGGTCGTTCTGATGCCGATGCATTCTTGTTCAGACTCGGTCTTTGATCCCATATACCTTCGTGCTTTTTGGCGGGTGTCAAGAAGTCATTCCGCTGAACGACCCTTTCAGGTGGTCGTAGTAAATTTCGTTTGCGAAGTCTTCTCGGCATCTTTTGTGGAATATGTCGAATAGAGGGAGGGGGTAAAGGGGTTGTAGTAAACAGTCCAGTGTACTATTCTGATTGATCCTGATCCTAGGGTCCGGCTCCCTAGGATCCGGCTGAACCACAGAACATCAAGTAAACGACGCCGAGACTAATATCGCTGTGTCTCCATGAACCACCCCAAGGCACGTGCTCAGGGGATATGCCACTTACCCATGCATCAAGACTCTCCAGCCACATCAAGTACCACGTAATCTTACAGTCACCCGCGGATGTCACCTACGGCATTCCCCTCTCCTCCCCCTCCGTCGTATCCCCGCCCTTCATGCATACTTGGCCATCCCGCGTTCTCTTTGCTATCGATGTACCAGTGAGAGAAGCTGGTATGTCCACTATACAGATGAATTGTTGAAACATCCTCTAAACATTTGCCGGCCAACGCGGAAGACGAAGTCGCTAAGCCGACTCATAGGAAAACAACACGCCCACGGAAAGCTGCCCGTTATGGCATTTGAAACGCCATCGACCAATTATGGTATTGACTTCGACGTGTGACATCAACACCGCGATCTGGTCACGACCCCATGCCGGAATCACACTGGTAAGCGGGGGTCCTTCTTCTCCGAGTCCTGGCCAGGAACAGTATTGACGTCATAGATATGTAGAGTCGCCTCCTTTCTCCCCTGTGATTTCACGTCTTATCTTGTCGGGATATAATATCGGCCCGTAAGCAACTCGTACCTGTCTACACACGTAAGCAACTTGTACTTGTCTAAACACGTAAGCAACTTGTACTTGCTTACGCTCAGTACATTTCTTTGGGATAATGCATTTATCAGTGACTACACTGGTACCTTACTCGATCAACTGGAGCAAGCACAAGATCAAGATGAATCACAATCTCCTCATAAGTCGGCATGTCAAGACTCTTACCTTCATCTCAAGGTCACCCAGTGGAAGACGCCAACACATAGTCATGAGTCCGGAACCCAAGATACCTCCACTCAACTCCTCTCACCTATTTTGGACACTGTCAATGAGACGGCTTCTATCATCAACGAAAAATATCCAATTAATTACGGGCAAACGAGTCAAGTCTGTCCAGCTTCTACAGCTACGCTCTTCATGGTCATAATCATCATAATCAATTGTCATACTCGTATTTTCCAACCTCTTCCTCATATTCCCAAATCGGGTTCAATGGCAATATCAACAACACTATCAACCCAGTCGGTCGCATTTCTACCTTCCCCTCTTCCTCTTTGAACGGTAATAAATACTTGAACTCGGACTCGATCTGTCCTAACCGTGAGTCGAGCTGCATAGATCTGAAATCGCTTTAATGGGACTTCGACTGACTTGTAGTCGCCGGTTATGGCCATGAAAACAATAACGTTAACGCTGCTATCTGACAAGCTGCACAGGGCAAGTTTGGCAGTTACAAGACTACAAACTCAAACTTGAATTCAAACTCAATCGACAACATGAGTTCAATGGAAGACCAATCACTGCCTTTTTCGGCACCCACTCAAGTCTTGTTTCAGCGTTGCGATCCCAATCTACGAGATGTATGTCATATCAATACCGTTGAGGTCTTTCCGTTGACCATCTCTCTCTAGATACTTTCTCAATTCCAATGTCGAGTATAGGACTTTCATCCTTCTCTACCTCTTGTTGACTTGTTAGGCTTTATCCCACCAACCGCTGAGGACGACTTCCCTAGGGGCTGAGTTTTGAAGGAGTAGCCCAAAGTAGGCTCGGTCCAGGATGGGACCATAAAGAGGGGCATCGCTCGCGTCGCTATGCCTGATGTACAATATGATTCTGATCTTAGCATTCTAGGGTGAGTGAGTCACCTGAATTTGGTCAAGCTCACCAGATACGTTTTCCACCTGAGTTGGAGTGAAGCAGACGATTATTGAAGACTGTTGACCTGTGGTACAATTCGTGAACAATAATTGCGTGTCCTATATATTCACCCGGGCCTATGTCACTTCTCGACCCAGTATCCTCATGAACAAAGAGCTGCTCGGTCACAAACAATGAGGATGAAACGTTTCAGAATGTTCTTGTTTTGTTCATGTAATTCGGTTTGTCCGCTATTGGATGCACAGTTCTTGGCGAAATTCAGGGCTAAGCGAACAAAAGCGACTGAAACGATCGTCTTGCGCTGGCATCTCTAGCCTACCAATTCAGGTAATCTAAACGCGCCAGATAATCATTACGCACACGTCAAACGCCCAACGTGATTTACATTCAGGACGCCTAAATGTGATATTCGTCCGCAAAACGTTAGGGATGACCGTGCCAGATCTGTGCTCCCGCGCTCTCGAAATGATATCTCATATATATGCCGCACATTTCCCTTTGTTCGGCAATATGCTCCAGTCACGATCACCGTGACTTTCAACGAAACAGACTGGAGACCTCCGCGAAGACGAGGTGATATCCATAAAGCCAAGATTTCACTAGCCACAAGATACACTCAGAGTGGGTCTTACGGCGGAGGTAACACAGAATTACAGCGGTAAACTCGCGTCAACAATGCTTCCATTTGCCCAGTATAATGATAGGTAAGATAAGTTGGAACACGACATCATGGGCCAAGACAACAGCAATAACTACGCTCAGCCGCAGCACTGTAAGAATGGTCAAGCGCTGGGCAGCGGAATAGAGGGTACAGAGTTCACAATCCATACGTATATCATCAACAACTACTCTTAGCAAACCTCATCGGATCTACCAGAGGTCCCAGTAATCTATTCTTTATGATTTGTACTCTTTTCTGCTCTATGGATCCAGAGGCAATCTTTTGTAGGTCTTCCAACCGCACGAGATCAAGTCGTGATACTGATATTTCGGGGACCCATTGTAAAACCTGCTCGCCGAATATGTCCACAATAATCACAAACTTCCGCGCCCTCTGTAATCGCTTCTGAAGCCTCGCTCGCGCCGTTGGCGACTCCAGCCATTGTATCACGGGAGGTGTGGCACAAAGTTTTGCAAAGGCTTCTTTCTCCATCGTCCTTGGGTGCTGGATGTTGCTTGATGTTGCGTGAGAGGCCTTACATCAGCTATCGAGAACGTGCAAGCTCCGGGAGAGCAAGAACTTACCTTGCAGAACTCGCGATACGATACTCCTATACTCCAATAGCAAGAATTGATCGCCACAGAAACATTATCGGCCTGGATCAGCAGATGATCAAGACGCGAAATCTCATCGATCAGTCGACTGGAGATTTTTGATGGCGTCGTCTCAGCCTCAACGCTTGTATCGTGCAATATGATCTGATCAAGAGGTCTTGAGACCGCTGTGCCGCCGTAAGTTCTCTCCATGCGCTCAACCAAAGTATCCAACAGGGCGAATGCCTTCGAGGAGCCGTTTTTTGGCCGATGGTCGACCTTTCTGGAGCGTTGAGTTTCATGATCGATGGCTGAAACATTGTTTGCTGATAACGGGTCATTATCACGTTCTATTAACATCAAATCGCTGCCTTGCGTTGTCGCCCTCTGCAGTAGATTAGCTTCTTCCCTTAGTATTCAGGATCAAACTCACCTGTGAGATCACTATCTCAAATTCTTGATCTCCTATGTCCAGCGAGAGAGATGGCGCCCAATCGAGCTCTAGCAAATTTGCGTCTCTAAACGCCGTGAACATAGCGAGGTAGATCAGCGCTGCATTATGCGCTACCTCGCTAGGATCATGGCGATCGAGTACGTGCCGGATGTAGCGAATCATCTCGAAAAGTGTCGGATCCGCATGAGAGAGAGCCTCAGCAGTAGGCCGGATGATTGTTTTGGCGGTATCGTCAATCATGGGGCGAAGTGATTTTTAGCCGTCGGCTGAAAGGGTGGGCATCTTAGCGATAGTACCCAGCTTTATAATGTCGATGCATTTTGCATCCTTTTGACGGGGAGCACACAGCTCAAGGGGCAAGCGTTTGTTGTCCTATTGTCCGATGAAAAGACAATCAGCATTGATACTTCGGTGATATCCAGGGGGACTGAATGCGCATTGTTTTCGTTTCCGGCGCGTTATCAAGCTCTATTGTTCTGCATACAGGCACCGGGTAATTCACCTGAACCCCTACTTGGGTGCAAGCGAGACAATCATGCATTGTGCCGTGAATGCTGAAGCTTTGCAGGTGAGCGTTTGTCGTCGCCTTGACGGCATCATAAGGACAGGTCTTCCTGAATCCATTGTTCGACGATTGGACAAAAGCGCTAACGCTCTCACGATTCTACAAGGAGAATGTTCGGGTTATTTCCGTCACACCCACGAGGTCAAAATCTGTTGTTCTGCGTACAAACGGAGACGACCTAATGCCGCGATTAGCCCAGCCTTCATGAAATCGGAGCTGAAGTAGCAGGGGCAACCTCGCACTTACTAAGTTTCCGGGTGAGATGGGTACATGCTCTGAAAGTCAGCCATTATGGCTGTTTCATCATATTAACAGGGCTCTGTTCCGAAACCTATGGTCCAAGGCCGAGGCTTTGAGTGTGCTTACACTCGCCCTGCCTGTCTCGAAGTCCGGAACAATAGCAACATCAAAACGTCCCGTGAAACACCATTCAAACAAGGGACAAAAGAACGAAAGACGGTCTTCTCAGGACCCAGGACCTGTAACAACGGAACTCATACTCCTCATATAATGCTGAAAGAAAAGAATCTCTAAACTCGGTCGTCGTCGAATTATTCAAATCGAAGATGGATGGCTACAAGATAGTGAGGTATTTGGGTGAAGGCGGTTTTGGTCAAGTCGTCCTCGCTCAGATCTGCACAACCAAACAGGTCAGTTCTTGTGTATTTAGAACTGTGAGCAGGAGCTGCGCTGACCCCAAGTTGGTAGCTATTAAAACGATCAAGAAAAGAACTCCCGACTACAAGAAGAAGATTGAGCTACTTCGCGAGGAAGCGGCCATCCTATCTACCCTAGATCACTTCCACATCATCCGTCTGATGGAAGACGATAAAGCTGGTCCTACCGACTATTTTGTGATGGAGTATTGCGCAGGGGGTGACCTCCGGGGAGCAATCGAGGGCGCTAAGCAGAGCAAGTAAGTTACTGCCACTTTCTCATGGATCGCAGCTGACATATTGCAGGAGCTCGATTGCGTTGCGCACGGTGCTCAACATATTTTGCCAGTCAATACTCGCTCTTCAACATTGTCATCATCCAGTTGATGGCAGGACGATAATTGTTCATCGGGATATCAAGCCTGAGAATAGTGCGTCTGACTGTTGCACAATGGTTGGAGATATTCTGACCAATGCTATAGTCCTCCTGATGCCAAATGGAATGGTGAAACTGGCAGACTTTGGCCTTAGTCGAACTCTAGAAATCTCTCAAGCAGTCGCCCAGTCTTTTGTCGGTGTAAGTTCATAATGACGATTGGTGTATGACTTGTATACGCTGACCGCACACTATAGACCCGGGGCTACTTGGCGCCTGTGAGTACCTACTCGGAACATCTTCGAGAACCATCACTCACGATCAGGAGATTCTGGCTGGACAGCCGTACGACTTGAAGGCGGACATGTACAGCCTGGGTTGCGTGTTGTTCGAATTGGTCAACTTGAGGTAAACGATGAAGCAGACACAAAGACACCAGAAAACTCATGTGTAGACTACCTGATAGCCGAAAAAGGGGAATTGAGCGAGCTTTCGACATCATCATGCCGCCCGGAGGAAGTCTACCTCTGCAACAAACCATTACAAGCCTTCTGGCTTCCCGCGTATGATTCTGATCCTAGCACGAGAATCCAGACTGATCGAATTTTCACAGCCGAATAGACGGCCTTCGACCGGAGATGTGCTCGCGACCAGTCACTTCGCCCAGTGGGTGAGCGAGAACATTCAGGACAAGACGTACGTGGTCTTCGGTATACTCTTGGTCGAGGATGCTGACTGGAGCAGCACTCCAGAAAGTTCAAGCGGGAAAGTGCAGATGTTGGACGAGCGTGAACAAAAGCTGGACAAACGTGAAGCAATGATAGAGCGTCGATTGGGCGAATTGAAAGACCGCGAGAAAAGGCTGTCTGCACGGGAGGCATCATTGGAAGCCAAAATGAACCGGTATTTTCTCCGTCACTTGTCCAGTACCGCCGTCTCTTGAATGAAGCTGACGATAGGCTCGCTTTTCGCAAATCAGCGTCTCCCGGCCAGAGTTAGGTTCATTGACGAGCCCCCGAGCATGAATCGTTTTTCTCTTCCTTTTCTAACCTGACGATCTCGCCGGATTCGGCGAGATAGCTCGTGCTGTAATGCGATCAGTGTTTACTACCAGGATCTGTGGGACGCCCCGGCTCAATCGATACTCCCAGCAAGAAAGAATCATATATTATTTGGCCGAATCTGACAGCGACAGCAGGCTGACAGCTCCCTCTTTCTTGTCCCTGCGTTGCTCGGTATGACCACGCAGTACACCACTTATGAGCACAAGATTCACTCCGTTATCCCACGAAGCTTGACTCCGTGAAGGTGGAGCATATTGATGACTAAACAATCTCAGTGTCTAGGCATTACTTCACCGACCGCTTAATCTGTTCGGACAAGTTTCTGCCCGGAAGTAGTCTTCTTTACGAAGTACGGCAAGCAAGCATGGATCACTGCATGAAGACGCCGGTCTCTTGGATGCCACCTTTTCAGCTCAATTCCACTTGTTCGTCAAATCTATTCAATGACAGCAATCGTCCAAATGGTTTGGGGAAAGAGGAAATTTGATCTCAAATCGGCGTCTTACATCGCTTGGCTGATGGTGTCGATAATTTCTGCTCCGAAGATAGATCACCCACGCACCTGTACGTGAGATAGCGACAAAGATCCTCCTATCCTGATATTATCCCGTTTAAGCAGGGGATACATGTCCGACAGGGAAGTAAGTGGAGATCGCCATTGCCATCCTGCTAGACCCAAACAAGAGAACTGGCTACCATTGCTCTTATCTTGCTCAGCTAGACACAGATCCTGCTTGTATCTAAAACCGTTACACTACTCACATTACTCCTCAGGTTTACATGTGGACTCCCTTTGAGATTTCGCCAGTGACTTGAGTAACTTTGATGCGGTCTGTGCCTACCCGAACCTGAACACCAGCTATCACACTTACATTGCCGGCGCAGGCTCTCCGTTGTATCAGCTCGACCTACTCCCATAGGCTGACCTCTCTACTGTATCTGCCAATATTGGACAATTCTCCGTCGTGGCCCAGTCTCGTACGGGACACTGCCAATTGATGGCATAATGTCGGAAGGCCCTTCGCAGTAATTCTCCACCTCTGGATGGGGTTCGCAGATCTCAGACATATGTATGCCGTCCTGTATAGGAATGTACATGGGTGTAACGGTCGGTAGATCATGGCCATAGTGGTCGTGAACTATACTGAGCAGTTCAAATTCCAGTTCGGCCATTCTGTGGATGACTTGGACATCGAGTGTGGGTTGCCGTAAGGGTTGCGATCGCACTCGTGTCACTTCATTACCGAATGGAGCCGATTTGCAAGATGTAAGCATGAGAAGCGCGGTCAAGGCCACGAAGGGAGATAGAACGACCTCTTCCTACGCTGTTTATTCGGGACGACCGGAGTTCGCCACGTGGCGTAACCCCTGACTCCGCATAGCGATGTACGCCCGCGTTTAAGGTTTTGCTTTCACCCCTTTCCTGAACACACGTGGGCTAATAACAATAAGCTAATGGCGGATCGGCGCTGACCGACTATGGTAGAGATTGTGCAGCCGGTGTGCGTGAAGCTGAAAACCAGCAAAAGATTGCAGCTGTCGCGGACCGCTTTGTTTATGAGAAAAGTGTTTAGACATGATATTATGTATCGGCTGGTAGACCTTGTGTGGGGTTAGTAGCCATTTCATGTCACCTTCATACTTCCACGTCAAACATCGGTCTTGAATCTATCCACAGCAGCGGATCGGTCATCCACAAATTCATCTTCACCACTATGAGGACTACGCCTAAGATAGATAGATCTGAGCAACGCGACCCAGCATACCAAACGAGACAGTTGTTTGGCCTTGCCATTCGATTAAATCATCGCATCGGAAGGCTGCAAAATGGTCGAGGGTATAGTGCGCTC